>Ga0115013_10002616_pt1 | contig 9959 bp, 13 predicted proteins | sample SouAtlMetagenome_2_FD_88686 | JGI IMG/M metagenome (GOLD analysis project Ga0115013, IMG submission 88686) | Marine eukaryotic phytoplankton communities from Atlantic Ocean - South Atlantic ANT15 Metagenome | ecosystem: Environmental > Aquatic > Marine > Oceanic | place: South Atlantic Ocean... | reverse complement strand
TCTATTAATAAATATAACGAGCAAAACGTAGCTTGAGGTAATAGTCTATTCATATGAATTAATAAAAACTGATGGCTAGTAATGTTGAAAAACTCTATAATCTTATATCGAATGATTCAAGAAAAAAACAAAGTTTATTTTTAATAGCTCTAAATAATCCCAAATCAGCTTTAGACAAAATTTGCGAAATTGGTAGAGAAGAAGATATTCAAGTTACTAAAGAAGAGGTTATAGAATATTTGTCTAACGTTGATGATGAAGCAACTAAATTATGGTTGATTAAGGCTCGAGGAGGTCTTTAGTAAAAGATCTTGAGTGGCTTCCTTTTGTGTTTCTGGTGTTATTCTTCTGTTGTATCCACCTCCACCAGCTAATGTCCAAAAAAACCAATAACTTGGAATTGATAATGCTGCAGCTATGAAAATCACAACGATTTGTTCTATTCTTTTCATATCATAATTTTATTCCACAATAATTTTATTTGGTAAAAAGTCTTTAATTTTGTAAATTCAATTTTTTTTAAAGTGATTAGATTTGATAACATAAGTAAAATTTATTCCACTGATGTTGTTTTAAAAAATATTAATTGGGAGATTCGGAGGGGAGAAAAGATAGGCTTAGTTGGATCTAATGGAGCAGGTAAATCGACTCAATTTAAAATCTTAATTGGAGAGGAGGATCAAACGAGCGGTCTTGTTCTTAAAGAGGGTAGTCCAAAAATTTCCCACTTAAAACAAGAATTGGATTGTAATTTAAATCGAACAGTTAGAGAGGAATTGGAAAGTTCTTTTAAAGATATTCAATTAGTTTCGAATAAACTTTCAGAGATTGAAGATGAAATGAAATATTTAGAATCTATAAAAGATTCTGAAAAACTTAATGATCTTGTAAATCAATTGGCTATATATCAAGAAAAGTTTGAAGCTTTAGGTGGTTATCAAATGCAAGCAGAGGTAGAGAAGATGCTACCAAAATTGGGCTTTACTCAAGAAGATGCTGATAAATTAGTTGGTAATTTTTCAGGAGGTTGGCAGATGAAAGTAGCTCTTGGGAAAATTATTTTGCAAAAACCAGATTTATTATTACTCGACGAGCCAACTAATCATTTAGATTTGGAAACAATTTTGTGGTTGGAGGAATATTTAATTTCTTTAAAAATAGCTATTATATTAATTAGTCATGACAGATATTTCTTAGATAAATTATGTAAAAAGATTATTTTTATTGAAAGAGGAATTTCTGAAACATATAACGGCAATTATTCTTTTTTTGTTGAGCAGAAATCTTTAAATGAAGAATCTCAAAATAAAGCTTTTGATTTGCAGCAAAAAGAGATTGAAATACAAAGAAAGTATATTGAAAGATTTCGTGCTAGTGCAACAAGGAGTACACAGGCTAAAAGTAGGGAGAAGCAATTAAAAAAAATCACAAAAATTGATGCACCCATATCAAGACTCAAAAGTCCTTCTTTTAATTTCCCAGAATGTCCTCGCTCTGGGAAATCTGTTCTTCAAATCAAGAATTTATCTCATAGCTTTGAGGAGAAAATACTTTTATTTGATGTAAATTTAAAAGTTTCTGCGGGTGAGAAAATTGCAATTTTAGGTCCTAATGGATGCGGTAAATCTACTTTGCTTAAGTTGATTATGAAAAAAATTGAACCTGAGATAGGAGAAGTGAATTTAGGAAAACATAATATAATTACAAGTTATTATGAGCAAAATCAGGCTGAAGCACTTGCTGTTGAAAAACAGGTTATTGATTTAATATATTCTAAAGCTCCAGATTGGTCTCAACAAAAGGTCCGCACATTTTTAGGCAGTTTTGGATTTTCTAAGAATGCTGTTTTTAAATATGTTAAACAGCTGAGCGGGGGTGAAAAAGCTAGATTAGCGTTGGCTTTGATGATTATGACTCCAAGTAATTTTTTACTACTTGATGAGCCGACAAACCATTTAGATCTGCAATCTAAAGAAAATCTGGAACTCGCAATTAATAACTATAAGGGAACAGCATTTATTATTTCTCATGACAGGTATTTTATTTCTAAAGTTGCCAATAGAATTATTGAAATTGAAGAATCTAAATTATTATCTTTTAATGGTAATTATGAATATTTTTTGGAGAAAAAAAGATCATAAAAAAATGATATACAAATGAGGTTTTGATTTCTATTGATAATTTTTAAATAGGTAAGCCCTTTTTTAGAAAACTTTACAATTCTCTAGGCAAGATCACTTATTTATCTTTACTTACTTCACAGGTTTTATTATTGTAATACTTACTGATTAATTTATTTATAATGATTATCAACAAAAATGAATTAAAAGATTTTAGTTTTGTTACTTCAGATCCAGTAGATAATTATTTTGAGTGTATATCTAGTTGTGATATTTCAGATGGTGTTTGTCTTTCCAAATGTGTAGAGATACTTAAAGATGATGAAGTTTAAAAATTTATTTTTTTGATATTTTATCTATATCAGAAGGTTTAACTTTTAATGTAATAATTTTATTTTTTCTTTTTAAAGTTATTCTTAGAAACTTATTAATGCCATTATTACTTACTTCATTGATAACATCTGAAGAGTTATTTATATCTTTTTCACCTATTTTTAGAATTATGTCATCGATATAAATCCCACTTTTTTCTGCAGGGCTATTTGGAATAACATATCCCACTCTTACAATACTTTTATTATTTTCAAAGTAAGTTTCGTCTATTAGTTTTATTCCAATCATGGGGTGTATTACTTTCCCATTTTTGATAAGTTCTGCAGCTATTTTTTTAGCTTTATTTATTGGAATCGCAAAACTTAACCCTGCCCCAGGACCTGATCGAATTAAAGTATTAATTCCAATTACTTCTCCCTCACTATTTAATAAGGGCCCCCCAGAATTGCCAGGGTTTATTGCAGCATCTGTTTGAATTAACTCAAATCTTTTATCATATATTCCTAATTGTGAGACATTTCTATTTAAGTTGCTAATTATTCCTAGAGTTACTGTATTTTCTAGTCCAAAAGGATTGCCAACAGCTATTGCCCAGTCACCAACTTCGATTTTTGTTGAATCACCTAATATCGCTTTTGGCCAAGGTCCTTTACCTTCAAGCTTAATTACAGCTAAATCAGTAAGAATGTCTTGCCCAATTAACTTTCCATCATATGATTCCCCGTTTGATAAGCCTACTATTAACTTTTCAGATCCATTAATAACATGGGCATTTGTCATTACTAGACCATCTTTGAATATAAAACCGCTGCCTTGACTATGTTCTATTCTTGGTTGGTTTTCAATAGGAAATTTTAAGCCAAAGAATTTATTAAAATATGGGTCTAATAAAATTCTTGAATCTTTAGAGAATTGTTTATCTTTAACAAATTTTTTAGTTTCAATGGTAACTACAGAGCCCCCTGTTTTCTTTACTGCTTTTGTGATGAAAGATATAGTTGATACTCTAGATTCTGCAGCAAAGTTTTGAGTAGCTATGGACTGAGATATTACATTTGATTTATTAAATAGGCCAAAGGTTAAATATGATAGAAATATTAATTTCTTAAAGTAGTATTTTTTAAATTTTATTTTTTTACTCCCTTTAAAAATTTTTCCAACCTAATAATACCTAATCTAATGATAATAAGAAGAAACACTGAAATTATTTCTCATGTGGAAGTATTTGTTTTTCTTAACAGCTAAATTTATTTTTTTCGAGCTATTATAGAGTTTAGATAATAAAAATTTATAAATTTAATGTCTTTCTTATTTCCAATTATTTATTCAGCTGCTCTTACTTATTTAGTATGGAAAGCATTTAAAGTAATGTCGAATGGTTGGGGAGCGCTTGATAAGGACTCTAGAAAATCTTTCAATACAAATATTAGACAAACAAAATATTCTATTCATCCTGAACTTCTCGATAAATCTGGAAATATAACTCAAGAAGAATTACTTACTGTAAGATTTTCTAACGATACAGATTCTACTTTGGAAGAAAAAGGAACACCAACTGATTAAATTCATTTAGCAAATTTATAAGGTATTAAAAATTGGAATTAAGAACAAAGATCGTTTCGGGAGTAATACGATCCTTAAAATTGCCCCCTAGGTTTCGCCTAAAAATGGTCAAAGAAGATCCGGTTAGACTAGAGTTGAGTCTTACACCCTCTTATGGAAAAAATCCTGTAATAGTTGGATTAGTTGAGTCTCTAGATTTAGTTGCGAGAAGAGATAGAGAAGGGAGAATGCCAAGGGATCTACAGGGTACTTGGGATTGGACTGTAAGGCATGGCAAAGTAAGCACAGGAGGTTGGAACCCAATGCTTAAAGAAGCAATTCAAACTATGTTTGAGACAGGTCTACCTGCGATAATATATGAAGAATTAACAGGGGACGAGTATAAACCAGTTGATGGTATTCGACATGTTAGATAAATCATTAAATAATTTTCATGAATTCAACCTTCAAACGCTAAAATAAAGAGATCCAATTTAAACTATCGACTATGAATGAGGATAATCAACCAAGATTTGGTTTTGTCAACTTTGCTGAAACATGGAATGGCAGAATGGCAATGATGGGTATATTGATAGGTTTAGGTACAGAATTGATTACTGGTCAAAGTATTTTAAGACAAATCGGCATTGGTTAAATTATTCAAAATATTAAGATAGTTTAGTCATTTTATTTCTTCTGCTTGTACTTCAATTGTAGTTTCACTAGGTTTTTGCAAGTTTTCAAAATTATTTGTATTAAAATCACCTAAATCTGCCCCACAATTCCTGCAAACATTACTCATTCCGAATGATATTGTGCCGCATTCACTACATGAATTGACTTTTGACTTTAAAGAATTAAAACTTATCAATGAAATCAATAATATTAATAGAGGAATTAAAAATATAAGTATTAAGACATTACCTATAAAACTCAATAAGAAGTTTAATCCAAACAAGGGAATTACAAATAATAAAATCATGGAATAGGTTATTAAATTTTTGTTTATTTTGAGGAAATTTAACATAATAATTTTTTTAGAATTAACTTCTCCTTCTCCTATTTATTAGAGACATACTAGCTATAACCACACTCCAACATTGTCCAAAATATAAAATAACGCCTAAAAGCCATACCCATAATGTCAGTACTAAAAAACCTCCAATAAAACCATACGCTTGAAATCTTACCCCTAGGGAAAGGATACTTTTACTTACTGCTAGATTAAGAGTAGTTAGTCCAATTCCAATAAGTATAGAGCCAGGTATTAGTGGTCTTAAAGGAACTTTTCTACTCGGTAATAGTGCTTGAAGTAATAGAGCCATTAAAGAAAATCCAACAAGTGGAAAAGCAAATTTACCAACTTGTAAGAATGGTATTTTGATAAAGAATTCAGAAAATAAATTACTGGAGTTGGATATATTCTCTAAAACAGTAGTTGGAATCATTCTCAAATTTGCGCTGATTTGATCTAATACCATCAAAAAGCCTATAAAAAATACTATTAAGAAGGCTTCAATTCTATTTCGAAGAAATCTTGATGCTTGCTCTTGCCAAGCAGATTGGCCTCTTTTTGAAGGTAGTTCATCTTCCCAGAGCCTATCTGAACCTCTTTGAAGGGATAAGTAAGCATTGCCCGCAGTAAAGAGTAAAAACATTGCCCCTAGAATTCCTGCCCCAAAGCCTTGATCAATTAAGTTGAATAATGTTGTCTCAACTAATTCAACAACAGAAGGAGGTAAAATTTGAGCGGCAACTGATATTATTTGTTGATCCAACCCCTCTTGCTTTCCTAAAAACCAAGAAGCTATTGAAAGAGAAATAAGCAATATAGGAAAGAATGACTGAAGAGTGTAATAAGCAAAAGCAGCGCTTAAATCGATACAATCTGATTTGCTCCATCTTTCGCAAGCTCCCCACAAACTTTTAATAATCCATATTGAACTGCGCTGCATATTAATTCTCTTCAATTACTTAATCCAAATCATATTTATTGTATCTAAAAGTAATATTTTTCAAGTCTTTTATATATTTATGATTCAACTATTTTTTTAATAATAAATTTCCCCATGGTCTTAAGACTTTAATTTTATCTTTTGTTCTGGCAGCAATTAATGGAAAATTAGTATCTTTCAAATCTTGGTCTGCAGTTAAATTCATAGGGTTAATTTTTAACCATTCAATTGAACAATTTAGCTCCTCAAGTAATAGCCATGCTGCCGCAATATCCCATATTTTTGGAGTTGATTCGATGGCTCCAAAAGTTTGTCCCATTGCAACACTAGTTAAATTTAAACTTGATACGCCTAGAAGCCTTATTTTTCCGGGAAATATTGCATTCGGATTTTTTTGTAAAATTTTAATAGATCTACTGCACAAGGATACGCATTCACTTCTGTGGTTAGTTTTATTAAGTTCTATTTTTTTATTATTAAGCCAAACACCCTTTCCTTTTATTGCTACAAATTTTTTCTTTAATGTAGGAATGATTAAAAAAGAAGATTGAGGGGTACCATCTACAAATCTTGCGACCGATATTGACCAGTATGGAATACCTGCTGCAAAATTTGTTGTCCCATCTAGAGGATCTACTATCCAGTATGCATCTGTTTTTGGAACTAATTTGCCGCCTTCTTCACTCAGGACGCCTTCATTTGGGGCAATTCTAGATAGCCCTTCTACAATTGTTTTGTCACTCCATAAATCACAGCTTGTGATTAATGAACCATCTGACTTATTACTGGCACTTATATTCCCAAAGTCTTGTAATTGACGATAACTAACCAATTCAAATAAAGAATCTAAAGCTTCTAACTGTTTATTGGTTAAAGTGTTTTTATTCATACTCATATATTGCAGAAAGATTGAAGATCATTTTTTATGAAACTATCGTTTTCATTACAAATGTTACTTATTTTTAGAAAAGTCAATCTTTCTAATTCATCTAAATTTAAATTGTAATTATAAATCGCTTCAATATTTTTTGAATTTGCATTACTTAACTCTTTTTGTCTGACAAGAACATCTTTAAGTGTAGATATTCCAACGTCATATCTTAATCTTGCTAGTCTTAGAGACTCTTTTGTAGAAGATATTTCTTTAAGAGATGATAAAATCTTTTCTTCATTTAATTTTAAATTTAAATAAGCTTTACTGATTTTGGTTTTTAAAACATTTTCAAAATTATTAAAATCGAATTCTTCAGATTTAGCTTCGGCTTTTCTTGATTTATATAAATTTTTATTTTGCCCGCCATCAAAAATATTCCAACCAAAATTTAAGCTGACAGTATTTGTGTATGAAGATCCTGATTTCCCAGAATCTATTTCGACTGCTAAAGAATCTCCTCTAGAAAATAAACTTGTGAATGTATTACTAATATAAACATTAGGTTTGTATGCATTTAGATAGTTTTTGGCTTGATTTTGTTTAATTGATTGTTTTAGATTAATATTTTTTAGGGAAAGGTTTTTTTCTAAACCTTCAGTAATATTTCTGTTTAATTTATGGTTCCAATAACCTGTTAAATTTTGCTTTTGGTTAATTCTGAAATCTCCATTTATATTTAAAATTTCTTTTAGTGAAATTTTGTTTATTTGACTTTGAATTTCTTTTTCATACATTGATTGCTGATCTCTAGATAATTGTGCGTCAGCTTCAAGAACTTCAAATTTAGTACCAATCCCTGCATCAAACTTTGACTGAGCATCTTTTAAACTGGTCATTGATAAATTAACAGATAACTTTTTATTTTTAATCTCTTGATAAGATCTTTGGAGTTTGTGGTATCTTGATTTCGCTTCCTGTATTAGATCATTCTTTTTAATGTTGTAGTTATTTTGTGCGATTTCATAATTGTCTTTTGCTATTTTAATTTCAGAACCCCTCATAGGGTCAACTAAGTCTAATTTAATATTAAGAGAGGGATTTGCTGAGAATTGAGAAGTTTTTGTTGTCGTTGATGAATTATTATAGTTTTTGCCAGCTATATATTTTGGGAATCCATTGGCTTGCAAATCTAACTTAGGATATCTTTGAGAAATTTTGCTTGAAAGAGAAAAAGCTGATGAATAGACTAAATTTTGTAATTTCCTAAGTTCTTGATTATTTTTTAAAATAATATTCTCTATATCTACAAAATTAAGGAATATTTGAGTTTCCTTTTCTTGCAAGATTTCTTCAATTTTACTTTTGGGCTCACTAAAGAGCGCTTTTTGAGAATTAATACATAAACAAATAGGAAAAATTAAAATTGGATTTATAAATTTTCTAAGCATAATCGATTATTTTTATGAGTATTAGAAATACCAATTAGACTATCTATAATATCATTTGTATTATCAAGAACGTGAATATTAGTTTTCAGTTTATTCGAAACTTCGCTTATATTTTTATCATCCAAAAACAAATCACTATTATGTTTTAGCATGATTGACGGTACATAAATACTTTCGCCTAGATCCTTATTTTTTAGCCCAGTTATTAAATCTTCACCAGTCAAAAGGCCTGTTACAACTTGGTCTTGACCCCAATAAACACTTGGCAATCCGTATAGATTAATTGTAAGTCCATCAATTTTATTTAGTTTTACTACTGTAGGAAGTAATGCTTCATATACCAACTTACCAACAATCCAACTTACTTTTCTTTTTTTATCTACTTTCTCTGGAAGAGATTTGGTTTTAGTATCCAATATTTTCAGAAAACTTCTAATTGAACCTACACCATTAGATTCTTGGGGCATATTTTCATATGTTTTATATTTCGGTAATTTAATACCTGCTATTAAGTACCATTCATCTGCAAGCCAACAAAAGCGAGTACCAAGACTTTTTTGAAGAGAGGTTTGAATTTTCTCGACTTGCTTAATAGTTTTCTTAGCATATTCTTTATTAATTGAAATTAAACCATCATCATGAGGTCGAAACTTTGTGAGACCTACTGGAACTATTGCTGTAGAAAGAACTGTTTTAAAATTTTTTTTATAAAATTTTGCAAGCTCAATAATCGATTTTTCTAAGATTTTCCCATCATTAATTTTCGGACAAACAACTATTTGAGCATGTATTTGAATTGAATTTTCCTCAAACCATTCAATATGTTTAAGTATTTGACTTGCTTGTTTATTTTGTAATAATTTTTCTCTAGTCTCTGGATCAGTGGCATGTACGGAAATAAAAAGAGGTGAGAGTCTTTGAGTAGAAATTCTATTCCAGTCGTCTTGTTTTAAATTTGTAAGTGTTAGATATGAACCATAAAGAAAACTTAATCTATAGTCATCATCTTTTATATAAAGGCTTTTTCTTTTCCCATTTGGTTGTTGATCTATAAAGCAGAAAGGACAGCTATTATTGCATTGTTTAATTGAGTCAAACAAAGCATCTTTAAAATTAATACCTAAATTATCATCTTGATCTTTTTCAATACTAATGTTATGAATTTGTTTGTTTTTATCCAAAATTGATATATCTAAAATTTCTTCACTAATCAGAATCTGATAATCAATTAAATCTCTTGGTTTCTTACCATTAATACTAATAATTGAATCTCCAGATTCAAAGCCTATTTCTTCGGCAATTGAATTATTCTCAACACTTTCAATTTCTGCGGGATTAATTTGGTAGTTAATATTGGGAATCAAAAGGTCGGGAGAATCCTCTTTATTATCAATTTCTTGCCACACAATTAAAGGCCAATCATTTTACTATATTTTTATTGTAAACTTATATAAGACTCAAAGTATATTAAATACTCTTAAAATGCTTAATATAAATAATTAATTGCAACTAGTTAATTAATAAAGTATGTTTTTTACAGTTTTATTAAACTATTTACAAAAAAATTCAAATATTTTAAAGCCTTAATGCATTGGAAGAATTAATTACTAAAAATTTAGAAGTTAAAAATAATTTGAAATCTAGTTTTCATAATGAATTAGATATTTTTAAAAGTACTTTTTTATCT
>Ga0115013_10002612_pt1 | contig 9968 bp, 10 predicted proteins | sample SouAtlMetagenome_2_FD_88686 | JGI IMG/M metagenome (GOLD analysis project Ga0115013, IMG submission 88686) | Marine eukaryotic phytoplankton communities from Atlantic Ocean - South Atlantic ANT15 Metagenome | ecosystem: Environmental > Aquatic > Marine > Oceanic | place: South Atlantic Ocean... | reverse complement strand
TTTTTTTAGCTGGAGTACTTACACTAGGTTGGTTTGGATTTACGAGTTTTGGTATTGCTGGACCAGCAATTGCTATGGTTGTTTCTCATTTTTTTATGATGATGTATTTATATTTTTATATTAAATATAAACAAAAAATCATTAAGCTCAGTATTTATCCTCTAAACAAAAACTCTTTTTTAGATATAATGAAAGTAGGGGCTGGAGGTTTAATAAATAGTACTACGATTGCAGGAACAGTTGCTGTCGTAACAGCTACAGTAAGTCATTTTGGTATTGAAGCACTTGCAGGTTACGGTCTTGGAAGTAGGCTAGAAATTATAATTACTCCACTTGTGTTTGGTATTGGGTCTGTTCTTACTGCTGCAGTTGGTATTAATGCCGGTGCAAATCAAATTAACAGGGCAAAAAGAGTTGCTTGGGTTGGTGCAATATTATCTTTTATAATTATCGGCATCATTAGTATATCAGTAGCCGTACATCCAGAGCTTTGGTTAGATAATTTTGAAACTAATATTTTATCTGAAAAATATGCTATTCTTTACTTAATAATAGTTGGTCCATTTTACTGCTTTTTTGCAGCAGGACAGACACTATATTTTGCTAGTCAGGGAACTGGTAAGATATTTTTTCCAGTGATAGTAGGAATAATAAGATTTTTAACTGTATCTATTGTTTGTTACCTTACTATTATATTTTCTTGGTCTTTAAGTTATATTTTTTACGCGGTAGCATTTGGTCTTGCTATTACAGGTATTGGTTTAAGTTTGTGTATGTTAGGACCAGATTGGAAAACTGAAATTAACCAAAAAAAGATAATGAGTACATAGCTATATTCAAAACACAAAAAAATAAAAATATTCCAACAATAATTTTCATAAGGTATCTATATCATAAACTATACTTACAGGTAAAATTATGAATAAAAAAGTTCAAATTCTTGAAGAAAAAATCACTCTTTTTCAAAATGAAATATTAAGTATGAGTGATGAAATTTATAATCAACAAAAAGAAATACAAGAACTTAAGTTAATTATTAAAACATTGAAGTTAGATATAGAAAACATACAAAATAATAACACAAATAAACCAAATATTTTAGACGATATTCCCCCACATTATTAATTTTAGTTAGCTTGCTTGACTTCTTTAATATAAAATATGAAATTAAAAGTACTAAAAAAATACAGATTGATTTATGGAAAATCCTACAGCGTATATTTATTTAATTTTGGGACTAGGTTGTTTATATCTTTATAGACTTTTAAAAAAAAGATGGAACATACAAAATGATAAGAAGAAAACATTATTTAAATTTTTATTCAAAAATTTAAATAATAAGAAATAGATTACAATTATCTTTGAGGTGAATTCTAATGAACAACCTGAACTATCTTATGAATATTTTAGATTATAATACCTGGGCTAATGAAGAATTTTTCAAAGTTATAGTGCAATTATCTCCTGATGAAATTAATAAACAACGTAAATCTTTCATGAATAGTATTAGAAATTCTTTAAATCATTTATTGGTTATAGATAAGGTTTGGCTTGCTAATATGAAACAAGAAAAACATGCTTTTAATCATCTTCAAACTATATTATTTGAAGATATACAAGAGCTCTGGGAGGCCAAAAAAAAAGAAGAAAAATCAATTAAAAATTATACTGCTAAGCTATCAGAAAATGATTTACTTGAGTTACTAGATTGTGACCTGATTGGAGGTAACAAAGTTTCTATGTCAAGATCTATGATTATTACACATCTTGTAATGCACGGTAGTTATCATAGAGGTATAATTGCAGAAATGTTTGGTCAAATCCCTTTACCACCAATTGCACAAGATATAACTATTTGGGAAAAAACAAAAAATTAATTTAAAAATCTTTAAGGACTTAAATTATGCATGCAGCTGAGTTAATTTGGAACAGTTGGGAAAATGGTCAAAAAATCATTTCTCTTCCCCAAAACTTAATCCCAAGTTCACGAAAAGAAGCTTATAAAATTCAAGAAAAATTAGAAAAATTTAGTAATGACATTATTGTAGGTTGGAAAATCGCTGCTACTAGTAAAGAAGGACAAAAACATATTGGTGTTGGAGGACCTTTAGCTGGTAGAATTTTAAAAAATAAACTTTATAAACCAGAGGAAACTCTTGTTTTTGGTCAAAATAAAATGGCTGTTGCAGAACCGGAATTTGCTTTTAAAATAGGGACAACTTTAAAACCTACAAAAACGTTATATAACCTTGAAGATGTTATGAAGTTAGTTGTATCTTTACATCTTTCAATCGAGTTACCTGATTCCCGCTTTAAAGATTTCGCTACTGTTGGTGAATTTAATTTAATTTTAGATAACGCATGTGCACACCAGTTTGTAATCTCAAAAGCAATAGACTATCCCTGGCAATCACTTGACTTATCAAAACACAAAGTCAAGATATATAATTCAAATAATCTTGAGTATAACGGAATTGGATCGAATGTTTTGGGAGACCCAAGAATTGCCTTAACTTGGTTGGTTAATGAATTATCACAAAATGATATTACCATTCATAAAGGTATGATTATTTCCACAGGAACGTGTTCTATGCCACTACCTATAAAATCGGGAGATAAAATTACAGCTGATTTTGGTGATTTGGGCTCTATTAGTATCAATACAAAATGATAAAACTTTTATTTATAATTTTAATAATAGGTATACTCATCTTTTTTTTGAAAAATAACTTTGCCAAAATTATCATTTTTTTAAAAAGATTGTTGAGTAATCCAATGATTAGAACTTTAGCGTTTAGAGGTCTTTGGAGAGTTTTAAGATTATTGTTTTTTAGAAGATAATTAGTTCAATAGACTTTTAGAAAATCTTAAAAAGTATGGAAAAATATTTTCAATAATTTTAACAACTCCTTTTTTATTTGGGTGTATCATATCTGTTTGATTTAAAGTAGGCTCTAAAGCCACATCTTTTAAAAAGAATGGAAAAAAAAACACATTGTATTTTTTAGACAATGTTGGGTAAATGGCATTAAATTCATTTACATATTTCTTTCCAAGGTTAGAAGGTGCCTTCATACCAATTAGCATTGTAGGAATTTTATTTTTTTTTAGATGGATTAATATATTTTCAAGATTCTTATAAGTTGTTTTGGGATCAATTCCTCTTAAAGCGTCGTTGGCACCAATTGACACTATCACTGCATCATACTCTTCCTCTAACACCCATTTAAACCTATTGTATAAACCAGTTGAAGTTTCACCAGAAACTCCAGAGTTTATTAGCTTTAGATTGATTTTAGAATAATTTACTTTATTTTGTAATTGGTTAACAAAACCATCTTCTTTTAACAACCCGTACCCTGCAATTAGGCTGTCGCCAAACACAACAACTTTTAATGATTTAGAATATGCTATATTAACAAAAATTGATAAGAAGAAAAAAATTGTAAAATTTAATTTTATTATATAATTCATTATCAACTTTAAACTTTCCTTTTAATTTATCTACTAGAAAGATAATTATAAAACAACTTAATAAATTGATGTAATTATAAATGAGAAAAAAAAGTAACAAATATATAATTGAGCTAGAAAATGTTCACGTTACCTTAAAAAGTAATGTAGAAAACGTTAATGTTTTAAAAGGGATAAATTTAAAAATTCTTGAAGACAATAGCATAAGTATAATGGGTGAAAGTGGAGCAGGAAAATCTACATTAGCAATGACGATAGCTGGATTAGAACTAATTTCCAAAGGAAAAATTTTTTTTAAAGGTTCAGCAATTCATCACTTAAAAGAAGATGAATTAGCCAATTATAGATTAAAAAATGTAGGTATAATTTTTCAATCTTTCAACTTATTACCTTCAATGACTGCTTTAGAAAACGTTAACTTACCCAATCAAATCTCTGGAGCATTAATTGACGATAAAAAAGGAATTGAGTTGTTAAAGTCAGTTGGATTAAAAAACAGACTTAATCATTATCCCCACCAACTATCTGGAGGTGAGCAACAGAGAGTTGCGATAGCAAGGTCTTTAATAACCTCCCCAGAAATATTAATTGCAGACGAACCTACAGGCAATTTAGACAAAAAAAACAGTGAAGAAGTTATGAAATTAATTTTCAAATTGCAGAGTGATTTTGCCTCTACGTTAATATTAGTTACTCATGATGAGATCATAGCTAAACAATGTAATAAAACAATCAAATTAGATAATGGTTTAATTATAAAAGATGAGTAATTTTAAACTTTGGAAATTATCAATTAGAGAATTACGAGGATCCTTCAACGAATTTAAGATTGTCATAACATCTATATTTCTAGGCGTGTTTATAATTAGTGCCGTTGGAAGTTTGTCTGAGAACCTAAAATTTGAAATTAATGATCAAAGATCTGAACTTCTTGGAGGAAGTTTTGAACTTTCTACTACATATCAGGAATTTCCTCCAAAAATAAAAAAATGGCTTGAGGTTAATGGAAAGATCTCAGAAGTGATTGAATTGAGGACTATGCTGTCCTCAAATAAAAACTCAATTGTTAAGCGTCGATTAGTTGAATTGAAGGCGGTTGATGAAAATTGGCCTTTAGTAGGTAATGTTTCTATCAAACCTGAACAATCATTAGACCAGTCTATATATAATATGAACTCAAATGGAGCTTTGATTGATAAAAATTTGAAAAATCAGCTTAATCTGAATTTTGGTGAGACACTTAATTTAGGAGATACTGATGTAGTAATTAAAGGAATTATAAAAAAAGAGCCAGATAGAATGTTTTCTTTTGCAACGTTTGGTTCTCGTGTTCTTTTGTCAATTAAAACATTACAAAAAACAAATTTAATTATTCCTGGCTCTTTAGTAAAATATAAAATAAAATTTATTCCAAACGAAAAAAACATAAATTTGTCGTACTTAAATAAGTTAGCTGAAGGTACTAGTATTACTATTAGAGGTATTGATAATAGTACTAATAATTTTAATAATTTTATCGAAAGAACTTCTCTTTTCATTTCTATAGTTGGATTAATAACTCTTTTAATATCAGGGATTGGTATTTCTAATGGTGTTAAAGGTTATATCATAAAAAAAATCAAGAATATTGCGATACTGAAATCATTAGGAGCAAGAAATATACAAGTTTTTTTTATTTACCTTTTTCAAGTTGTCGTTGTTTTTTTACTTAGTATAATACCTGCTCTATTAGCTGGAATCTCAACTCCTTTTTTATTGTCACCAATAATTAGTTCAGAATTATTTGATACATTTCAAGCAAGAGTATTTTTTCAGCCAATAATAATTAGTTTTTCCTTTGGTTTAATAATTTGTCTGTTATTTACGATAATACCTATTGCAAGAACTTATGAAATTAAACCTATACAACTAATTAGGTATTCGGCTCATAATATTCATAATCAAAATTCCAAAACTATAAAGATTTTCATATTTTTTTTAATTTGCTTGTTATGTTACTTAACAATAATTATGACTAATGAAATTAAACTATCTGCATATATTTTTACTTCAATTGTTATTTCTTTTATAATATTAAGCTTAATTACTAATTTATATTTCTATATATTAAAAAAAATAAATTTTAAGATTGGATCTCTATCTGAACTTGTAAGAAAATCTATCCTTAGTAAGAATTCTTTTTCTAAGGCAATAGTTGTTTCGTTCAGTATAGGTTTATCACTTTTAATTAGTCTTAATATAATTGAAGAAAGTCTAGATAACAAAATATCAAAAACTATTAATCAAGATGCTCCCAACCATTTTTTAATTGATATTCAGCCAAACCAAATTGAAACAATTAAGAAAATAGCTTCTGCTTCAAAAGACATTTTATTTCTTAATTCTCAACCTATGTTAAGAGGTCGTATTACTGAGATAAATGACATAAAGGTTGAAAATTTAAAAGTTAATAAGGATGTCGAATGGGTGCTTAAGAGAGATAGAGCTTTTTCTTGGACCAATGAAATACCTCAAAATTCAAAGCTAATTTCAGGAAAATGGTGGGAAAAAGACTACAATGGTCCCTTATTAGTTTCAATTGGAGATAAAATAGCAAAAGGCATGAATATAAAAATTGGTGATAATATACGATTTAACATTTTAGGTAGAAATTTTGAAGCCAAAATCTTCAATACAAGGGAAATTATTTGGGAAAACATGAATATTAATTTTATTTTTGTATTAAGTGAAAGTAATTTAACAAATGCTCCACATACCTGGATTGCTTCAAGTACCAGTAATAATAAAGAAATAAGTAATGAATTTATAGAAAAAGTAGTAAACGAATTTTCAAATATATCCTCTATTTCAATAGAAGAAAGTTACAAAGCTATCAAATCAATTTTAAAGTTACTAATAATAATTATAAACTCTATTGCTTTCATAACACTATTGTCAGGTGTAATAGTATTAGCGGGAATATTAGATGTTAGTAAAAAAGATAAGTTATATGAAATAGCAATATTAAAAACACTAGGAGCAAGTCCAAAAAAAATATCATTTCTATGGCTTTACGAATATTTAATAATTGGTCTAATGGCATCGCTTATTTCTTTGTTAATAGGATGCTCGGTAAGTTTTATTTTACTTTATTTTGTTTTCAAAATTGATTTTTACATAAATTATTCAACTTTAATTGTTTTATCTTTTATTGTTCCAACCTTAATAACAATTTTTAGTTTTTCAAAAATGTTTAAACTTATTCTTTCTAAGCCACTTCAAGTTTTAAGATCGCATTACAATTAATATTTATTAATTTAAAATTTATAAATGTTGAATTTTAATTTTTATAAAAATCATATATATTTAATTGTACACAAATTAGGATAAAACATGCATTTTAAAAAGTTAGGAAACTCAAATTTAAACGTTTCATCATATTGTCTTGGAACAATGACTTTTGGAGAAACAACCTCAGAAGTTGATGGACACAGACAAATAGATCAGTCATTAGAATATGGAATTAATTTTTTTGATACAGCAGAAATGTATCCAACTTGTCCACTTCGTGCAGAAACTACTGGAAATACAGAAATTATAATTGGAAATTGGATAGAAAAAAATAAATCTAAAAGATCTGATATTATTCTTGCTAGTAAAATATCTGGAAAAGGTTACAAAGCTGTCAGGAATGGAGAAGGTATTAACGAAAAATCAGTCAAGGTAGCGATTGAAGGTAGTTTGAAAAAACTGAAAACTGATTATTTGGATCTTTACCAATTACATTGGCCAAACAGAGGTTCATATCACTTTAGACAAAATTGGAATTATAATCCAACAACCCAGAATACAGAGACTGCCAAAGAAAACATTTTACAGGTTTTAAAAGCTTTATCTGATATTCAAAAAGAAGGAAAAATAAGATATATTGGCTTATCTAATGAAACTTGTTGGGGTACCACTCAATTTATTCATTACTTGAAAGAATTCCCTAATCTTACTCTGGCCTCTACTCAAAATGAATATAGTTTACTTTGTAGATTATATGACCTTGATATGGCTGAAATGTCTCATCATGAAAATATTAGTTTGTTAGCCTATTCCCCTTTAGCAGGAGGATTTCTAACAGGTAAGTATATGGAAAATAAAGTGCCAGACAACTCAAGACTTTCGAGAGTACCAAGTTTGTTTGGTAGAATTAATGATAATTCCACTTTAGCTGTAAAAGAATATGTATCACTTGCAAAAAAATATAATTTAGAACCAGTTCATATGGCCCTAGCATTTTGTAATCAGAGACCGTTCATGGGCTCTGTTATATTTGGAGCGACTGATAATTCACAGTTGACGAATATATTGAAAGGATTAGATATAGTATTATCTGATGAGATTATGTTGGAAATAAATAAATTATATAAAAAATTTCCAATAACATTTTGATAAGATTAGCGCTCTAAAATAATATTGTAATCATTTTTTTATCTCTGGGTGTTCATTAACAAAACCAGTTACTCTTTTAATTTTTGGGTAATTTTTTAAGAAATCTCTAGGAAAGCCATCAACTGCTCCTGAAGTTGTCCATTCTACAAAACTCCATAAGGCAATATCTGCAATGCTAAAGTAATGGGTGATTATTAAATCACTATTTTCAGGGATATTTTTTTCTAACATTTTAAATTTTCTTGTGAACTCAGTTTCAAAAAATTCTTTTCGTTTAATAATTTTTTGATCAGGCTCTAGATCCCTGCCAGCATTAAAAATTAATACAGTAATATCAGTAATAAGGTCTAAGAATTGATCGATTTTAGCAGCTGTAATATCGTTGTCTTTGGGATATAATCCAGATAATTTTCCACAGAACCTTGCAATACCTGCAGTTTGTGCAATAGTTTCGTCGTTAACTTTTAAACATGGAAGTTGATTAAATGGAATAATGGTTCCGTCATCTAATTTTCCCGAACTTCTTGCTCTCATAAATTCTTCACGGCCTACTCGAATATCATTAAATTTTATTTTGCCAATATTAAGTGCGATTCTGCTAACTTCTGCTCTCCAAAATGGAAAATCAAAATAAATTAAAGATAAATTCATTGTAAATTAATCTCCTGTTAAGTAAAAATTTTACTAATTTCATCAAAAACTGAAAACATTATTTCTTCTGTTTGAATATTTATTGGATCAGATGCAGATGACATTCTTACAATTGTTATTTCTTTTTTAGGGTTTATCCAGATGTTCTGACCATGGATCCCAATAGCACAATATTCATTATCTTTGAAACCGGTTTGATACCATTTTGATCTATAATTTCCTTTTGGAAATCTTTCCAAATTATCTTGATTTAGATAACTACTGTTATTTTTACCATTTCTAAAATCCTCTATCCATGAGGCTGGTATTATTTGACCATTATCATTTGATCCATCATTACGAACCAACTCCGCAATTAAAAGTAAATCATACGGTGAAACACTTATTCCTCCTGCGGCTCTGGAAGCTCCCCATTTGTCAACAGTTACATTAGCTTCGTGATTTATGCCTGCCTTCTTGAATAGTAAGTCAGACATTATTTTAGAATAATTGTTACCTGAAGCTCGTTCAATAATCCATCCTAATAAATCACTATGAGGGGAACAATAATGATATTTTTTACCATGCTTTTCATTAGACTTAGGCATTGATGAAAGGAAATGATGCAATCCTTTGACTGTTTGTGTTGAGCCTGTTTCAGGCAAATCCCAACCAGTGGATGATCTATATTTCTTAAATATTTCTGCTTGTCCTGTGTAGTCTTCTATAAATCCAGAAGCAACGTTCATATCAAGAACATTTCTAACAGTTGCGCTTTCATAGGCAGTTCCCTTGGTTTCTGGTAAAATATGTGAAATGTAGTCATTAATATTGATTACTTTTTTTTCAACTAATATTCCAGCCAACAAAGAAGTTAAAGACTTAGAAACCGAAAAAATGATATGAGGAGTATTAAAGTTTGTAAATTTATCATAAAACTCAAATTTAATTTTACCTTTATGCATAACTAAGAAAGCATCTGTGTTACATATTTTTAAAATTTCTTTAAGTCTGTAAGCAGAGTTTTTATGATCAATAACTAGATCATGTAAATCTATTAATTTTTTTTCTAAATTAACCGTTTTATCAGGATTGTTATAAATTGGTGATGTTGGTATCAAATTTCTCACATTAACAAATGACCAAGAATTGAAAGGATATTTTCGCCAATTATCTAAGGTAACTTGGTATTCAATTGGAGGTGGGCTACCTTTCATGATTTTATTAAAGTCAAAAACAGTCATTTTTTCTCAAAAAGCTAATATTACTATCTACATTCATCATTATATTTGACAAAGCTTTATTTTGGCAATAACCCATTATTATCTTAAATAAATAGAGTTAACAATGAAATTAACACTTAATGATATTATTGATGTACATAAAAAAATTTCCCAAAATGTAAAGTGGACTGAAACAAGCTATTCAAGCTCTATTTCTGAAAA
>Ga0115013_10002611_pt1 | contig 9970 bp, 7 predicted proteins | sample SouAtlMetagenome_2_FD_88686 | JGI IMG/M metagenome (GOLD analysis project Ga0115013, IMG submission 88686) | Marine eukaryotic phytoplankton communities from Atlantic Ocean - South Atlantic ANT15 Metagenome | ecosystem: Environmental > Aquatic > Marine > Oceanic | place: South Atlantic Ocean... | reverse complement strand
TAATTTTTTATATTCCCATTCCGATCGCCGCGGCACACCAGATATGTGCTGTAGCGTTGTTAAGTGCTTCATTATATATAAGCCATTGTTTTAAAAATTCGATTTGAACTAGCTTTCTATATAGCGATAGAGAGATGAAAAACTTCATTGTTGGTTTGGATGATAGGATTGACTTGGACTTATTGATGAGTTCTTAACTTGCGCGTTTCCCTAGTGTCTAAAATAGCTCTTGTCTTAAACAAAATCTGATCAGACTTTGACTTAGAGTTGCACGATAGCTGAAAATCCTATCTACGTTCTCATAGTTTTAAACGGATACTGAATGAACGTGTCCCAGTATGACTCTAAAATTGAAGCTACAAGCGAAGACAAATCTTTTATTCTGGCCTCATATGAGGAAAGAGCAGCACATCTCTTATCGATGGCGCATCGGTTAAAAGCATGACTAAGCGATCAATACCGATACCCTCACCAGCAGTTGGTGGCATCCCATACTCGAGTGCGCGAATGTAATCTGCATCAAAATGCATGGCCTCATTGTCTCCGGCATCCTTTTCTACAACCTGCTGCCTGAAACGTGATTCTTGATCCTCAGGATCATTCAATTCGGAGAATCCATTAGCAATTTCGCGACCACCTACATAAAACTCAAATCGATCAGTAACAAACGGATCTTTGTCATTCCGACGTGCAAGCGGCGAAACCTCTGCTGGATACATAGTAATAAAAGTTGGCTGCTCTAATTGATGCTCGACAGTTTTCTCAAAAATTTCAATCTGGATCTTACCCAAACCCCAAGTATCCTTAATAGAAATCTGCATATCACTAGCTATTTTTCGCGCAGTTCCCTCATTGCTCAATTTGTCTGCAGTTATGTCGGAGTTATATTTAAGAATGGATTCAAACACAGATAACCGAGAAAAAGCCTTTGCAAAATCAAATCGGGTCTCACTAATCTGCTGTCCATCTTGATCTTTTATCGTATTTGTTATTTTTGTGGTACCAAGAATCTCATAACTCAACTTACGAATCATATCCTCTGTGAGATCCATCATGTCATTAAAGTCAGAGTAAGCTTGATAAAACTCGAGCATCGTAAATTCAGGATTATGTCTGGTAGATAATCCCTCATTTCTGAAATTTCGATTAATTTCATATACACGATCAAAGCCTCCCACAATTAACCTCTTCAGATATAACTCTGGCGCTATGCGCAGGTACATATCGATATCTAGTGCGTTATGGTGAGTGACAAAAGGTCGAGCAACTGCTCCACCAGGAATGACTTGCAACATGGGTGTCTCAACCTCTAAATAGTTGGCGCTATTAAGATAGCGCCGAATAAAGTCGATAACTTGAGACCGAATTCGAAAAGTATTCCTCACGTCAGGATTAACAATAAGATCGACATAGCGCTGTCTATATCGAAGTTCTTTATCGGCAAGACCATGGAACTTGTCAGGCAACGGACGAAGCGCTTTGGTTAGCAGTACATAGTCATCCATTTCAACATAAAGCTCACCTTTACCAGATTTATGTAAGCTACCCGAGACGCCAACGATATCACCTAGATCTAATGATTTGGCAAATGATCGCGCCGGTTTGGTCACATATAATTGAATATGACCAGAGCTATCTTGTAGAACTATAAATGCTCCACGATTACGAATAATTCGCCCAGCCACACTTACAACCTTGTTCAACGACTCCAATTGTTCCTTGGATTGCTCACCAAAACCTTGCTGTAAACTGTCTGCCTTATTCTTTGGATTAAAATTATTTGGATAGGGCGAACCCTGCTCAGCTCTCAAGCCATCAAGTTTCTTACGTCGCTCTGCAATAAGTTTGTTTTCATCCGATTGATCCGTCATATTTAACCTATCTTGAGTTTTTAAAGTCCCGCTTTTAGCGAAGCAACTATAAATTGGTCCAACTTTCCGTCCAAAACAGCTTGAGTGTTTCGGGTTTCAATATTGGTTCGTAAATCTTTAATTCGAGAGTCATCAAGGACATACGATCTAATTTGGCTTCCCCATCCTATATCTGATTTCGTGTCTTCAGTTGCTTGGGCAGCTTCTTGCCGTTTGCTTATTTCTAATTCATAAAGCCTTGCTCGCAACATTTGCCAACATTTATCACGATTTTGATGCTGTGATCGCTGATTCTGACTTTGCACTACTATACCACTAGGAGAATGAGTGAGTCGCACGGCTGAGTCAGTTTTATTCACATGCTGACCACCTGCTCCAGAAGCCCTATAAGTATCTGTGCGCACATCACTCGGGTCAATTTCGATATCAATATTGTCATCAATTTCGGGAGATATAAAAACCGCGGCGAAGGATGTATGACGTCTGTTTCCAGAATCGAATGGCGATTTCCTTACAAGCCTGTGAACACCTATCTCTGTTCTAAGCCATCCAAAAGAATATTCACCAGAAACCTCCACTGTAGCGCTTTTAATTCCTGCTACATCCCCGGCTGAGCATTCTACCAGATCAGTTTTAAAGCCCTTTTCGTCAGCCCAACGGAGGTACATTCTTAGTAACATTTCAGCCCAATCTTGGGCCTCCGTGCCCCCAGAACCCGACTGAATTTCAAGAAAGGCATTATTCTGATCCATCTCGCCGGAGAACATTCTGCGAAATTCCAACTTCGCGAGTTGTTGCTCCAACAGCAAAATTTCTTTTTCAACATCAGCCACAATGACAGTGTCGTTCTCATCAACGGCCATACCCAAGAGTTCATGGGCATCTGCGACACCAGAATCTAGATCTTCGATAGTCTTTACTACAATCTCCAATGACGACCTTTCGCGCCCTAGTCCCTGAGCAATCTCAGGTCTACTCCATACATCAGGTTCACCCAATTCCAACTCCACCTCTGCAAGTCGGTCCTTTCGATTATGGTAGTCAAAGATACCCCCTCAACACATCTGTGCGTGTCTTTATGTCAGCAAGGGAGGAGTAAAGAGGGCTTACTTCCATCAGAATTGGATCCTTTAGATAACGGGCTTTCACAACAGTCAGTATTTTACCTCACCTATCACGCCTCACCAAGGGAAACTCGATAGGTTGATTAAACACTTACGGTAGCGCACCATTACATAAGAAAAAAATTCCTCAGGAGTTGTCGATGGCTAAAAATATTTTAATCTTTACTCTAATAACCTTACTTTATCTGCTCTTTTGGCCTGTTCCTATCGATCCAATAAGTTGGAAAGCGCCCTCAGATGAGGGATTTGTTGGTGATTTTAAAGAAAATAATCGATTGAGCGCTTTGGAATTTATTGTCCTTCCAGATACACATGGTCCCGAGGGTTTGGCCTTGTTAGACGACGAAATATATGCCGCTACCAGAGAGGGCTGGATAATACGATTTAACGAAAAGACTGGCGACCAAATAAAATGGATCAATACGGAGGGTAGCCCCCTTGGATTAGTATTCGACGCAAGTAATAACTTGTTGATTGCTGATGCAGAGAAAGGCCTACTCAAAGTTACTTCTGGGGGAGTGATTACTGTCTTAACTCGCTCAGTTGATGGTACCGATATTGATTATGCTGATGACCTAGATGTCACCGCTGATGGGAAAATATATTTTAGTGATGCATCTACAAAGTTTGGTGCGCAAATGGGCGGCACCTATGCTGCAAGCTTGCTAGATACCATGGAGCATGGAGGTCATGGCAGGCTACTTGTTTATGATCCAGTAGATCAATCCACAAAAATACTCATGGAAAATTTAAATTTTGCTAACGGCGTTGCCACTGACGCAAATAGTGAATTCGTACTGGTTAATGAAACTGGATCCTATAGAATTCACAAGTATTGGCTTAAAGGAGACAAACAGGGAACGTCTGAGATTATTATAGATAATCTTCCAGGGTTCCCAGATAATGTGGTAAGAGGAGAGGATGGTCGATTTTGGGTAGGATTGGTTTCCCCGCGCAATAAACTACTAGATGACCTGTCCGAATTTCCATTTATTCGTCAAATCTTTCAACGATTTCCCGCATTTTTGCGCCCCAAAGCCGAAAATTATAGCCATATCTTTGCCATGACAGGCGATGGAGAGATTATTGCCTCTCTGCAAGATCCAAAAGGAGAGCATCATACAAATACTGGTGCTCTAGAGACTGAAGAATGGTTATACATTAGTTCTCTTCATGCTGAAAATCTAGCCAGAATTAGCTGGGATCAATTGAACATCGACGGTGAACTTTAGACAATGACCAAATCTGATCAATCACCCTTCGAATTCGAAGATACGTTTTCAAGGACATTTAAAACAGACGATAATGTTTACTTCAATGAAGTTGCACCGGCAGCAGTAAATAATCCAGAATGGGTAAGCATTAATCTTCAGTTAGTCGATGAATTAGGCCTGCAATCTCACGATTTACAAAGCCCCAAAATGTTAAAAATCATGTCTGGCGATATCAAAGGTACCTCGTTAAAACCAATATCAGTTGTGTACTCTGGACATCAATTTGGAGTTTGGGCGGGGCAACTTGGTGACGGCCGCGCTATCACCCTAGGCGAGCACAGAGTTAATAGCGCTTCCACTAAGTATAATGAATTGTGGGATGTGCAACTTAAGGGGGCTGGCATAACGCCCTATTCCCGTTTTGCTGATGGACGTGCAGTATTGAGATCAAGTATCAGAGAGTATCTCTGCTCGGAAGCAATGAATGGCCTTGGTATTCCAACAACTAGGGCTCTGAGCTTACTAAACAGTAGCACACCTGTATACAGAGACGATGTTGAGAGCGCTGCTATATTATGCCGCGTTGCTCGTAGTCATATTCGATTTGGTTCGTTTGAACATTTTCACTATAGAAATCAAACAGAGTCAGTGAGGAGCTTGGCGGACTATGTCATCACTCGCCATTTCCCTGAGTGGCTCGATACTGAAGACCGGTATATCAATTTAATGTCAAATGCCGTCCTTAAAACGGCGGAAACCATCGCTCATTGGCAAGCTGAGGGGTTTGCTCATGGAGTAATGAATACAGACAATATGTCTATACTTGGTGAAACTATCGACTATGGACCTTTTGGCTTTCTAGATGCCTATAATCCAGACTTTGTATGTAACTCCTCTGATATCAATGGCCGATATTCCTTTAAAAATCAGCCCGCAATTGGTTTATGGAATTTAAATGCACTAGCGACAGCCTTAACGACACTGATTCCATCTGAATCTCTTATACCCATTTTAAAAACATATGAACCAGTCTTCTTATCGCACTACCGCTCCCTTATGTCTGCAAAACTCGGACTCCAAAAATATGAAGATAGTGATGAAGAACTGATAAATCGATTACTCGCTCTTATGAATGAAAATAGCGTGGACTATAGCCTGTTCTTTAGAAAACTTTGCTCGTTCTTTGAGGATCCTGAAGGTGTGAGAGACATGTTTATAGACCGCTTCGCCTTTGATGACTGGGCAGACTCATACTCTGACAGATTTAATCAACAAAATTTAGATGCTTCGTCCATAAAACGTTCAATGCTAAATGTTAATCCAAAATATATTTTGCGTAACTATATGGCTCAAAACGCTATTGAAAAGGCTATCCAAGGTGACTATTCTGAGGTCAATTTCTTGTTAGAAATTCTGCAAAAACCCTATGAAGAACATCCTACGGCCGAGCATTATGCAGGATTACCTCCAGATTGGGCAGATCAAATCTCCGTAAGTTGCTCATCCTGATCACTCGAGTTTAGTCATCCTAAGATGGAGATATATTGCCGCTGCAATTCCAGAAGCCCCAGTCAACATGCACATCACAACTATTTGATATCGGACAGCAATGAGTGGTGAAACGCCAGAGAGAATTTGACCAGTCATCATTCCCGGAAGGGATACAAGTCCTACAGCTAATAAACTGTTGAAAATGGGTATTAAACCGGTTTTATATGCCTGATTTCGCGCGAAAGACTCTTTAGAGCCATTCTTCAACTCCATAATGAAGCGTTCGGCAGAAATGCTAATGGTATTCATAGAACTTGCAAAGATCATCCCAGCTAAAGGGATCACAGTAGTTGGTTTGTACCAAGGGTCAACATTTAAAACGAAGAAGACTACGAAAAATAAGGTTAACCCACCACCTAGAGCAATTGAAAAAAGTGCTCGCCAATAGTCTCCCTTTTTGTGCTGGTCAGAGAGTGGCCTCACCGCGATAGAGCTTGCTATGAGCAACATGAAACTCAGGATAGCTAAAACTAGTAGGGACGAATCGACTGAAAAAACCCATGTCAGTGCATAGCCAATCAGAAGTAACTGAATCAACATCCTAGATAGAGCTACAAAACCATCAGTGATATTTAGCGACCAATAAAACATCACGACTAAAACCAAGCCTACTGGAAGGAACGCGAGTCCAATGTTGATAATTGGTATAGTCGTCATAAAAAAACCTTTAATCATAATTTACAACTACAAAAATAGCTTCTTGCTAATAAGCAAAAACCTGAAAAAATAACCACCGAAGATGTAAGTATTCACAGACTCAATTTGTAAACATTTTTTCCTATGGTATTGTTCATAAATTAGCCCACAAACAAATTGGCATCGTTCAGGATTATTTCTTATGCAGACGCTACTAAAACTCATCGCAATGACTATTTTCTTCTGTTTCTCATCAACGATTGTTGCTGAGGAACCACACCTTCCTGAGAAACAGTCTACAAAAAATATGACCGCAAATCATTCTCTAAAGGTTTTTAAAAGCCCAACTTGTGGCTGCTGTAATCGATGGATAGACCATATCAATGCCTCTGGAATAGCAACATCTTCGCAAAACATCGACAACATGAGCAAAATAAAATCTCAGTATAGGATCCTCAAAGGTCAGCAATCATGCCACACCAGTATTTCAACCGAGGGCTATGTTTTTGAAGGTCATATCCCAGCGAGAGTCATCAAAAATTTTCTGGCCAATCCACCTGAAAATGCCATAGGTCTTTCGGTTCCGGGAATGCCAGTCGGATCGCCAGGCATGGAGATGGGCCACCAGCACGCTGACTACCAGGTGCTAATGCTATTAAAGGATGGGAATTCGACAATCTATGAGAAAATTTCTGGACATAGTCACTGATGAGGGCGATAGATACAGCTAAATTGAAATACATTTCAATCATTTCCATTAGAGAAGATTCCTATCCTTTAAACTCTAGCTTTGCCATAATACTTGCATGAAAAGATGTGTCATAGTAATCACTTTGCTCCTCAGTCAGTTCGCAATCGCCGAAACTGATATCTTTTTCTTTGTCAGAGAATCAGATGGATCAACCAACTGGCAATATATTGCTAATTATTCAAGTGGACTGCTCATCATTGCTCTGACTTATACCGTTGTCCGGTTATTTTTTAGTCGTCGCCAATCTCAGCGGTATAACATTGAACTGGAAGAAATTCGAGCACAATTGGAAAAACGCGTTAATGAACGTACTGCGACCTTAAATAAATCTAACGTATTACTCAAAGACAGCAATAAGGCCTTAGAGGATGAGATTGCTGAGCATCTTTCAACGACTTCGCAGCTAAGGCAATCAGAGTCTTATATCTCTGAGATTCTGCATTCAATGCCTTTGATGCTCATTGGTTTAAATAAAGATAATCAGATTACCCAGTGGAATCCTAGAGCTGAGGAAGTTTCTGGACTTAAATCAGGTGATGTACTCGGGAAAGATTTATGGAGGTCATATCCTGAGATAACTGTTTCATCAGATCAGATTACCGAGGCCTACACTAAGCAAGCTCCGGTCGTGATTAAATATAGCCAGAGAGATCAATATCACTTCGATATAACAATTTATCCCCTAAAAGATCAGTCGGTGACAGGCGTCGTGTTGCTGATCGATGACATTACTCAACGCGTAAATTCTGAGACTATGCTAGTACAGAAGGACAAAATGTCTCTTATGGGTGAGATGGCGTCCTCTATGGCCCATGATATAAATATTCCCTTAAAGGAAATGCTCAAAGATGTAAAAGCAGCAAGACAAAGTCTAGCTGCAGAGATATATGATGAAATTGAGCTTAGAGAAATTTTAGAAAATGGTTTAATCAGAGGCCAGCAGGCCAAATCAGTTATCGATAACCTACTCGATTTCTCAGGAAGCGGCGGTGAAGCGAAAACTATGGCCGACATAAGGCATATAATCGACCATAGTATCGAATTAGCAGAGGACATTATGTCAATGACTTCTGGATTGAGATTTCAAGATATCGAAGTTAAATATGAATACTCTGAAGATCTTCCAGAATTACCTTGTTATATTACCGAACTGCAACAGGTTTTCCTAAGTCTTATCCGACACGCCTGCTCAGCGCTAGGAAGAGTGGATGACATTGACCATATTCCAACTATCCGCATTGCAGTGACATCACTTTATGACGATATCTGGATACGCTTTCACCACAATGGTGAAGCCGTGTCGGATGAGCAACAGAAGTACTTATTTGAGTCTGTATCAGAAGCAGATATTGACTCAAATCAACATTCTGGTGGGCAACGGTTGTCATTTAGCCACTTCATTATCACAGAGCAGCATCAAGGTCAGATGGCTGTTATGTCGGATAAGCAAGAGACAACTTTTAGCATTAAACTACCAACTAAATAATCATTCCTCAGTTCTAAAGACGTCTCAGCAATTCAAGTGGTGGCAAAGCAACAGCTTTTCGACTATACCCTACGCCTAACGCCCCTACTAAAATGCCACCCAAAACAGGTCCGGTATACCATAGCCAAAGATGCAGTGAAAATGGCAAGTCAAAGATAAAAATCTGGAGCATCGCTACGGAAAATTCTGCGCCCATACTGGCTAAGATGCCTGCCATTGCACCCAGTGTAGTAAACTCAATTAATTGGATACCCAATATAAGTCTTCTTGAACTACCTACAGTGCGAAGGATTGCACTCTCTTGGAGTCTCTCAGACATTGACAGGCTTACTGCGGCAAACATTACTAGGATGCCACACCCTAAAATCAGCAAGGTCATCACTTCTAGCCCTCGAGTCACTTGAGATACTATGGTTCGAATTTTATTGATAATTTTATCAAGCTCAATGACCTGAACTGTAGGGTAATTTTGCAAAATATCATTAACTAATAATTTTTTATCTGGAGGGATATAGAGGCTAGTCATACTTGTTCGTGGGTACTTCTCAAGAAGACCCTCTGGAAATAAAAAATAAAAATTTGGAGTCATGTTGTCCCAGTTCAAACTTCTGGTGCCTACCATTTCAGCCTCAAAAGTCAAACCGCCTACGCTAAAAATAATACGATCACCCATGCTTAAACCTAACTCTCCAGCCAAATCATCCTCAATTGACACAGGAGCAATTGGACTCTCACTATCAGCAAATTTATTTAAATCAATACCGTCCCACCATTCTCCTTGAGCTACTTTGTTGCCTTTAGGAAGGTCAGAAGTCCAACTTAGATTAAGTTCTCTTCTAAAAGATTCATGACTATTTTTTTGAGCATCAGAAATTGGCTCTCCATTAATCGCTATCATTCGCCCTCGGACCATGGCGTACCAGCCCGCGGTATCCAAATTATTATCCTCAACAAGAGAACGAACGCCCTCTAATTCATAAGGTGCCACATTCAGTAAGAAATGATTTGGGGCATCTTCGGCAAGTTGAAATCTCCATTGATCAATTAATGAAGTACGCACCACAACCATAATCATTAGCAAAGCTATCGCACCTGAGAACCCTATCATCTGAATTAGACTCTGAGATCGCCGTCGCCAGAGATTAGTTAATGCTAAGCGCCAGATACTCCCCATATGTCGGCCATACTGCATGCCTAAACGCAAAAGGACCAACCCTATTAGGACCGAAGTAATAGAGGAAATTGCAAAACCAGATAAAATCGCCACTGATACTACAATATTATTACTGTACCAAACCAGCAATCCAGCTACCGCCCCTACTCCAAGAAATAGCCTT
>Ga0115013_10002610_pt1 | contig 9973 bp, 11 predicted proteins | sample SouAtlMetagenome_2_FD_88686 | JGI IMG/M metagenome (GOLD analysis project Ga0115013, IMG submission 88686) | Marine eukaryotic phytoplankton communities from Atlantic Ocean - South Atlantic ANT15 Metagenome | ecosystem: Environmental > Aquatic > Marine > Oceanic | place: South Atlantic Ocean... | reverse complement strand
TTACGGGGATTACAAGGGAGCCCAGTATTCAATAAGTCGTCTATCATGCTCGACTCTGAGCACAAAATTCGTTGGCAAAGCTAGCAAAATTCGTGACCAAGCGTAAAAATCATATCTAATAAAATAAACAGGCGCTTTTAGTGAAAATTGAAAAATTTTGGACGCGGGACTATCTTCATTTTGGAGAGCGGATTTGGTTTAGGTAGACGGACGATGCAGGACAAAACTTAAAGAAAGGCGCACACAAAATTATAAAATTAAAAAATAAAAACTGTTTAGTTAACTATTTGCGCAATATTTTTGGCATATTTAACACGGGACTATTTACAAAGGGTTTGAATGTCTAAGGGAAACTCGAGCGCAATATTTTTGGCAGGACTATTTACAAATGGTTTGAATCGGCAAAAACAATATTTTTGGTCATCACCGAATATTAGTCAGCAAATTTGTCGCTGCGGCGCATTAGCCCACCGCTGTTCGGATTTTGTAGGCACCGACTTGGCGTTTTTACGGGCGCTGGCTTGAAAATATTCGATTTTTTGGGAAACGGAGACAGGACATTAATATCTCTATTACGCCCCATGTTTGGGGCTTTTGACCGGTCAAGTTTTTGAACCCCCCCAGCAACTGGCCATAATGGAATATGGAGGTCTATGCCCATCCCTCAATCAGTACACCAACGGATACATACCTGCAAGAGCTAACGCCATGGATGAAGGTACCAACGTCGAACACCTCATGTCATCAGGAGGTGCATGCCCGGGGCCGTCCAATATCTGACCACCTGTGTTGGTTAAAATTTGAGAAAATATTTCTGACGGCCCCCAGGGAACCATATGGACCGTTTATGAAAGTGTACCCACATTTAGCAAAGACCAGCCTCATTCGTAGCTTTTGTATACACGTTTGTCATGGGCATTTCCGAGGGAGCGCAGAAAACCAAAAACAATCAAGGCGAGTCAGTTCCGTTGGTGAGCTTCAAGGGCGGCCATTCAGAGGGGCCCCATTATTCGAGGTAGCGCAGCAAAAGTGTCAGGCTAAAGCCTCCGCATTTTGGCCACCATTTATAGCTTATTTTGGGCATTTTCTGGCCATGCAAAAACCTCTTTAGCTCAGCCCCTAGAAGGCTTCGTGAATTTTGACAGCGCTGCCCCCTTAGAAAGCAGTTACAGCTTGGCTTTGCACCCAAATGTGGACTGTTTCGGTCCAAAATACAGATTTCAAAATTTTTACCTGAGATTCAATTATTACTCGCCATGTGAATTTTTGAACAGCAGGTGGCGTAGCCAACTTATGGTACTGACAGAGTGGCATGAACAGTAGATCAAAGTAGGCTATCCTGGCTATGTGCCTCAAAATTCAAATTGGTATCAAAAGTCAAATTGGTGGCCACTTTTTTCTGATTTTTTTGGCTGTTTTTGGCAGTTTTTCGGCCTTTTTCGGCCTTTTAGGCCTATTTTTGGCTTATTTTGGCTTATTTTTGGCTTATTTTTGGCTTATTTTTGGCTCATTTTTGGCTTATTTTGGCTGTTTTCGGCCGTTTTGACTGTTTTGGGTATCGCGCCGCCTCTCTTTGTGGGCCGTTGGCTTAGCCACCCGACTGGCCTGCCGGTTTCCGGACCAAAGCTCCAGCTCCCAATGTACCATGTTTGTTGTTGGGTCAGCAATACGCGGCTGGCAACAATATGATTTTTTATAATATTTTGATCTTCTCGAGGTTGCGTTTAGGCACCGGTTGAAATTTTAAAAGCCACTGAAATTGAAATTGACTCAAGTTTTTATGACTATTCCGACCGACTGTGATGAGACGAGCCTTGTTTTATCAGCCACGGCTCAGCTTCACAGAGAAGCTGGTTCGACGGGGCTCTAGGACAATCAATGATTTGAGCCTCACCGAAAGAGGCACTCTGACTGCTATTTTCTAAAAATTGAAACCGGACTTTTAGACGAAGAGGCAATATGGTACTTAGCAAGAACAATCCGCCTCTGGACGGCCACTATGGCGGGGTCACAAATACTCGCTTATATTGTTCAAGTATATTTTAAAGTTTCAAAATTACAGCCCCGCCTCTATGCAAATGCATCTCAGCTTGACGATTTTAACCTCACTGCCCGAAGCCTTATCAATCCTTCCCAGCTCAAGCCAATAAATAAGAGGTTGTTTTTGAAATAATTATAGTTTTAATTTGCCTAGCCAGACACAACGCGAGAAGCACAACCCCCCTAGTTCTCAATATACCGAAAATCACGCACCCTACACAGCAAACTTAGACCAAGCGGCCCCGGCCAAGATACCGCCAGCTAAAGAAGCGCGCGAACTTCTTGACTACGTTTACGCCTTGGGCCGAATCAACGTCAGCGATAATACTCCACAAGAACTGAACAAAGCGGCCGGTGACGAGGCTATGCAGGCCGACGATTCCAGCGGTGACGGATTCGTTCAGTCCTTCGGTTAATTTCTGGCTTAATTTCTGGCTTATTTTCTGGTTTATTTTCTGGCTTATTTTCTGGCTCAATTTCTGGCCAACTTTCTGGCTAACTTTCTGGCTAAATTCTGGCTAAATTCTGGCTAAATTTCTGGGTTACTTGCTTTATCGAGTGTTGAATTTGTAGAAATGTGGTTTAGGAAAAATTCGCGGGGCGCGCAACAACCAGAAGCCGAGCAACCGGCTTTGGCCGACGAGGTACTGCCGGACGTCGAGCAGTTTTCGCTTGACAATGATGTGGAGACAGTGCGCACGCTTGAAAGCTATGTCGCGCCTGGCTGGCGTCAAATCGTTAGCCAGGGCTGTCGATTATTTCTAGCAAAATGAGTTTTAAAATATATTTTTTGAACGACAGCGCTGTCTTAGGCAGGTCGCCACTACCAAGCACAAACTCTGGTGGCCGCGTATGTCATCGCAAAGCGCCGACCCGCTGTTGGTACTGAGCAGAATCATGAACTTTTCTGAAAAGCTGGGTCCCCAAGCATCACACGCCGTCCGCATGGCAACGAGAGACCCCGCCTACGTCAAACAGCTGCGCGACCGTTTCATGACCGAGCTCAAGGATTCCAATGAGGCCGAGCACAAAATGGCCGAGGCTTGGTTTCGCAGCATGAGAGTCGGCCAGCCAATACACCACGAGGAGGCTTTTGACATCGAGACCATCACTGCTGCCTCGGACGAGTTTTGCTTGATTTTGCTGCGTGTGCTGTACCACCGATCGGCCGAGCTCGATAAACGTGACGGGGGCCGTATGAGCGCTGGTGAAATCGTGGCCACGCTCTTAGCGCTAGCAATCGAATCCAATCTTCCCTTCGACAGCTTGTATCTAAACTCACTTTTAAACAAAGTCATGAAACATACCAAGCTCCTTCAATACTTTTCTGCCACCACCCGAGTTCGTGTCGGGGCTGCTATCAGGGCCGTCAGCATTTTTGACCGAAAATTTGCATTTTGGTTAGGTTTTTTTTAGGTTTTTTTAGGTCACCCACATTTTGAAATTTGGAAAATCTCTGACGACCCTGTATCGCCTATTGCAGAGAGCTCGACCACGGCGTTACGCATTTAGACGCCTCAGGTGTCTTTCTTGTTTCGATTTGCTGCGGCAAAGTGCTCTTAGATACGCAGACAGACATGCGGCTCGCCGAAGACATTGTCAGGCTTGCTTACCTGGGCAGCGGTCATACTTTTTGACGATCCTTTGGCGATCTTTTGGCGATTGATTGGCGATTTTTGGCGATTTCTGGCGATTTTTGGCGATTTTCGGCGATTTTTGGCGATTTTAGCAAAAAAACTTTTTTTAGCTTTTCATTTTTCTGCAGAAGTATTAACGCTGCCCCCTCAGGTTGGCACCAAAGAACAAGTTCAAAAGCACACTTTGGCGATGATGAACGAGCTGCTCTCGCAAAATATTCGAAACCAACATGAGTGGGAATTAAGAATCAAGCAGCTGTTTCGCGAAGAGGTCTTGAGAAAGCGCGTGGCTTTATTGATGAAGGAGCGCGACGACGCTTTGCGGCACGACGCGGAGCTGGCTAAGGCGGTGGCTCCATCCAGCCAGACTAGTGAGTCGGTGGCCAACGGCGGCCCAAGCCCTATCTGGCCATGGCGCAGTGACTGATAAAAGTTTCAAAAAAACTGGCTAGTAGCTAATTTTTAAAGCTAATTTTTAAAGCTAACTTTTATAAAGCACTGTCATGGGTGACGCTCGGCATTGCTGCCGCCATAGTTATAGGCGTGGTGTTATACGTATATTGCGCGCCGTGCGCAGCGGCTCTCCAGCAGGTGGCTTCGGCGGTTGTGGCGGCTGGCGCCAGAGCTGCGGCGGGCGCGCGAACTGGTTTGGCGACCACGCGCAACGCATTGCGAAGTGCCGTCGACACCACGTCCCGAACGGTGACGCGCACACTTCAGCGCTCACCCCAGGTAGCCACAAGATTGCGCCGCTTGCCGGGCCACCTGCAAAGAGACAGTAAGTCCGTTAGCAATATTCTTGAGGAGACGTCACTGTCGGTAACTGACATCGAGTCGCTGGATATGTTCGACATCACTACGAGCTCAATTAAGAGAAGTTTAGCGTCGCAGTTCATTTTAAGAGTTTGTGTGTGTGTGTTAGAAGCTTGAACTTTTTTGCAGCCAGCTGGCTAGATCTAGAATCAAAAAATTAGTCTAAAAACAACCTCGTATCGAGGTCAGAGAGAATGGGCGTTGCGCTGCCGATCCTCTCACCGAAGAATTACTCGATGCGCTGGCAACTATGGACGACACTGAACCCGATAACCGACATCCGAACCCGAGATACGAACAAATTAGAGACGCTATAAGACGAGGCATGCAACGCCTTCAGGAGGCGGCTCAGCAAGGCGGTAATTTGCCTTCGATAACTGAGTGTGTTGATCAACTGGCAACAAATTTGGCCAGCAGTCATTTGGCTAGCAATATAGCCGCTAACAGCTTGGCGGGCAGCAGCAGTCTGGTTGCTAGTCGTTTGGCAGTCAGTCGTGCTGGAGGCAGCAACTCAGCCGCCACTAACGTAGCCAACAGTTTGGTCGCAGGTGGCGTGGCCGCTAACTTGGCAAACAGCTTGATCAACAACCGCGCTGCAAACCAAGCAAACCAAGCAAACCAAGCAATTCAACCCAATTCTAACCGCAATTCTAACCGCAATTCTAACCGCAATTCTAACAACAATTCTAACAACAATTCTAACCGCAACTCCGGGCTCACTGATTCAGAGCTAGCATCCGTGCCCGAAATGATACCGGAGGGTGCCTACCCCCCTGATAACACACCTGGCACAGGCGTGGATCCACAGGCCGACGCTATTCAAGATACAGAAGAGGACTATGAGACCGAGGAGAGCGAGGACGACGACGCCGGCTCGCAAGCCACCAGCCGCTCGGCTAAGAGCCAAAAAGTCAATCAAAAGGCGATGACGGCTATCACGATCAATGGGCGCCGCTATGATGTCACTTTACATGGCCATAATCAGTACGATATGATGCGTGAAATTATTAATCTCATGATGAGCAACCCCAATATTCATGTTTTGACTAACAGCCACCGCGGTGGCTACGAGTACTTGGTCGGCCGATCCACCCCCACCGGAAATCGCGCCAGCCAGCCTATACGTGATGAGGCCGATGTATCGCTGCACGACCTCATACAGGCTCTACACAACCAAAGCTTAAATCCGGTGGCTCGGCCGGCCGCACCCGAAGAATTAATAGCGGGTAGTTCGTACGCACAAGGCTCGCCGATGCAGACCGGCTTTGCTAGCCTCCAGGTCAGGGACGCACTCTGGAGTCAAATAAGTAACCCACATCGCACAACGTTGGGCCCCAGACGCATCAGAGCACTGCTTCAAGATGCTCAAACCACTGGTGTCAGCCTGCCAGTATACCACCTGCTGAAGCATATGCTAGAGGCCAACGAAGCCGAAATTGAACGCAAGGCGAAAAAAGCCGCGGCAAAAAAGGCCCGCAAAGACCGGCTAGCCGGCAAGAAGGGCAGCAAGGGTGAGAAGCGAAAGTCAAAAACAAAAAAGCTGCCAAAAGCGAAGCGGCCGAGTAGAAGCCGCAGTGCTCACACCCTAGATAGCTGCAGCTTTGAAAGGTTGAAACTGCTTTCCTATATTTTGACTATTTTTTGAGATTTTCAATGCTTGTTTTAGCACCCGCGCCACCGCCGGTCGAAACCCTCCATCAAATCAACACTCGATCCCTCAGTCGCAGTCTTCACGCCGTCTTCCTTCTTCTACCAACACTGCTAATGATTCTAACAATAGAGCCGAATTTGTACCTCGCAGTCAGCGCATGCGTCCACTGGTGGGCGATGGCACGCCCGGAGAAATCCCTGAGACTGAACCAACCGAACGAATGGATTGTTCAGACACTCAGTGCCCTCTCGACGAACATCAATCGGTTTCTCATACAAAAAGAACTGGTGGCCCTCGAAATAATGTGCAGCAACAAAAATAGTCGGCTAGAAAATAGTTCACTTTTTGATCAGTAAATTAATGATTTGAGTAGTTGAGTTGAGGTGACCTTGGGCACAACACACAAACAGCTTGTTATAGCTATAGTATGAACGTTATTGTCAAAAAAGCGAGAAAAACCCCGGCCGAAAGAGCCCGAATGCGGGCGGCCCGAGCCAGTCGCATTGAAAAATTCTTGCAGGTACAACACATAGTTGACCCGACAACCGACGACAACCAACTGCCACATTTGAAAATGATACAACGACAGCTGGGCCGTTGTGTCATCGCCCGAGATCAAATCCGGCTCAATGAGCCCGTAGTGTCCTACAACAATATTTTGTTTTTTTGCCCGGCAACTAAAACGTTTTTTTATGTACACAATATCGTTGTTTGTAGAAAGGCAGTGGCCGGGGGTCCCAAAATGTACTTTGAATTTTGGCTTTTTATAGAACTGTGGCAACACCGGCTGCTAGGTTGCTGAGTGAAGAAGAGGGCGAGCAGCTCGAACAAGAGCTACCAGAATCCGTCGGCTGTTACACACTGGGCTTGCCGTGAGACAATAACACGCACTCACTGCCTTTGATAATTTGCGAGCAAGCCTTATTTGTTCTTTTTCAGCCACCGTGGGCGCTCATACTGCATAGACGCCTCTGCAGAAAACAAAGCTCACGGCTGCTTTTTCAAATGTAATTTTCGTCTATTTTACAACTTTTGCAACTTTTTGAAGCCACGCCTGAGTTAGTTGGGCCGTTTAATCAACCATAGTCATGCCAAGCATGCCAACCTTCGTCCCAGCGTAGTGCGGGTGCACAGTACCTGCCAGCCCACCATCATCTTCTACGCCACAAGAACAATCGAGGCTGGCGAGGAGCTGCTCTGGGACTACTTGGGGGCAGCCAGATCACTTGCTTGTAAAAGTTCTGTTTGTAGGGCCTTGAAATGATCTGCCCCTGTAGGGCGATAGACGCGCTGAAGCGGTTGCCCACAATCCATGGCTCCTGAGCAGTGATCGGCCAGATTTTGGAGCTCTAATCGGCGAAAAATAAAAAAATCAAGCAATAATTGGAATTTGGTGCCCACTAATAATGCTTATAAGCCAAATGATTATTTATTCATCCAGTGATTATTTATTCATCTTCAATAAATTGTTGATCGTCCAGTTCAAACGTGTCAAGAGGCGTGGTAACAGGGCCCGACGGTCCGGCAACGTCGCTTAGATTGTTGGCTGCCCGGAAAAGGCGGTGCCCATCATGCTAGCGCAGGTGCAAAATAAGCATTTTTAATTTTATAGGCAGTAAGGCTATTTTTTGACCCCGCCGCCGTTGTACTCTTCGTACCAGAGCCGTGTGAAATTTTAAAAACTTTAAAATTCTAGAAAATTTAAAATTTATGATTTTTTATGATTAATTTTCAAATCTATCTCAGACGCCCCTGTACACATCCTCGCCAAGGTAACGAATTCTGGTGTTGTCGGGCCGTTCTATACCACCGGTCGCGTGGCGTTCGCTAAGCGGGACATGTGGCAGCTGCTCGAATTCTGCCCCGGGCATACCAAAAAAGCCGGGCAGCGCGTCCGCAAGCATACTCTCGAGGGCCAGCGGCCGACTTCGCAAATCACTCCTTGAAGGGTAACGATTGTGGATGCACTTTGAGGCTTTTTAGGGATTTTTTGATACAATCGTCACACCCACCGATATCTTCACATTGGTAATTAACCCGACCCACTTGGCGCAGTTCTTGTTCCAATTGAGGGGTCCAGTGTTGATTTGGATCATCTAAATGCTCGACGGCTACGCCGGATTTACTTATAGGAGGCAGTTAGTAAAGTTTTTAGTCAAAGGCTAAGATCAAGGCAATTATTTTTTCACTAACTGCTTCTTAACGAGTTCTGTGACGCCGTCGTGCGCAAGCTAGAGCATTGCGCATAAAATAAGACTGTTCAGACTGAATGGCTGTGGGCTCTATCTATACTTGTGAAGCATGGCTAGGAGGGCCTTTTCCTTGCGTTCCCGCATCGTAAGGGAGCGTTTGGATTTGGTCGGCAGTTGAGTCATTTCTTTTGGAAGCGCTGTTATGGGTTTTTCGCAACGATCTACCTCAAAGTTGGTAATGTATCTCTTTTTCTGCTGTGGCTCAATCGTCGCAACACCATTCAAGTTGATTATGGTGAGCTTTTCGGCAGTCAGTGGTCTCATGTTGGTCTGTTTGAGTTTGAGAGGCGGTGGAACATTGGCCAGAACCACGGGAACAAACGTGTGATTGCGATTTGATAAAATTGAACAGTGATATTTTGTCATAAGATAGGTTGTAGGCAAGAACAATCCAATTTGATTTTTTGATGTGAACCCTCACAACCCACCTGCTTAAAACACAAACCGTCCAGCAGTTCTTCCAGGACGTCATAAAACTCTGTCTTTTCGGCCAACTGGCTGTTGCAGCGCGTTATATCTATAAACACCGCATGTCGACAAAGTGGCTCAAGCGGTGAAGTTTGATTTTGGTGCGTGTGCTCAGTTGCCCCGCTGTAGCCGCCTCTATACATTCTTCCTTGGCACTGGTGCTCACTGGCGAGCCTGACAACAGCCAACACTGCAAATAGCATTTTATGGGGCATTCGTTGTTCAAGATCGCCATGGCTTGGGCTACGAGCTCGATGATGTCGCGCTTTGCGGTTCCCGCGCTGACTCTGATATAAAGTCGGTCGGAACTTGGTCCAAAAGTCAACAAGCATAGCATATTTCAGGCATATTTCAGGCATTTTCAGGCATATTTCAGGCTTATTTCAGGCTTATTTGAAAACAAACCAATCCACATTTCCGACCGAGCCCGGGTAGCCAAAATTGGGATTAGTATAGCAGAACTAAAGCAGTCAGCGTAACTTTTAGAATTTCGAATTTCAACAGTCAAATCAAGCGTTTGCCGCTAGCCAGCCGTACTGCGCCGCGAAGCTTTTGCCGCTGGCAGCAGGGGTGCCAAAAGCCACAATATAACCATAACTAAAGTGCGTGCGATTTTTGGTAGCCCTGCTCCATATGCCCGCGGCTTTGCCAATGACTAGTGTTCCGAAAAGTTAATTTGCGGCCCTGCGAAAACATGTGCCAGATTAAAGTTAAAGTCGACTAGATACGCAACCAGGTAAGTTTTTAGGGTGATTTTTGGCCAATTTTCGCCATTTTAGCGATTTTTAGGTCCCAAAACGGATAAATAAAATATAAAAAATGACCTATCTTAAAAAACCAACCCCATACCAAGCCCTTCTCATAATTAGTTGACGTCAATTAACTTTTGGGTACACTAGTCATACCAAAGCACCTTATGTTGCTTGAAATCGACCGCTCGACGTACTGTTTTTTCCATGATCGGTTGTGGCCAGTGAAATTCAAACAATACTACAAGAAGAGTTTTGCCTGGGCCAAACGGTCTCGCATACTGAGCATCCACGGCAGCAGCACCCCCTCATGCTGGCCCACTGAAATCATTTTGGCGCGTCCTGCATTGGCACGGTATATCA
>Ga0115013_10002607_pt1 | contig 9980 bp, 4 predicted proteins | sample SouAtlMetagenome_2_FD_88686 | JGI IMG/M metagenome (GOLD analysis project Ga0115013, IMG submission 88686) | Marine eukaryotic phytoplankton communities from Atlantic Ocean - South Atlantic ANT15 Metagenome | ecosystem: Environmental > Aquatic > Marine > Oceanic | place: South Atlantic Ocean... | reverse complement strand
GCTTTTCTTTAGGATCGCATCAACATTTATACAATGCACCGCCTGTGCTGGGTGCAGGGGGAATATGGTCGTCTTGACTTCTTGTAGGAACGCTTCGTCAGATGAGGATGAGGCAGATAAGGATACGGGAGCAATCTCTCTTGTTGATACCAGGAGTTGTTTTGATTCGCTTATGAACTTTAGACGAACGATTGCGGAATTCGTTTCTCTTGGATCTTCGAGTGATGCAATCCTGAGGTAGCGCACTTTGGTACACTTTAATAGTGGGGGATTGTTGCTGTTGCTGTGGCTGCTGCCACTGGGAATGTTGGTGCTCTTTCGACGCGAGGAAGATTTGTTGCCGTGTGACGATTGTGATCGAAGAGAACCGTGCGGTGATCGAGAACGAGATCGGAGAAATCGTCTTGCTAGCACCTCAGAGGAATGAGAACTACGCATCGGGGATGGAGGCTCTGCTTCCGGAGAGGATGACGAGGCTAGTTCTATTTTCCAAAAGAGAATTCCTCCATGATCGTCTCCCACGACCAAAAATTGTGTGGTGCCATCCTTCCACGACTCTAATGCCGTCACAGGATTTGGTGACTTTAGGAATAGCGATCGAAGCGTAGGAATTGCTTTACCCGTTGCTGCGTTTCCCCAATTGGCATTTCGATTGCTATTGCTTTCGCCATCCCCAAAACCCGTGCCGCCAATGTCAACGTACAAAATCTGAATGCTTTTGGACAATTTCAACAGATCTTTGAACACTAATACCTCACTTCTTTCTATCTCTACGATCCTTCTTTGACCCTCACTGTCCTGGGGTACCGATCTCGGTCGACGAGAGGGTGGCGGGGAGACAAGAAACCGTGCCGCCAGGCACAAAATATTGCTGTTGACGGTTTTGCTATTGGGATATCCAATCGGAATTTTTACCAACCCCGTTGGACTGGCGAAAGGGAGCGGAGACGACCTTCCCATCATGGCCTCCCCTTTATTGTTCCAAACCCGAATACAACCTCTTCCCGCTGTGACAAAGGAAGCGTGTATCGGTCCTTTTTCGTCATCGAGTGCCAGGACGCTGTCCACGCCGGGAAAGTCATCAAAGATACCAATACCACCGGCAGATTCGTGAACCAGATCACCAATTTTTTGACAGTGCTTCCATAAATGTACGTGGCCGTTATCCAAACCACTTACAAGTGTCCCATCTTCGTTCAAGACGGCCAAATCGTTGACGCAGGCCCGATGGAGTTCCAATCCTAACGTCATTGCGACGCGGCCCAACAACCGAGCTGGGGCCGGATAAGCCTGACTCCAAAGCCCATTGGCATCATAGTCATTTGAGAGTTGATTTTGAGGATTTTTCTGGTGTTTCAAAAGCTTGTCGATTCGTATCTGCGAAAACCCGTTCACCAGCCTGCCATAGGAGCGAGTTTCTTCGTAGTCACTGACTATGGGCATTTCGATTTCCCCGTCCGCGTCCGTTTTGTCGCTTTCGCAACGATTGATTGGCATTTCCCGTTCCAAGGCAGGGAGTTGAATTACCGGAATCATTGCCTCTACGTCTTTCATCGCTTCCACCAACGCTTGTTTCTCTTCCGGTGCCTTTTCGGCGGCCGTCCTGTCTTCGATGAATCTTGGCCTATCGTTGATGGGTGCCAAGACCTCAGCCGTCCCCATTAGTGTGACATTGAGTTCGATCGTTTGGTCCGCGTTGTCACTATAATTTGAAACAACAGCCGAGGAAAAGTCAAAGTCGTTTCTCAACGTGCCCTCCCACCAGTCTATTCTCCTTCGCCTAGCGTTTTTGATAAGGGTGTTAATGTTGTTTTTGTTGGACTTGGATACGACTATTTTTTGTCGATCTACAGGAACCTTTGTGAACGAACGAACTACCTCTTTGAAGGTTTGGCCCGTAAATGTGGAAGAATCTTGGCCATTCGCCACACCGTCGACAGTTGTTCTCGTGACCGATGTTGGAATATCGATTTCAAATTCCAATATTTCCTTCGACCACTTTAGAAACACGACTACCCGGGTCCAAGCAGGATTGTTGGCGCTGGTTGTGCCATTATAGGTGGTAGCCATTGTCGTTAGAGAATTTGATCTCTGGATCAATCAATGGGGTGTTGGGTATAGAAAGTTTTACTCTTAGCTTTTTCTTTGCACATGAAGCAAGTGTGTTCATACTTTTTTGTCGATTTGAGCCCAATTAATTCGATGTCATCCTCATCTATGCCTACGAATTCAAGACGACTCATTCGACACAAACTTGAATTTAGTCGATTGCGCGTGCGAAATCACACTATTTTTGGCCTAGCTCGACGCTCTGGTTGAGGCATTTTGCCACATACCACCAGGTCAAGATCTCCCAGCGGGATATGTCTTGTGCCAAGAGGCTTTCAATTCCCATACAACCAACAATCCTTCAACTGTATCCAACACCTGAAACACTGGAATTGACATTCCATCCGAATGGCCCAACTGGCAGCCTGCTACGAAATTGAAAAGCCAACATTTGCAATCGATTTTTAATTGTTAACAAGTCATTGGCGGCGATTCTCGTTCCAAATCCAAAATATAAGAATGTCGGCATTTACGATGGCAAAACGCCAGAATGGCGTTTGTGAAGGATCTCTGCGAAAGATAATTACTGCGAGTGGGAGCAAAACTCCGAATCGAAGCAGTGGTAATAGTAGCACGGGCGTTTTTGGGTTGTCTTTTTCGAAACGAAACACCTCCTCGGGGTCGCAAAATGCTCAAACTTCCTCCGAGAGTCTTTCGACTTATTCCTTTTTGGTGGGTGTGAGTCTGATTTGCTACGAGAGTACGACTTCAGTGTGGAACGGTGACCATCCACTGGCACAGTACAGCCTTGTGGGGGTCTCTGCGGTCTCGGACGATCCCACGGCTTTTCGCGCTGTGACCGACATGGGAACGCATCTTCTTTGCAACGTACCCACCAAGGCATGCCGTGATGTTTGGCTTAGTGCTCTCGATGCAGGGTTGGAATACCGTTTGCAAGATATTGCTATGGCTTCGATGAAACAACTCATGTCGCCCATTGCGCCCAAACTCCCTCGCGGGGTCCAATACAAATCAGATTTCACGCGACATTGTGGTCTCTGCGGTGAGGTAGAGCTCAACAAGTCAGCAGAGTCTCCCTCATATTACGGGGCACCCATGCCACACTACGGATCAGAAGAAAGGATGGATGTGTGTTCAAAGTGTCACATGGCCGAAGGTGTACTAGAAAACTGCTATTGGATCGAAGAATTGTACGCCACGCACCACCAGGAGCAGAATACCATGCTTGAGGCTCGTCGGTTGGTCCTGAAAAAACTGACTCCAAATTCCAAACAACAATCTACTTCTTCCGATTCGGAAAGTGAAGAGGATTCAATAGAGGAGGAGGATTTCACCGATCGAGATACTTCCGGGCGCATCTTGCCCAAATCCCACACGCTGAGACTCGACCCCATGTCACATCACATGCTGAGTCTTACCCTGGAATCTTCCGAGGGAGTTGCATTACAACGGCGGAGTCCCACGCTTAAGTCATTGTGCGTAGAGTTTCAACAGGGCTTGATCGATGTGCTAGAATTTCTCGAGCTCCTTGAGGCTGCAATCGGGATTCGTGATCCGGCCATGGCGGAAATGAAAAAGCAGGCCTTTCGGGTTGCTGCCGATATGGGAACTGCCCTCAAGCTTTTATATGAGCAATGCTTGCCGCCTACAGAAAATTCGGGGAACGCGAGCTCCGAATCACCACGCACCAATAGTCATCGGCAATCCAACCTCGGAAGCAACAACCTCGTGTCGACGGAACTTGTGCAGTGCATTTTGGAGTTCTTCCTCGATCTTGTCACCGAAGAGGATGAACTCAGCACGCTGGCATTTTTTTGGCCCCAAATTTCTAATATCCATTTACAGATGCTTCCACCCAAAGATACATTGTCGCTACAAAAGGTTGAGTTGCTAGAAGATTTCTTGCTCACTATTGCCTCAAAGCACTCGGTTCACTTAGCGATCGAATTGGTATGCAGTCACACGGCCGATCTAGAGGACGCCCAAAGTGGCAGCTACAACGGGAGTACTACTACCTACTGTGGAAGGAGAAAATATGCTGTTTTGAGATTTTTGTGCGAGCTTGAATCTCAAATATTTGATTTCGATTCAGGATGGGGAGGTGGATCGATAACTGTCGGGCAGTTTTACACTCCTTCGGAGCATCAGAGCAAGTTGCTTCAGGATTCCTTTGACCGAATCCAGAAATGCCGTCTATCTACCCAACATGTTCGATTGTCCCGCTCGCATCGACTTGACAAGCTGAAACAGCAGAGATCCAATGGAGCGACTTCCGAGTCTTCGCAAGAAACCCTGGCCTTGGAGAAAGTACGACTAGCCAACAATGCCGATTATTTGTCAAGCCACCTGTCGTTTACCAAGCGGTTGTGTGACATTGCCGAAAAGCTACGATTCTTGCCAATAAACGAGCGCAAAGGTGCCCTCAGTACAGAACTAGCCAACCTGAATGCGTCTGGAACCATGGGAGGTGATCCCACGAACCTCATCAAGGAAGCCAACGAGGGGCTAACACGAGTGGTTCGGTTTCCTATCATGGAAGGACACGTTTTTCGTAGCAAGGCCAGAACACCTGTCTTGCTACTGGTCGAAACAATAGACGAGGGAGTTACTAACATCGAAGAAGAAAAGGAAGACGCAATATTACCCAGAGCAGCAAATATGATTCCGATAGAGGAAGAAAGCGAACTGAGCTGTGAAGAAGTCGAAGCACCATCACAGAGTAATGACAATAACGGCAATTCAGTCAGAAAAGGAAGCGAAGATTCCATCACCTCGACGCTCACTACTGATACAGAGAAAAACAAAGGCGAAGATAAATTGCCCGAAAACGAGAATACTGGCATCATCGACGAAGGCAATTCTGAATGTAAAAAAGAAGTAGAGATTGATTTATTGAATCAGTCTATCGATCAAGACCCTTTACCAGTGTCAACAAACCCTTTGACACCGGTTTCGGGTACAGAGAAAAAAAAGAATCACACCTTTGATGATGTTGTCATGCCAGAACTAGATACAGTTACTCGAACCGAAAGAGTAGGATCGCTTCATTCATGTGCATCCAGCGACACCTTAGGTTCTAATCTGAGTGCAAGCCAGCATGAGAAATTGGGCGCACGAAGGCGTAAGTTTATCAAATAGTTTCCCGATTCATGTCCCGTTGGTGTGGTTGTTATATTTATTTCACTCATACCGTTTTTTTTTTTTGCTGGTATGATAGATTCCCTGAGGAGGTTTGAGAGTCCCAAAACAAAACCAAAAATTATAACCCCTCAAGCCAATAAAGAGTTAGTGGAGCACCTGATGACGGATGTTATAGCAAAACAGCTGCATATGCCGAACTTAACAGCGCCGAGCCTATTGGCAACTGACGAAAACAAAATAAATGTGGACGAAAGCCCAGACGAGGATTCCATGGGCCTCTCTTTGGCAGAATCTGATTCATCTATAGAAAAAGAAGAACAACAAGAGGGAGCGCAACAACAACAGGAACAGCAATCAGACACCACACCAAACTACTCAAAAATGAAAAATTTAGGAACTTTCGTCACCAGCGGTAAAGGACAATTCAATGCACTGCACAAAACAGGCGGAACGAGACGTGAGGTGCTAACGGCAATTATGACAAAAGGGATGTCTGGTAGCCATATCATTGCAGAGCAGGCTGCAACAGGTGCAAAACGTCACCTACAAGACTTGGAGAGGAGGGTAGCAGTGGAAGCTCTGCTGACATCAGACTCAAATATCTCTCACGATAGTAATGGAAGTAGCCTCGAAAAAGATGATAGTCGGAAGGAGCTCTTGAATCTGGGCATCAGTTCTTCGAAAAGCAAAGAAGATCTTACAGACGGTCACAAAACGGAGGACGATGAAACCATGGAGGCCGTACGTTTGTTGCTCATTCAATACCGTGTCGTGGATTGTGCTGAGAAAGAAGATAGTAATGATGGAGACGTCACTATCAAAAAGGCACCACCAAAGGCAAATCGTACTATAATGCATAATGGACAGGAATTTCCAGAGATCGAAGCAGGAGATGTTGACACGCGACTGGTAGGTTGCGGGCCTTTACCTCCGGCTGTATTGCAGGCACTCACTTTATGGAAGGGCGATATGATTTCTAACGGGGAACTCCTTGAACTTATAAAGAAAGATATAGAATTCGAGAAGAAACTAAAGGCTGTCGAACAAAATACCGACAAACTCAACGAAGATTCTGCGTTTTGGGGAAGGTTTGCCTTTGGTGAACGTTGGGCCGAAAAACGATCCCGAATAGCCGCTTCTAGCCCTGACGCGTCCACTCCTGGCTGGGATTTGACAGGTATTATCGTAAAATCAAACGATGATTTGCGACAGGAATCTTTCGTCATGCAATTGATCGAACTGTGTCACGAGGCATTTCAGGAAGCTGAACTCGAGCTCTGGCTCTTGCCGTATCGAATTGTGTCCACAAGCCGGTCCACGGGTATTATGGGACTAATTCGAAACGCTATGAGCTTTGATGGTCTCAAAAAGAGACCAGGATATGGCACAGGTGGAATTCGGGGCCACCTCCAGCGCATGACCGAGCACGCTGCGAACCCCGGAGAAGCCTTTCAACTAGCCCAGAAAAATTTTGTTCGAAGCTTGGCAGCCTATTCTCTTCTGAGCTACATGTTTTTATTCAAGGATCGACACAATGGAAATATTATGTTGGACACGGATGGTCACGTCATCCACATTGATTTCGGGTTTGTCTTCGGTATTGCTCCGGGAGGTAATTTTAGTTTGGAATTGACGACTCCATTCAAACTCACGGAGGAAATGATAGATGTCATGGATGGTCTTCGCAGTTCCCTCTTTTCGGAGTTTGTGACCCTCTTTTGCTGCGGCTTTCTTGCGCTGCAGGCCCACTATACAACATTTGTGACCTTAGTGGAGGTGACATCCCGGGGGAGCACCTTTCCGTGCTTCGACGGGCGTGATACAGCCGAAATCATAAACAAAATGAAGGAACGATTTTGTCCTGATTTGAATCAGGAGGAATCGGTTGCTCATGTCCTTGACGTGATCAAAGAAGCAGTGGATTCCTACGGAACGAAACAGTACGATTTCTTTCAATACATGTCTCAAGGTATTGCTACCTAGGGCTACTTACAAACAAGGCAAAAAAGTTTCAACAAAAACACTTTTTGAATGATTTCTTTTGTAATTAGTCTAATGTTCTAATAGTCGTTGCCATTGTTGCTGTTGCGTTATTGCGCGCCAGACTTGGTTTCTGTGGACGCTGCTGCTGCTGCTTGGTTCTTTGGTTTTGTGGTACCATTGCTGTTGTTGTTATTATCCCCCACGAAAACCGCATCACTGCCCAGATCGAGCTTGCCCATGAGGCTGTCCGTGAGTCCTGTTTCGGACTGGCTAAGTCCCTTGGAAGTTCCCTCGTCTTCGATATCACCAATGGCCGTGCACTTGTATTCGTAAATGTGTTCGAAGAAACCCGTCCCACAAAGAGCCTCGTTTTTCTTTTTGAGTGCGTGTGCGGCAGGTGTTGCGGAAAGCAGTCCAAAAAGGGCGACAGCACTCGACAAGAAGGCGCTTCGATGGATTGTTGGGGGCGAGCTGGTATCTCTTTCTTGGATGGAAGATTTCGATGCTTCGGATCGTGCAGTGGATATCCGTTTGGGGGACATGTTGTCATTTGTCGTCGGAAGCGTTGAAAAGGATTCCACAAGACCAATTGAATTTATTGCGGTTGCCAGGACTGCCAATAGAGCAATGCATCGGAGCAAAAGAGTGGATTGCCGTCGGATCATATTTTGGTTTTGCTGCATGGGAATTCAAACCTATTGTTCTCTTTTTGATTTGTATTCCAGTTTTGGATACAATGAAAGTCTAGAGAATAATCTCGTCGTTGCTGCAATACGTTTGTGGTAGACACAAAGGAAGACGTAATGTCAATGAATGAAAAGCAATGAGTGAAAAGAATAACTCTGTCTTTCAAATCGATTTTCTTCAACAAAGAGCAACTCATCATCATTTTTTGAACGCGTGTCCGTCATCCGCAACAAAACTGCTCTTTTCTTCATTCTTCATAAAATATCTTTCAAATTAATTTCAAATTGCTATCGTCATTGAGAACGGATTAATTCCAGAACAAAATGAAATTCCTTTCACCCCTGATAGCAACGACCATATCGGTGATGGTGGTGATGGAATGTGTCATAGGATTTTCAGGCGCCTTTACAACTATTGCGCTACAGCAGCCACCTTGTCATTATCAAAGAAGCAACGTTCGCCAACCAAGACGTAGATACAGCGGCTGCTGCTCCTCTCTTGGCATTCCTGCTGCTCCTTCGTTCTTGGCAGCTACCAACAACAACGATGGTGGCATGTCTTCGTCAGCTGATGATACACCCGAGAGCCAAACAACAAAATCCATCTCTCATCCATGGCGCGTCGTCATGGACATTGGCCGAGAGCCCTTGGCACGAATGCCTTTTGGTTGGGCGCGCCAGGGAGTTCGAATGCCTCTGGTTGTACCCACCGACTTTTTATCTGGAAATTCTGTCAGACCCCGGTCCGAAACCGTTAGTTTCACAGGACCCGAAGGCGCCCAGGAATCACCAATTCTTGGAAACCAGTGGATGCTGTCCGAAGATGGTGCATTCTTCTCTTGTTCCTACACCATCACCAACGAGCTACGAAAACGGGATGTTGTTATTGAGGCTGGGACAGAATTGTTTCTTTCCACAAAAATCTACACTCAGACCGAACTCGATCGTCTGAACCAGGAATTTTACAAGGCTCGAGAGGCCATGTGGTCCACCGGGGGTGATTTGAACGATGCCAACAATCGACAATACAGCAAGAAATGGAATCCCCAAACGGAACGATGGGAACAGCGATATCCGGATGAAAATCCTTTTAACATGGTCAAGAACCAAGTTTCGTATTGGGTACAAAATGCGAAGCAGGAAAAGGCGCGAAACCAGAGACCGGAGCCGGAATCTCTTTCCGATCGGGGTGGAAAGCTCCCGGGGGTGGGCAAGGATGATGAGTACGTATACCTGATCCAATACGGTGTTGTTCGGTATGGGGGGAAAGACGGTCCCGTGTGTGGACTATGGACGGCCCAACCCCTTACAAACGTCCCGGCATGGGAGCGCAGCTAGAGTGGGGCAGAGCCCAACCCTCGTTGTGCCATTATTTTCTTTTGGGTCGATGAAACGAAGCTGCATTTGCTTTTAGAGTGTGTGTTTTTGCGCAGAGAGCCCCTTCAAAGAAGCTTGATATGTTCCATCATGACCTGATGAGACTCTATGCCTCAGAAATTTGGACTGCATGAGACAAATGAGTATCAAGATCGGGGTTGCTCTCTCCCAGCTCACCACAGAGCAATCTTGAAACCCGAGGTGGCCAAATGAAGACACCTTTTCCTTCAACTTTGATAAGTACAGCTACTAAGCTTTCCACCGACACTTTGCTAAGAACGCTATCCTATTTCAAGATTAATAATGCAAGATTAATGCTACAAGATTAATGCTATGGGCTCTGATTGATTTGTTGGAGGGAAATTATATTCAAAGGTGTTTGGTATTTTTAACGTTAATAAAATCAATCATTCTAAACTGTCAAGTACGTGGAAAACTTCCAAGGCGAGTAGTGCGCCTATCGATTGCCTAACTTTGTTTTCTTTAGCTCGTTGTAGTGTGCATCGATAAGATACTAGCCATACTGTGCTGCGTGCAGGGAATCGTGTTGGATGCCTGGTTCGTAAAATCCGAAAAGGAGGTCGGTCCCAGCTCGCCGTGCGCAAACATTCCGTAAATCTGAGGCATCCCCGAGCCGGCTGCCTGGATAGCTTCACCAATTGCGGTGGGCTCTACGTGTTCCGCATCGTATTGGTTCACGCCTCTCGAAAAGCAAGGAAAGAG
>Ga0115013_10002606_pt1 | contig 9981 bp, 5 predicted proteins | sample SouAtlMetagenome_2_FD_88686 | JGI IMG/M metagenome (GOLD analysis project Ga0115013, IMG submission 88686) | Marine eukaryotic phytoplankton communities from Atlantic Ocean - South Atlantic ANT15 Metagenome | ecosystem: Environmental > Aquatic > Marine > Oceanic | place: South Atlantic Ocean... | reverse complement strand
CCCCGAAATGAGCACTGCAGAGTTCTCGGTCCAGAAGAGCCGCAGTAGCCCGGATCCAATGTCCAACATTCCGGCGTCCTCGAGGTGATAGAGAGGAAGCGCGTCCGCGTTCCAGTTACCATTCGTGCTCACGTCCAGCAGGGCCTCGGCAGTCTCTGCTAACGCGCGAAGCGCCCTCTCTCGTGGACCGTCCTCACTCTCGGGCGCAGCTTGCTCTGTGAGGGCGCGACGTGCGGCCAGGCGACGAAGGCGACTTGGTGCCGGATCTACGTGCTCATCGCCTTCCTCGCTATCGAGCTCATCCGCCTCCCATTCATCACTGCGCTGTGCCGATGGTGGTATCTCCATGTTCGCGCGCGGCTCCGTCTCGCCGCGTGCTGGTTGCCGCGCGCTGTTTTGGCTGCGGGGGTGGGTGGAGCAGCGGACGTTGTTCGCTCTAGTAGTTTACATTAATTTCCACCCACAGTTGTGACGGCGGGCAGAGGACCTGTGCTGCCGTTGGCAAGACGGCTGGCAAGGACGGCGCTGCCGCGCTTGGAGGAGGACGACGAGCTCGGGCCCTCGAGCAGCGGCGCTGAAGCGGCCGTGGTCAGGGTGGCGGTGGCGAGTTCGACGTCGGGCCGGTTGCGCACGGGGAGCAGACGTGCACTGGAGGGCGGCTGCTTGCGCGAGCCGAGTGGCGCGGCACGGCGCGGCGGCAAGCCCACTGGCTTTGTAAACTGCTGCTGGTGGGCTTGGGTGCGGCTGCGAGCCCACGAGCCGTCGCGGATGAGGTCGAGCTTCTGCAGGCTCTGCCGGTGCAAGGCGCGGGCCTGCGCCGCCTGCGCCTCCACCTCGCGCCGGAGGACGTCCACCGCTCGGCGCCCGCGCGATGGCGCGCCGCCGCCAAGGCTGGGCGCGCCGTTCACTTGCGAGAGGAGGAAGGTGCCCTTGCCCGGCACGGCGAACCAGCTCTTGCCCGGGATCTCCTCCTTCCCGCCCAGGAGCGCGGCCTGCAGCGCAAACGTGCGCGGCTCGACGGCACTCGGCGCGCGGCTACCGTCCTTGCCGCGCGTGCGCTGTCGCGGGGGCCCGCCCCCGCGCGCGGCGAGTTCGCGCAGCTCGGCCTGCTCCTGTAAGCTGAGCACGTAGCCGTCCGCCACGCGCCCGACGATCGCCGCCCCACGGCTAGCGTACGCCGGGTCCTGGGCGAGGGCAGGCGGCTCCAGGGCGGCGGCTCCCCGCGGGAGCACGCAAGCCCCCGCCCCCGCCGCCTGCTCGGACACGCCGGTGAGGCTCCACGTGTGCAGGTCGCAGCTCGACGCGGCTCCGGCGGGCGCGGCGCCCTCAGCAGCTGGAAGCTCCGAGGGGAGCACGGGGGCGGAGGCCGAGGCCCCGAGGCTAGGCTGCACGCAGTAGACCCCCTCGTTCAGCCCGGTGTAGTCCGACGTGGGCAACGGGCCGCCCTCCACCGCTCGCCGCCCCTCCTCGTCACCGGCTTGCACGGGGAGGGACGCGGCGGGCGCGTCGCGCGCGTCGACAGAGAGCTGGGGCGGAGGTGGTGGTGGTGCGTGCGCGTGGCCAGCCCGCGGCTGTGGGGCGCGCGCCGTGCCCGACACGAGCCGCTTCGGGCGCGGCGGCTCCGCGTACTGCACGTGGACAAACTGGCGGTGAGGCAGCTCATACAGGTAGGCGGGAGCTTCCAGCTGCGACCACCCCAGCACCGAAGCCGCCGCCGAGCCGCCGCCCGTGCGCCGCGGCGGCCCCGCGTGGGCCGCGGCGCCCGAGGTGGCCAGGAGGAACGAGGCGCCCCACGAGAGGTTGTCCGCGTGGATGCCCGCATTCGACTCGGCACGCACCGCGCCGGCGCGGCCGCGGCCGCCGACGCCGACGCCGGCCACGGCGGGCGGCTGCTCCGGCAACGGCTGAGGCGGCGTGGGGTCGAGGTACCACACGTCGGACGCGTGCGCCACCGCCACTTGCTTCTCGGAGCGTTCCGGAGGTCGGGGCGGCCGTGGTGCAGGCACGGGCGCGGGCGCGGGCGGGGGCACGAATGCGGGTGCGGGCGTCGCCGTGGCGACGGGCGCGGCGACGGCCTCGCCGGCGGGCGTGGGCGGGGCTACGGCGCCGGGCCAGGGCGCGAATGCGGGCGCGGGCGCGGGCGTGGGATGGCGGCCGCCCGGGCCGGGTGTGCTCGGCCAGGGCGTTGTATCGGGGTGGGACGACCACGTGGTCATCGCAGGGCGCGGGACCTCGTACGGTAGGTCGGAACCGTCGAACCTCTGCGGGGTGCTCGGGGCGGCTGGCCATAGCTGCGGAGTCTTGGGCGTGGCCGGCGCCAGCAGCGGGCTCGTCGGGTGTTGAGGGCTAGCTGGCGGCGGCACGTATCTCCGTCTCGTAGGGCTGGCAGGCGGAGAGACACGCGGCGGCGGTACCAGCTCAGGAACCTCGTGCGCATGCGCTGCCCAGCTCGGCAGGCCGACAAGTATGCGGCCCAAATGCGAGCCGCACGCGCGCTGCCCCGCGAGGATAGCGGCGGCAGCGGCGGCGTTGGGTGCGGCGGCGGCCGAGCCGAGCGGCGCCTCAATGCTGAGGTAGCGCCACAAGCTGGCGCTGGCCTCCCTGCCGTTTTCTATCGGGCGGCGCGCGAGGCTCACGAGCAGCGCCGCGCGCATGCACGGCGGTAGTGAGAAGAGCAGCGCGACGTGCTCGGCGGGCAGCTCGCCGCCATCCTCGCAGAGCAGCGCCTTGAGCGCCTCGTGCACGAGCCGGCCGGGCACGAGCTGCTGCAGCGAGTAGGCGAGGAGCGACATGAGCCCGATGCGCCTCGCACCCTTGAGCCAGCCTTGCTGCGCGAGCGAGCACAGCTGCAGCGGGCCCGACTCCGCCGCCGGCTCGTCAGCGGCCTCCTCCTCCGCCTCGCCGGGCTCCGTGGCCACGTGGTGCTCGTGCAGAAGCATCGCGGTCGCGTCGAAGTCGGCGGCGAGCCACTTGAGCCTCTTCAGGTCGGCCCGGTTGCGCGCCTCGCTCTCCATCTGCAGCAGCTGCTCGCTCGCCTCGAAGAGCGCACCGAGCGCCGCCGCCTGCGGCGCACTGCCCGCGCTGTCCGCACCGTCCACGCTGTCCGTGCTGCCCGCGCCGCCGGTACCGACCGCGGCTTGCGACGAGCTTCTTGCAGCTGGTTGGCTGACCAGCTCCATGCGCAACAGCTGTTGCCAGTCCGCCTGGCCCTGGCTCGACTCAATGTAGGCGCGGCAGTGCAGCCGCTCGGCGCTCGAGACGAAGCTGCCGTCGAGGGCGAGCATGCACGGCAACGCGTCCACGAGCACGGAGCGCAGCAGCAGCGAGTCCTCGCTCTCCCCCCCCACGCTGAGCGCGGTGGGCAGGAGTGGGTTGCCGCGCAGCACGAGTTGCCCTAGTCGCATCTTCCGGAGGCGCAGCGCCGAGGGTAGGTCCAGCAGGTTGCCCGCGAGGTCCAACTGCCCGAGCGACCCGAGTGGCAGCAGCGGCTCCACCGACTGGATTCCGCATGTGCTCAGGTCGAGCGTCCACAGCTGCTTGAACGCTGCTATGCCGTGCAGGCTCGACAGGCCTGAGCCAGCGAGGGATAGGCACACCGCCTGCTCGGCCTTCACACCGCGCAAGTTGCGGAGAGGGCCGGTGTGTTCCACGACCTTAGGCCCTGGTTCTGACGCCTCCGCCTCGGGAGCTTCCGCCTCTGGAGCCACCTCCGCCTCTGGAGCCACCTCCGCTGGCGCGCCTGGAGCAACCTCCGCCTTCACCCCCGGTACCATCACCGCCTCCGGCGCTGCGGCCTCTGACTCTGACTCGACCTTCAGTGCCGCCGAAGCCTCCAGCGCCATCGCCTCTGCCTCCGACACCAGCGCAGCCACCTCGGCCTCCTGCTCCGCCTCCGCCATAGCTGTAACGTCGCCTTGCCCAGAAGTCTCAGGAGGGGTTAAAAGAGCTACCCCGCATACGATCAAAAATACTAAACGGCTAAATATACTAAACAAGGGTCAGCAAACGGCCTTCTATCAGCTCGAGGACGACCAAGTCCCGTTGCTCGTCCAAGTCTTTGGAGCTCCAGCACCGAGAGATCTTCACGTCGTGGTGCAGGCACCGCGAAAGTAGCAGCGCAAAGATGCCACAGTTGAAGGAGTCTGGTTGCATGGGCGACAAGAGGCCCAACGAGCCGCGCGTCCAGCCAGTGAAGTCGAAGGGGGTCTCGGCCAGCACTCGAGACACGACATCGATGATGGTGCAAGCACGCACCACGAAATAAGGCAGCTCGCTGCCAAGAGGATCGACGGATAGTACCAGCTTGGCGCGAAAGTCGACCACGACGGACGTCCAGTGCCGGTCGCGCACATGTGGGAGAACCCACGCCCGCTGCTTCAAGAGGTCGAGACCGAGGCGCTTCAAGCTGAGCACGTGCCTCATGACATCATTTACGACAGCGGGCTGGCGGTGGCAGTCCAAGAACTTGCGCACAGGCGATGTTAACCATTGGTAGACGCCACCGCCCTCATGTGGCCGTGTCGAACGCAAGCACTGTGCCCACGCGTCAATGAGGTCGTCGCTCAAGTATAGCTCGTCATTGGTGAGCACACTTTTATCTCCAGGGTGGCGCAATCGAGCAAAGGATGTGCGTGCCACGGGTACGTTGACGATGAACCCATCGCATCGCACGTGTGGCGCGGACACTCCATCGCACCGCAGCTCTTGCACGCTGAGATACTCAAGAGTGCCTACGAGCTGAGCGTCCATTACATCCGTGCGCTGGCCATCTGTAAATACGGGCATTTGCAGCTTGGTTGCGGCGTGCCTGAGGTGGCGCTCGAGATGCTCAAGCAGGACTTGCCCTCGAGCCTCTGGAGGCAGGTGCAGATACCTCTCGAACTCTCGCAGCTCCTGCATTGGCTTAAGCGAGCCAATCGGCTCCACTCTCCACTGCGGCGGCGGCGGCGGCGCGGTCACATGCACGACTCGGTGTGCTCGTGGCTCCACCTCCACACGTGATCGACTCCCGCCCGGTGCCCGAGACCCTCCTCGGCCAACGCAGAACAGGTCAAACAACCGAGAGCACTCTAAGCATTCTGTACGCACGCGCCTGCCCTTTTGCGGCAATGGTAGCCACGGCACTCTGGTGGATTGCGTGGTACGTACATCGGGTGGGCGTTGTTCAGACTCGTTCAAAGTCGCCCGAGCTCTGCGCATGCTCGCGTGCTCTGGGCAAACACGCCCGTCGCTCACTGCGGCACGAGTGCTATGCGATGCACGACTGCTATGAGCGCGTCGCGCTGTGCCCCCCCGCTCGCTCCGTACTGCCACCAGGGCGCGATGCCAACACGGCGCGAGTCGAGCGGTTCAACGCTGGGTGCTGCCCGTCTAACGAGAGAGAGAGAGTTACCTTGCCAACGGCCCCTGACCCACACCTGGATGGTGTTCGGGCTCGCGGCGGTCGTCAACCCGCATGTGGAGGCGCACCGGCTACTGCGGGAGCAGGCGCGTCACAAGAAACGGCTCGCCGAGATCGCTGGCCAGAAGGCCGTGACCGTCACAACCTGGGACCGCGGTGCGCCTACTGACCATAAAGCCAGCTACGGCCATCTCCAGCCAGGGCGGCACACACCGCTGGCCGACGCCGAACGGGCGCTGCGCATGCGCCAGGCCAATCGCCAGCAGAAGGAACGGCTGGAGCATCACAAGAAGCGGGAGCCGGCTCAGCACGTGCGCGAAGCAGCGCAGCGCAAGCTCGGCATGGAGCCAGTTCACCAACGACGGTGTGAGCAGGGCAGGGTCGATCTAGACAAAGGGCACGCACGCATGCGGAGACAGGCGCAAGCGAGCTTGGCACGCGACAACCAGGCGCACCAGCAGCGGATCAAGGGCGTCCAGGCGCGTGTTGCTCCTCCTTCGGTTCTGCGCGTGCTCCGCGGCGAGGTGGAGGGCAAGCCGGACAGCTTTAGGACGCTACAGTAGCGCGATGTCCTCAGGGTGGTCCACGATGATGTTCGCAGTTCGCGGGAGGGGTGTGGCTCAACAGGGTCTCACGCTCAGGCTCTCTCTTATTATGACACTGGGGTGGCACCGTTCCCAGACCCCACTGTCGTCGTGTGCTGTACTGTGTGTGCTCTGACGACCTTTGCTTTATGTTTGGTGTGACATTGTTGTCATTAGATGTGGGGCACGCAGTGTTCGCGCAGTGCCGGTGCGCATTGTGGCGTCTGTCACTGTCTCTGTCGAGCCGGTGGAGGTGTCGGCTGTCGGTGTCGCCCCCGGTCCGCGCCGACCCCGTCTCGAGCGGAGAGTGCGGAGTGGACTGTGGAGAAACGGAGAAAGGTGTGCCCTGCCGATCACGCACGCACACGCGCACCACGCGCTCCCTCTCTCTCTCTACAGACTACACACTTCACACTCTACATACGTCTACAGTATATAAGGTAGTTACGGTCTTTATGCACACGCACGACACCGCGACTGCCGACTCTATTACAGTTTTCTACACTGCGAGCACACCAACAGTCACCCACACGCGAGACGCGACTCGCACGCGCACTTTTTCTACCAACCATCTGTGAGAATGTGTGCACAAGGCGCGCGCGCTCCCACCCCCTACCTACCCACGTACCCACACCACCAAGCTTGTCTTGTTTGTGAACACTTGCACTCTAAGAGACACCCCTGCAACCTGCAGCTGCAACCCCTGCACGAAACGCGAAACGGACTGTGCAGAGTAGGAGAGAAGGGGGAAAGCGAGGAACAATGTCAACAAGGTTGTGAACAAATAATCCGGTTTCTAAGACGACGGAGAGTATCTTTGGGGAGCCCACACGCGCAAACGGCGAGATATCTGCCGACCCGATGCTACCGACCAGACGACTGCGGTCCGGGCAGGCCTGGCGAGCTGCCTGTGAGCGTGCGAATCAGCAGGCTCTTTGGCGGCCTCTTCTTGCACACGCGCTTGAGCTCCTCGTAGATCGTGATCAAGCAGGTGCCCCAGATGCTGAGGTGGACGAAGCGCGCACCAAAGCCCGCGTAGAGGGAGAACAGCCCGTCGTTGCGCAGGAGACGCGTCGCGAGGCGCCAGGCCGACTCGGTGCCCGCGGCCGACAGCTGCACATGCGTCTTTATGGTGTCCAGCGGCGCCACCGCAGCGCACGTGCAGAAGGCGGCGAAGGTCCCAGCGGCGCCCTTGAGCGCGATGTCGGGGGTCTCGCAGAGAGATGGCGCCCTCCCTAGCGCCGCGCGAGCCGAGCCGTAGGCGCCCCACCAAATGCTCCCCGCCGGCAAGCCGATGGCCAGCGAGATGCCAAGGCCGCGGAAGAGGCCTCGCACGCCGCTCGTCTCGACGATGGAGCGCACCTCCCGCGTGAACGAGGGCCGCGCCGTCACGTCCATCCCCCTAGATGCCGCAGCCGCCGGGTCGCCGTACATCATCAGTCGCTGTGACACCACGTCCACCGGCACGTAGATCAGCATCGAGGCGGCCGCTGCCGCGAGCCCTGCACAGCCGTGCGCCACAGCGTCCACCTGGACGCCAGTGAGCCCAAGGCTGCGTGCACCTGCAGCCGCTCTTGGCCGCACGCCCTCGAGCGCCACAATGTACGCTGCCCGCGCAGGGAGGGCGCCGGCCAGCACAGGAGCAAGGCCAGCCCAAAGACCACGCAAGCCTGAGGCAGCGATCATCCCTCGGATCAGCTCTATCCGGCTGGTCGTGTGTCCCGACGAGCTTATCGCCTGTGCCCGCGTCTTGATGACGCTCAGCGGGTGCAGTGTGGTTGTAAGGCAGGTGTAAGCTCCCGAACCAATCAGCAGCAGCTTGGGGATGTCGACGTCGTCGTCGTCCAGCGAAATAGCCATGGACGTGCTGGGGACGGCGGCGCGCGTCGCGTTGGCGGGTCCAGAACAGCGCCGAAGGGGGGGGGGGAAATGAGCTACCGCTTGCGTATATAGCATCTACAGGCGCTAGATGACGGCCTCCTCGCGGCAGTCTAGGTCGGTCAACAGCGGGTAATGGTCTGAGAGCCGCTCCGTCTCCGCGTCGCGCACGAGCCTGCTCGTCACCTCGCAGCTCGCTGCGAGCGCGGGGCTGAGCAGCGCGTAGTCGAGGCGCATCGGCGCGGCGTGCATCGCATCCTCGTTGATGAGCGTGGGCACCGAGTGGTTGTGCAGCTCCCGCGCCGCGGCGCGCGCGGCCGCGCTCGACGCGTTCCTCGGGCCAGCGCCCTCCGCCGCACCGTCCACTGCGCCGGCGGCGGAGTCTTCGGGCGGAGGCTCTTCGGGCGGAGGCGCGAGCGGCGCGAGCTCGCGCGCTGCGCGCTGGCTCGTGGCGTGGCCCGCGTCGTGCAGTCCGCCGCGCAGCAGCGCCGCCATCGGCGCGTAGTCGATGCCGAGCTCGGTGGCGGGCCGCAGGAACTTGCGCGCGAGCGCGGGCTCGGCGGCGAGGCGCGCGGCGAGTCCGATGGCGTCATGCTCGGGCGTGTCGAGCGGCGAGAGCGTGTTGAGGTCGCCCATGAGCACGAAGCCGCGCGCCGCGCCGCCGCGCCGCCCGCGCTCCACGAGCTCCTCCGCCTCGCGCAGCCGCGCGCCCGCGTCAGCGGGCGAGAGGTGCGTGACCGCCACACGGATGCCCGCCACCTGGCAGATGAGGACGCCGTGGTGGAAGGGGGCGGAGAAGTTGGCCTCCTCGAGAGCGAGAGGCCAGCGCGAGGCGAGGCCGAGGTGGTAGCCCGTCGCGCCCTCGAGCAGCACGTGGTACGGCAGGCCCCACGCCCGCGCGAGCTGGCCGAAGGTGGAGGCGCTCCAGCCGTTGAGCTCGTTGAGCCCGAGCACATCCACGCCCGAGCGGCGCACCCACGCGCCGATGCCGCCGAGCCGCTCGGGCTCGGCAACGAAGGGGAGGCTCGCGCCGCAGCCGTCGCGCACGTTCCACTGCAGCAGCCGCAGCGACAGCCGCGCCGGGGGAGGCACGCCCGCGGCGGCCGGCGCGAGCGGCGGCGCGAGCGGCGGCTGGGCGTGGGGCGTCACGAGCCATTGCAGCCGCAGCCGCGCCGCGCCCGCACACGACGCGGCCGCGCGCAGGTGCGAGGGCGGCCTGAGGTGCACGCAGCAGCCGCCCAGGCTGCGCAGCGTGAATGCGTCGCCTCGCGCCGCGCCGCGGGTGAGCGGAGGCGCGCGCGAAAACACAAAGGACGAGGCGGCTGAGGCGGCCGCGGCCGCCACACGCGCCCCCAGCTCACCCGGAGTGCGCGGCGCGAGGCGCAGGCGCGCGGCGGGCGCTCCGTCCGGCGTGGCGCACGTGGTGCCACCGTCGAGCTGCAGCGCGCGCTGCGAGGGCAGCGCCAGCAGCGTGCACACTTGCGCGCCCGCCCTGCCGCCCGCCATCGCCGCCACCCGCTGCCGCACGTTTGCCTGCGGCGGCGCGCAGCTCAACGCGAACTGTGCCGCCTCGGCAGGCACGAGCCACCCGTTCGCCGCCAGCAGCACCTCGCTGTCATCAGGCTCTGCCGCGCCCGCCGTGCCGCCATCGCCGGCGCCGGCTCCGCCGCCACCGAGCGAGGACGGCTGCAAGACCCAGTAGAGGCCGGTGAGGACGCATTGCAGGGCAACGATGCCGCGGTAGCCGGATAAAGCCTCGAACTCCTGGCCTGCGGGCGGCGGCGGCGGCGGCGGCGGCGGCGGCGACGGCGGCGGCGGCGGCGGAGGCGGCGGCGGCGGCGGCGGCGGTGGCGACGGCGGCAGAGGTGGCGGCGACGAGCACGGCGGCGTGCCCGGTGGCGATGACGGGATTGGTGATGGCAGGGGCGGGGGGAGGCGCGGTGGCGGGGCGGGATTGCCGGGTGCTGGGGGTGGCGGCGGTGGCGGCGGCGGCGGTGGCGGCGGCGGCGGCGGTGGTGGTATTCCTCAGACCTACCTCATTGGCGGTGGCGTGGCTGCTCTCGCTGTTTTGTACTTTGTGGCCGCCCCCTTGCTCGCCTCGAGCAGCGCGGTTCAGCT
>Ga0115013_10002605_pt1 | contig 9983 bp, 11 predicted proteins | sample SouAtlMetagenome_2_FD_88686 | JGI IMG/M metagenome (GOLD analysis project Ga0115013, IMG submission 88686) | Marine eukaryotic phytoplankton communities from Atlantic Ocean - South Atlantic ANT15 Metagenome | ecosystem: Environmental > Aquatic > Marine > Oceanic | place: South Atlantic Ocean... | reverse complement strand
GTTCGGCGACACCGACATTGATGCGCTGTTCTTCGGCACTGGCGGGCATTGCGGCCAGAATGCCGAGAGTTGCGAGTGCGAGAGAGAGATGTTTCATCGGTTACGCCTTTCAGTAGGACAGGATGTAGGGGGTCAGGTAGGGGAAGATCATCGCCACGGCGACGATCCCGCTGGCAATCCAGAGAATGGACCGCATGAGTGTTCGGTTCATCGGTCGCGCGCAGGTGCCATCAACGCAGGCTTCGGCCGGGATCGGGCTATACGCCTTGTAAAAGCCGTATCCGATGAAAGCGGCACTCAGTGCGAAGGTGATCCACTTATATTGATAGAACGCGCCCAACTGGGCGATGAACACGCCGGTGACGCCGAAGCTCACCAGCACCAGCGGCAGGATGCAACAGGAGGTCATGGCCAGCGCGCCGAGTACGCCGAGCCCGGTTGTCGCCCATGCCTTTTTGTCAGCTGCCGGGGTTTCGCCCATTGCCGACTGGCGGCCGGCGGATGTGGTTTCAGTCATGGTTCGAATCATCCTTGCCTCAGTGATGATCTCAATCTAGGGTCTGTAGCTGGTACAGGCTCAAGGGGGTTTGGTGTGAATAATCATCACAGATCGGTGAAGGTCCTCAGGCGCGGAGATCTGGCCAAGCTGACCGGCTGCAATCTCGAAACTATTCGCTACTACGAGAACATCGGCGTCATGCCCGAGCCGCCGCGCTCCAGCAAAAATTATCGCGTCTACGATGACAGACATGTCGCGCGTCTGCGCTTCATCATGCGCGCGCGCGAGTTGGGGTTCACGCTCGACGAGGTTCGCGATCTGCTCGCATTGGTCGATGGCGGGGCCCAGACCTGCGGCGAGGTGCAGGGTCTGGCAAATGCGCATCTCGCTTCAGTCCGCGCCAAGATCGCGGATCTCAAGCGCATTGAGCACGTCCTGTCGTCCACCGTGGCGCAATGTAGCGGAGACGATGTGCCCGAATGCCCCGTCATAGATGCGCTGAGGGAGGAGGCCTAAAAGGTTTCTTGAGGAAATCCGCGGCAATCAAACCGGACAGTCCTTGGCTTCCGCGCTAGGAACACCGTGACCAATATCGCGGGCAGCGAAGAAACCGCGCTCTGAGGTGCCCCTAGTTTCCTAGACATCCGCTTCCACGAATCAGGCCGTAGCCGGCCAAGCTGATCAACTCGGACAGGTGCAGGCACAGAGTTACCGCAAGATTTATCGCTCGATCCGGCACCGCGGCTTCGAGGTGCTCGCGCCTCTCCTGAAGGTCGCGTATTTTACTGGAAACTGAATGGCTGAAATCCCGCTTGGGCATGTTCTTGTTCGCATTTAGGCAAATTCTAATTTGCTGTCCGCCACATTCGAAACTTTCCCTGCCCTGTTACCTCACGGACCAATCCCCTTTCTTCCATCCAGGTCAGGTTCCGCTGGACCGCCGCTCGGCTAGTGCCGGTCAGGGCCTCGGCCATCGGTGCGGAGAGGAGCGGCCATTCGGTCAGCACGGCACGCAAAGCCGGTGGAGTTTTGCCTGAGAGCGAGCTCATCTCTGCTTCTGTCCTCGCTGACCATGTCTCGATATAGTCCAAGTGCCGCATCGCGGTCAGGCAGGCAGTCTCCATCCCATCCAGCCAGCGAGCAAGACGCTCCGGTGGTAAGCCCGACGCGCGCAACCCCCCTGCCCCACCCATAGCTAGTGGTGCAAAGTTCGCTCCCTTTCCGTCGCTGGCCGTGATCCTTGCCGCGGTAACGGCTGCTTCGATCTGGTCGCCTTGTTGCCCGAGACCCGCCAAGCTCCAGAGGTGAAACCCCATGCAAGCCCGCGTGATCGGGTGTAGATGAACAGCTGATTTCATCACCTCCAGCCATCCGCCCGCGCGCTCCTCTAGCCGCTCGGTGGCATCCTCGATGTTCTCGGGATCGCGGCGGTCCAGAAAGGCCGCCAGATCGACCATTGGACCCGGACCACCCATCAGGCGGCGAACAGCCCAGCCAACTCTTGCCAAGGCATTCGGGTCATCCTGTGCGCCAGACAATCGCATTGATATCCAAAGAGCGAGGCGGTCAGAACTCACCCGATCCCCTGCAAGCCAGCTGAGGTCTGCCGCCTCGATCAGTGCCAGTCTGTGTCGCCAGCCATCCGGGCCACGCAGCAAGCGGTCATCCAGCGCACCCAGGCGTCCAGCCACCTTTGCCAGCCGCGCAGCCTGAGCCGCTTCCGCCTTTGCCCAGTCGTCGATGACAGCAATGTCGGACGGTTCTGCCCGTGGCCCGGGCGGCAAATCATCCGGTTCTTCTTCGAGCGGCCCCGGCAGGAACCAGAGGTCGTCCTCGTGAGCCCCCACATCCCCCTCGGTGGTGATGAGGGGGTCGTCAAAATCATCAGGAAAAGTAGATGCTTGCGGCTTCATATGTGCAAAATATCTATATTATGCACATTACCCAAGCGATTTTGTGGCAGTTGCCCGCGCTCTTTGTATAGTACGGACGCGCGACTGTCGGCGGAACCTCTCAGATCGCGCTCAGTGCAAGAAAACCAAGGGGATTGTGCACCAGCACGACAAGAGATCACTTGCTTGCATTCGTTTTCAAACGGTCGTTTATTGATGATACATAAAATTGCAAACGGCCCGTTTTCATGCCCCTGATAGGCTACGCCCGTGTTTCCACAGAGGATCAGACCCCCCTGCCCCAGTCTGAGGCCCTGCAGTCTGCGGGATGCGCCGAGATCTTTGAAGAGCACGCCTCGGGCGGCAATCGCGCGCGACCGGTGCTGGCACGCGTGCTCGAACGCGTCCAGAGCGGCGATACGCTGGTCGTTGTGCGGATCGACCGGCTTGCGCGATCTCTGTCGCACTTGCTGGAGGTGATCGAAAGACTGGAGGGAAAGGGGGCGTTCTTCCGCTCGCTCCAGGACCCGATCGACACTGCCTCGCCCCAGGGCAAGTTCACGTTGCAGGTTCTGGGCGCTGCGGCTGAGTTCGAACGCGCTCTGATCCGCGAGCGCACAAAGGCCGGGCTTGCCTCTGCGCGCGCCAAAGGGCGCGTAGGCGGCAACCCAGGGCTACGCGCCAAGGATCCCGCCGCGCTGCGCAAGGTGCGGCTGGCACGGCAGGACGGCTATATGGAACGCCTGAACGAGACCGCGCAGGATTGGGTGCCTCATGTGCGCCGCCTGCGCCCCGATATGGCTTGGGAAGACGTGCTGCGAATTATCAATGCCCCCCTGCCCCCAGATCACCATTGGACACAAGGCCGACTGCTCCGCGCTGTGAAGGCATATGTGCGCGACGGGTTCCTTCCTGCCGAGGTGCTTGGCCGCGCCGGACGCCGCGAAACCGATGACCGCCTGCCGGCCATCGTCGCAGCGATCAAAGGCGCGGACCCCGAAATCACGCTGCAGGCGATCTGCGATCGGCTAGAATCGATGCGCGAACGGACCCCTCGAGGTCGCGCCAGCTGGCAGCCGTCTTCGGTCAAAATGTTGCTCGAACGAGCGGAGCGGCTTGGCCTAATTTCATCAGAATTGGCTCACTCCCAACTGTAACTAGCAGAGGCTCAAACAGCTGAATCTATCGCTCTAAACACCGTCAGAAGGTCAATTGTGCCATTGGTTGCATGGGTTTAGCCAATACCATCCAAACAATCCCCATGAATGGCTTGAAGCACGGTCTTTTGGATTTATCACCATAAAATCAACAACTTGCAGTTATCTTGATGTGACTGTACGTATTGGTGCTGTGGATAACTTTCACACTACATCTAGATTCTTCTTGCCGGACTCACTTGATCGTGGCATTCCCATTCTGACGGTAAAACGCGTCAGTCGCGCTGTACACCGTCAGAATGACCAAGAGCCTCAACAGAGGCCGAGAGTGGGCGGCAGGACATGGATGATCGTAACGTTGGATACGCGCAAGGCATAGGCTCTTCCGACATCGGAGCATTTGCCGACAATCTGGCTGAATCTTTGGATCGCCAGATGAAGATCGCTTTCGAGCCCGAAGAACGAAAGTCCCTGCGCCGATTCAGTTCTACCGAAGTTGCCAGCCTCCTGCGCGTTAGCACATCTAACCTGCGCAACCGGCACAAGGACGGCAGCTTCCCGGAAGTTCATACAGACAACCGCGGACACCGGTTCTACACAGCCCAAGAGATCGATAAGCTGCGCGACATTCTGGGGCGCACCGGAAAGAACGCAGAAAGCTACCGCCCCGGTCGACGTGAAGGCGATCGTCTCCAGGTGATATCTGTCGTCAATTTCAAAGGCGGATCGTCAAAAACAACAGCAACGATCCATCTTGCACAACGGTATGCTTTGCGAGGTTACCGAGTGTTGGTCTTGGATCTCGATCCGCAGGCAAGTTTGACCACCTTTTTCGGCTTTCGGCCAGAGCTCGAGTTCGCCGAAGGCGGCACAATCTATGATGCCCTGAGATATGAGGAACAAGTTCCGCTCTCAGCCGTCATCCAAAAAACCTACTTCCATAAGCTCGATATGGTCCCAGCGGGCCTGATGCTCTCGGAATACGAAACTGAGACGGCAAACGCCCTCGCCCGCCGGGTGCAACCCATATTTGCGGAGCGTCTTGCCTTAGCGCTTGAGGAAGTAGAGGCGAATTACGACATCGTTCTGATCGACTGCCCACCTCAACTTGGCTTTCTGACCCTAACGGCGTTGGCAGCCTCGACGGGACTCCTAGTAACGGTCGTGCCTGGCATGCTCGACATTGCTTCAATGAGCCAGTTCCTGAAACTTGCTTCGGAAACGGTAAAGGCTGTCGAAGAAGCCATTGGCAGGCGCGTTACATGGGACTTCGTAAAGTTCTTGATCACGAGATACGAGCCGTCGGACGGGCCTCAGACCCAGATGGCGGGCTACCTGAGATCGATCTTGGCCGGACAGGTCATGACTGAGCCAATGCTGAAATCTACAGCAATCTCGGACGCCGGTATGACCCAGCAAACCGTCTACGAAGTTGATCCGAGCCAATTCATTAGAAAAACGATTGATCGCGCTCTGACCAGCGTGAATGGCGTTGGAGATGAGTTGGAACAGACAATCCAAATGGCATGGGGGCGTCGCTGATGGCCCGAAATATCTTCAATCAGCCTCCAAAGGACGAGAAGGAGAGCGCGGCCCCCTCCCCTACCCCGCCAAAAGCAGCAAAACTGCCAGGATCTGTTGGCGGATTGCGCGACTCTTTGCGCGAGATTACCGCGAATTCGATCCGTGACATCGAGCCCGATCAGATTGACATGGATGGTCTGCGCGATCGGTTGGTGCTGGAGGATTCCAGTATTGATGAGTTGGCCGAAAGCATTCGCAAGCATGGGCAACAAGTACCAATTATGGTCCGTCCATCAGCGCAACCGGACAGATACCGTATCATCTACGGACGACGCAGGCTCGCAGCGATCCGCATGGTCGGCGGAACGGTCAAGGCGATCGTTCGAAGCCTGGATGACGACGCATCTCTGATCGCACAGGGCCAAGAGAACAATCTCCGACTAGACCCGTCTTTCATTGAGAAATCTCTTTTTATCAAAGAGATGCAGGAATCAGGTTACAAGCCAAACGTCATTCAGGATGCTCTCGGCTTGACACGGCAGGGCGTGTCCAATCATCGCGTCGTCATAGAGCAACTGCCAGAAGGGCTTGTACAGCTGATCGGGCCGGCACATGGCATCGGACGACGGCAATGGGGTGACCTGGCCGCTTTGTCGAAAAAGATAGATCTGGTGAACACAGCCAAAGAGGTGATCGCCGCCCTGCCCGACGACACTCCAAGCGCGGATAAGTTTCAGGCAGTCTACTCGGCTTGCTCGAACAAGGCGCGTAGCGACAAGAAGCAAGCCAACCGCAGCCTAACGTCCGTTGTCAAAGATGGGGACGGTAGCTCTGTGGGAACGCTGACAGTCGACCAGAAAACGATCGCTATCAAGATCACCAAGAAGGACAACCCAGAATTCGGCCAATGGATCGAAGAGCGCGCGGAGGCAGCGCTTTTGAAGCTCTTCGAACAGTGGCGGAATGAGAGCGGCTCTGGGTCCTAAGCCCCGAGCCACACAGAGTAACTCGAGCAGAGGAGAAAAGCGAAGACCAGAAAGAAAAGAGCCCCCCAAAGTTTCCCCTGGAGAGCCCTCATCATTCGATTAGCACTCATGATGTAGCAACCTCCAGCAAACCGGTCAAGAGTCACCGATTCGGTGGACGGGTTTTTATTGCCTTTTTCTGAGCGAAATCTCGGGAAGAGACTGGGAAGTTGTGGGCCGAACGGTCGTCGTGAAGAAACCATGGCATTTACAAAACTATCGATCAGAACCGCTGATGCTGATGCATCACGCGGCTCAATTTCTGCGGCTGAAACCGACATCTGGACCATCTTCAGGGCACTAAGAGATGCACGTAGCGTATTCGGTCTGCGTCCTGGCCATATCCAAACACTTCAAGCCATGCTCAGTTTCTTGAAGCCCGGCCATGGCGAAACGGTTTTCGCGTCCAACGACTCGATTTGCCAGCGCGTCGGCGGAATCGACGAACGGACACTCCGCAGGCACATCAACCGCTTCGTCGAACTCGGGTTCATCAAACGCAATGACAGCTCGAACAGAAAGCGCTACCGCGTTCGCTCATCCAGCGGGGAATGCATCAGCTATGGACTGTCTCTAACCCCCCTCCTCCAACGTGCGAGCGAGCTTATCGCCATCGCACATGAGATGGAAAATAACCGGCGGGATCGGATATTTGTCCGCAAACAGATCCTGACAAAGCTCGCCCATTTGGAAGAGCATGATCCCAGCAACACATTCATCAACCACGCACGGAGAGCTCTACGCAGGAAGCTGAGCCTTACCGAATACCACGCGCTGCTCGCCGACACGGACAAAGAATGCCAGACTTTGTATACCCCAGATAACCCACCAGAAACTGTGGAGTTGCCCGCCAATGACGGACAAACTGTCCGGCACCAATCTATGTCTGAAGAAGAAAAAAAAGATTTAGATAGCAACACAGGCAATGAAGCTCTGAAACCAGACTTGCTAACCTCAGTCTGCGATCAAGCGACATCGTTCTCCACAGAGAGACTTAGAGACTGGTTGGACATTGAAAACCATGCTCGAACTCTTGCACCCATGATGGGGATTCACCCAGAAACATTTGAGAAAGCCAAGAATGCAGTAGGAGCTCAGAAAGCGTCATGCGCGATCTTCATCATGCTACAACTTGGACAACGCATCAGGGATTTTGGAGCGTACTTTCACAGTATCACCTTGGGCCAACGTCAAGACCAGTTTGATCCAGTGGCTTTGATCAAGCGTCTATCCAAAACTGCTATGCAAACCGCCTAGTGTCCACCGCGGTGGACGTCTGGCCATCAACTAGTCCAATGACGCGCGGTCTCGCCACATGCATCAAAGCGACAGAGCCAAATTCCACTAGGGCGATACTACACAGTCAATCCATGTACCTCCGACCCGCCGATGTCCACCGCGGTGGACAGATCCGGCACCAAGTCTCACAACTCACATGCGCGACAGCCGCTTTTCGTCATCCACCACTTCCAAAGAACCCTTGTTGGCAGTCCAGGCCCACAGGACGATGTTGAAGTCCGTTGATGACGCACCCTTCGCAAAGCTTTGGATCAGAAGCCCCGCAAACCGATCTGCTATAAGGGCGCGTGCTAGCTCCTGTGTCGGTACCAATTGGCCATCGAGCATCTTCATGCGCCATGCAGAGTCGGCAAGCATCGCCTCGGTCACACCATACCGTTCGAGCTTGTCCTGATCGCGGGTATCGAAAATAGGCCCAAGGTCGGCTTTGTAGGACACCAGGATCGTGGGTTGCAGGCTGCCTACCTGGTTGGCTTCTCTAAGAGCGGTCGCGGGATCCAGCGAGGTGTAGAGGGCAGGGGTGCCCTTGGCGTTAAAGCGCCCTCCATAGAGTTCAGCGCCTCGTCCGGACAGAGGTTCACGCGCATAGACCGGGTTCAGGGCGCGATAGAGTGGCCCTGTGTAGCGTCCATCTTTCAGCGGCATCAGGCAAAGACGCCCGCATCGACCGCATCGATGTATTCCAGAACTTGCTGAGCTTTGCCTTCCTGCACCAGCTGCATGGCTGTCCGGCCATCAAAGCCGGGCAGGGGCTCTGACCGGTACCATGCATAGGCCATCAGTTCCGAGCCGAAGCGGGGCTCAACTTTGTTCAGCACCTCTACCAATTCGCGCAGGCGGCGCTGCGTCTTGTCCGAACCGATGCGGGCTCGCCTCTGCAACGCGTCTTTGCCCAAGCCGACGGTCAATGCGATCTCTTCTGCTGATGTGCGTAGCACCGCGGCGATCTTGCGCGGTTCGAATTGCCCAGCTTCAGCAAAGTTCGTGATGTGCATGATCTATGCTCCTACGGTGATACTGACGGTATATAGCGGCAACATCGCTGAAATTCAAGCTGACAGGAGGCGCTGCGCCTTCGTTTCCCGTGCTTATCCGTAACGCTGCAGTGCTCTGAACGAAGCAAATCCTGATCTTTGGGCCTGAGAGGTCACCGTTGGAGCGCTTTTGCCGATCGAGAACGTCAGATAAGCTATTGATAATATGAGAAAGACTGCAGCAGTCGGGCCGGAGTTGCCGATATGGCTTGCCGAGCTTGGATCGAAACCGCCACTTACTGCATGCCGTCACTGGGGTCCGCGGTGGTGTCGGACCCTCGGCCGTTACCCCGGACCAGTTGGCTGCTGAAAAGTAAAAGTGTCCTTCGGGTTTTGTGACTGACGGATGAGGGCCTTTGGGGTCCCTCGGATGGGTCCGGACCGGATTCCGGTCTGTCTTTCCTAATGAAGGGCATTCTAATGGAAACAGGTGTCTTGCGCGTGCTCCGCACAACCGCCGCCTCCTGGTGGCGGCATAGAGAGCTGCGCAGAACTGGCCAGACGGCGCTATCGCGGCAACTCGAGCGCGAGACCGTCCTGCGCGATCTTGGCTACCTCAGGCAGGCGGCATTATTGCCAAACGCGCATGTGATCTGCGGGGAGGGTGGGACGTTCCTTCATCTCGGCTGGACCACAGTGTCGACTTTCGCGCCGATCGAACGCTTTCCCTTGGCCGCTCTTGCGGTCGCACGAGGGACCCCGTTCATCGATATCCGACCCGTCACCGATGTTATCGCATTCGCGAACTTGCCGCGGGTGGCGCGGGACAGATCTGTCGATCCTGACCTTTCAGGTGCCGGCAGGTGCGTCTCGCTGACCACCTACATCGACACGGTCGAGCGGCTCGGCGCGAGGATCGTCAACGATCCGCGGCCCCGTCAGTCAATCTGATCACCACTCCCTCTCACAAACATTCGAAAGGAGGCCAGCCATGGCCCGATCCCCCACGCCCAAATTCGATGCCTCCGAGGTCATCACAAACGAAATCATCCGCATCATCGAGCGCGGCGTCCTGCCGTGGCGCAAGCCCTGGACCGCAGGCGGCAGCTCACGCCCCCTGCGCGTGGGCGGCGAACCCTACCAGGGGGTGAACAACTTCCTGCTGACGATGCGGACCGTGATGGCGGGCCACAGCTCTCCCTTCTGGATGACTCTGCCTCAGGCCAATGCGTTGGACGCAAAGGTCCGCAAGGGCGAGAAATCCTCTGTCGTCGTCTATTACGGCCAAAGCCGGAAAGACGCGGGCGGCGAGGACGACCGCAGCGATGGCGATGATCGCTCCGAGGAAGCCCGCATCTTCCGCTTCCAGAAATCCTACCGCGTGTTCAATGCCTGCCAGATCGATGGCCTGCCCGACAGCTTCTTCCCAGACCCGGAGCCCGCGCCCGAGCATCCGCCGTCCGAGCCCATCCCGCACATGCAGGCGTTTTTCGATGCCATCGATATCACGACCGTCTTCACGGGCACGGAGGCGTACTATTTGCCCCCCGTGGACAAGGTCTACATGCCATCCATCACGCGGTTCCAGGACCCGCGCAATTTCTACGGGGTCT
>Ga0115013_10002600_pt1 | contig 9995 bp, 12 predicted proteins | sample SouAtlMetagenome_2_FD_88686 | JGI IMG/M metagenome (GOLD analysis project Ga0115013, IMG submission 88686) | Marine eukaryotic phytoplankton communities from Atlantic Ocean - South Atlantic ANT15 Metagenome | ecosystem: Environmental > Aquatic > Marine > Oceanic | place: South Atlantic Ocean... | reverse complement strand
TGTCTTTGACATCTCATACACTCTAAAGGACATCTATTGCTTATGTCAATGTTTATGCCTTTCTTTGATCTTCTATAAAACGATATATCGCTCATTTGCCTTTTCTTTCAAACATGTTACCAGATGAATCAAACCATTCTTCTACTTTTAATTTATCTTCACCGTCATCTAAACAATGATGTTTACACACGGCAGGTATTTTATTTACATCACCTTCTTTTAAAATATTATAAAACTCTACCCATTCTTTTGAAGATGTTATATCTTTTAAACTTTTATTCTTTGCAATATCACTTACACTTAATAACTTTTTTATTTCTTCAAACTGAATCCATTTAGGTGTATCAATATAACAACAAGGCAGTAATCTACCTCTATTATCTACAGCCATTTGTGTAGTAGTATTCATACATTTAGGTCTAAATTTATCCATATTGATTAGACCATATTCTTTTAGTTTTATCTTTAGGCATATAAGGATCGTTTTCATTTAACCACTTTGATGAATAACAAAGACTAAAATTGACACCATTATCTTGTGCCATCTTTCTTGCCTCATCTACATCTTTTTCGTTATAAGAAAATATAATATATTGCCACATAGGTGTAGTGTTTAAATGTTTTTTACTTTCTAGCATTATATTAAATAGTTTTTCGCCGTCTTGGTTTACTCTATACATGCAACTATCTTTAGGCAGACCATCAATACCAAATACCCAACGCATATCAGGATGTGCTTGAAACGCCTCTATATACCATTCTTTAGATTTTAAAGATGAAGCATTATGTATTACACCATCAACATTTTTCATTTTGCATAATCTTAATATATCAATAAAGTATTCATTATGTACAGGATCAGATAACTGACCACAGAAATTTATTGATTTAAAATAATCAGTTATTTTTACAAAATCATCTACCGTTAAATCATGTCCAGGTATATCTTTGTTACTTGAAAAATAAGTTTGTCTTTGACATCTAGGACATTCTAATCCACACCTTGCAGATAGATCAACATTGACACCAGGATTCTCACCTTTATTTCTTATGAAAAATTGCTCCATTATATTCTGTGAATTGCAACTAATAAGCTTGATATTTTATCTTCATTTCGTTTATCGGTTAAACAATTTGCCTCTCTTTTCCAGTAAACAGGACCACCATCTTGTATTTCTTTATCTCTTAAATATAATACTTTCTTACCAAAGTATTTACATTCTTGTATAATACGTGGTGCAGGATCAAAATTAGGTTTTGTGTAAACGTATGTTTCAAACGAACCTAATAAATTTTTTACTGGTACATTTATATTATTGTATTGTGGGTTTAAATAATCTTCTGGATAAGTTATGATACCATGTGATTGATATAACATATAATTTTTACTAATAACATCTTCAACTGCTTCATAATACATTTTATTTGTACCTAAAAATAGATACTGATATTTTATATCATGTTTAAATGATTTGTATATACTAAAGTTTATAATCTTTTCAAATTGAAGACCTACACCATTCTTATAAACATCAAAGTCACATAGGTCAATAATCTTTTTAGGTTTAAATTTTTCTACTGCAACATGATAATCAACAGGATGATTTTCAGAATATACAGATATAAGTTTACAACCGAATAGTTGATGTAAAGTTAATTTTTGTGTTTCGGTTCGTAGTTTATAATCATACAATCCTAAAGTCAATTGACTTCTACCCATAATCAAAGTTATATCATTTGGTTTAGGTACAAAATAATCAAAATAAACATTTTCAATTTTGATATATTGTTCAGTTAGAGCTGCTATATAATCTTCTTGTGTAAAATCTTTATTTGGTATAATTATGAGAGAAGCGTTTATACCTAAACCTAATGAATTTAGATAACAACAATGTTCATAACTATATCATAAAAGGCCATCTCCAGGCTTACTTGTACATACTATATTTACATTTTTCATAATAATATTATATCATATCCTTTCATTTCCGTCAAGTTTATTTAAAAGGATGACCGTAAAAAAACACTGGTAAGCTATGTCGTTCTCCTTGTTTTACTATATAAACACTATGGCTTTGCCATGATGGGAATACTAATACACTTCCTTTAAATAATGGTATATTAAAATTGTTTATATTATGGTCTTTCATCATAAATTCGCCGCCCATAAATTCTGATGGATCATTCAATAAAACCGTCATTGATAATTTTCTTGTCATATTGAATATAGGACTATCTATCTTTGTAATCACGCTATTGTGACTTGCTAATCCATCTCTATGCCATCGGTACTGATTACCAACTCTATAATTATGTAATTGTACTTGTTCACCTTCTATTTCATAATGCCAACCTGATTCTTTATTGGCCTTATTCATAAAAAAATATAATCTTTCTAATAACCATTCATCATCTTTTTCGGAGTTGATGATACGTTGTATATCAACATCTCCAAATGCTTTGTGTTGTACCCAATATAAGTTATCAGTTTCTTTTTGTTTCTTAAAATGATTACTACTATCGGGACAATCGTTTCTATCGCTAGTCATCCATTCCATGCTACTATTTATAGACTAAATAACTATATGAAATATGACTTAAATCTTATAAGAGAAGAATTGAGAAGACTACCGAAGTACGAAAAACAATTGTATTTACAAGGTCACTCAAAAGACATGGATCCTGAAGAAGGTGCTGATAAAGGATATGATGTAGATGATACTGAACATACCTATAATATACCTTTGTTTGATAAGATACCTTACATTAATAATATAATAAGTGAAAACAATTTAGTAAGAACAAGGTTAATGAAGATGAGACCTAAAGCGTGTTATCTATGGCATGCTGATAAAACAAAAAGATTACACATTCCTGTTTACACACACTCACATTGTTTTTTATTAGTAGATGAAGATAGAATACATTTACCTGCTGATGGTACTGCATACGTAGTAGATACTACAAAAAATCACACAGCATTGAATTGCTCAAAGATAGATAGGATACATATTGTAGGCGCCTTGCAATGATTTATGATTTAGTGATTACGTCTTTGCCAGGAATGGATAAAGGTAAACCTGCACCAGGTCCTGCATTTATAAAAGGGTACCTAGAAACTTTTGGTTACAAAGTTAAAGTTATAGACGGCAATCAATTAGATACTTTAGAAAACATACACAAAGAAATTGCAAAGTACGAATACAAATGGTTAGGTATATCTGTCTTTTCTTTTCTACAGAAAGACAATGCTTTAAAACTTGCTGAACCTTATAAGAACGTATTGTTTGGTGGGTCTGGTGTAGATAAGAATTGGCCTAGAAAACCTTTTATAAGAGGTGAAGAACATGCTCTTAAAGCATTTTTAGAAGGTGATTTAGATTTTCCTGGTATCAATGGTAAAGATCCTGTACAGATGGAAGACATAGAAAGTCTGCCACCACCTGATTATTCAGATACAATACATCAACACAAATACGACAGAGCAGTTATATCAGGCAGTAGAGGTTGTGTTCGTAAGTGTACCTTTTGTGATGTTATGTCAATATGGCCAAAGTATAGATGGAAGACAGGTAAAAAGATTGCTGACGATATGCACCAAGTTGCTGACGCTACAGGTTTTGATAAGATAGTATTTTCAGATTCTCTAATTAATGGATCAATGAAACACTTTAGAGATTTATGCCATGAGTTAGCAAATAGAAAGAAGAAGATAGAATGGGATGCTCAGTTTATTGTTAGAGATAAAAAGACTTTCTCTCAACAAGACTTTGATAACTTATCTAAATCTGGTTGTGATATGTTAGAAATGGGTATAGAGTCAGGTAGTGAACAAGTAAGACACCACATGAAAAAGAAGTTTAGCAATGATGATATAGAATACTTTGTTACAAATTTAGGTGAACGTAATATAAAAATGAAATTTTTACTTATATGTGGTTACCCTACAGAAACAGAAAAAGACTTTGAAGAAACTTTAGATATGATAAGAAAGTATAGAAAGTATGCTAAAAAAATTACTATATCACACCATATAATGATAACGTTTCAAAACACACCATTAGATTTTGAACATAGAGATTTATTTAATTCAGAATTTGGTTATCATTGGAAAAATGAAAATTCAGATTTTGCAATTAGATTTGATAGATTTAAAAGATTGATGAAGTTGGCACAAGACCTAGGCTATCAGTTTCAAAAACATGCGTTAGATAAAGTAAAAGCGTATCAACAAGATTTAGATAAACTTAATCAACACAATAATATTGCTGTACAAAGTTAGAAAGACTTATTAAAACCTAAAGTAAACTTTCTACCTTCTTGTGAGAAACCATGAGGTGCCTCGTAGTTTTCATCTAATAGATTTAATATACTAATACCAAAGTCTATACCATAGTAGTTGTAACCTATATTTAAATCAAGTAAATGTGTTTCAGGCATTGATATAGTTGACCAGTTTGAATTGTGTACATCTAAATGTTTACCTTTGTATTTGTAGTTTGTTGTTAAACTAAAATTATTTTCAAAGTCATAATTATGTACAAACCCTAATGACCACTCTGGTCTTCTTAATGATACGGTATCATTTTTCTTACTATTTAAATGACTTGCAAATACTTTAAAATCTTTTTGTTTAAAACTAAACTCAATACCATCTGTATTTAAATCGCCAATATCATTTTTAAATATAGTTGTTGCAAAGTTATTTTTAGTTAATGTTAATTCTTGTGAGTCACCATACTCAATAGCTGTGTATTGTGTTTCATCTTTGTAACTTGTTGATGTACTACCACTTATACTTAAACCATCTTCTATCTCTTTAAAGAATCCTAGTTTGTATGTTTCGTGTTCTTCATCAAACCTATGATGATATGAAAATATATTATATGAGGCATTGAAGAAGTATCCTAGGTTATGATGATTACCTCTATTCTCACTCCATGTACTTTTACCATACGACTCATTATGTTTGTAATCAAAACCAAACCCATAGTTTTTTTGTTGATGTGTTCCTCTTATTGTAAAGTTATCACTTTCATAATGGGCGTCATCAAAATCTCTATCATAATCATGTGTGTGAAGTGTTAAACTATTATTTAAATAATCTATTCCTGTCTGAAAAGCATAGAATGTATTATCTGACCATTTGTCATTTTGAATTGCAACACTATGACCATCTATATCTGTAAAAGTATTTCTAGCAAACCAACTTGTTCTCCAATGTATAAGATCATACCACTTACTTACATTAACAGATATTGATTTGTTATCTGTGCCGTCTAATTCATTTGCACCTGATAAAGCAGAAACATTTTTTGATTCATGTTGACCTGCTGAAACTGATATATCAAAATCATTTAATCTAGTGTAATAATTACCATTAATAGTTTTATCATTACCATTACCTGATACACTAAATTTTTTATCGTAATCTACATTTGTTCTAAAGTTAATTACACCACCAACTGCGTCTGCACCCCAATGAGCACCAGACGATCCTTTATATACGTCTATCTGATATACGTTAAACATAAAATCTTGCCCTACATCAAATTGACCTGTAGGTGTAGAAAAGTCATTTATAGGTATACCGTTCAATAAAACTAAAGCGTGATTAGAGTTTGTACCTCTAAAAAATACAGACGATTGTTGACCTGTAGGACCTGATTGTGTTATATCTAAACTAGAAACAAAATTTAAAACTTTAGGTAGATCAATAAGTTTATACTTTTCTATTTCACTCTTTGTTATGACCGTAGTAGGTGTAATTTTATCACCTAATGCGTTTGAATTGTTGATAGATGGCTTAATTACAACACAAGGTATATCATTGTCCCAACTACATTTAGAAGCATGGGAATAAGTCATTGTATTCAACAAAATTATCAATAAAAATATAATTAATTTCATACTAAATAATAACAGGTTTTTGTGAATTTGTCAATAGTCTATATATAATCGGTATAAATAGTACTATGGCAGCTGTAGCAAATTTTAATATAGATCAAGGAACAACTTTCAGTTCAACCGTAACCGTTAAAGATAGTACGGGAGATCCGTTAGATTTAACTGGTTATACGGCAACTGCAAATATGGCTTTGGGTTATGCAAGTACGAGAACACGTACAGCATTAACTATAGAATTTACAGCAGATAGAACGACTGGTGGTGTCACTATGTCACTAACTGCAACACAAACTGCCGCTTTAGAGGCACCTGCAAGATATGTGTTTGATTTAGACATAACAGATTCTTCAGGTACCGTAACAAGAGTAATTGAAGGTTTAATGACTATTAGACCTAATGTATAATAATAAGGAGAATACAAAATGAGTAGTGAAAATTTAAATTCAACAACTGCACCAGCAACTGCGCCAGCAGAAACATCTTTTACAATAGACGGTAAAGAATACAAGAAAAGTGACTTGTCACCAAAGTGTTTTAATAGTATTATTGTAAGACAAGATTTACAAGCAACTAAAGTAAAACTCTCTTTAGAGTTAGAAAAGGTTGCAATTCTTCAGGCTCACTATGACGCTGTTATTGCAAAAGATTTAGGTATTGACTTAAAAAAAGAAGAACCTAAAACAGACGCAAAATCGTAGTTGATTATATAATTGTAGATTGATTTAGTACCTTATTATTATAAATATTGTAATAAAACAATAATAAACAGGTAACAATGTCAAACGATATTACAGCTACGTATAGTACAGGTACTAATACAACTGCTACAATTAATAGTAATTCAACAGGACCGAATAACGTTTCTGTTACTTCACCATCTGTCGCTCAACTTCAAAGTAACGTAAATAAATTTACTGGATTAAGTGACGTAAACGCTTCAACACTTGACGATGGAGCAATGATTCAATATGATGATACAACAAAAAAATTTATAACAAGAACTGAAATAAAAACTGAAAGTGGTAATTTAGTATTAAACGGTGGCACATTTTAATAGGGAGAAAAAATGGCAACAATTATAAAGATTAAACGAACCACTGGTGCTTCGGCGCCTTCAGGTCTACAGCAAGGGGAACTTGCTTACGTTTACGATACCTCAGCAGCCAGTACAGGCGCTGGTGGTAATGGTCTACGATTATTCATTGGAGATCATACATCAACATCAAACGCCGCAATAGAAATTGGTGGTCAATATTATAAACTTTTATTAGATCACGCACATGGCACTCTAACAGCTTCATCTGCTTTAATAGTAGATTCAAATAAAGCAATAGACGAATTACTAATAGGTAATAATGCCACAACAGGTGGTACAATAAAATTAAACGAAGGTACTAATAATGGTGCCCACTTCGTAGCATTAAAAGCTCCCAATAGTGTTGCAAGTAGTTTAACGTTTACTTTACCTAGTGCAGACGGTTCTAGTGGCCACTTATTAACTACAGACGGTTCTGGTAACCTATCATTTGCTGCCCCAGCTTCAAGTAACTTTACACTTGCTGCTGATAGTGGTTCAAACGATACATTTACTACAGGTCAAACTTTAACGTTTACTGGTGGTACTGGATTAGACTCAACCGTTGCTGATAACGAAATAACTTTTGCCATAGACGCAACTGTAGCTACGTTAGCAGGCACACAAACATTTACAAACAAAACTTTAACATCTCCTAAATTTAACGAAGACGTTGCCTTAACTGCAACATCAACTGAATTAAATTTACTTGATGGTATTACTGCTATTGCTGATGAAGACAATATGTCAAGTAATAGTGCCACAGCACTTGCAACTCAACAATCAATCAAAGCATATGTTGACTCACAAGTAACGGCACAAGATTTAGACTTCCAAGGCGACTCGGGTGGTGCATTAAACATAGATTTAGATTCTGAAACACTTACAATCGCTGGAGGAACTGGTATTGATACATCTGGTTCTGGTAACACATTAACGGTTGCAATAGACTCATCTGTTGTTACAAAAACAGGAACAGAAACACTTACAAATAAAACACTAACAAGTCCTACATTAACAACACCTAAATTTGCTGACGATGGTGCAATTACTGACGCAGCTGGTAATGAACAGATTAAATTTCAACAGACTGCAAACGCTGTAAACTTTGTAGAAATTACAAACTCTGCTACAGGTGATGGTGTTAAAATAGGTTCTCAAGGTGATGATACAAACGTTAACCTAATACTTGACGCTAAAGGTTCTGGTACGGTTGATGTTAATTCAAGTAGAATAGTAAACGTAACTGATCCATCTTCAGCACAAGACGCTGCTACAAAAGCATACGTTGATAGTGTTGCAAATGGTTTAGATGTTAAGGCTTCTGTTAAATTAGCTTCAACAGCAAACGTTGCTGGTACATACAATAACGGTGCTGGTACAATTACTGCAGGATCAAACGGTGCAATATCTATAGACGGCGTTACACCATCTGCAAGTGATAGAGTATTATTAAAAAATCAAACAGACGCAACTGAAAATGGTTTATATTTAGTTACAACCGTTGGTTCTGGTTCTGCTGCTTACGTATTAACAAGAACACCAGACGCTGACGCAGCTGCTGAAATAACTGGTGGTGCTTTCGTATTCGTTGAACAAGGTACTGCAAATGCTGACAATGGTTACGTATTTACACACAATGGTACTCCGACATTAGGAACAACTGACATAACGGTTGAACAATTCTCTGGTGCTGGTCAAATATCTGCTGGTGCAGCTTTAACTAAATCAGGTAACACATTAAACGTTGCTGTAGATGACTCTACAATTGAAGTATCAAGTGACGAATTACAAATTAAAACAACTTATCCTGGTCAAACATCAATCACTACTTTAGGAACAATTGCAACTGGTACATGGCAAGGTACCGTAATTGATGAAGTATATGGTGGTACAGGACAATCATCTTACACTACTGGTGACGTTTTATATGCAAGTGGGGCAAACACTCTTGCTAAATTGGCATTAGGTGCAAGTGGTAAAATTTTACAATCTAACGGTAGTAACGTAACATACGGCGATATTGACGGCGGAACTTACTAACGTTATATAGAGAGATATAATGACGGTTATAAAGCTTAAAACAGGTACAAGTACACCGACTACAAGTAATATTGAGTCACGTGAGGTTGCGATTGATACCTCTGCTCAAAAATTCTATATCAATGATAGTGGTACTATCAAAGAAATAGGTGGTGCTAGTTCAAGTTCTTTATCTGCTTTAAATGATGTAACTATTACATCTTCAGTTGACTCACAATTTCTTGTTTATAATGGTAGTGCATGGGTTAACGACTATTATCATAACTTCGCTAAAAAAGTTCCTTTTGTTAAAACTGATGGTACAGCTGTTTCTGTTGCTATGGTTAATAACAAAGACATGACAACTATTAATGGTTTTTTAGACCACGTTGTCACACAATCATATTATTTGCCTTTTACAAATGCAAGTGGCACAGCAGTAACAACGGTTAGACCAGGACATATGCCTGAGATTTCGGAGATATAATAAATGACAACTAAAGTACCAGTACGAGCAACCTTTTCGGGATCAAACGTAACAGGATTAGCAGAATATCAATCAGGTGAATTTATACCTTTAACACATGGTGGTTTAGGGGCTTCTTTATCTATAGGTTCTGCAGGACAGGTTTTAAAAGTAAACGGTGCTGGTAACGCAATAGAATTTGGTGCTGTTGAGGCGATTGTTAATATTGACAACGCAACAGATTTAGAAAGTGCTACATTAGCAGTAGGCGATAAGATATTATTATCTGACGGTGGTACTGAAGGTAGAGTATTACTATCTCAATTAGATACATTATTTTCAGGTACAACAAAAACATTAACGAACAAGACTTTAACAAGTCCTGCGATTAATAATCCAACAATTACTGGTGGTACTTTTAGTGGTACATTTACAGGTACTATGGATGCAACAGGTATGGTTTTATCTGGTGCAAGTCCTCTTGTATTTGAAGGTGCAACTGCTGACGCTTCAGAAACAACTTTA
>Ga0115013_10002598_pt1 | contig 9997 bp, 8 predicted proteins | sample SouAtlMetagenome_2_FD_88686 | JGI IMG/M metagenome (GOLD analysis project Ga0115013, IMG submission 88686) | Marine eukaryotic phytoplankton communities from Atlantic Ocean - South Atlantic ANT15 Metagenome | ecosystem: Environmental > Aquatic > Marine > Oceanic | place: South Atlantic Ocean... | reverse complement strand
AGCTAAGATTTAAATGGGCGGTTTTTAGTCAGTTTATTTCCGACAATTAATTAAAAACTAAACGTGTAGAAAGCACTTTTTTAGCTTGTTTGGACGAGGGTTCGATTCCCTCCGACTCCACCACACGGGACAAACTCATATTTTTTGAGATTTGTCCCTTTTTATTTTCATCTAACTCCTTGTCTATCTGCAAGATATACCTCAACACATCATTGATTCTTGTAGTTCGACATTTTTTCCCGTCAAATTCTATTTTTTCAGGGAAAATCGAACTTATCAGCTTCTTTTTATCCGAAATTGCACTGTTGGTATAGGTTTGCTTAAAATTTTCTAAATGAAGAAATGCATTTTCAATAAGACCCTTATATTCCGAATCTGAGGTATTGAGCATTGGTAGAAGTTGAGAAATATAAAAGTCGACTAAAAATTGCAGAGTCATTAATTGGATCAGGAAGACAAAAAGAAAACAATAAGAAATCTTTAATAACCCCGATATCTGTTGGTATGACTACTATTTTAGCAATTGTGATATTTGGTAGAAAATTTAGTTAAAAAGTAATCGAAAAATGAGATGTTTTTAGTTATATTGTACCTACTATTTTAGTAAATATGAATTGTATCAAAGAAGTACTTAAAGAGAAAGGCATTAAGCAAATTTGGCTAGCTGAAAAACTTGGTAAGAGCTATAATATGGTGAATGGGTATGTACAGAATAGAAAACAACCAAGTATTGAATGCCTTTATGAAATTGCTGGAATATTAAATATCAGTGCAAAAGATCTACTAGTTGAAAATGAATAAAAAAATAAAAGTTGCAGAATTATTTGCTGGAGTTGGCGGTTTTCGTCTTGGACTTGAAAAAAATAATTTCGAAGTTGTTTGGAGCAACCAATGGGAGCCGTCTACAAAGATGCAGCATGCTTCAATGGTTTATGAGGCTCGTTTTGGAAAAGAAAACCACTCAAACGAAGATATCAATGAAGTCGTAACAAGAAATGTAGAAGAAATTCCAAATCATGATTTAATAGTTGGAGGATTTCCTTGTCAAGATTATTCTGTAGCAACAACATTGCATAATTCAAAAGGTCTAAAAGGTAAAAAAGGTATTCTTTGGTGGTCAATTCATAAAATTTTAGAAAACAAAAAGAATAAACCTAAATACTTGTTTTTAGAAAATGTTGACAGACTTTTAAAATCGCCTGCTAAACAACGAGGCCGTGATTTCGCAGTCATGCTGCAAAGTTTAAATGATTTGGGATATGCGGTTGAATGGCGAGTAATTAATGCTGCGGAATACGGAATGCCGCAAAGAAGAAGAAGAATTTTCATCTTGGGGTATCATAAATCTACAAAACTGTATAAAAGACTTAAAAAACAAGATAAAATTTCATGGCTTGATAGCTATGGTACTATTGCAAAGGCTTTTCCTGTAAAGGAGACACATACAGTTAAAGAAGTTGAATTAAAGGGAAACCTTGTAGAATTGACTAATAACTTCAATAAAGAAGGAAAGTTGTCTCCTTTTCAAAATTCCGGATTATTGATAGATGGAAAAGTTATCACGATGAAAACTGAAGCACATTATCAAGGAAAACACACTGTACTAAATGATATACTACAAAATGGTGAGGTTGCTGATGATTTCTTCATTGAGAATAAACCACTAAAAAAGGTAAAGACAGTTGTAAATAAAGATGATAGTTTGAGAACTATTTCTACAGAAAAACAGATGTGGGAATATTTAAAGGGCGCCAAAAAAGAAAAACGAAGAACCAAAGATGGGTTTGAATATAACTATGCAGAAGGCGGTATGGTTTATCCTGATGCATTAGACAACACCTCTAGAACAATTATTACGGGTGAAGGAGGTAAATCTCCCTCAAGGTTTAAACATGTAGTTGAAACAGATAAAGGTTTAAGAAGACTCACACCTGTTGAACTTGAAAGACTAAACATGTTCCCTGATAATCACACTAAATTTGAAGGGATTACAGATACCAAACGTGCTTTTTTTATGGGTAATGCATTGGTAGTTGGTGTTATTGAGAAATTAGGAAAAGAACTTTATAAACAAATTAACGAATAATATGTTTGATTCAAGTTCAGCAGCATCAATAATTTCTTATGCTAAGAATCTTAAGGATAAAAATTTAAGAGAAGTCTGTGGTTCAAAAATAGAAAAACACGGCTATAAAGGAAAAGGGAATTTTGGTCAAATTTTAGAAAAATTCTATTTCGGCTACGAACCAAATTCTGATGCAGAACCCGATTTTTTGGATGCTGGTCTTGAATTAAAATCAAGCCCATTAAAAACCTTAAAAAATGGGGATTTTCGATCAAAAGAAAGGCTTGTATTAAATATCATAAATTATTTAGAAGTTCATAAAGAAGATTTTGAAACCAGTTCGTTTTGGAAAAAAAATGCACATTTACTATTGGTATTTTATCTACATGATAGAGATTTAGATTTACTTGACTATATCATAAAATTGGTTGACGGATGGCAATATCCAGACGAAGATTTAAAAATTATAAAACAAGATTGGGAATTTATCAACCAAAAAATCAAAAAAGGAAAAGCTCACGAATTATCAGAAGGAGATACGTTTTATCTTGGTGCTTGCACCAAAGGCTCAACTGCTCTAAAATCGTTTAGAGACCAACCATTTAGTAAAGAAAAAGCGAAACAAAGAGCGTATTCTCTAAAACAAGGTTATGTAAATCACATAATTGCAAATATTGCTAAAGAAGAAACTACGGTTTATGGAAAAATAATTAATCATCCTGAAATTTTAGAAGAAGTTCGTTCAATTGAAGAAATAGTAATCTCAAAATTCCAACCTTTTTATGGAAAATCATCAGAACAAATAGAGAAAAAATTAGGTTTAGAATTAAATTATAAAGCCAAAAGTTATTTTGCAAATCTTACCAATGCCATTCTTGGACTTCAACTTGGTCAAAAAATAGAGGAATTTGAAAAAGCTGATATTCAAGTAAAAACTATCCGACTTAAAGAAAATGATTTACCCAAAGAGGATATTTCATTTCCAACATTTGAATACCAAGAACTAATTGAAACACATTGGGAAGATTCAGATTTTAAGAACATTTTGGAAAGCAAATTTTTCTTTGTATTTTATCAATTTGAAGGAGAAAATCTAATTTTAAAAAAAGTAAAATTTTGGAATATGTCCTACTGTGATGTTCTTGAAGCTAAAAATGTTTGGGCAGAAATGGTGAAAACAGTTTCAAATGGTGAAATCGTAAAAGAAATAACAAAAAAAGGTATAAGAAAAACTTATTTTCCAAAGAAGACTGAAAATAAAGTAAGTCACGTAAGACCACACGCAAGAAATGCAGCAGACACCTACTTATTGCCGGTCGAAGATAAATTGACAGGGTTGACTGAATACACAAAACATTGTTTTTGGTTAAATGCTAGCTATGTGAAAGATGAGATATATTTAAAAAAGGCCGAGAATTAGAAATAAATACTTCTTACTAAAATAAATTCATTAAAAGAAAACTAAACATGAGTGACATAAAAGAAATAACTGAAGCCTTGATTAAATTTAGAAATGAAAGAGACTGGGAACAGTTTCACAATTCTAAAGATCTCGCTGTTGCTCTCAACATTGAGGCTGGTGAACTTTTAGAAAACTTCTTATGGAAATCTCATGAAGAAGCAGATAAGGAAAAAGTGAAAGAGGAATTAGCTGATGTTCTTGCTTATTCTCTTCTGTTAGCTGAAAAATACGGGTTTGACGTAAAAGACATTCTGCTTGATAAAATCAAAAAGAACGGAGAAAAATACCCAATAGAAAAAGCAAAAGGAACTGCAAAAAAATATAATCAATTATAAATGTTCAGTGATACCTTAAAAGTAACAAATTATCCTTTTAATAAAGTTGACATTGGTTTGATAAATAATGATTCTCTGGCTCGAGATGCATATCCAATTGTTTACATTTTATATGATACAAAAACAATGATTGCTTACGTTGGTGAATCAACTAATGCATTAGCAAGGATGAATAATCATTTAAGTCATCCCGAAAAGAAAAATTTGAATTGGGTCTACATAATCTCAGACGAGTCTTTTAATAAATCTGCTGCTTTAGATATTGAGTCCAATCTTATTCAATATATGACAGCCGCTGGTGATTTTAAATTACTTAATGGAAATGGAGGAATTTCAAGTCATAATTATTACCAAAAAAGTGAGTATTTCAAAATTTTTAAGAAGATATGGAGCAAACTATCTTTCGAGAACATTAGAATGAGAGACTTATTAGAATTACAGAACTCTGATTTATATAAATATTCACCGTACAAATCTCTATCCCCAGATCAATACAATTCCATATTGGAAATATTTAAAGATTATTCAAGTGATGGAATAAAAAAGATTTTTGTGAATGGAAGTGCTGGAACAGGAAAAACAATACTAGCAATTTATTTAATTAAATTGCTCTCTACATTAAGTCAATATGAACTCCATGATTTAGACATTGAAGATGAGGCACTTCTATTTGAACTAAATGCATTTAAAAAAAACAACCCAGAGAAGCTTATCATTGGATTAGTTGTTCCAATGACCTCGTTACGCAACACTCTGAAGCAAGTATTCAAAAGTGTTCATGGTTTATCAAGTAATATGGTAATTGGCCCTACCGATGTGGTAAAAAAGAAATATGATTTTTTAATCGTTGATGAAGCACACCGTTTAACCAGGAGGAAATCAATAATGGGATATGGTGCGTTCGACAATGTAAATAAGCGATTAGGTTTGTACCACACCGAAAAAATAGATGGGAAAGATGTACAATCAGCAGAAAAAAACGGAAATCAATTAGATTGGATAATTAATTCTAGTAAATATCAGTTATTCTTTTATGATTCAGAGCAATCAATAAAACCTGCAGATGTTAGAAAAGAAAGTTTTGATAAAATAAAACGTCAAAATGATGCATCTCAAATTACACTCTTTTCTCAGATGCGTTCAGAAGGCAAAAATGATTATATAACATTTGTCGATAATTTATTAAAAGAAAAACTGGATAATAACACCACCATATTTAATAATCTAAATTATGAGTTAGTATTATTTGATGATTTATCTTTAATGATAGAGCGCTTACAAAAAATGGAAAATGAATTTGGTCTATGCAGATCAATGTCTGGTTACTCTTGGCCATGGGTCTCAAAAACAGATGCTAATTTACCAGATGCCGTGATTGATGGTGTGAAAATGTTTTGGAATAGACAAAGTATTGATTGGATAAATTCCACAACAGATGTAACTGAAATGGGTTGTATCCATACAGTTCAAGGATATGATTTAAATTATTCAGGGATAATTTTTGGTAAGGAAATAACATACGATAAGAATTCTAAAAAAATTAAAGTAAGAAAAAACAATTATCACGACATTAAAGGAAAACAAGCCTTGGAAAATGAAGATGAATTATTAAAATATATAGTTAAGATTTATAAAACTATGATGTATCGTGGAATCAAAGGCACATACATTTATGTTTGTGATATAGATTTACGAGAATATTTTGAAAAGCACATAATGCTTTACAAGCAAAAAGATTAAAAAAGATGGAATTAGAATTAGAAGGTATAATAAAAAAAATAAGAGAGACTTTTGGAATAGTAACCGATGAAATAACAAATAACGACTATCTTTTCTACCCTAGTATTAAATCAGGTGATGAAAATAGTTTTAAGACTGGTGATTCAGTTACATTTAAATTAATAGAAAATAAACGCGGTGATTTTGACGCAACAAAACTTGTTTTAAAGAAAAGAGCTAAAAACACAACTAAGCAAAAAAAAATTAAATACTTTTTTGAAGACAAAAATGATGCTGCAATTGGCTTAAACTTTATAAAGGAAAAACTTAATAAGCAGCTCGAAAAATCTAAGCTTTTTAATGATAAAGACCATATTGAAACAGAAATCAATAATATAATAAATATAATTGATGACTTACTAACTGGGTCTTCTCCTAACATTAAAGACATAACAATAAGTGATTTAAACGAGATTAAGAAAGATTCTACTGAACACAGTAGAGGAGATAAAGACTACTGGCTTTATAATTTTAATATTGAAGAATTCGCTGAAAAAATTATAGAGATTGGAAAAAATGAAGTCAAAAAAGGAAAAAAATATGATTTTACATTCACCTGGCACCAGTGGAAAGACAAAAACAAACAAATTTTCTCAGCTGGCTATGAAAAAGGCTATTTTAATTATTCTTTTATAGATAAGGGTGAGACAGAACAAACACATGTATATAATCAACCTCCACCAGAAACAAAATGGAGCATATTCAAAATTGAACAAAAAAACAATGTATTCTATATAGGGTCAGCTCCAGTAAATGAAATCGCACAATCTAGTTATGTTCCTTCGCTTCCGCCTAAAATGGAAATTAAAGAAACTGCCTCCAGAATAATATCCTCTAATAAAAAGCCTAATGAATGGCAAAGAGAAGTAGACACCAATAGAGTTAGAAAAATACAACAATTCATTGAGGAGAGTGACAACATTATAGCGAATACTCCAATGATTTTTGTTAACGACCCCAGTGCAATAGAAATTGTTGGGAAAGAATTTAGAATTGATTATTCTAAATTTTTAAAAAAGCAAACAGATGGTGAATTTAAAGGTAAATTTATTGACCGTAAAAAAAGAAAAAATAAAGACCTTGCTGGAAATGTTATTTTTGATGATTACAGACCTTTATGGTTAATAGACGGACAACATAGAATAAAAGGAATACATAGAAGTGAAGAGCAACAAAATATTAGCGTCCCTATTATAATTTTTCCTAACGATTTTGGTTCAAAAGCAACTGCTAAAGTATTTGCCGAAATCAATACTTTACAAAAAAAATTAAATCCTCTTCATGAATTATTCATGCAACACAGATTTTCAATTGATCATGTAAACCCAAAGAGAAAATTTAGAGATTATATAAATAACAGTTACATTAAAGCAACTAATAGTGGCTGGTCAAGAGACTGGGAACACTCAAGAGCTAATCATCTATCTTATGAAATAGCAGCTTTGTTAGCTGAGACTGGAGTATTAAAAAACAAAATCCAATTTTTAACACAAAATGGAAATTCTAAAAACATACTAATTAGTGCAGATCAATGGGTTAATTACTCAAGAGATTGGTTTTACTCAAAATGTTATAAATACAAATCTGAAGAAATTAGGTTTTATATAGATACTCCTCTAATTACAGAATTAAAATTGTCTCAGCGGGAAGTCTTCTACTATGAAATAAAAAATTATTTTGAAGCTTGGGTAGAAACATGTAATCATGAGGGTTGGAAAGATATTGGACACACAAATAAATGGATTGACGGGGCGAAAGGAAAAGGGTTAATTCAAAAAAAATCTCATTTTATAATACTCCTAGAATTATATAATTTAACAAGAATTCTGGCACTAAATTTTAAGATGGAGAATAAATTAAAAGGAAGAATTGATAAAAAATGCTTCTTAGAGGTTCTGAAAGTATTTAAATGGGTTGATTGGAGCGACAAAGACCTTCTAAACACATATGGTGGTGGTGGTGAAAAAGGTAGAAGATCACTTGAGGCATGGATGGCCGATGCACTTATTAATGGTTTAGAATCTAGTTATGAAGAAATTCATAGAACAAATCCTGAAGATAACAAGTCAAAACCAGGAAAAGGAATATGTTCTTACCTAGAAACTCCTACTATTGAATTAAAATCACCAAACAAGTGGCCTACAAAAAAAGAACCGGTTATTTTTGAATCATGTCGTCCATTTAACGCCAGAAGTGAATCGTCTTGGAGCGTATTTGACCAAAATGATAACTGCATACAAGAGGGCAAGTCATCTGTGTCTAAAAATCTTGCACCCATGAATGCCTCTTTCAAATTGAAATACCTAAAAGAGATGGAAAAGCTAAAAAAATTAAAAATACAGGTAGAATGGAAAAATGCACATACTAGAACAGGAAAAAATTATTTTGAAATAACAAAACCATTATAAGGATTCGAATAACCGATTAGTAGCCTGATTTGAGAGAGCATTAATATTTTCTAGAGTTGTATCCCAAGAAACATTTTCAACACCATTCCCAAAAGAAGGTTTTGGAATATCGTCAAATTCAAAGAAAGAAGTTAATTTATTTGGATTTTCTAAGATTTTGTAGTGGTTGTTTTTACACAAGGATTCACCTCTTACTTTTGTTCGTTTTGTAAAAGTTTCAAAAAGGATTGGGTTTATTTTTTGTTTAATTTCATTAATTAAATCCAAACATGTTTTACCTCTATTGTCGTCAATATAAACACAAATACTTGCAAGATGTCCTTTCCAACCAGATGAGTGGAGTATTTGTTTAATTGAGTTAATACGATGGACTCTGGACTCGTTTGTTGTGGTCTTGACCTCAATCATTGTTTTTATAATTGATAAATTAAAATCAACTACTGTTCTGCCTTCATGGCTTTCCCAAGAATCAATTAAATGTTTTCTCCCATTGTCATTAGTGGTTTTTCCAAGAAACTCGTTGATTATATAAAGTTCACCCCAAACACCAACCACTTCATTTAGTTGTTCACTTGTTGATTTAGTAATTTTATAAATTTCATTTAATACTTTCTTTAAATCATTTATCTCATAGAAATCTTTTACGGCCTGCTGTCTAAATTGACTGTTTATTGCATCACAAAGAGATTTAGGGGTAATTGTGTGATTGTTCTGAATTAAAATACAGTTTTTCAATTCACTTTTATCTGATATGAATTTACTCTTCCGTTCAATAATGATGTTATCGTATTTTTTTTTAATCATATCAGTTACCTCTGACACTATGATGCCGAAACTTTTATTTGAACTTTTAATTACCCATAGATTAGAGGTATGAAACTGTGTAGCAGAATATTTATTAGGACTGGGTGTTTTTAGTTTCTCCCATATTTCTTTAATTGATGGTTTATTTTTCATAATGGATATATTTTTAATTACTTAGTCTGTACAATTATTTGCCGTTATTTGAGCTCTAACACCCTCATTCTCATATATTTTATAAACTGGTCCACCTAAAGGACAAGAAATAGCGTACGTTAGTACCGGGATTTCCTTATAACCATCAATTACTTCTGGAGAAGATTTAGGGGTATCTTTTTTATTTACATAATTAGGATTTAATTTATAAAACATAATTAATATGTCCGCAAATTTATTCCTCTTTAGTCCTTTTAATGAGTAATTTTCAATATGAAAAGATTTGGGTTTATCTATATGTTGATCACCAATATATTCACCATTAGGATGTTTACCTCCCATGAAAACTCTGTAAGTACCTTTGCTGTCTTTAGATTGTGCTCTACATAAATGTTTTTCGTGTCCAAAAACAGCAATTGTAACATTTGGTAGTGTTTTATGAAATTCATACCAGTCATCTAAATAAACATCAAAATCCTTAGGTATTACAAGTCTTGCATCTTGATGGATGTTTAAATCATTAAAAAAATTTCTAAATTTATCAGTCCCAATATCTTTATATACCATTGCCCTTTCATTCATTAACTCACCAGGAGGTAAACTCGATAAAAAATCTTCTAATTTCGTGTCATTTTCTTTATAATTATTGTGCATCACAGGATGTTCTAGTTTTACAGTTTTACCAGAATATGAGGATTTATCTCCTTTTGTCAAAAATTTAGATTTAGCAGGAGAAGTTACTTTAAACAGAGGGCTGTTTTGAAGTTGTAATAAAATACATTCTGAGCGGATGTTTTTATATAATAACTCCATAAATTGTCTCCTCAAATCTTTATCAGCATAAGCAATATTCTCAAAGAGATTCTTTGAGTGTTGTTGCATATAAACTGATTGCAAGTCCAAATCTTTCTTTTTGTGGCCAAACCATCTACACATTTGAAGATTAGTATCTCCTAAACTTAATGATTGAGATCTAATAAAAACTGAAGTT
>Ga0115013_10002597_pt1 | contig 10001 bp, 4 predicted proteins | sample SouAtlMetagenome_2_FD_88686 | JGI IMG/M metagenome (GOLD analysis project Ga0115013, IMG submission 88686) | Marine eukaryotic phytoplankton communities from Atlantic Ocean - South Atlantic ANT15 Metagenome | ecosystem: Environmental > Aquatic > Marine > Oceanic | place: South Atlantic Ocean... | reverse complement strand
GTCACAACTGTGGGTGGAAATTAATTTAAACTTGCTAGACGAATCTCAAAACGTCCGTTTGTTTCCCCCCCAAACCATCCAACACGGCGCGAGCGGCAACCAGCACGCGGCGAGACGGAGCCGCGCGAACATGGAGATACCACCATCGGCACAGCGCAGTGATGAATGGGAGGCGGATGAGCTCGATAGCGAGGAAGGCGATGAGCACGTAGATCCGGCACCAAGTCGCCGTCGTCGCCTGGCCGCACGTCGCGCCCTCACAGAGCAAGCTGCGCCTGAGAGTGAGGACGGTCCACGAGAGAGGGCGCTTCGCGCGTTAGCAGAGACTGCGGAGGCCCTGCTGGACGTGAGCACGAATGGTAACTGGAACGCGGACGCGCTTCCTCTTTATCACCTCGAGGACGCCGGAATGTTGGACATTGGATCCGGGCTACTGCGGCTCTTCTGGACCGAGAACTCTGCAGTGCTCATTTCGGGGGCGCGTGGCAGGGCGCGCGGGGCCAAGCTGGAGGCATTGAAGGCGCTTCACGTGCTCACCAACGATACATTCATGGCCCGCTTGCTTTGGGCGGATGAGCACGGCGCTCGCGCAGCTTTGCACGCTGCTGCCGGGCACGAGGACGAGGATGTGGGCTGCCTTGGGCACGCGACGCTCAGCCTCATCGCCTGCGCCGAAGGCTGTGCGGCGCAGATGTGGCAGCACCCGCCCACCCGCCAAGTTGTGCTGAGCACGTTGCGCGGGAGTCAGTTGGCGCTACGTGTTCGGCTGGAGGCCTGGAACACTCTCAGCAACTTCGTAGAGTGGTCCTCATCGGTCCCGCAGCAGCTGTGGGTGGGCGACGCGGCTGCAGACGTCCGCTCGGTGGTGATGGTCTCCCTCGGCGATGACACTGAACCCGAGGTCATCAAAATGAAGGCGCTCGCTTTTTTGGCCCTTGTGATCAAGCGGGGTGGGGCGGCCGCGGCTACTGCACTGTGGGCGGAAGAGCTGGCCCGGTCTACACGCATCGAGGGCGGCTCGCAGAGGGCCTCCGGCAGCACGTCGACGAGGACACCCCCGCGCTACACGTTCGTGTTGCCCGCGTGCGCTGACAGCACCGAGGCTAGCGCGACACGCATGCGGCATGCGGCGCTGCGGCTGCTGTGCGCGTCGTGCGCTGAGCTGCCCAGGCCAGCAGCGCCGGCCACGGAGGAGCAGCACGGGTCGGATGCTGCCAGCGAGGCGGCCCGGAGCCTTGCCCTCAGCGACGAGGTGATGCGAGTGCTGCTCGCAGCCTTCGAAGGCGACCGCGCCGTGCTCGAGGAAGAAGCTGGGCGCCGGTCTGCTAGGGCCACGTTGCGAGAGGAATGCGAGACCGAGTATGAGCGCCTTGAGATGAGTCGCGCCGCACGGGATGGCAGCGGCAGCGGCGACAGCGCCTGTCTGCCGCTCCGCGAACGCGCGCGCTACGCGAATCTCACCTTCGACGAGCGGCTCGCGCGGCTGCGGCGCATCTGGGAGCGCAACAACAGGGGCAAGGGAAGGCTTGGTGTGCGCGTGACGCTGGGCTCGATCATGGAGGATTTGCTCAACCTCGGCCAGAAGCTCGGCGACTGCGACCACAAGAAGCTGCAGGACGCAGGTGTGACAAACCTGCGATTTGCGTTTGACCGGGGCTCTGATGCGGGGGGGCTGACACGCCACTGCTTCTCGGAGTTTGGCAAGGGGCTGGCCAACGTCGAGTCGGTCGGCGCCACGGCGGGCGCCCTGAGGGAGGTGAAACGCATGCTGAAGGAATGGAGGCCTTCCGTTCGCTCGGAGTCTGTGGAGGCAATGGCCTTGATGGAGAAGGTGCGCGCCATCATTCAGCAGCACGACCAGGAGGCCGCTGACGCTTCCGGGTGCGGCCATGGTGGCGGCGGAGAAGGAAGTGATGGCAGCATGGGGCCGCCGGCATCGAAGCGGCCTCGCGTGAGCAAGCCGCCGGCCATGCTATTCAAGCTCACGGAGAGCGGCTCGCTGGCGCCATCAGGCGCGGAGACGCTGTGCGGCCGCGTGGGCGAGGCGACGGACGAGGCCGGCGCCATCGTGCCCGAGATCAGCGACGCGACGCTTCGGCGCTACCGCGCCATCGGGCGCGTGTGCGCTCTGGCGCTGGTCAACAATGCGACCCTTGGCTTGCCGTTTGCGCGCTACTTTCTGCGCCTCGTGCTCAACGAGCCGCCCAAGGCGCTCGCCGATCTGCAGGCCGAGGAGGAGGCGGAGCGCGCTACCAACTTCGGGCTGTCGGCGACTGTCCTCAAGAGTTCGTTGGCCGATCAGGGCATGGCGGGCATGATGACCTTCCGTCGGCAGGCCTCGAACTGCGAGGTGCCACTCGCGCGGATGCCGTCGCTCGAGGTGACCGATGACAACAAGGCGGACTTTCTGCGACGGACCCTCGAGCACCAGCTCGTGCGCACCATCGAGAGGCAGGCGATCGCCTTCCGAGAAGGCGTCGAGGAGATCACCGGCGTGGGCTGGCTGCAGTTGCTCTCCGCCGCAGAGCTCAAGGAGGTGTGGGGCGGGCACGCAATCGACGACAGCTGCCTCGCCAAATGGCGCGAGCACACTCGCTGCAGCAGAGCTGGCAGCGAGGCGGTTGCGAACTACTTTTGGGAGTGGCTGGGCAAGTGCAGCGAGTCCAAGCGCGCCCAGGTCTTGCAGTTCGCCACGGGGTCCCTGAGGCTGCCGGGCGACACCGAGCTCAAGCGCGGCTGGAAGTTTGTGGTCGAGAGCCTCGACCACTACCAGGAAATCGCTCCCACCGAGTCGAATGGGCTGAGCGCGCCTGCGATGCTGGCCCGCGCGTCGACGTGCAGCAACACCATCTACCTGCCGCCGTACGCGGACGTGGACGCGCTGGAACACGGAATGGGGTACTCGCTAATGGACGGTGGCTTCGGCTTAGCATGAATTCATTTGTCCAGTACAATTCCATTAGGCTTTGTCCATAAGTTCTGTCCGCGCAATAACCCTCCCCCGACGGATTTTGCGCTTTCGGCGTTGGGCGCCCAAACGACCCAGGAAAAATGCCGTCCGACCTGCGCGGCGATATTATCGAGAAGCACGGTGAGGTTGAGCCGCTGGCGAAGAGGTTTGAGATGGCATGCAGCGCCAAGGAGGAGCGTGAGGTAGTGGAGGACACGGAGGAGGAGGAGGAGGACGTCTTGTCGCAGCGTGCGACTGAGATGGCCTCCACCTTTGGCTCCTCGGACGGCCTGCGACTCGCACTCGCACTGCGACAAGCGGAGGAGCCGGCAATGCCATCGTCTGCAGCGGAGCTCCACCGGGCGGGATTCGGACACCTCGCCTGCTTTGCCAACGAGTTCGCCCACACGATGCCGGTTCGCAGTCTGGCGGATGTGCCGGCTCCGGCCCTGCTCTCGAGGACTCTCCCTCTGCCGCCGATTAGCCGGCGGCGCCCGCGCGAGATCCAACTGCCAGACAGCCGCTCCGGCTCGCGTCCCTCCAGTGCGGAATCTGTTATCGAGCGAGACCCCTGCCGCAACCGCAACCTCTGCTCACCAGTTCGGCGTCGAGCGGGGCGTCGCCCCTGGCACAGTGCCGCGAGCCCTGTGACGAGCCCTGTGTAGCCTGCGTCAACCGCGCGTGCTTGCCCGCCTGCGCGGTTGCCCTTGCCGGGCAGCCCGAGGCCAGGGCGCACACGATGGCGTGATCTAGGTAGAGAGCAAAAAGAGATCTCTCTGGTCTCTCGCGCGCCGCGAAACCGCACCGGCCCGTACGCGTAAAGGCTAACGCAGTCATCGAAAGCGTGAACGTGTTTATCAGAGAAAGAATGTGTGTGTGTGTGTGTTTGTGTCTCTATTACAACCGAGAACCGAGACAACACGATCAACGACATCGACAATCGACTATCGAGAGCACGCGCGGAGCCAGGGACGCACGGTTCGGTTCCGCCATCCGCGCACCGCGCTCCGCGGACCGCGCTCCGCGGCGCCCGGGCTCAATCGACGTTCGACCCGTGGCCCCGTGCCACCCGTCGAGGTCGACGGTGTCGAGAGGAGTCAGCTGAGACGTGAGACGATTTTTTTTGTGTGTGTCATCGAAATGCACAGCATCATTTTCTTTATTCTTTATACTTCTTAACCATGATAACCCGCTAATCCTATTCATAAAACGTAAAAGAAAAGCCTCTATCGACCTGCGACTGTGGTCAAGTAACTCTCGGAAACGGTTCGCCGTTTCCCGGCTTCCGGCGTCACACCATGGGCTCGACGGAGACGGCGAGGGACTCTATTGAGGCCTCGCCCGTCCCGCGCTCGATGCGGAAGTAGCCGCCCTCGCCCCAGCGCTCGCCCCACGAGTTTTGCGCGATCCAGTACTTGACGGTCTCGCCGCCCACGGTGTCGCTGCCGTAGCCCACGAGGAGCACCGCGTGGTTGACCTGCTCCCACTCGGTCTTCGCGGGTGGCGTGCAGCCCGAGTGACACGTCGTCGGGTCATAGGCCGGCGCGATGCGCCCGACGCTCCGCCGCCAGAAGTCGCGCTCCACCGAGCGGTAGATGCCCGAGCTGTAGACGGTGAAGTTGCGGTCGGCGTAGAGGCCGACGGTGAGCGGCCCCTTGGTGGCGAGCTCCTCGAGCATCTCCGCCTCGGTCGCGTTGCCGTAGAAGCCGCCCACGTAGCGCACGTTGCGCGCGCGCCTCCGCATGGCGCGGCACGAGGGGGCGCCGCCGCGCGCCGCGTAGACCCGCTCGCACGGCAGGTCGCGGTCGAGGTAGTGGTCCACGGTGGCCTTGCCGCCGCCGACCTGCTCCCAGAGCGACATGTTGTACGGTAAGCACGCGTCCTTGACGTAGCCGTAGTCCATGCCGTACTTGCCCACCAGGTAGGGGAAGCCGCCGTCGCAGCCCTGCGAGTAGGGCGAGCAGCTGACGACGTCGAGCACGCTCAGCGTGTCGTTCTGCTGGCCGTTGGTCGCGATGCGGATGCGCGCCTCCACCATGGCAAGCGTCGAGAAGGCGTAGCACGAGCCGCACGACGCGCCGCCGCCCAGCTGGTTGCGCACGGGCGAGAGCCAGCCGCCCCCCATGTGCGTGCGCCAGTCGATGCTCGGCGGCAGCTCGTCGGCAGGGTAGAGCAGCCGTGCCTTGGGCGGGGCGCCCCCCGCGGCCGCGGCGGCGCGGGTGTCTTCGAGGTTGAGCGCGCGCCGCGACGGCGGGCGCCCGCCGTGCACCTCCGGCGCGGGCGCGCCCGCCGCCTCGGCGCCCGCCACGTGCGCGCGGGGCATGTGCGCGTGGTCATGCCGCGGCCCGGCGTGCTGCCGCGCCACCGCGGCGAAGAGCTGCAGGGTGAGCGTCGAGCGCTGGAGCGGGTGGAGCTGCGTGGCACTGGCGCGCCAGAGGCCCTGCTCCTTGTTGATCGACGCCGCGAGCCACTCGTCGGTCAAGTGCTCCGTCGCATCCCTCGCCATCCGATGGTGCGTCGCGCGGGCCCTCAGCTCGCCGGCCTGCGGCGGCTCCTCCCGATGTCTTTCGGCTCCGACGCTCAGGTTGGACAGCACGACGGGCGGGGCAGCGACGGAGCGGAAGGTGAGCGTATCGCCCACCACGACGTCGCCATGCGTCTCCGGCGCCGGCGCAAGCACCTGCGGCGGCGCGCCCCCGGGGGCGTACTCCGGCCCGACGGGCGACTCCGGCCCGCTGATCGACAGCAGAGTCGACGAGGCGTGCGAGTGCGAGGCTTGCATCCAGCTGCCGCAGTTGGCGCCCTTGCACGCGGCCGGCGACGTTGTGTCCCGCTGGCCGCGATAGCACCCCCAGTCGTCCACCGAGGCCGAGTGGTACTCGCCGGGGAAAGTCTCGTCGCATTGCGAAAGCTGGAGCGCCGTGTCAATGTCGTCCCCCGAGGGCAGCAGCTGCATGAGCGAGGTCGCCGCGCGGTCGCGCAGCAGCTGGTGCGCCAGCCGCCGGCGCGCGCGATCGTAGTGCCGGCGCGCGCGATCCCGGTTGTACTTGGAGAAGGCGAAGAAGTGCTGCCCGCCCACCCTCACCTCAAAGCCCTCATCGTAGATGGTGGTCCACGTGCCCACCTGCCCTAATGAGACCGGGGCGCCGCTCGCGGCCTCGATGACGCGCGCTTCATTGGCGCGGCTCAGCTCCACCCGTACCCTCATCACCGGGTCGAAGGGCACCGAGCAGTTGGGAATCATGTTTCCCGCCGCCGTAGGGCCGAGGTGGAACGTCCACTCGCCCGCGATTTGGGAGTGGAGGCAGTGCACGGGCAGGTCGGCGCGGACCCCGGCGAGGACGGCCACAAGGAGGCCGGCGCTCGGCCGCCTCATCTTGGAGGAACGAGGACGCTCTCTCCGGAGGCACAGCAGCGATGCCCCTTTCCTCCGCGCGAATACTTCCAAATTAGTCGAACCCGTAAAATATGCCCGCCACGCGCGTGTCCGCGTGCACTCGCCGGTCTCCGGCGCCTGGCGCTGGCCGCCGCGATTCGCGCCCCCGGGGGCCATGCGCCGCACGGGACATCCAAAAGGTGCGACACCCCGCGAGCAGCAGACAAGGCGGCGTCTCCTTCAATCAATGCTTCAAACGACCCTCTCCTCGCGCTCGCGCCTACTTTCACTTCTACTCTGTCCCGTCCGTTCTAACACCCCCTCGTTTTGCGAAGGCGAACTGTCCGACCCGCGCCGAACGCGAACGCAACTCACGAACACAAACCCACGAACGATGGTGGCCGCCTCCGGAGGAGCCTCTGCTGTTGCGCCCCGACGCGACCTCGTCTTCCGCTCGCGCCCCTTTGCCGACGGCGCATTCGCGGGGCACATCGACGATCCTGACGACCTCACGTACGCCGAGATCACCAAGGGCAGCGAGCTCTTCGGCCTGATCGCCGCGTACACGGCGAAGCACGCGGAGACCTGCCGCTCGTACATCCTCTCCGTCGGCCGCGAGAAGGCCCCCAAGAAGCCGTGCGGCCCGTGCGTGCGCCACGCGAACGGCGACCTCGGGCTCGGCGTCTTCAAGTTCACGTGGCAGGGCGAGGCCAGCATGTACGTGCTGCACGAGACGATCGAGGGCCCGCTCGCCGGCAACTGCGGCGCGGATTTCTACTCGCACCTCGTCCTCGCGACGCCCGGCAAGGGCAAGGTCGCCGTGCTCACCGGCTTTTGCGACGCGCTGCTCGCCGAGGCCGACCGGCCGGACGAGAACTCGTTCACCGTGTACCGCTGGAACGTGAGCCACCAGTACTGGATGCGCGACATGCGCGTGCCGGCGCGGCCGCTCGAGTCGGTCGTCCTGCCCGCCGCGACCAAGGAGCGCGTCGTGCGTGACCTCGACGAGTTCCAGAGCGAGGAGACGAGCGCGTGGTACCGCGGGCACGGCATCCCGTACAAGCGCGCGTACCTCTTCTACGGCGAGCCGGGCGCGGGCAAGACCTCGCTGATCCAGGCCCTCGCGGGCCGCTACCAGCGCAACGTGGCGTACCTCTCGCCCACGCACCCCGAGATGACCGACGACTCGCTCAAGGCGGCGATCCAGCGCGCGCCCGCCTCGTCGCTGCTCGTGCTCGAGGACGTGGACGCGCTGTTCGCCAAGGACCGGCAGAAGAAGGTCGCGCAGTCGCCGCTCACCTTCTCGGGGCTGCTCAACGCGCTCGACGGGGTCGGCTCTCCCTCGGGCCAGGTCTTCGTGCTGACCACCAACTTCCGCGACGAGCTGGACGCGGCCCTCATCCGCAACGGGCGCGTCGACCTGCACGTCGAGTTCTGCGCGGCCGCGCCCGAGCAGGTGCGCCAGATCTTCCGCCAGTTCTACCCGGCCGCCGACGAGGCGCTGGCGGCGGACTTCGAGGCGGCGCTGAGCGCGGCGCTCGGTGGACGCACGGTCTCGATGGCGGTGCTGCAGCACTACTTCATCCTGCAGCGGCGCAAGAGCGCCGCCGAGGCGGCGGCCAACGTCGGCGAGATCGTGGCGGAGATCGAGCAGCGCGAGGCCAAGGAGAAGCCGCAGCCCGAGGAGAAGTCGACGGCCAAGGAGAAGCCCGAGGAGAAGTCGAAGGCCGACCGCGCCAAGCGCAGCGAGGAGGGCGGCGCGGAGGACGAGGGCGCGGAGGACGTGGACGAGCAGCCGCTCAAGGGCGTGCCGCCGATCCACGTGCACATCCACACGGGGTCGGGTGGGCGCGGCGGCGGCGGCGCGCGTCGAAAAACAGGGTGAAGCGCGTTGCCAAGGGCAAGAGGCCGCGCGCACACGGTGCCCGCCTGTCCGCGGTGCGAGAGCAGCTGGGTGAGAGCGCCCCCTCCATGAGGTGATGGGGAGTAAAAGAGAGAGCACACACATGGACCGTAAGCTGTCACTGAGCAGATAGTGTAATAATTTGGATTAGAGTGTGTTTACGACCTACCATTTTTTACTGAACTACAGACTGAGAAGCTCTAGCTTCTCAGTCTCTCCTAGTTATTCCCTTCTCCTCCCATATGGTTCTCGTCCGGTCTGGCGCACACACACCGCCCGCGCGCGCCGCACGCGCGGGGTCTGGACCACTGCCAGACAGACCACTGCGCACTGGTGCACACTGGCCGCTGGCCCGCTGCCGGCGGTCTTCATTCAAGTATAGAGGGGTGCGTGAGGTGGAGGTGCGGTCTATTACTTTTACACGTCGCGTCGCGGTACGACAGCGACTGTGTACGGCCTTAGTTAGTCGTCAGTGATATAACCCACTACCCAGTCACATCTCAGACAAACAGGAGAGACCTGGTGCCAGCGATTTCACGCGGGGCCACGCCGTTGAGGTCGAGCGCGGTCTCGCCGAGGTCGCCGACTTGCTTGCAGCCGTGGAACATGCAGAAGCCCATGAGCTGCCGCAGCAAGTACATGTTGTGCACGTTGCTCACAGGCTCCGCCTCCGCGTCCTCGGTGCCGGCAGCCGCGCTGGCCCGCTCGTCGAAGCCGAGGAAGTGCCGCTGTGCGGCACAGCGCTCGCTGGCGAGGCCGCCCGTGGGCCAGCCCGCGGTGAACTCGGTCAGCGCGGCCGAGATCTGCGTGGCGTTGCCCAGGTGCGGCCCCCACGCGCACATGGAGGCGAACCAGTTGTGCGCGGCCTCGACGCAGCCCAGCGGCGCGCCGGCCGCGCCGTGCGGCCGGAAGCAAGGCAGGCCGCCGAGCTGCCCACCCACGAGGTCGAAGGAGGCGGCGTGCTGCGGCGTGCTCGCGAAGTTGTACGCGTTGCCGCGCGGGTGGTGCGAGTGGCCGACGTGGCGCGGCAGCTGCGGCGGCGGCGGCGGCGGCGGGCCCTCCGCCTCCCCGGGCGGGTCGCTCTCGGTCTGCTGGATGCCGGCCACCTGGTTAGGGTTAGGGTTAGGGGTTAGGGCTAGGGTTAGGGCTAGGGTTAGGGTTAGGGTTAGGGTTAGGGTTAGGGTTAGGGTTAGGGTTAGGGTTAGGGCCACCACGTAGCCGTCGGGCGCGAGCGTCTGCGCGACCACGTGCCGGAAGTCGTCCGTCGACGCCGGGTCGAGATCCATCCCCATGACGAGCTGCGACGCCATCGGCGGCGTCGCCGCGAGGAAGTCCTCCTTGTAGGGTTAGGGTTAGGGTTAGGGATAGGGTTAGGGTTAGGGTTAGGGTTGGGTTACCTTGCTCGCGAACGCGGCGAGGTGCAGCTTGATGCCGAGGGCGCACGCCCACGCGTGCAGCGCCGCCACCTGCTGCTCGCGCACCCACGTCCACAGCTTGGCGCTGTACTCCTCGGCGAGGGCGTGCACGCCGTCGCGCGCCTCCGTGAGCGCCTGCGGCGTCGGCCCGCCCGCCTGCAGCGCGTCCTGCAGCGCCGAGGCGAGCTCGCCCAGCGACGAGCTGTTGGCGCGCGCCTCGTCGGGCTCCCTGGTTAGGGTTAGGGCTAGGGTTAGGGTTAGGGTTAGGGTTAGGGTTAGGGTTAGCTTACCCTATAATCCTAACCCTAACCCTAACCTGCCGAGCGACTCGGCGATGGCGTCGACCGACACATGGTG
>Ga0115013_10002594_pt1 | contig 10021 bp, 14 predicted proteins | sample SouAtlMetagenome_2_FD_88686 | JGI IMG/M metagenome (GOLD analysis project Ga0115013, IMG submission 88686) | Marine eukaryotic phytoplankton communities from Atlantic Ocean - South Atlantic ANT15 Metagenome | ecosystem: Environmental > Aquatic > Marine > Oceanic | place: South Atlantic Ocean... | reverse complement strand
GAGGGCAATCTCAGCGGACACCGTTTTAGTTTAGTTAGAAGCCACGCTCACCTGATTATTTCCTTAACGCAGAAAATGGTAAACTCAATTTCGGAAATCTCGCGCGAGATCGCCGCGCACCGCCACGAGAGCGCGTCTGAGACCGCGCGGTGAAGTGGAGATGCGCGTGCTTCTGTTCGCTGTTGCCATCGTCTCGTGCGCAGCGCTGAGAACCACAGGGCGGCCACTGGGCCGTGCGCAGCTCCTGAGCCAGCGTGCACCGGTTCTATCCCTCGCCGAGCCTGAGGTAGAGGCCGCCGAGCCTGAATCGCCTATGCCGCCAGCGGCCCCAATGGATCCTCGCAAGGCGGTAGAGGAGTTGGGCTCGCTCGTCAAGCAGGTACAGGAGGTGTGGACCGACGGCAAGAATTGGGACATGGAGGAGCGTGCCAGAAGGCGCCGAGAGATAGTTAGCTCGTATGTCGCCGTGTTTGCGCCAGCAGTCGCCTTCTCTGGCGTGCAGCTCACGTTGTCGATCGGCGGCTTCCTGACCTTTCTGATCGGCCTCAAGATCTCCGGCCGCGGCTATGCTGACATCGTCGAGCTCAGCGGTGTGCTCCCGCCACTGCAGGTCGCGCGGCAGCTCCTCCAACCCTCGCCCACAGCAACGAGCCTTTACCCACCCCACACCCCTTGTAGGGCCTGCTCGACAAGCTCGACACGTCGTGGGGTGACGCGGCCATCGCGCTCCTCCTCGTCGAGCTATCTGCTCCACTGCTGATCGCCGCAGCGCTCGCCGCCAGCCCCGCCGCCACCACGGCGCTGCAGGCCAAGCTGACCGAGATGGACCTGGACGCCGACGGGCTCAACGCGCGGATCGAGAAGGTGCTGGCAGACACGACCGATTAACGGGCGTGCGCTGTACGAGCGCCAGAGCCGCGCGCGCCGCGATGCGCGCCACCATCACGCACCAGGTTGTGATATCACATATGCGTGCATTCGGGTATGGGGGATTGGATATTGTGCGCAGCCGCAGAGTCAGCGTCAGCCGTCAGGCGTCAGGGCTTTTCGCTGCTGTTTTTTTAGTATACGTGGTTGATTTATAATACCCCGTATCTCGTGCCACAGTGTGTGTGCGCTCACAGCCGGAGGCGGCGCGCGCGGGGGGCGCGGGACTCCGCCAGGGCGCGCGCGCGGGCGCGCGCCGCGCCGCCGCCGGCCCGCGGCCGGCGCACGCGCAGGGGCGCGCGCCGGAGAGTACAGTACTGTATCTCGTTTATTTCACAGACGCGTTTTGATCTGATTTTGATTGTTTGACCGCGCCGGAATGCGGGGAAACCACACACACACGAACCACGTGTGACGTGTCTTGTCATGCTTGTGTGTACAGTAAGTTGTTCGTGAGTGTGTGTACATATCACACCATCTCACGCATCAACGAAGTAAGGCGATGCGCGGGCCGCCGTGCGGCGGCTTGAGCGCCTCGTGGCAATCGGCGTGGAGCGCCTGGGGACCGTCGGGCTCGACGGCGCGGCGGCGTGGCGCCGCTTCGCCTTCTTCGGTGGCGGCGTGGCCGGTAAGGTGCCCGAGCTCGCAGGGCAGAGGGAGTGTGACGAGTCGATGGTCTTGAGTGCGGCGAGCTCGCTTGGCTCCTCCTTAAGCGCCGCCGGCTGGTCGAGCCGCCTGCCAGGGCGCGGCCGCCGCAGTGAGAGGTGGCAGGTGGCAGGTGGCAGGTGGCAGGTGGCAGGTGGCAGGTGGCAGGTGCGAGGTGGGAGGAGGGTGGAGGGCGTGGCAGCCTAAGTGACGTGGCCGCCTTAGTCACGTCACTTGGCCGCCTTAGTGAGGTGGGGCTGGGTGCCGGGCGTGGGCAGGGCTTGGGTGGCGGGCGGGCCTGCGGAAGTCGCTCAGCTCGGCGACGAAGAGCGTCATGAAGGCCCAGCCCGCCCCCTCCGCGCCGAAGACCGCGTGGAAGCGGTCGACGATCTTCTGGTAGAGCGAGGCGCTGAGCACCTTGCCCGTCGCCGCGTCGTTGCCGCGCAGCAGGTGCCGCTGCGCAATCTGCAGGCAGTGGCAGTCGACCGGCACGCAGCTGCAGCACGAGGGAGGAGGGCGGGGGCTGGTCAGCAGGGCAGGTTGGCAGGCGCGGCTGCGGGAGTACGCGGGAGAGAGGGGAGGCAGTTGTGGAGGGGTCATTGGGGCTGTGCGGCGCGCACGAGTCGTGGGCGTAGCCGAACAGGAGGATGCAGTCGGCGACCTTGCGCCCCACGCCGCACAGCTCGCACAGCGCGGAGCGCGCCTCCGCCTCCTCGCGCGGCAGGCCACGAAGGAAGGGCTCGCCCCCACGCTCGTCGAGCTGGCGGGCTACCTTGAAGACACGCGGCGCGCGGTAGCCCCAGCCCAGCTCCCACAGCCGCTGCTCCGACAGGCGGAGCAGCTGCGCCACACTCGGGAAGCGGTAGTGCTCGCCGCCATACGGGTCGGAGCCGAGGCAGTTCTCCTTGAACTCGGCGCACAGGTCGCGCACCATCTGCATGTTCCTTTTGATGTTGTTGTTCGCGGAGCCGATGAACGATACCAGGCACTCGAGCGGGTCCAGGATGCGAAGGACGCGGCATCCAGGCACCGCGGCGGCGGCGCGCCGAAAACGGGGCAGCGCTTCGCACCAAGGCGCAACCTCGCAGGCATCTATCCCGTCATCGAGGCGCAGGTGCTTGCGCAGGAGCGCGCACGCTGCGTCAGTGTCGGGGTCGGAAGAGCGGAAGCACACCGCTGCGTCCAGCTCCTTCAGCTCGACGATGGTTTCTCCCAATACCCCCAAGAACGTCTCCTCCTCCTCCTCCCCGTCCTTGTGGCGCCACCAGCGAAACGACATGCCCGAGAGCAATGTGGGCGCGCACCGTAATGAGCGAGGGCCCGTGCGCTCCAGGACCTGCCATTCGCTCCAGGCGCTCTCGCTTGCCATCAACACGTCGTCCGACACGCGACACCGCGCGAGCGAGCGAGTTCGTTTCGCTAGTGCGTGGAGGATAAGCAGCGACCTGCCCTAGCTTCGTTAGTTACGTATACTTAACTTAGCATCTATCGGGTTTAGTCAAAGGTTAAGACTCACTCGGCCGCTAGATTTTCACCCAAAGTTGCGTTCGCACGCCAGGGCGGCGGCTCAGATTTTGCCGATCGGCTGCTCGGACAATGTCCGTGGCTGGTCCAAGCGAGCTCTCGCAAGCCGCGCCGCCCCGCATACCGGTGGGCGCGCTTCCTCTCGCGGCACCAGCACGAGCACTGCTGGGCCTCCGCGGTCTGAACAACCTGGGCAACACGTGCGCTGCCAGCGTGCAAACCCGCACCGGTTAGGGTGCGTGCTCACTGGTTAGGACGCGCGCGCTCAGCCCGCCCTTCGCCTACAGGTGCTTCATGAACTGCATCCTCCAAATCATGGTGCACTGCCCTCTCGTCGCGCGCTTCTTTCTCGGCGACCGGCACAACCGCTTCGAGTGTCTGGCCTGTCACGGTAACGTGGAGTCGGGCCTGGACGACGACGCCATGGCGGCGCCGCGCCGGGCGTGCCTGGCCTGCGAGATGGACATACTCCTGACGCAGTGCTTCTCCGGCGACACGGCGCCGTACAGCCCGCACTCCTTCCTCCACGCGATGTGGTGCAGCTGCGACCACTTCGCCGGCTACGAGCAGCAGGACGCGCACGAGTTCTGGATCGCGGTCTTCAGCGGCATCTGCGCGAGCCTCGTGCCCCGGGCCCGCAGCCCCCCGCTGCCGCCGGGCGCGCCGGACGCCAACGGCGCGCGCATCCTGCTGGGCAAGGCTGCGAGCCGCGACCTGCAGGCGATCTTCAGCGGGCAGCTGCGCTCTGAGGTGCGCTGCGCGCGGTGCGGGCACACGTCGACCAAGCTGGAGGACCTGCACGACGTGTCGCTCGACCTCTCGCGCATGGGCGGCGACGGCGGCGAGGCGGGCGCGCCCGACAGCCTCGACGCCTGCCTGCGCTCCTTCACGCGCGAGGAGCGGCTGGGCGAGCAGAACTGGTGCGCGCGCTGCGGCGCGCTGCAGGACGCGACGAAGCAGCTCTCCTTCCAGCGGCTGCCGCACGTGCTCTGCGTGCACCTGAAGCGCTTCAAGCAGTCGACCTCCTCCGGCCCCAAGGGCCCGCAGTCCACCTCCTCCAAGATCGACTCCTTCGTCCACTTCCCTCTCGAGAGCCTCAACCTCCTCCCGTACACCGCCGCGGCCCTCGGCGCCCCCGCCGCCTCCGCCACCTCGGCGCCGCCGCTGCCGCGGCCCGAGCACCTCTACGACCTCTTCGGCATCGCCGTCCACCACGGCAGCATGCAGAACGGCCACTACACCGCCTTCGTGCGCCACCCCCTCACCCTAGTGACCCCAACAATGAGCCTGGTGACCCCAACCCTAGCCCCTCACCCTCCCTCTCGCGCTCGCCCTCACCAGGTGCGCCAGCAGGCCAGCTGGTACCACTGCGACGACGCCATGATCCAGACGGCGACGGCGCAGGCGGTGCGCGCGTGCAAGGCGTACATGCTCTTCTACGTGCGCAAGCAGGTGGACGGCGTCTCGCTGAACTGAGGCGCGCCGCACCGATGAAGCGTGCCGCCCTCAGCAAAAATGTCTTGGAGGGGAAAAAGCTTAATTTCCTGTATAGTCTGTGACTTTTTCCCATTGGTGGCTGGTTATCGCCTCTAACTTTTCGTGCGACGCAGTTGCCTCGCGACGCGCGACGGCCGACGGCTGTCTCTGCTGTGTCTCTGCTGCCGGCTCACCTCTGCGATGAAGCGGGCCGCAGGCGAAGGCGACCCGAAGCCGCGCAAGAGACGGGGTGGGTGGGACGAGGGTTCCGCGGCGCCCTTCACACCACTCACAGATGGTGTACTACCCGAGTTCCCGACGCCAGGCAACCGGCGGCCTTGGGAGCAAGTGCCGAAGATGCACCGTGACCCACTGGCACTCGAACCGGGAAGCCGCAGCCCTGCAAGTCGGCTGACTCCGCGCATTATCTGCCGCGCATTATCTGCCAGGCACCCTTTACGTGGGCAACATGCCGAGCGGGATGGCCACCGAGCCCATGCTCACCGCGCTCTTCACAAGGGCCGTGAGCAGCTGCGAAGGCTTTGACCCCGCTCTCGGCCCGCCTGTCCTGAGCGCGCAGATGTGCGGCGGTGGGACGTGTACGTCGCCGCCAGAGCCCTAGGCACCCGCCATGCCTGACGAGGTGCGTTCTCACTGCGCGCCTGCCTTGGCCTCAGACGCTCTGGTCGAGTTCCGTGACGTGCAGCTCACCGAGACGGCGCTGCAGTTCAACGCACGCACCCACATCGAACCCTGAGGACCAAAACCGGGTGGAGGCTAGAGCTTGGGGCTAAGCCTAAACGCAACCCTCAGCCCAAACGCAACGCCGACCCTTACCCTTGTCCCTAGCCCTCGCCCTAGCCGCCAATGAGCCTGAGCCCGATCACTGAGCCCAAGCAGGGGATGGAGCTGGCGGGCCGACAGCTCAAGATCAACCACCCGACGGGCTACCGCCCCTCCGGCCCGCGTGCCTCTGGCACCAGCCCTCCGCCGAGCGTGCCTCTGCGCGCGCCTCAGGAGATCCTGCAGCAGTACCGCGTGCCCACCCTCAGCAGCAGCCGCCTCCCCGAGAGGCCGAGCGTCCTCACGGAGCAGCAGCGCAGGGCGGAGCGCCAAGCGGAGCGCAAGCAGCGGGAGCTCTTCGTGGGCAATCTGGCCTCGGGCAGCGTGCGCCTCCCCTAGGCCTCTCCTCGGCCGCGCAGCCCCTGTGCCACGCGACCACGCGACGCGCTTGAGATGCCCGCCCTCACCTTCCGCCTTCCGCCTACCGGCCACCTACTGGCCCCCCACCGCCCTTCGGCTGGGCAGGTGACGGGCCAGATGCTCGAGCTCCTCTTCTCCGAGCCGCTGCGCACCATCCCGGGCAACGAGGCGCACCCCGTGCCCCCCGTCGTCGCGGCCAGGCTGGACCCCGGCGGCCGCTTCGCCTTCGTCGAGTTCCGCGACGTGGCGATGGCAGAGGTCGCGCTGCACCTCTTCAACGGCATGCTGCTCTGCGGCCTGCCCATGGCCGTCGCCCGCCCCGCATCACGCCCCGCAGGTCCGTGCGCGCGCACGCGGGCAGGCCAGCGCATCACACCGCGCATGCACCGCGCACCTGCGCGCACCACCCCCACCCCCGAGACGTCCGCACGCGGCCCTAGCATGCTCCTAGCATGCGGGCCCCGTACGGACCCCGCCCCCCACGAGACACGAGGCTCGCTTGCTTGCCTAGCCTACTGGCGTGGGTAGGGCAGCGGCGCGGCATAGGCGCGGCGTTGCAGCATGCTTTGGGGCCCTCCTAAGGCCCTCCGTGCTGCTCCACGTGTGCGCAGATCGCGTGGTGCCGCCGGAGCCGGCGGAGGTACGCCGTGAGCATGGCCATGACGCGTGCAAGCAGGGGGGGGAAGGCGGGGCGTCGCAGCTGCCGCCGAGCAGCAGCACGCGCGAGGCGCCCGCCTCCAAGCTGGTCTGCCTCGCCAACCTGCTGAGCGAGAAGGCGTTGGCCGATGACGCCGAGTTCTCCGAGTGCGTGCAGGACATCCGGGCCGAGTGCGGCAAGTTTGGGCGCATCGAGACCTTTGTCGTCCCAAGAGATCGAGCGCTTGAGGGCAGGCCCGCCTCGGACGTGGGCAAATGCTTCATCGCGTACGCGGACGAGGCCTCGGCGGCCAGGTCGGCTCCGCCCCCTCATATCGCGACGGGTTTACCACCGATCCCCGTGCTCTCAAGTCTGACTGTCTGCGCGCGACCGCAGGGCCGTCGAGTCTCTGAACAAACGCCAGTTCGACGGGTTGGTGGTGCAGGCCACGCTTCTGCCGGCATAGGTTCAGTGTAGCACCGTCTGGCAGGCCACTTTCTGCGAGACGGTACGCGTGAGGTGAAGAGGTCTTGCACCCCGGGCCCCGGGTTTAGAGGACTTACTCTTATTTAGGAAACAAACCGCTCGTGTCCTTCTCCCCCGCACGTCGTTTTCGTTTCTCGCACCCGTGTCGTGCTGCGGTGCTCGTTCTCGGATCCGTCCGCGTGCCACCCTCCCCCCGGTGTGCGCAAGTATGGCGCGCATCCCGATGCCCGGGATGTGCGTCTGGCTCTCGCTGCTCTGCATCTGCATCGCTCCAACGTGGGCGTGGCAGACTTTTACGCCGTCGGCCTTTACGATCCAGCGGATAGTGGGCCAGCTGGGCTTTGCCACCGAGGTCGAGTGGCAGTACTACTCCGACGGAGAGAAAAGGAACCGCAACCCGCTCGATCCGAACCAGCCATCGCGCACCGTCGAGGCGTCGGGCATCTCAGTGCGCCTCTTCCAAGGCGAGCTCTTCGGCGGCGAGAAGGTACTGCTCAAGGAGTACCTCTCGTGCGCACGTGAGATAGGCGAGAACGAGCTGTCCATGTACACGCTGCTCTGCGACGACGGCAAAGAGAACCCTGTGCAGCTGGGATCGCTGCTGGGACACATGCAGAGCGACTCCTCCTTCGACTCCGCCGTCTTCCGTGACAACTGGAGCCGTTCAATCCCCAGCACGCCGCCTCCGGCCTCGGGCAACCTGTGGCTGGTCTTCCGGTGGGAAGGGCTCGCCACGGTGGGCGCCTTCCCGCGCGTGCCCCAGCCCAGGCCTTGGCTCGACCTGACGGGCGGGCGACAAGTGCGCGATGCAAGGGCCAAGTACCTCATGGTGCTCACTGGCCGCTGCCTGCAGGTGCCTCCTTCCCCGTCGCACACCCCTTAGGCGCCGCTGCCTGCATGCTGCGCACGCACCATCGCGCACGAGAGAGAGCTGCTCTCTCACCATCACGATCGCGAGCACGTCACCGTCACGAGCAGGTGCTGGCGTACCTGCACGGCAAGGGGGTGGTGCACCGCTCGCTCGGCCCCTCGTCCCTCCTGCTGTCCACCAGCCAGCAGGACGAGGCGGAGCGTCTCACGGTGAGCCTGATCGACCTGGGCTTCGCGGCCTCCGCCTCGAGCCTGCCGCAGGAGGAGGTGGAGAACGCGATGCGCAGGGGCGCGAGCAGCCCCCTCGCGGTGCTGCCCATGCTCGCCCTCAACGACCTGCACGGTCTCGGCTATGTCCTGCTCGAGCTCTTCCTCGCCTCCGCCGCAGCGCAGGTGGCCAGCCGAGGAGGCGAGGGTGTCCATGGTAGGCGAGGGTGTCCCGAGTCGGCGAGCGTGTCCCGAGTAGGCGAGGGTGTCCCTAGTGAGCGAGGGCGCACGAGGGAGGGAGTCGCGCGCCACGCCTCGCACGCCACGCAGTGCCGCGGCTCCAGGCGCCGCACCCCCTGCTCACCCGGCCGCAGCCCTACGCACGGAGCCACGCGCACTCCCTCACCGCGGCACAGGACGCGCCCGATGCGGACACGGCGCGCACCACGGAGCTCCAATCTCTCAAGCGGCTGGTCGAGGACATCTACGAGGGCGACGTGTGCGGGGGCTTCCGCGAGTGCCGGCTCATGTCGAGAGCCGGGCCATGGTGCAGGGCCGTGGTGGAGAGCAGGGCCATGGTGCAGGGCCGTGGTGCAGGGCCGTGGTGGAGAGCAGGGCCATGGTGCAGGGCCGTGGTGCAGGGCCTTGGTGGTGAGCAGGGCCGTGGTGGACGCGCCGCGCGGATTGGTCCGCTTGGGGGCAGCCTGGGGCACGCTCTGGCGCTGAAGGCCGCCTCCGAAGAGCCAACCCGCCGAAGCCCGTGCCGCCTTGCTCTCGACGCAGGTACTGCTCCGAGGAGCCGGCGTGGGCCGGCGCGGTGGAGATGCTCGACAAGAAGGACGGCGCGGGGTGGGGTCTGCTGCAGCAGCTGGTCGACTGCCGCAAGGGCGAGCTCGCCGGCAGCGTGACCGCACGGGGCTTGCTCGAGTCGTGCAAGTGGTTCGAGTAGCGAGTAGCGCCAGCACGTGTGCGTGAGTGTGTGCGGTGGTGACTGGAGTGTTTTCGATGTAAGAGACTGCAGTGCACATCGCTAAGGTATCGCGCATCGCCATCTCGGCGATCCGATCCTTGTGTTCCCGCCATGTGTGGGCTGTGGCTCTCACCTCTCTCTTTGTTCTCACGATTTCCCCCGAGGCGAAAAGACACATGTGTGAGTATATGATAAAGTATAGTAGTATGTGACTCAAATATGTACAATACGACCAACCGACGATGACTTGACATGTGGCTAAAAGTCTACTCTATCTCGGTGGCTACACACAGACCATTATTGTCGTGAACGCGATAGAAGGTTGTAGCTGTCCGTGCGAGCCGTACAGTAAAATGGGTAAAAGTTCGCCGAAATATATTGCCCGCCTATCGCCCACCCGCGTGTGCGCGTGGCCGTGCCACCGCTGCCGGCGGGCGGCTGCGCCACGCCCATGCACCGCGTGTTGGAGAGACACCAGACACCGCGTGCGCGCCTCTCAGCTCTCTCGTGTCGATCATCTGTGAAAAAAGGATGTGGAGGGGTGGGGTGACGGTGTCGGTGAGGGGGACAAATGGCAGGTGCGCGTGGGTTTGCGCATGGTGGGGCCGGGGCGCGGGGGCGCTGCGAATTCTTTAGTACGGTATGTTTACGGAGTAACGGAGAGACACCCATTAGCATTACAGTACATCCTGGGCATCTCGCGTCTCCCCACACGGGCTACAGTACACGGCGCGCGGACGAGTACGGCGTTGTTCAAAAGGGGAAAGCCCCTCAGAGCATCGTCGATGCAGAGCGGCGGCGTGCGACGGTGGCGAGGAGCGCACCAACGGCCACGACCACGAGCGCTGTTTGTGCGACGCCCACGCCGCCCGCGCCCGGCGAGGGCTGGCTTTTGGGGCGGACTGAAGCTTTGAGATTTTCAGTTTCAAACGCCTCCGTCCAGGGAGGCGGCGATGGCGGCGGCGGCGGCGGCGAGGGGGGAGGCAAGGGCGGCGGCGGCGGCGGCGAGGGCGGCGGTGGCGGCGGCGAGGGGCTCGGCGGCGGCGGCGATGGTCTGGGAGGAGGCGGCGAGGGCG
>Ga0115013_10002593_pt1 | contig 10021 bp, 12 predicted proteins | sample SouAtlMetagenome_2_FD_88686 | JGI IMG/M metagenome (GOLD analysis project Ga0115013, IMG submission 88686) | Marine eukaryotic phytoplankton communities from Atlantic Ocean - South Atlantic ANT15 Metagenome | ecosystem: Environmental > Aquatic > Marine > Oceanic | place: South Atlantic Ocean... | reverse complement strand
TTCGATTTGTTCCGTTTGCTACGGCAGGAGGAAGCCCCATGAAAATCAAAAGGGGGAGCGTTAGCAACGATCCGCCACCCGCAATGGTATTGACAAAACCAGCAAAAACACCGGCTCCGATAAGAAGAAGAATGTCGTAGGCGTTTTGCATATATGATTTGTAGTAAAGTTAGTCATAATTCAGCAAGCACAAAAAAAAACCAGGTGAAATTGCACCTGGTTTTTAAGAGCGGAGAAAGAGGGATTCGAACCCCCGGAGGTATGACCCTCAACGGTTTTCAAGACCGCCGCATTCGACCACTCTGCCATTTCTCCAATGGGTGCAAATATACAGCCCTTTTTTTTCTTACAAAACCCATTCAACCATTGATTCAGCACGACAATTTGATATGTGTAGCTCTTTTGAGATAATGAATCTAATTTTTACATTTATTTTGAAGGGTATTTTATATTAACTTCGTTTATCTTTGTTATATATTTTAATGAATAACCCAATGAAAAACACTTCAAACTTTCTCTATACTTTGGCTGCCCTAGTCTTCACCTCATGTAGTACCTTACAATTTACTGGCAATCCGATTGGTCAGTTGGCTGTCCCATCTACTAAAATCGTGGATTGGGAACAAGTCAACGAGTGGCAACATACAGACATCAAATCCGAAAACTTTCCTGGCATGAGTGTCCGTAAAGTATATGACGAACTTTTGCAAGATAAAGAAGGAAAAGCCGTAGTTGTCGCTGTGATAGATACGGGAATCGATATCAAACATGAAGATCTCAATGAGTCCATTTGGGTCAATGAAGATGAAGTTCCAGACAATGGTATTGACGATGATGGCAATGGTTATGTAGATGATATACACGGATGGAACTTTCTTGGGGATTCCCCTGGAGATCAATACGAACTGATTCGGCTCTTAAAAACAGGGACTGATTTTGAGAACAAAGATCTCGCCATTGAAAAGTATGCAGAGATGATTTACAAAGAAGGGGTAAAAGATAGCTTACCGCTAATAGAGAAAAACTTAGTAAGTAATCTCTATTATTATGAAAATGATGTCAAACAAGCAAAACAACTCGGTTATAATGCTCGTACGACTGGAGACGACCCAGATGACTTTTTACAACAGTTTTATGGTGATGGAAATGTAATGCCCAAAAGCGATGATGAGTTACACGGCACTCATGTAGCTGGAATTATTGCGGCAGTCCGTAACAATAGCCTAGGCATGGATGGGGTTTCTTCAACTGCTAAAATCATGTGTTTACGTGCCGTTCCCAACGAAGGGGACGAGTATGACAAGGACGTTGCACTATCTATCAGATACGCCGCTGACAATGGTGCGCAAATTATCAACATGAGCTTTGGGAAGGATTTTTCTCCTCACAATGACAAAGTCAGAGAAGCCGTTGTGTATGCAGAAACCAAGGGGGTCTTACTGGTCAATGCTGCTGGAAACGACGGTGCTAATATAGACGAAGTGTTTAGCTACCCGAATGACAACTTTCAAAACGAACCAGAAGTTTCATCTAATTTTATCACCATTGGCGCAATTGGCCCCGTTAAAAATCCATTGATGATTGCTCCTTTTTCAAATTATGGAAAGTACAATCTCGACTTGTTTGCCCCTGGAGCAGTGATTTATGCCCCAGTGCCAAGCAATCAATACGAGGCCTTGAGTGGGACTTCGATGGCTGCCCCATCAGTTTCGGGGGTTGCTGCCCTTATTTTGTCTTATTATCCAAAGTTATCACCCAAAGCCGTACGTAAAGTGTTAATGGAGTCAGTGGTTAAAATAGACTATGAGTTAGAGTTAGGTTATGACCGCGTACAAACCGCCATGGATGCCATTTCAAAAACAGGAGGGGTTGTCAATGCATACAATGCACTACTCTACGCGAGTGATCACTACAAGACTTTGCGTAAACTCTAAATGAATCAATATGCAAATGGTGATCTCGTCATTATTATTGGTTGAGGTCGTATAAGCTTGTAGCTAAGAACTTCTAAGGTCTTGTCTCTTATGGTTTCAAACATGCCGCTCAATCATCTGCTACCATTGTGATTTTGATGGGAATGACAAGAATTAAAGACATCCAAACAGAGCTACTCAAACATAAACCTGAAGAGTAACCTGTAGAGATTGTTCAAAATGGCACCTTACCAAATGAAAAGCACCATGTTACTAATTTGGAAAATCTAATTCAAGATGTGGTCAAACACGACATGAAAAGCCCTGCGTTGATTATCGTTGGGCACGCGGTAGTTGACAATGTGTGCAAACTTGTGTCGACCTCATCAATCCCTCAGCTTGTGTAATATCGAATCCACTCTACCCGATATTTTTAAAAACAACTCAACTCCATATCCTCATCGTTGGAGGCGGCTATGTTGCACTTGAAAGATTGAGTTTTATATTTAAATCCACTACTGAAAGTCCTGTCACAATCGTCAGCCCAATGTTGCGTGAGGGAACAGCATCGTTTATCAAAGGAAAGAAAATCAATTATATCCAAGACAAATACAAAAAAAGCGATCTGGAAAACGCAAATATTGTCATTGCAATAACCGATAGCCCTGAAGTCAACCAAAAGGTATTTGCGGACTGTAGAGAAAAACATCTTGGTCAATGTAGCCGATAGCCCTTCACAATATGATTTTTATATGGGGAGCATCGTCACAAAAGGAAATTTAAAAATTGGAATATCAACCAATGGCAAATCCCCAACATTTGCCAAGCGTTTGCGACAATGGTTAGAAAACTTCTTACCAGAACAAATCGATGATATTCTCAATAAGTTATACATTTACAGCTTACAAATCAAAGGGGATTTTGAGCAAAAAGTTGAAGCTATGAATGAAGTTACTGAAAATCTAATCGAAGAGTATGATTAAAACAGATATCGTTATTATTGGAGCAGGTCCTGTAGGTTTATTTGCCGTATTTGAGGCGGGCATAATGAAACTTCATTGCCATCTTATCGATGCCATTCCACAAGCTGGAGGTCAGCTTTCAGAGATTTATCCCAAAAAGCCAATCTATGATATTCCGGGATACCCCACTGTTTTGGCAGGCGAATTGGTCGATAAATTGATGGAACAAGCTGCGCCTTTTAAACCTGGTTTTACACTTGGTGAGCGTGCTGAAACTATAGATGAATTACCAAACGGAAACTTTGTCATCACAACAAGTCAAGGTACAAAACACGAAGCCCCTGTCGTGATGATTGCGGGTGGACTGGGAAGTTTTGAACCCCGTAAACCCATCATTGAAAACCTTTCAGATTTTGAACAAAACGGAGTGAACTATATCGTCAAGGATCCGGATCAGTACCAAGGGAAAGAAATGGTTATATCAGGCGGTGGAGATTCGGCACTGGATTGGGCAGTCTATTTTGCTGAAAAAAATGGCTTTGTTCATCTTGTACATAGATCAGATCGATTTCGAGCACATAAAGACTCTGTTGCGAAATCGTATGAACTCGAAGAACAGGGCAAACTAAAGCTCTATACGTTTGCAGAAGTGAAGCAATTGGAGGGTAAACAACAACTCAAAAAGGTCATTATCGAAACCAAAGACGGAGCTGTGCCAATTGAAACGACATTGTGGTTTCCTCTATTTGGACTATCACCTAAACTCGGTCCGATTGCTGACTGGGGACTGGAAATTGAAAAAAACGCCATCTTGGTTGATACGTTTGACTATCAAACCAACCGTTCAGGTATTTTTGCGATTGGGGATGTGAACACCTATCCCGGAAAATTGAAACTGATTTTGTGTGGTTTTCACGAGGCAACTCTCGCTGTTCAATCTGCTTACAAACGCATCAATCCGGATAAAAAATTTACCCTAAAGTACACCACCGTTCAAGGGATTCAGGGCTTTGATTAATTTCTTTTTTCTACACATTGAGTGATATCAACATAACCGTTATTGACCGTGAAGGAGTTTCACACAAACTCATTGCTCCAACAGATATGAATATGAATTTGATGGAAGTTTGCAAAAGCTATGATTTACCTGTCGAAGGGGTATGTGGCGGAATGGCAATGTGTGCATCTTGTCAGGTGTATGTTCACACGGATAAGCATTTTGGGGAACGTAATGATGATGAGGAAGCCATGCTTGATGAGGCCTATAACGTCAAATCAAATTCACGATTGGGATGTCAAATCCCCATCTCTACTGAACTGGAGGGGGCAGAATTTGAACTTGCCCCAGAAGAGTCTTAACTCTTTGCCAAAAAAGCTTCGATCCGTATTCGGGTGTTTTCTCGGATATCCTTCCAGAAAATCGTAATATCTGCAAAATGATAGTCCTTGACAAACGATAACCAAAATCGTTTTGGCACCTTTGGCGTTCTCGCCCATACCATGCCGTCAATAAGTTCAATAGAAAGACTGTTCGGGTAGATCATTCCATCATAATAAGCAAGGCCTTTGTGTTGCTCATAGCTAGCACTTTTTTGGTTGTTCCAAGTAATTGGGTTGGTCGTTAAACTGCCTTTATACCACTGTTGATAATCATCTGGCAAATGATTTCTCTTATAGGTGTTCCATGTTACAAATCCGCCCGTTTCGGCAGGACTTGTCATAAAAGGTATGTTTTGAAAATACTCTGATTTTATAGCAATCCCAACCAAATAGGCAGCAACCAGCTGCTTTTGCAGTGGTTGATCTTCAAAGAAATCTTTTAGCAGTTGACCCGCATGTAAGGTGCCTTGACTGTGCGACACAAGAACAATAGGGCGACCATTGTTTTCATGTTTTAAATAGTGCTTAAACGCTGCCTTAATATCTTCGTATGCAGAACGTAGTGCATCATCCCCTCCTAATGGTTTAAACTGCTCCTGAAAAGAGCGAATATGGGCATCGCGATAAAAGGGAGCAAAGGTTCGGCCAAGCCCATACCATGCAGAGCATTGGTATTTGATCGCTGTGTTCAAAGTAGCTTGGCGGTAATTTTCATCAATGACATCCCCATTCCATGCGCTATTTTTTCGGCTAGTGGTAATGGTTGGGTGGATATAAAAAACATCCACATTATATGGGTTGTTCTCTGGTTTCACAAAATCGAGCTGTGAAGGCGTGTTTTGCGGGTGAACCGCCCAATTGTCCAAGTCTGTATAGTCAAGGGGAATTGATATCGGCTGGTAAGCAGAGCTCAAATAGCGCTTTGAACACGACTGAAGCAAGAATATAGAAATGAGTAAGACCAGGTAGTTTACTTTCTTTTTCATGCAACAAATATCAATAAATTAAATATATTGCTGAAAATTCATCGACAATGAGAGCTCACTTTAGCTTAAAACTTTCCATTTACATCTCTATTTTAATTTCATTTACATCCTGTTCAGAGAGTACTATAATCTTAGTTGAAGCAGAACCGAAAAGCGATTCAAACGTTTCTGGAACGATTACGTTTTCAGAAATGGACGAAGTTGTGATTATGAAAGCAAAGTTTTCTGGGCTTATTCCTGGTCTACATGCCATTCACCTCCACGAACTTGCTGATTGCTCATCTGCTGATGGAAAATCGACAGGTGGTCATTGGAATCCGACTTTTGAACCACATGGTGCTTGGGGAAGTGAAACGGGGTATCACAAAGGCGATATCGGAAACTTTGAGGCAGATCAAAAAGGCGATGCGATCATTACTTTCGAAACAGACCAATGGTGTATCGGATGTGATGACGAGACAAAAAATATCATTGGAAAAGCAGTCATTGTACACCAGGGACAAGACGACTTGGTCTCTCAACCATCAGGTGCAGCAGGGTCTCGGGTGAGTTGTGCTGGGGTGATTCAGTAATCTATGACCACTCGCGTTTTTTGTTTGCAGATTCATAGGCGTGCAGCTCATCTTCTGGGATAACCTTTAGCATGGAAGGGTGCTGTTCGATAGCAAACTGGAGTTTTTCTACAATCTCCTCTATGCTTTCGTTGTCATAGTCGATATCAAGTGGTTTTTTGATTTCCATCGACTGTAAAATTCCTCTTTTTTTAATAAAAATCCCTTTTTTGTCAAAGGAGCGTCTAAAGCCATCGATTACGATGGGAACAACGATCGGCTTATAGGTCTTAATGATATGGGCTGTCCCCCTTCGAATGGGCTTAAAAGGAGTGGTCGTTCCCTGTGGGAACGTAATGACCCATCCATCATCAAGTGCCATACCAATTTTAGAAATATCTCCCATTTTAACCTGTCGGTTCACGTTTTCTCCTTTAGATCGCCATGTTCGCTCTATTGAAATTGACCCTGCATAAGCAAGAATTCTTGGAAGTAAACCAGATCGCATGGTTTCCTTTGCCGCTACAAAGTAAATATTGAGTTTTGGCTTCCATAAATAGCCCAAGTTCTTCAGGGTGTCTTGTCTTCCAGATAAACTGGCATTAAACACATGAAACATCGCAACAACATCTGCAAAATAAGTCTGATGGTTGGAAACAAAAAGGACTTCACGCTCAGGAAGATTAAGGATGTTTTCGGATCCCTCTATTTGCAGTTCATTAAAGCCCCTATACCTTCTATAGCTAATCACCCCAAAAACACGAATAAGCCATGTTTTTAATATATCGTAATGACCAAAAGGGTTTCTTTTAAACAACTAAATAATTTTCATCAAATGTACTAATGATTTAATTTAGGACTTTAAAAATTATTGACTTTATTTCAGCCAATATCATAGCAGTTGCACCCCATACGGTATTATCAGACAAGGTGTAAATGGGTGTTTTATTTACATTGCTATCTAGCTGATCCGTAAAGCTCTTTTTGAGATTGATAAATTCAGCCAGAGAAACAGGAATCACTTCTTTCACCTCATTCGGGTCGAGATTCAATTCGGTTTGACTTGTTGAATACGCCAAAAAACAATCTACCCAAAAATGGCTTGGAGGGATATACAAGGGAGTGATTTCCCGAATTTGGGTAACTTTTTGTGGAGAAATTCCAAGTTCCTCCCAGAGTTCTCGTTTCGCAGCTTCCCATGGCGTTTGATCTACGGAATCAATTTGACCACCTGGAAAACCAACTTGATTGGAGTGAACGCCTGGATAAGAAGACCTTCTTATCAAATAAAAACAAGTTTCGCCATGCATCCCCTCATAAAAAAGACAAATAACCGCCGCTTTTTTAGGATTGATGATTGGTTTATTAAGCAATTGCTTTCTTATTGCAGGAGCCATGGTGAGCTGTTCGGACAAGCCCGGTAAACGCAATTCTTGTATTTTTGGTACGAATTCTAGAAAAGAATGAAACTGCATAATAAAACCATTGTTTTTTGTCTAAGCTTGTCTTTGCTGAGTTGTGTTTCCAAGCCAACTGCCAAGCCGACTCCGTCCACCCCAACAATCGAGCGTAAAAATACCAATATCGCTGAAGTGAAGCCCAAAAAAGAAGATTTTGTTTTGACGGATGACAATGCCATTCCGTTTTTCTTCGAATATGCAAAGCATAATCCTCAAAAACGAGTACAAGTTGAAACCGGTTACGGAAACTTTGTTATCGAACTCAACGAGAAAACGCCCTATCACCGAGCGAACTTTATTTATTTGGCAAAAGCAAACTACTTTGATGGAACTTTTTTTCATCGTGTGGTTCCTGATTTTATTATTCAAGGCGGAAATTCAGATCAAACGAGCACATCAAAGAAAAGACGACGAATTGGTAAATACCTACTCCCACCAGATACCCGAAACGGACTGCGACATCGCAGAGGTGCAGTCTCGATGCCGAGTAGCGAAATTGAAAACCCGCATCGCCTCGCCTCCCCTTACGAGTTTTTTATTGTAAAGCAAACGCCTGGTGCCTATCATCTGGATGGAAAATACACGGTATTTGGGTATGTCGTTGAAGGGATGGAGGTTGTAGATAAAATCAATCGTGTTCCGATTGATAAACGAGAATGGCCAATTGACAATGTCCGTATGAAAGTCCACGTACTTGATTGAGCGTAAAGAAGTAATCAAATGATATAAAAGCAAAGTGTCACAAAAATTATCGAGACTTGCTTTTGACAGACCAATGAAATTGAAAGCGACTGACTTCATCCCCATTCTCGTCTATGCCAATGCTTGTAAACCAATGGCGTTGACCATCACCTGACGAAATGGCTTTATCGATCAAGTCCTTTGCATCTTTTACCTCATCACAAGAAAAACGAATTTTCCCCTTCGCCTTTTTAGAGAAACTGGCCTTAGTTTCAACAAGCAACATAGAGACTGAACTTTTTCGTGTTTCAATTTCACGGATAAGCAATACCCCACTGGTCAGCTCAGCAGCCATGCCCTGTACTGCCCAAAACATCGATCGAAACGGATTTTGATTGATCCATTTAAGTTTGACAGATGCCTCCACTCCGTCGGCATTAATATTGGTAATTCGAATCCCACTAAAATAAACAAGTGGTAGTTTTAAAAGAGTAAAATATTGAATCGATCGCTTTGTGATTTTCATATTCAAAGATAAAAGTTTATTTTTTTAGTACTTTGTTATACATATTACCATTTAATACCTTAACTTTGCACAATGAAGTTAAAAAACACAAAAGCGCAATTGCGAAAAGGGGTTTTGGAACTCTGTATCCTTTCCATATTAGCGAATGAGAGAAAGTATGCCTCTGAAATCCTATCCCATTTAAAAGATGCTAAGCTAATCGTAGTGGAGGGCACCCTCTACCCTTTGTTGACTCGTTTGCGTGCGGCAAATTGTTTGACTTACGAATGGGAGGAGTCAAATACTGGACCGCCGAGAAAGTATTATTCCATTACAGAAGAAGGTAAGCACTTTTTATCTGAACTCGCTGGCAGTTGGAATGAGATCCAATACACTGTAGAACAAATCACAAATCCCAAAAATAAATCTCATGAATATAGTTGCTGAGGTTGCAGCTATGTATCAAAAGGCCGATGTTCGGCTTAAACAGTTTAGTATTGGAGCTGACGAATTGCCTTATGGTGTTTGGGAAGGGTCTCCAACATGCATAAATTCTGTAACTGGAACTGCCAATGATATAGATCTTCAAAGCCTTTACGATGATGCGCTTTTACGCATGAAGAGCAGTATTGAAAAGCATGGCGCTGTGATGTCTGGGTGGGAAGATTTTTTACTTGTACACTCTAAAAAAAGTCAAAGTGAAACCAAATTAAAAGAAGTGCGATTTGATTATGATGTCATTCCATATTCTTGGAATAATACATGGGGCGGGGGTCGTGAGGACATGGTCTATAAACTTGCCAATGCAGGTTTTAAAACAGTAATGAGCAACTCTTCAGCATTTTATTTTGATATGGCTCAATCAAGTTCCGATTTGCAAAATATGTCTATATTTAAATCTTTGAGTTTTAATGTCAAAAATTATTGACGAACAAAACACAAGCATTAACACTAAACAATAACAAAATGAAAAGAGTCCATTTCTTACAAAACATGTCCTTAGCATTGTTTGGTGTTTCAACACTTGGATTTGCAAATAAAAGCTTGAAATCAAAACACCATTTGTCAAAAATCAAAAACAAAAAAATAATTCAACTGTCTTTGGCGCAATGGTCACTAAATAAATCCATTCGTGGTGGGACTCTAGATCCCTATGACTTTGCGAAAATTACCAGTGGCTTTGGATTTTCTGGTCTTGAATATGTTACACAGCTATACAAAGACATTTACAATGCAAAAGACAAAAACAAAGCGATTGAAAATTTTGTCAGTAAAAGTCTTGCAGAATCCCAAAAATATGACTTGGATAATGTTTTAATTATGATTGATGGCGAAGGTAGCCTTTCAAATAAAGACGAAACTAAGCGACATCTGGCAGTTGAAAATCACAGCGTTTGGATTGATGCCGCTGCGAAGCTTGGGTGCAAAGCAATTCGAGTGAACTTATATGGAACAACCAACCAACAGCTTTGGAAAGAACTCTCTGTAAAAAGTTTGATATCTCTTTCAGAACATGCCTCAAAATCCAACATCAATATCGTAGTTGAAAATCATGGGGGTCTTTCGTCTAACGCTGGATTGCT
>Ga0115013_10002590_pt1 | contig 10029 bp, 4 predicted proteins | sample SouAtlMetagenome_2_FD_88686 | JGI IMG/M metagenome (GOLD analysis project Ga0115013, IMG submission 88686) | Marine eukaryotic phytoplankton communities from Atlantic Ocean - South Atlantic ANT15 Metagenome | ecosystem: Environmental > Aquatic > Marine > Oceanic | place: South Atlantic Ocean... | reverse complement strand
TTGTCAAGCCATACTGTACTGGTGGTCCAGGATATATTATGTCTAGACAAATAGTGAAGGACACAGCCCCGAAGTTCAAAGATTGTGTCCGCGCGATAAGCTCATCTAAGTATAGGGAGGCTTTGTGGCATTCCGACTCTGTAATTGGACTATGCATTTACAATGCAACTGGTTCTGGTTGTTGGGACGATGATGACTACCACACGCATCGAATTTTTCGTCATAATCTCAAAAAAGAGGATTTATTTGTTCCAACCTCTAAATTAAGGGAGACTATTGCAACTCATCCTTTCAAAGACCACGTCTCGATGAGAAAGCAGCACTCGAGATACGCAGAATTGTCGTCAACTCAGTTGTAACATAGGCAAGAAATGTTAGCAAATAGTATAATAGCAAGTGTAACAGGTGTTGTCGACTAGCTCACTGTAGATACCATGCCAAGAATAAAGAGACTTCAACAGTTTACCGCGTTGGACACCAATCAAAAAATATTTTAAAGTGCTGGCTCCTGCATGTGCTAGAGTGGCACTGACAGGCACATTGTGTGGTGGACCAGTCCACAATAGAGCAGGGGCTCAATTGTTGGGGGCCACATGCATGGGGTGTTGTGGTGTGCACCCAGGGGGTTGCAAAGGGCCCCACCGTCTGGGTGTTTTCAGGTGTGCGGTCCCCGCTGTCCAGGTGGCACCACACAACTCTGGGCCCCCTGGGGCACCTGCAGAGCTCCTGGCTGGCCAGCTTGCCCCCTGGCTGTGGCTTGTGCCCCTGGGCCCCCAAGGGGCCAGTGGGCTGGAGCCTGGGAGGCAGGCAAGACTCAGAAGAGACCTAAATTGGGCCCACTGGCCCGGAGGAGGGGATGGCATGGTCGCATTGCCAATGCACAAGCCCATACACATGGGGCGTGCGGTTGTTTAGGGCAAATGGTGTGAGGGTGCTTTAGAGCATGCCCCAGTCGGCGCCTCAAGGCGTAACGAGAAATCATTTTTTCAAAGGAAAGAAACAATCGCTGGCCAGAAATGGTAGTTCTGCTCATATGATTGTCGATGGATGCTAGACGATAAATGATTACACAAACCAACAAAGCTGAATCGATTGTTGATGTATTCGATTATGTTATTGTTGGAGCCGGTCCTTCTGCGATAGGCATTATCCGTGGTCTTCTGGAGACAGTTACAAGAAATAACAATTTTCCCTCATTTTCTATTGCCATTGTTGAAAGAGGATATGGCCCTCCTCATGACACCGCGACATATTCTCCGAGACTTTGGTACGAAGCTGCAAATCCAAGCTCGAATTCTACAAAGAGCGTGAAGCTTCATCCATCAAAGATAACAGGAAGAGCAATCGATGTACCAGTGGGTCAAGGGCTTGGCGGGACATCGAACATCAATGCTTGCCTCTGCATACCCCCCTTGCAGCAGGACTTAAGGACATGGCCTGACCCTTTTAGATCCAAGCTAATATCTAATGCAAAATATCTCAAAAGGGTGATGGAAAATAACAAAGCTATCCAATACACGTCGATGGAGAATACACACAATCCATTTTCATTAAGAAATTCGATACTAAAGTTCAGAAATACAGTTCCAACGACGACAGCAAGGGATGTAAGGACTAATGGTCTCGTTCGAAGGAATTACTATAGTGCTTTACTAGAACCCTTGTTTGAAGACCATCCGCACTTAGAAAAATATTTACATTGGTTTCGAGGACACGAGGCACAACGACTTCTTCTGAATGACGACAACACTCGCGTAATTGGTATCGAGTGCATTCCCACCGGGCGAAATCAAATTTCCACGTATCGAGAAATCCTTGCTAAGAAAAGAATTATTCTTTGCGCTGGTGCTATCGAAACACCAGCTCTTATGTTGGTATCGAAAGTTGGTGACAAAGAGCCTCTGATGGGAGTTGGACAACATCTGAGAGACCAAGCCCTTCTTGCGAGAGTTTTCTTTAAACGGCCCTCTTTCGGAAATTTAGGTAATAAGAGTAATACAAATTCACCAAGTGGTATCGTGGCAATTGGTCATCTACAAATCAAAAGTGATGATTTTGAAAGGAGTCATAAGATTTTTCAAGTTGCTATTACCGATTCGACCGTAGACGTATCTATCATCCCCTCCGTTGTGGCCATGGCACTGCGTTGGAAATGCCAAATAAAGATTTTTGAGGGAATCGTCGAAACAGCTTTTCGTTTCACGAGGATAATTATTCACCTTGCTCTGGTATATACGCCTATAGGATTCATCTTGCAATATCTAACAACTACCACTATGATTTTCATTATGCATCCAAGATCGAGAGGTAGTGTCATAATATCACCGAATAAAAATCAAAAGCGAAAAAATGGAGAGCCCGAACGGAGGCGACATATAACAATCGATGTAGATCCAAACTATTTAGATGATCCTCGAGATATAAAAGACTTGAAAAGTGCATGGGACGCAAGCGAAAAAATATCATCTTCCACAGAGATATTTCCAAATCTCATATTCTCGGTCTTCAAACTTTTTCGAGGCAAAACTTTATGGTTCGAGTCATACTGCCGCTATTTCCTACTTCCCTACTACCATTATTGCGGTACATGCGCCATGATCCAAAGAACGGACTACAAAGACAACCAAGATTGGGTTGTTAACTCGTCTTTAAAAGTTCGCGGGCTCGACGGATTATACATATGCGACGCATCCGTCTTTCCCTCTATGATTTCTAATCCTCCAGCATTAACATGCGCAGCTCTAGGATATCAGTTTGCTAGTTTGATTCTTGCTGAAGATCACAACAAGCTAGACTCATTTGAAACTAAACAAATAAGTACATCTTTACAATAGTCGATAGGTTTTTTGTTGAGATCTCCAAAGGATAGACCTCAGAGCAAATTATTGATCATTCGATGTTCGTAATCTGATCTTGGTAATTGCAGTACCTCCATCAATTCCTGTGCTCCTTCTCTGTTGCGCTGCAGATGCTATCCACCCCCCTTGTTTGAATGCAACATCTCGTTGGATGGGCGGTAATGGCTGACCAATACCTTGTTCAGTGGCTGAAAGTTCCGAGACATTAGATGCTTTGCTGGAGGATTTGGACTTGTAGATTTCATACGCCTTTATAGCCATTTCTCCTCGCCACATCTGACGATCGAGTTCCTTCCTTGTAAGTTCATCAAGTGCTGCAAGCGATGCCTCTTCTTCGTTAGCTGCCAACTTTTCTTCTTCCGATGTCTTCATCACCTTATCAACTCCGAGATCCTCGTAGTTACCTGTCCATTCGTTTGCTTTTCTAACCTGCACTTGTAGCACAGCGAAGCAACCTCGCGGCCAGATCCATTGCCAAAGAGCCAAGAGAGTACAACGGAGATGACCATCAAAAGCACATACTCCACTGCTAATTTTGTGACTTGCAAAATTTGAGTCTGCGAGTACAAGAGGTTCTCCATTTATGGTTCGCCAGAGGTCTGTCGCGAAGCGAGCTATACGAACAATCAATTCTTCAGCAATCCCAATCTCACGAGGATGGCCAGCCCTACTCAAGAGCCGAAGCCCCCGACGGGCACCATCGTTCACAGCACTTGCAGCTGAGTATGAAAGAGCATTAACATTTGTTACGACGGCTGCACCTGTATCTCCACCGTAACTTGCTCCAAGAGGTCCGTGAAGAAATCTTGAAGCAGAAGTCACCAATTCGTTGCGGCCACCAATTGCACCGACACGCTGCATCGAGCAAATCTTTCCAGAACAAGCATCAAGCATTAATTGTGCCAACGTTTGACGGAGTCCCGGCGTCGTTTGAGGATCAACGATCCGTTTAAACATAAATTCAAGTGCTGTAAGTAAGCCAACAGGCTTTTTTGTTTCATTTTCAAACCGATCAGCAGCACAACATATGCAGGCAACGGCTTGAGCGCATGCTGCTCGAGTTACATCAGATCTATTCGGTTTTGAATCAAATATTGATATATAAAATGAAGCAGTAGCAACTTCGTCGGGATTTCTGAACATCTCCTTACTTGTAGCATCCAACGAACTGGAATCTTGGCTCGTCGTCGAGTCTCTTCTGGAAGCCGACGGTGGATCTGTGGTGCTCTGACGAAGTATTGATAACGTGTACAAAGCAGTAATGGCAGAGGGTGCAATAGTGTCATTGCACGCACCAGATATTCCTGCTAAAGACTTTGATTCTAAGTCTCTTCGTACGCTTTCTCTGTATAGTTCCCAATCTAGCCAACGACGGCTAATCTCCATCAGATTAGACACTGGATGTCTAGCAGTTGACTGAACCGATTTTCCTGTCGTTGGATCAGTTATGAATGATGGGCTCACGTTAATGTGACAGAGTGCTAATAAAGCATCAGAAACCAACATACTAGAAGCGTGCGGTATTGATGTGACAACTATGTCTTCAACTTCATCGTCGGATTCTTCGTCTTCACCTTCACCTTCCATTGTTTGTTCATTCATTCTACGGCGTTTTCTTTCCATTAAGAATTCTTCGTCTGGAGTCACGAGATTACCAACTACATCTGTGTCCATTGCCTTCAGTACGGTCTCAAGAAATTGTAAAACTGGTGCAGGTGTCATACCATCTTTCGCACGAATAGACGCAATGGCAGTAATGACGGCTGATCTTACCCTATACTCCTCGTCTTCTTCAACCTCTACCTCATCAGCTTCCTCGAGAACGGCGGCTCTTTCAATTCCTTCGTCAAAGTCATCAAGGTAACGATAACCATCATCCTCACTTGCTTTGAGCTGAGGAGTAGAGCCATCTGCATTATTTACAGTCTGTGTCGCCTCGATGTGATTCTTTTTTACTGCCACCCTGTTGAACTTCACTGGCATAACTGTTTCATTATTATAAAACCTTTCACGAAAATACTGAATCAATAAATGAAGACCAACCCAATTTGATTGACCGATGTCATTTTTATGCTTAGGCGCTTTATTGTTTTGCCATTGAGCGATCGCCAGGGCAGCTTGAGCACGTACCGAGGGTGTGTGAGGCAATGAACTGTGTAGTGCTGGCGTTCCACGAAGACAGTCTCCTAACACTCTGACAGGTAACTCAGATACCTGTACGTCATAGACTGAGGATACCTTGACAGATCCCTGTATTTTCATTGGTCTCTCTGCCAAAGCTCGAAGAGCATCAACCTGAGCACCTGCGTCACCATCATGAAAGAGCATCTCGGCCAAACAAGCATCTTGTTGAATCACAGATATCTTGCCTCCATAAAGAAGCATCGGGTCGACCCTCACCCAAAGTAGTGGCGTTAGATTTGTAATACGAATCAATTCAATCGCTTGATAACCGCCTTTGTGTATGTTCGATTCTGTAAATGCTCCAACTGCCAAAGGTGTAATTCCAAGAGGGCTCGTAGAGTTTGAGTTTGAGTCACCTTTATTTGATTCATTTGGTCGCTTGTTGCCAGTACCCCCAGTCTCAATAATTCCACTAGCTGCTGTTTGAGCTTTTGGTAGGGTCACGGGTTTTGCGTGTAGTGTAACAGATCCCCAGTCACGTCGGCTCCCGTCTATATTTAGATCCTTTACGTACTCACGAAATTGACCTTCATTTTCAACGATACGCAGTGTTATTGGACCTCCATAAGCGATTCCTCCTTCAGGGATAACAGGTTCAGCGTATGCTTGTAATTGAATACCTTTAACAACGCCCGACCCCCCAGCATCCTTTGCTGGCTCGACGTGAACACCTACACGTAGGTACAATTGCGAGGAACCACGGACGTAAGAATTCGGAAAACCCTCAGGATCTACATAAGAGCGATGTGTTCTTGGATCCTTATTAGCACGCTCAACATCTACTAGAGTTCCCAGCAATTGAGCTTCCCTTACACGACCGGATAGATTTTGAAGAGCACGTGTAAACAACGTGTGCGAAAGGCCTTTCTTTTTTAAGATTTCATTGACACAGACAATGAACCTTGGTTTCTGCCGATCATCGTTGTCTTCGACTTTTTCCCCGCCCTGCCCTTTATCTTGTTCTATACTGTTTGTCTTTCTCTCTGGTGGATACTTCAACTCAGCACTTCCTGTATCCGCAAGGTGTGCAGCAACGAACGTGGCTCTTACTAATCGAACAAAATTAGCTATACCAGCTCTTCCCTCGACAACTCGGCGTACCAGATCACCTTTGAGGACACGGTATGGGAGTCCACCGATTGGATGCTGGAGTTCTAATGCTCCACATCCCAGGTCAGAACTACTGTTGGCATTACTTGAAAGAAATGAGAGAGACAAATGCGAGCCCATCCATCCCATTGAGGGAGTCGGAACGAACCGATCTTTGTCCGTTCCACGTTCAAGGGTGCTAACTGAGTCAAGGGTCAGTAGCTGTCGGACAGCAAACTCGTCCATAGCAGAAGTGTGCGACTCTGTCCCGTTCGATGCAGAACGCCACAATTGGTCGTTATTTCGATCTTCTACAGGTACAGCACCAACTATCCCACCAACGATTCCAACATCAAAATCAATATCTTCAATATTCTGTACCGGCAAAAAATCTAAGTTAGAGCTATTCAATCCACTCTTGGAGGCAAAACGCTTACAGCAATAAACGCTCCCTTTCCCACCTCCTTCGCCATAGGCACCATGGCCACGCGCATACAAACTCATCATCAAACTTTCGATTAAGGAATGGATATATCCGTTCCCTACATCGTCATTTCCGCCCAAAGGGATAGCAGAAGTTATCCATCCTCGTATCGTGCAGCGCGCTTGAAGAAATTGTAGTACTCGACCTCCTTGGTAATAAGGAAGTCGATGGTTGACAGGTGGTAGCAATCGAGCATCCATAATCGCTCCTCCCAAAAATGGATTATTCAAAACCTCTGGGCAACAGTGTAGAGATCCACTTGTTGATCCGCCGTGTACTGCTTCTGGTATCCAAATTTGAGTGTAGGATACAGTGCGGAAAGAGGGGAGCGCTAAAATATCACGCATTAGAGATAGAGACCGATGTGGAACGCCTACAGTGGATGTCAGCACGCTTTTATCCAAGTCCTCAAGAAATTCAGTTTGTCTTTTTGTCAGTGGAGTTAGATCGAATTTAGTGTGTGGCAAGAGAGACATGTTTGCTGTTGTTACATGGATAAATTTTCTTGCAAATATTGGAGCGAAATAGGCTTGCCTAATTCCTTCTCCATTCTCTCGAGCAACCTTGATTGGATCAGGAGTTTCTTCTTGTTCTTCATCATCTTCACCATCGCTCGTAGAACTACCAGTTTCATCTTCGATCAGAGAGTTGAAGTATTCAGGGTCTTCCAATATCCGAAAGGGACCGATAGCAAATCCTTGCGATCGTGGTGATATCGGTAACCAACTACAAGATTTCCAGACCGATGTGGCGAGTATTGATTCGATTGAAGTTATATTACTATTTCTTTGACTCTCGAGAGTTCCCTCTGGTGGTATGATATGCGGATAATTTGTAGAGTCTCTTCCATCATCGTTTCTTTCAATACAACTCGTAACTGTGCTACGAAGCCAGTTCACATGACTCTTTCCTAGTTCCCTAGTCAAACTATCTTCTTCAATCATTGCAAATCCGGTCTTGGTTTGGACTGTCAATTGGTCGTGCAATATTGTCTCATGGACTCCAAAATCTTCTCCGTATCCGACAATGGACAATCCATCCTTAACGGGAGCAGTGACTCTTATTGTCATATCGTGGGAAGCTCTGTGTTGTGAAGACGCCGAGTCTGTGGTTGGAATCCACGATCGAGGTCCCTCGTGGTCCCCATAAACTCCGGCAGTAGTGTAAATATGAGGAGTTTGATTTGTAGTCAGGGCATGTATTCCTCCAAGGTGCCTGATCGTGTCATCAGCATTCTCACTACCCAAGCAAATGATGTAGTGAATAGTAACTTTTGTTGCTCGTTCACTATTTCTGGCCATATTATTTGCTATGAAATCGAGTCTAGAATTCCTTCTCCGAGTCGTTCTTGATTCAATTTTTTCCGACAGTCTCATCGAGACATCTCCAGAAGAATGCATAGATTGGATGTCAGCCTTCCAACAAGCTTGACGGGCTTCTTCGTCAATTTTTGTAGCCTGAGAGTCTTTTGAATTTTTGTCCTCATTTATATCATTTTCCACAGCTGTATTTGAGAGGATCCGTAATTCGCCTAGGTTACTACCAATACTAGCTGCCCGAATGGCGTTGGTCATACCAGTAGCACCCCTTGTCGACTGAGAATCAGCTTCGTGACGTTTTATCTTGGCTCCCTGAACAACATCATCTATTGTAGATGACGTGGCTGGTTTGAGAAGGACTCGTTCAAGCGGATCAAAATGATGAAACGAAGTTTTTCTTTTAACAAGTTCTGCTTGTGTTTTCGCTTGGTGCGATTGTGACGAAGATACAATAGACGCTGTCTCCACCTCGACCGAAGATACAGAACACGACCCTCTTAAATGGAAGGAAAGCTGCAAGGGCTTGCTATTCCCGTCAGAAGAGGCTTCTTTGGCGGTTGCTTCGTCTTGAAGCACGTACAATGTTGTTACAGCTTTGGCATACCATGCCGCTTGAGATGAACACGAATTCGACGGCCGATGGAGATAAAAATTGATTTCAGACTTTTGATGCAGTAGTGTCAAGTCTCCAACTTGAGCTGTGTTAATGGGTTTTGGTTCAGGATTTGGCTCGTAGCGTCGCTTTTTGGATGATTTCGTTTGTGCTGCTGGGGTCACTGATGATGCAGATCTCACTTGAGCCTTTTTCACATTTAGCCGCATCGACACCCCCTTGGCTTTTTCTCCGGCGGGACCCGGTATTGGCATCCTTTTGAATCTACTGAAAATTCAATCGCTTTCTAGGTATTTGTCGAAGTAACGGATCTAGTCGCAGAGGTATGCGGGTTTTGTTTTGAAGTTGTCGGTTAGATTGCGAATGCTCATGATGAAGAATTGGATACGCGGTCTGACCTTTGTTTTTTACGACAAGTGGCCATTCGTGTGTTTCGGAGCATGTTTCGGAATGATGTTTCGGATCATACTTTTAGCAAACTTTCGTGATGATCTTATCACTGATGTACGCATAATTTCCAAACTTTTGAGTTACCAACAGCGCTGAAGAACAACAATCATGAGAAGAACTTTCAATACTATTGGAAACAATATTCTTAGTCCTCTACTATGTCTAGGAATCTTTTTGATTCTCCATAATTGTCACGATGATAAGAAGTATTTGTGGTCAAGTGATGCGAAAGAAATTGTACCGACCAAAGAATGGCAGCTAGTCGAAGGCAACGATACAATCCCAAGTGGGATGCATGTAAGAATGGACATGACAACGGGAGAAAAATGGGTGAAAATCATGGATGAAGAGGATGAGGAAGCTCAGGGTAAAGATAGCAATGACATCAACGTATCAAAGAATGTCAACATAAATCGAGGTAGTACAGGCAAAAGTTCCGTTTCAGTAGCTGTTGTCGAATCGGATGGCAACATCGAAACGGAAGACGACGAAGACGAAACGAAGAACAAAACTTTTCGAAATGCAACAAACTATAATTTTGAAATGATGCATCGTACGTTATCAAAACTTCCCCCCGAGGAAATCGAAGCAATGGGTGGACTCCCTGATGTTCCAGATTCCGAAAAGGGTCCTTTGAGGATAGCCTTCGAAGAACGTATGCTAGAAATATGGAAAAAACGTCAAGCAGGTAACTTCTTTCTTTGCATATGTGCAACAAATCAATCGTTCTCTCTTGGTTCAGTAAACTAAATTTCAATTCTTCTTTTCTCTACAGAATTACTTGATCTCGAAATGAATTTTCCGGAAGTCTTGAAGGTACGTAATCGCATGCTTTCCGGGGACAATATCTTATGAATGATAGCAGTTTTGACAATATTGCCTTCAAAATTCATCTTGGATGTGAAAACTAGAAAATGATCCTTGTTACTCAAAATTTTCCCAATGATTATTATTATTCGTGACAAACACCCTCACCAATTCTACAGGCGAGAATTAAGGGAATCGCTGAATACATCGAAGATCCACAAACTC
>Ga0115013_10002589_pt1 | contig 10030 bp, 9 predicted proteins | sample SouAtlMetagenome_2_FD_88686 | JGI IMG/M metagenome (GOLD analysis project Ga0115013, IMG submission 88686) | Marine eukaryotic phytoplankton communities from Atlantic Ocean - South Atlantic ANT15 Metagenome | ecosystem: Environmental > Aquatic > Marine > Oceanic | place: South Atlantic Ocean... | reverse complement strand
CGGATTGGACAAACAAGAGAAAAACGAGCTATATCACCATATAGGTATCGGCGCTTTGAAATACTATATTTTAAAAGTGGACCCAACCAAACGCATTCTTTTCAACCCAAAGGAATCTGTTGATTTTAACGGAAATACAGGCCCTTTTATCCAATATGCCTACGCCCGGATTCAATCAATCATAAAGCACTCTAATGATCTAAAGGCAAACATTTCCATGGAAATAACTTTAGACCCAAAAGAGAAAGAGTTGTTGAAGTGGCTAGAATTATACCCCCAAACCATTCAAAATGCTGCGGAGCAGTACAGCCCAGCGCTGATTGCAAATTATGTTTATGAATTGGTTAAACGCTTTAACTCCTATTATCAAAAAGTTGTGATTTTGTCTGATGATGAACACACACTTCAATTTCGAGTGCAGCTGGCTAGCCAAGTCGGCTATGTGATTAGATCGGGGATGGGAATTCTCGGGATTGAATGTCCCAAGCAGATGTAAAAAAACCACCCGAAGGTGGTTTTTTCTAATTTAATATGGTTGGTGATTGTTTATTTTGTCTCCTTAACAGCAGCTGCATAAACAACTAAACCGAATCCAATTTTATTAATCGCATCACCAATGTTGTACACAACATTCATGTCAACGCCAACATTAGCCATAAACGAATACCATTGGCCATCAGCGGTTCCAATCATATATCCTAATGGATAGATTGCCCAACCTACTAGTACAAACCAGAATAAGGTGTTATGTGCAGACTCAACTGAACCACCAGCAGATTTTGCAAGTTTGGCAAGGTCACCAAATTTAATCATGTATACAATCGCAAAGTACGCTAAACCACTTAAAAGTCCGTAGAAAGCAGCATTACCCATGCCTGCTTCACCAACATATCCAAAGATTAACATTGCTAAGGATAACACGATTAAATTACGAAGGTGTGTTGTGGTAGCTCCTGCTACTTTCAAAAGAAGATAGAACTCAACACACATCAATGGAACCGTAAGGATCCAGTCAATGTAACGAATTGAAGTAATATCTCCTGCTGAACCATCAGGCCCAAGCTCTCCTCGCATGTAATAGTAGTGAACTGCAGCGATGAAAGTAATAAGACCAGAAATTAAAACTGAATTTCTCCACTTCTTATCAAATTGACTTAAAGACAAGAAAAAGAATGCAGACGCACCCATAAGGGCCATGGTACCAATAAAGAAAGTAAATTCTTCAAGGCTCATCCCGCCATGATCGTTTATAATATAAAATAAATTAGTCATAGTTCTTTTAAAATTATTGTTTAGACAAATCTAAAAAAAATTAAACAATTCAACTATATTTAAATAAATTTTTTAAATGATAATTATAAACAGCTTGCAAAAAATTGTTCAAAAACTTAACGATATCAGAGTATATGTAACAATTTCTTGCGTGATTATTAGTTTTATAATAACTTCATTAGTAATCGATTATCTAGCCATTTTTGGTGTTCTAACGCTCGGAATTCTTCATGGAGCAAATGACCTGAGCTTATTGCAAAGTATACGTTTTATGCGCACGCAGTTACAGCGTTTTTTGGTTTACATCGCTACGGTTTTACTATTTAGCTTGATTTTATACCATTTTCCATTGACCGCCCTATTGTTCTTTGTGTTGTTTAGTTGCTATCATTTTGGTGAACAACAATGGACACATCGTTTTAAATCAAAAACAAATTCCCCTCAGTTTTTCTATTTCGTTTATGGCGCTTTTCTGTTTTCCATGCTTTTCTGGTCACATGCCGAACAAACACAATTCATCATAAAGGAATTGAGCGACTTACACATTGCTCCAATTTCGTTTCTATATATGACCTACATCTCTGTTTGTTTGTGTGTGCTGTATTTGCTCCTTCAATTTTCGGTAGCCAAAACACTGATTATGGATGTTTTATTTCAATCTACTCTTATTTTGCTTTTATTTTGGACGACCAATTTGATCGTTAGTTTTGGCACCTATTTTATCATTTGGCATAGTTGGCCTTCTTTACAAGACCAAACCCGGACGTTGTACAATAAGCCAAACGCATATTTTGAATACCTAAAAGATGCTTTTCCTTATTGGATAATTTCAATCTTAGGGCTTTCTCTGTTCTTTGTCTACAATGAGCAAATTGGTTTGAACCCTTTAGCACTTTTTTTTGCATTTCTAGCAGCCATAACTTTTCCTCACGTGTTGGTTATTTTTGGACTTCATCAAAAGTTTAAACTGAGTTAGTTTATGTATTTTTATGCCTTTCAAAAACGAATCATAAATGTTTGATCGATTTAGTAAAAAATTAGAGGGAGCACTTAAAGTCCTAAAAGGTCACGGTCGAATTACCGAGATCAATGTTGCCGAAACCATGAAGGAAATACGTCGTGCTCTCCTTGATGCCGATGTCAATTTTAAAACCGCAAAAGAGTTTACAAATAAGGTAAAAGAAAAGGCACTCGGGCAAAAAGTACTCACGACTCTTAATCCGGGTCAACTTCTTGTTAAAATTGTTAAAGATGAACTCGCTGACCTGATGGGAGGGAAGGCATCGGGTTTGGATTTGAACAACAAACCAGCCGTTGTGTTAATGGCGGGCTTACAAGGTTCAGGTAAAACAACATTCTCTGCCAAACTGGCTGCCCACCTCAAAAAAAACCAATCCAAAAAAGTACTTCTTGTTGCATGTGACGTATATCGCCCAGCAGCTCGAGACCAGCTTGAGGTTCTCGGTTCACAAATTGGCGTTGAGATCTTTAACCAGCCCGACTCGGATGACCCTGTAGGCATTGCAAACGCTGCGGTTTCCCATGCTGAGAAGAATGGCCATCAAGTCGTCATCGTCGATACCGCAGGTCGACTGGCTGTTGATGAAGTCTTGATGGACGAAATTTCGACCATTCATAAATCCGTTTCCCCCTCCGAAACCCTGTTTGTCGTTGATGCAATGACAGGCCAAGATGCAGTTAACACAGCAAAAGTATTTCACGATAGGCTCAATTTTGATGGCGTAATTTTGACCAAGCTCGATGGAGACGCTCGTGGTGGAGCTGCCTTATCAATCAAGTCCGTGGTTGACAAGCCCATTAAATTTATAGGAACTGGAGAAAAGCTAGATGCACTGGATGTGTTTTATCCAGATCGGATGGCAGAGCGTATCCTCGGAATGGGGGATGTAGTTTCACTGGTCGAACGTGCCCAGCAAGCTTTTGACGAAGAGGAAGCCAAAAAAATTCAACAGAAAGTCAAAAAAAATTCATTTGGATTTGATGATTTTCTCTCGCAAATCAAACAAGTCCAAAAAATGGGCAGTATGAAGGACTTAATGGGAATGATCCCTGGGGCCAATAAAATTTCTCCCGACGATATCGATGAAGATGCGTTCAAAGGAATTGAGGCGATTATCCACTCCATGACCCCAAAAGAAAGAAGCCAGCCCAAATTACTGAATCACAGTCGTAAAAAACGCATTGCATTGGGTTCGGGCACCAAAGTTGAGGATGTCAACCGACTGATCAAGCAATTTGAGCAGATGCAAAAAATGATGAAGATGGTTCAACGAGGTGGCGCAGGTAAATTGATGCAAATGATGAAAGGAATATGACAATATTAGACGGTAAACAAACTGGGAATGATATCAAATCAGAGCTTACTACTCTTGTTGATCAGTTAATTAAAGACGGAAAGCGCCCACCACACCTTGCAGCAGTATTGGTTGGAAACGACGGTGCCAGTCTCACATATGTTGGGAGTAAGGTTCGTTCTTGTGAAAGAATTGGATATGAATCTACCCTGATTCAACTACCGGAAGAAACAACAGAGGCAGAACTCCTTCAGGAAATCGATCGCCTAAACGCAAATACAGCAATTGATGGATTTATCGTTCAGCTCCCCTTGCCAAAGCATATCGACGAAGAAAAAGTCTTGATGGCGATTGATCCCGATAAAGATGTAGATGGTTTTCATCCAACCAATTTTGGAAAAATGGCCTTGGACATGGAAAGCTTTATTCCAGCAACTCCTTATGGGATTATGGAGTTGTTGCGCCGGTATCAAATCGATATCTCTGGAAAACATGCTGTGGTTATTGGGCGAAGTCATATTGTAGGTCGTCCCATCAGTATTTTGTTGAGTCGTAAGTCCTCCCCAGGGAATGCCACGGTAACCCTGACGCATAGCCGAACGAAAAATTTGGCCGCCATAACCAAAGAGTCGGATATTGTTGTTTCTGCTCTTGGAGTTCCCAACTTTTTAAAAGAAGATATGGTCAAAGAAGGCGCGATTATTATCGATGTTGGCATCACGCGAGTTCCTGACGCATCTCACCCCAAAGGATATGTGATTACAGGTGATGTTGATTATGAGCATGTAAAGGATAAAGCAAGTTTTATCACTCCTGTACCCGGGGGTGTTGGGCCGATGACAATTGCAATGCTTCTTCAAAACACCTTTTTGGCGTACTCTCGACACGCTAACGTATGAAAAACACCCTACAGCAAGGTCAGGTCGTTCCATTAATGGAAGCTTTTTACACCATACAAGGTGAGGGCTATCACAAAGGAAGCGCTGCCTATTTTGTTCGTATTGGTGGATGTGATGTCGGTTGTCATTGGTGTGATGTAAAAGAAAGTTGGGATGCTGAAAAACACCCGCCAACTGAAATCTCGACCACTATTCAACAGGCAAAGCAATATTCGGATACGATTGTCGTAACGGGTGGCGAACCATTGATGTGGAATATGGGACCTCTTACAAAAGGGCTACAAAATGAAAAGCTAGCGACACATATCGAAACTTCAGGTGCGTATTCACTCTCTGGTCATTGGGACTGGATTTGTCTTTCCCCAAAAAAGCGAATGCTACCTCTTGCTTCAATCTATAAAGTCACCGATGAACTCAAGATCATCGTATATAACCAAAGCGACTTTGCTTTTGCCGAAGAACAAGCAGCGAAAGTACAACCCAGCTGCAAGCTCTTTCTCCAGCCCGAGTGGAGCAAACGAGAGCAGGTCATACCATATATTGTTGACTATGTACTCCAAAACCCAAAATGGAAAGCGTCTTTGCAAACGCACAAGTATATGAATATTCCCTAAAGAGTCGAAGGTTTTGATTCACAGTCATTTAGAGTCTATAATTTTTAGTAAGTTTAAGCCGAAAAAATAGCGCTATGGAATGGATCGTCAATTACTTTGAAAGCATACCTTCCGCTCATAGGAGTATCATACTCGTCGGAGGGATAACCCTTTTTTGGTTATTTGAGGGGTTATTGCCTTTTTCTAGTTTTCAATATCAAAAGTGGAAGCATGCCCTTCCCAATTTTTTCTTTACCCTCACGACGATTGTCATCAATTTTTCATTGGCGTTTATGCTATTGCGCACTGCGGACTGGGTAACTGCTAACCAATTTGGTCTGCTAAACGCTGTTGAAATGCCACTTTGGCTTTATGTGATTCTCGGAGTTATGTTGCTCGATTTTGTTGGGGCATATCTCGCACATTGGTCAGAACACAAGTTAAATCCCCTTTGGATGGTACACCTTGTCCATCATTCTGATCATCATGTGGATACCACAACAGCCAACCGTCATCATCCTTTAGAGAGTGTTGTTCGTTTTGTGTTCACCACCCTTGGTGTTTTTCTAATCGGACTACCCATCGGAGTCGTGATGCTTTACCAATCTCTATCGGTTTTGTTAAGCCAATTTAATCATGCAAACATTAAATTACCGCAACGAATAGATATGCTCTTGAGCTATTTTATCGTCTCTCCAAATATGCATAAAGTTCATCACCACTACATACTTCCCTATACCGACTCAAACTATGGAAATATCTTTTCCATTTGGGACCGATTCTTGGGGACTTACATGTATCTCGCACCTGAGAAAATCATTTATGGCGTTGATGTATTCCCAGATGAAAAAGAAAATAGTTCAATAAAAAGTTTGTTGAGGCAGCCATTTCAGCCCTACAGGAAGCCCACTACGGGTAGATGAGATACCGCTCTCTGATTTTTAAAAAGTCTTGAATACCTGATTGCCAATTGTCTCTAATCTCAGAAGCACTCATACCTTTTTCAATTTGCAATTGTAGGGAAGTTGTACCAGCATGACGCCTAAACCCTGGATCTAAGAAAAATTGTTCGGGCTCATGACTATTTCTGTATGCTTGTATCATCCATTCGATATTGACACGATTTAACTTAGGGTGATTTCGCAAGTCAAGTCCGAAACATTCTTTTTCTTTTTCTTTCGGATTTGAAGCACCTGGCTTGGGTGTGGGAGTGTAGCGATGAGTAAAATGATTTGCATCTAAAAATGAAGCACCAAATTGCTGAAAAGGGTGAGAGGTTCCACGACCTGCATTGACAGGAGTTCCTTCAAATAGACCCAAACTCGGATACAGCATCATCGACTGCGCATTGGGTAGGTTTGGAGAGGGTCGGACAGGAAACTCATAGGGAGTTTGATGTGTATAATTCTCAATGGGAATTATCTGTAAGGAAAGCTTATTTTTGGTGTCAAGCCACCCTTCTCCAACCAACATTTTGGCATATTCGCCAATTGTCATTCCATACACGAGTGGAATGGGAACTTTACCCAAAAAACTTTGGTTTTCCTTTTCCATCATGGGACCGTCTACATAATGCGCATTTGGATTGGGTCGATCTAATATAATTACAGGAACCTTCGCATCTGCACATGCTTCCATGACAAAGTGAAGGGTGGATAGATAGGTAAAGAATCGTACACCCACATCTTGGATATCAAACACAAGGATATTGATATCTGCAAGCTGTTCTGCTGTTGGTTTGCGGTATTTTCCGTGTAGCGAAACAATCGGAATTCCAGTTTTGGCGTCGATTTCATCTGAAATGGATGCACCGGCATCTTCTTTTCCTCGAAATCCATGCTCGGGTGCAAATACTTTTTTAATGTTGACCCCCTGACTTCGTAAATGATCTACCAAATGAATGCGCTTGTCATTCGTTAGAACCTGACTGCTCTGATTCCCAACCACTGCGACCTTCATATCGACCAAAAGGGGAAGATACTCCTGTGTTTGGTATGCGCCAGGTTGGACTTGCGCAAAAAGGGGCATGCTACAAACCACAAAGACAAAAAAAGCGGTATTTTTGAGTAAAGCTACCACAGGTTGAAGATTAGTCTATTCATCGCCAAACGCATTATCGGTTCGAAGTCCTATAAAAATAGTGTTTCGGCGCCAATTATTAAAATCGGAATCCTCGCCATTTCCATTGGCTTGATCGCGATGCATATTTCCATTGGTACAGGCATCGGATTTCAAAACAAAATCAAGGACAAAATCAGTTCTTTTGAAGGCCATATTCGCGTGTCTACCTATGAGAACAACTCCACAAACACCACTTTGGAGAGCATCGACCCTCAAGTGATTCGCTCAGCGGCTGAAACGGAGCGTATCGCTTTTGTCAATTCTGTAGCGTATGCATCAACCGTGTTTAAAACCGATAAGAATTTTGCGGGTGGATTATTGAAAGGTATCGATAGTACATACCGATGGAACGCTTTTGAGGAATATATTACAGATGGCCGCCTACCAGAAATTGGATCGTCAATCAGTAGAGAGATTTTACTATCCAAGCATATTGCCAAAACCTTGGGGGTAAAAACGGGAGACCGGGTATCATCCTATTTTTTATTTGAGGATCGCCTCCCAATCCGTAGGAGTTTTATCGTTTCGGGACTTTACGATTCTGGCTTTCCCGATTTCGATCATCGAATTGCCTTTGCAGACTTACGACAGGTTCAAAAAATATATCAATGGCCTTCTGATCATGTAGGGGCTTTTGAAATCACTCTAAAATATTTTGATGATATAGATCTTTTTTCAGAGCAGATTTATGATAAGGTGCCTACTCCATACGATGTGCAGCATGTCAAAGAACGCTACCCCGAAATCTTTAATTGGATTTCTCTTTTTGATACCAATATCACCTTGATTATCGTGATTATGATCATAGTGGGTGGGATCAATATGATTACTGCTTTATTGGTTTTGATTCTCGAACGAACACAAATGATTGGTTTACTCGGGGTATTGGGGATGAAACAATGGGCAACACAAAAAGTGTTTTTGTACAACGCTGCCTACCTTATTGGAATTGGGTTGTTTTGGGGCAATGTGTTGGGGCTTGGACTTCTTGCTCTCCAACACCAAATGGAGTGGATTTCACTTGATCCGACTTCTTATTATGTGACGACCGTGCCAATTGCTTTTGATCTGTCCATGATTGTAGCGATTAACATCGGAACCTTTGTGATTTGTGTATTGATGCTATTGATTCCGTCATTTATCATTTCGAAAGTCACTCCAATTCGCGCATTGCGGAGGGTGTAAATCCAACAAATTTCATCTGTGTATAAGCAATATATATCTGCGCGATACAGTACATTTGCAGCATGAAATACGCAAACAATATACTGGATACCATTGGGAATACGCCTTTGATCAAGCTCAATTCAATCGCAAAAGAAGTTGACGCATTGGTTTTGGCAAAGGTGGAATACTTTAATCCTGGAAACTCTGTCAAAGACCGTATGGCGCTCAAAATGATTGAAGATGCCGAGGCAGATGGCCGACTCAAACCTGGCGGAACGATCGTTGAGGGAACTTCAGGAAACACAGGAATGGGCTTAGCACTTGCTGCCATTGTCAAGGGGTATAAATTGATTTGCGTATCGAATGACAAGCAGTCCCCAACCAAATTTGACGTGCTTCGCGCTGTGGGTGCTGATGTGGTTGTTTGTCCAACCGATGTACCAGCAGATGACCCACGGTCTTATTATTCAACCTCGAAGCGTATTGCAGATGAGACCTCTAATGCTTGGTATGTCAATCAGTATGACAACCCCTCCAATGCGGTTGCTCACTATGAGCAGACCGGTCCCGAAATTTGGGAACAAACCGATGGTAAAATCACTCATTTTGTCGTTGGGGTAGGCACTGGTGGAACAATATCTGGCGTATCTAAATACCTCAAGGAGAAAAATCCAGCAATCAAAGTATGGGGAATTGATACGTATGGGTCGGTTTTTAAAAAATACCATGAAACGGGGGTTTTTGATGAAAAAGAAATTTATCCTTACGTGACTGAGGGTATCGGGGAAGATATTCTTCCAGAAAATGTTGACTTTGACCTGATTGATGCCTTTGAAAAAGTCTCCGATAAAGACGCTGCTGTTTACACGCGAAAATTGGCTCGGGAAGAAGGGATTTTTGCAGGAAACTCTTGTGGTGCTGCGATAAAGGGAATGTTGCAACTCAAAGCACATTTTGGTCCTGACGATGTCGTGGTGGTATTGTTACACGATTCAGGAAGTCGCTATGTCACCAAAATCTATAATGACGACTGGATGCGTGAAAAAGGTTTTTTGGAGTAGTTCCGAAATTACTTCTTAGAAGTCTCTCAAAAACAATACTGATTCTCAGCAATAATTTTATCGGCGACTTGTTCGCGTAAGCCAATCACATTTGGATGGTTGACATATTTTGTAAATCGTTTAAGACCCATGAGAAGCATTTTTTGCTCATCTCCTTCTGACGAAGAAATAATTGCTTCTTTACCTTTGGATTGTATTTTCTCAACGGCCTGAAAAAGATAGAGCTTTGTCATGGCCAACTGCATGTCTTGTGTGTCTAGCCCATATCGATTGATGTTTTTTTCTGTTCGGAGTATGGCTGATTCCACGAGATAGATTTCAATCAAAACATCAGAGACTGCTAATAAAAGTTGCTGGTGTTTTTCGAGGTCGGTTCCGTATTTTTGGACACCAGCACCTGCGATCATCAAAAATACCTTTTTCAGATTTTTAAGGATTGATTTTTCCTCGCTCAAAGGTTCTGTAAAATCTGGGACGTCGAATGACGGTACACCCAAAAGTTCCTCCCCAACAGCAGTTGCAGGACCAATCAGATCAAGGTGACCTTTCATGGCTTTTTTGATCAGCATTCCAACGGTGAGCATTCTATTTATTTCATTTGT
>Ga0115013_10002587_pt1 | contig 10034 bp, 7 predicted proteins | sample SouAtlMetagenome_2_FD_88686 | JGI IMG/M metagenome (GOLD analysis project Ga0115013, IMG submission 88686) | Marine eukaryotic phytoplankton communities from Atlantic Ocean - South Atlantic ANT15 Metagenome | ecosystem: Environmental > Aquatic > Marine > Oceanic | place: South Atlantic Ocean... | reverse complement strand
GTTGGAAAGTCTTCTCTTATAAATATGATTACGGGTAAAAAGAAATTGGCAAAAACTTCTTCTACCCCCGGTAAGACGCAACTAATTAATCACTTTGAGATTAATGAGGATTGGTATTTAGTTGATTTACCAGGTTATGGTTTCGCAAAAGCATCAAAAAAAAGTCGAAAAAGTTGGGAGGTATTTATCACTGAGTACTTACTTCACCGGGAGAGCTTAATGACAACATTTGTTTTGATTGATTCTCGCCTCTCTCCTCAAAAAATAGATATTGAATTCATGAATTGGTGCGGTGGTAAGGGCATTCCATTTTCTTTGGTTTTCACTAAAACCGATAAACTTTCCAGCTCTTCATTACAAAAAAACTTGGTGGGCTATCGAAAAGAATTGAGAAAATTTTGGGTTGATCTCCCTCCTATTTTCGTTACATCTTCTCAGTCAAAATTCGGTCGCGAATCTGTACTTAATTACATCGAAGAAATCTTAGAGGCATTTAAAGCTTCCTAATTTGACCAAAAACAGGCAAATACCTATTTTTGTCAAAAGCAAAACATGGGAAGAGCATTCGAATATCGCCGCGCAGCAAAAGAGAAGAGATGGGATAAAATGTCCAAAATTTTTCCAAAGCTAGGGAAGGCAATTACGATGGCAGCCAAAGAGGGTGGGGTTGATCCTGCAACGAATGCTAAGCTTCGTACTGCCATTCAAAATGCCAAGTCCGAAAACATGCCAAAAGACAATATTGAGGCGGCAATATCTCGCTCGATTCAAAAAGATACAGACCTTTTTTCTGAAATGAATTATGAAGGAAAGGGGCCACACGGAGTACTCGTTTTTGTTGAATGTGCAACTGACAACTCCACGAGAACCGTGGCTAATGTTAAATCCTATTTTAATAAAGCTGGGGGGAGCATTGTTCCTACAGGATCATTGGAGTATATGTTTCAAAGGAAAAGTGTTTTTGAAATAGAAATGACAGACGGAATGGATCTTGAGGAGCTTGAACTTAATTTGATAGATGCAGGTGTAGAGGAACTAGAAGTTCAGGAGCAAACATTATTTATTTATGGTGATTACACCGCTTTTGGTACAATTTCAAAGGGACTGGAAGATATGGAGATTTCCGTTCAGAAATCTGGACTCAAAAGGTATGCGACTTCACCTGTAGAATTCACCGAAGAACAGCTTGTTGATATTGAGAAAATGCTTGATAAGATTGAGGATGATGACGATATTCAACAAGTTTTTACAAACATCGCATAGAAATCTCAATGAGATATACTAAAGTCCATTAAAACAAGTTATAGTAAGACATTGGCTCCCATGAAATCAGGTTTGTACGTTTTATTGTTGATTTTTTTGCTGTTCTCTTCTTGTTCGACAGAGAATAATGCCTTTTTGAATCGGACTTATCATTCAACAACAGCCAAGTATAACGGCTATTTCAATGCAAATGAACTTTTGGACCAAGCATTGAGAAGTTTTTATAATTCCAATAAGGACGATTTTTATTCAATCTTGGATGTTAATCCTCTCCCGGATGAGGAAGAAGCAAAAGCAATGCATCCTGCAATTGACACAGCAGTTGTAAAATGTTCCGAGGTTATTAAAAACCACAGTATGCCAAGTACTGAGGATATGTACTACAAGGATGTGGAGCATAATAAATGGATTGATGAGAATTGGATTACCATCGGGAGGGCACTTTATTACAAGCGAGCGTATGAGAAGTCTTTGAAAAATTTTCAATTTGTAAAGCGCTTATTTGTCAAAGACCCTTCTTTCTACGTTGCTCAATTATGGATGGCTAAAATTCACATTGAGCAAAGGTCTTATGCGGACGCTAAGTTGACTCTTGATGAGCTTAATGGAATTTCTCAAGCGCAAAGAAAAAAGACATTTAAAGACTACATTCCTTTTGTGAAAAAAAAGCTGACGGATGAGGATATGCTTCCTGAGATGAGCAAAAGTCTGCAATTCGATATTTATAAAGCTTATGCCGATCTAGCCATTAAAAGAAATGAATATTCTGAGGCAATAGTAGGTTTGAATTCCGCAATTTTAAAATGTCCGACGTCGAAAGAGAAGACCAGATTGAATTTCATTTTAGGTCAACTTTATCAACATGGTAACCAGCTTGATTCTGCGGCGCATTATTTTTCCAAAGCATTGAAATCGACAGCTCCATTTGAAATAGCATTCAATGCCCGTTTGAATCGAGCAATTTGTGGAGGCGGGGAACGCCTAAGTAAAGATTTAAAGAGAATGCTAAAGGATGCGAAGAATGCACAATATAAGGATCAGATTTATTTTGCCATGGCCAACCTAGAGTTGAATCGTGGAGCAAAAGAAATGGGAATTACATACTTGACGGAATGTGCATTTTATTCGAATGGAAATGCGCGGCAAAAAGCGATGGCATATGAGAAATTGGGCGATATAAGTTATGCAGACCGAAATTATGTTTCTGCTCAGAAATATTATGATTCCTGCGCTCGTTTCATTCCCGAGGGGTATCCAAATGGAGCACTTGTAATAGAAAAAGCGACCAAGCTTTCTGATTTGGTTGTGGCAATTGAAACTGTAAATTTTGAGGATAGTGTTGAACGAATCGCACTTATGTCTGAGAAAGATCGCGAAAGATTCCTCAAGGAAACCTTAAAGCAATTAAAGAGAGAGGCACAGGAGCGTAAAGAGCGCGAGGCAGCTAAGCTTCTTGCCCTCCAGGAGCAGAGTAATGCGAATTCCAATGCCAATTCGAGTAAATCTGTTTTTAGCAATCCTAAATTACGCGAGCAAGGTTTCGAAGAGTTTCGGAAAATTTGGGGCACGACTCGAGAGAACGAGGACCATTGGCGAAGAAGTGAAAAAATGAGCTTCGAAATAAGTGAGCAATCCGACTCTATAGCAATCGACTCTTTACTCTCTGAAGATACCAAATCGGACTCATTAACCATTGATAACCTAAGAAAAAATATACCATTAACAGACAGTGCATTTGCTGCTTCGGAACTTCGTTTATTTGAGGCGCTTTACACGAGCGGGGTTCTTTATAAAGAAATCCTAAATGAAAATGAGCTTGCACAGGTTCAGTTTGAACGTGTTCTTGCAAAAAACAAACGGAACCTTACTGATCTTTCTAGTGCCTTTCAGCTCTATAAAATCAATGAATCATCTGGAAAAAAGCAGGCCTTTATCGACCATATATTAGAATACTATCCGAAGTCGGATGCGGCGAAATATTTGAAGGATCCTGATTTTTATATCAAACAAAAAGAGTCTGAAAAACTCAATGAAGAAGCCTATATTGAAATGGCGGAGTTATACTTTGCTGGAAAATATAACGAGGTAGCTTCGGCATCTCTGAAGGTTATTGATGAAGACCTTACCAATGCTTTCCGAGCAGAGTATCTGCTTTTGCATGTTTTCGCAATGGGACAAATTACAGAAGATAAATCTCTATTGGAACCATTAATAAATAGAGTAATTGAAGAGAAACCGGGGACTCCACAAGCTGAGGTTGCAAAAGAGTTACTGGACATTTTGAAGAATGGATACTCTGAAAATATGGAAATTTCTTTTGAACCAAATTATATATACAAAAGGGCGTTTTCTGAAAAACACTTTGTAATTATTTTTGTCGACGAAGAGGATGAGGAAATTGAAGATTTGAAAGCAGGAGTCAAGTCGTTCAATAGAAAAATGCATAAGTCCAAGTCTCTAAAAGAAAGTATCAGTAAAACTGCAAAAAAAGATCCCTTTGTCGTGGTAAAGGAGTTTGGTGATTCGAGGTCGGCACAAGAGTATATAAACTCATATAAAGCAGGTTATGAGTATTTGGAGGAGTTTCAAAACAATAAAATATACTCGATAGGTAAAACCAATTTGAAATTACTGATTGAAACTTCAAAATTAAATGAGTACAAATCATTTTTTGATGATTTTTATTAAATTGAACAATGTTTAAGCGGAAAGAAATAGAAAATACAACTATGGTAAATTCAGATATACAGGAAACGAATTTAATTATTTCGGGAACGAAACTATTAGGTGACATTGTCACGGACAACAATATTCATATTGAAGGCGAAATTCACGGGAATATAACTTGCAAAGGACTGGTGATTATCGGTAGCTCGGGTCGCGTCAAGGGAAATGTAAATTGTTTGACTTGTGAGATTCATGGTAAAATTGATGGAGAGTTAAAAGTCGAAGATTTACTTACCTTAAAAGAAACCTCAAGAATTCACGGAAACATTGAAACGCTAAAGCTAAAGATCGAAGAAGGCTCTTTTTTCGAAGGGACGTGTAAAATGTCTTCTGCATTGCCTGATATGAGGGAAGTCTCCCAACTAGAGCTAAATGAAGAATAAGCAGCCTTCGATCAAGAGAAAAGTTAACAAGTATGTTAAGTTTTCGTCCTTAGGTATTCAAATGGGCTTGGTCATCTACATTTTCACTTGGGGCGGTATGTTGTTAGACGACCGTTACGAAATGTCAACACCTTGGTTCACTGTCGCCTTATCCTTGTTTGGCGTGATTGGTTCTCTAGTGCTTGTCATAAGAGAGGTCATCAAAATGAATAAGCACGATGATTCGCAAAAGGTTTAAAGGCTTATTATTTATTTATTTATCCATTCTTAGTGCTTGTCTGCTAACACAAATTTTCTTACCCAGTATCTCTAAGTCTGATAATGCTTTGAACTCGATTTTCTTGATGATTCTTTTTACCCTTTCTTGGTTCTTTGTGCATATTGGGGTACAGAACAACCCAAAACGATTTGTCGTGAATTTTATGATTATGACGGTTATGCAGTTTCTAGCTTTTTTGACTTTTGAACTGGTTTTGGTTATGAATAATGCGCCTTGGATACAAGTTATACATGCCTTAGGGCTCTGTATTGTACTTTTAATCATTCAAACTGTTGCGCTTGCACAATCGGGAAAATCATAGATGACGAATAAATTTTTCAAAGAGGGCTGAAAGCCTCTCGAATGAGGAGAAGGTCAGGGCCTCAAAGGTATCATGTATATCATGGTAATTTTGATTATACCCCATCGTGTATATAAAAAATCCAGGCACCCCTTTTTCAGTAAAATAATGGTGGTCTGAATTTGCTGATTTCCCACGAGATTTCACGACGGAAACTGCCTTGAGCCTTTTGTTCATTTTTTGAAGTTTTTTAAATTCTTTTGTAAATACTTCTCCATTGACTGCAGTGATTCCTTTTTCTCCACTTCCCATGATATCCATATTGAGCTGAAATTTGATTTTATCTAATGGGGTAACTGGGTGCTCAGAAAGATATTTTGACCCCAACAAACCGATTTCTTCACCTGCGAAGGCAACAACTAAAATATTCGTATTTCTTAAGGGTTTGTTTTTAAATCGTTGGGCCACCGAAAGCATCATTGCCACGCCACTAGCATTATCATTTCCTCCAGGGAAAAAGGTCTCTGATCCTAGCCGCCCTAAATGGTCGTAATGTGCTGTAAGCATAATTGTTGATTTTGCTTTTTTACGTGACTCAATCATTCCGAAGACATTCCGCGATATGTGGTTGTTAAGAAATCGATTATATATATTGATTTTTATATCCAACCCATCTGTTTGATTTGGTATGGCAGAGGATTGTATCTTGAGATGAAGAGAACCTTGTCGAATTGAGCTAACGGACCAGGTAAATTTTTTATTTACCAGTTCAATGATTGGTTGAAATTCGGCATATTGACTGATCAAATAACTGATTTGCCTACTAATTTCGACGGAGTAACCTTCGTTTTTTACAATTAAAATCTGTTTTTCTTTCAAGTTAAAAGCCCGTAAATCGCGTTTTCGGATAGTCTCTAAGAATTCTTCACCTGAAATGAATTTCGAATAATATTTTTGAGGTTTACAAGGTTGTTGAGTGCAAGTACCTGATGAGGATGCTGTTGCAATGTAATCTTTTCCAGGTATGAGTATTTGTCCTGAAAACAAAACATCACATTGACTTGGGAAAGTGTTCACGCCAAAGTCGAAAGTTTGGTAATAGGTCCCTGAAACAGGAGCTATTCCAATTTCTGCATATTTGCTTGCAATATATGCTGCAGCGATTGAATCTCCTCCATTAACGTAGCCTCTCCCATGAAACTCTGCTGAGCACATTACTTTTGTAAATTCTTTGTGGTCAAATTCAAGCTGAGCATTCAACTGAATGGTGCATAAAAAGCACAGAATAGTTAGGTAATTCTTCATTTTTTAATTTGAAACATATTTCGTCTAATTTACTTAATTAGTCGCTCTTTTTGAGGGTAGATAGGGGCTTTATTTATTTAAAAGTTCTTATCTTGTTCCTTATCTAAGGGTTGTAAGATATACTTTTTTAGAAGCACTTAAATAGATAAAATTAATACCTATGTTTTTAGAGCAATTTCCAATTCAAAACAGATCGAATGGATGGATTGAAGTTATTTGTGGATCCATGTTCTCCGGAAAAACAGAGGAGCTTATACGAAGGTTGAGACGTGCAGAGTTTGCGAAGCAAGATTTAATATTATTTAAGCCTTCGGTGGATGTACGATATAGTGACGAAAATGTCGTTAGCCATAGAGGTACGGAATTTAATGCTTTACTTGTCACTAGTTCGAAAGAGATATTGGATAATGTTGACAAGCAAAAGGTTGTTGCAATTGACGAAGCGCAGTTTTTTGATGACCAACTTGTGGGGGTTGCATCTGAGCTAGCTGGACGTGGTATTAGAGTAATCCTTGCAGGTTTGGATATGGATTATACTGGGACCCCTTTTGGTCCAATGCCTGCCTTACTTGCATCAGCAGAGTATGTTTCAAAGGTTCATGCCATCTGTGTATCGTGTGGCAATCTTGCTCAATTTTCAAATAGATTGGTCGCTGATACTGATCAGGTAATGCTTGGCGCAGTTGAGGAATACCGCCCACTTTGCAGATCATGTTTTAACAAATCCTCATCGTGAATTTACAGCTTACATTAGGTCAGCTTCGTAAACTTCTTGAACTCGAAAACAGTCCTCAAGATGACACATTGGTTTTCAATGAAGTTGTTTATGACACAAGAGCCATTGTTAAGGGTCAGGGAAAAATATTTTTTGCATTAGCTGGAAAATATCGTAATGGGGCCTCATTTATTAAAGATGCTTATCAAAAGGGCGTTCGTTTTTTTGTCGTTTCCCAGCTTCCGAATAGCATTTATTCTGATGCGATTTATTTGAAAGTAAAGGACCCTTTGAAGGCCTTAATGAAGCTTGCAAAATGGCATAGAGGGAATTTTAATATTCCAATTGTTGCGATTATTGGCACCCACGGAAAAACATCAATTAAAGAGTGGCTTGGTTCTTTATTAAAGCGCAAATACAAGCTTGTCAAATCTCCCAAGAGCTACAACTCTAAATTAGGTCTCGCACTTTCTATTTTAGGTCTTCATTCAAGCGCAGATATCGGGCTTTTTGAGCTTTCTATATCCCTTCCAAAAGAAGGTGAAATATTCAATGAAATGCTCGCGCCTACGCATGTTATAGTTGGCCACATTGGAGGTAAGTATGACGAAAACTTTTCAGAAAAAAATGGAAAAAAGAAAGAGTATTTAAATTTTATCAAAGGCGCTACTTCCGTTTTTCAGATTGAATCGAAGATAGACGATTTTTCTTCAGGTAATAAAGGTGTGATTAAGCTTTTCTCATCAGACTTTCAATCATCTCTTACAGCATTGGGTTTTCAAGATAAAATAAAAGAAGAAAATGCTATAATGGCGATGGGTGTGGCAGACTACTTTGGGGTTGAGGTACCTGAAGACATTCGATTCTCAGATCTTGTAATGCGGCTTGAAACCTTTGATGGGGTTCATAATTCTCTCGTAATAAATGACACCTATAGTTTGGATATAGAGTCTTTGGAGGCAGCCTTACAATATCAAAGGGCACTTGCAAAATCTAGGAATCGAGTATTGTTATTGCCCAAAGAAGTGATGCTTCCAAAGGATGAAATTGAGTCTTTACTCGAACGTTATGCCCCATTGACGTGTCACTTTTCTAATGAATTAAATCTACCGGCATCGAATTTGAATGACGCTGTTGTTTTGGTGAAAGGTAATGCAGAATCGTCAATGAATAAAATCGCACATCTTCTGAAGGTGAAGCAGCACAGAACCAAAATTAATGTCAACCTGAGTGCACTGCGAAAAAATATTCATTCCTTAAAGGATATTTTGCCTCAGCAAACGAAAAGCCTGGTGATGGTAAAAGCAAATGCTTACGGAACGGGAATGAAAAGAACTGCTTTATTTTTAGAGGAATTAGGCATTGATTATTTGGGTGTGGCCTATACAGATGAAGGTGTACAACTTAGAAACTACGGAGTCAAATGCCCTATTTTAGTAATGAGTCCTAGTGCTGATGATTTTCATGATTGTATAGAGTATGGTTTGGAACCAGCAATTTTCTCTTTACAATTGCTTGACACCTTTGTCAGTATCTTAATTCTGAGAAAAAGAATGGGTTTCCCTATACATCTTAAAATAGACACCGGCATGAATCGTTTGGGAATAAAGCCTTCTGAAATATCCAACTTTATAGACATTCTCAATTCTCAACCAGAGCTTCATTTAAAGGGTGTTTATTCCCATTTCGCTGAATCGGATAATCAATTAGACGCATCTTTTACGGATCATCAGTTTAATGTATTCGAGGACTCCTGCACAACGTTAAGCAGGTATATTTCATATCCATTTATCAAACATATAGCCAATTCTGCAGCGATAATTTCTTATCCCAAAGCCTCTTTGGATATGGTACGTATGGGATTAATTGTTTACGGCATCAATCAAAATTTAAAGATGGAAAAGAGGCTTTATCCGGTGATTGAATGGCTGAGTGAAGTCACGCAAATTAAGCATTTGAATAAAGGGGATACGGTTGGTTACAATAGGGAGTTTTTAGTAAAAAAAGAGATGACCATTGCTATTGTTCCAGTAGGTTATGCCGATGGCTTTCGTCGCTCTTTAGGTAATGGTAAAGGGACTGTTTTTATAGGTAGTAAAAGCTGTAAAACTGTTGGAAATATTTGTATGGATATGGCAATGGTCGATGTTACCGGATTAAATATTAGAGAGGGCACCGCAGTTGAAATAATAGGCAAAAATCAATCTATTTCAGCGTTTTCTGCTCAGTTGGATACAATTCCATATGAAGTTTTAACTTCTCTTTCTTCGAGGGTTCATCGAAATTATGTTTTAACTTAGCACCTTAAATTTATTATATGAAAATTCTCCTAGCTTTTCTTTTTATCTCATTTTTTATGATTTTCCCTTCTACCGCGCAAGCGCAAGTTGAATCGACAGATACCACGTTGCGTTTAATAGAAAAGAATGATGGCACAAAATATATTGCCATTATCTTAAGTGATAATGCAAGAGAGTTACTCATAGAAACTCAAACTATAGGTAAGATTTATATTCCTAAGTCAGAGGTTAAAAGAATAACCCTGATCGAAAATCAAGATGAAATAAAAAATGGTGAATTGCGTGAAGAAAGTCCTTTTTCAACACGATATGCATTTACCAATAACGCATTGCCTATCAAACGTAATGATCATTATGCAATGGTGAATCTATTTGGCCCGGAGGTTCATTTTGCAGTGAATGATAGATTAAATTTAGGGATCATGTCTACTTGGATTGGTAGTCCGTTGGTCGCTGTCGGCAAGTACACCATACCTACATCAAATAAGAAAGTCAATTTTTCTATTGCCTCAATGTTAGGGACAACTGGGTATTTAAACGGTTTTCAGGGATTTGGTGGTCTGCACTGGGGCACCTTCACCTATGGTGATCGTAAAAATAATATTAGTCTTTCTGCGGGTTTTGGATATATTCGTCCAGGCAATTCCCAGGAGATTCCTGGAGTTTACATCGGAGATTCGACCATTTACTCGAGTTCTGATGGGACAGACTACATAAACTATAATTATCCTGACATACCTAGACAAGCCAATAATGATCTTTTGAAGTCACCGATTATTTC
>Ga0115013_10002586_pt1 | contig 10035 bp, 8 predicted proteins | sample SouAtlMetagenome_2_FD_88686 | JGI IMG/M metagenome (GOLD analysis project Ga0115013, IMG submission 88686) | Marine eukaryotic phytoplankton communities from Atlantic Ocean - South Atlantic ANT15 Metagenome | ecosystem: Environmental > Aquatic > Marine > Oceanic | place: South Atlantic Ocean... | reverse complement strand
TTTGGAGCACCAAAGAATGGCCCTGGAGGTGGATTTGGAGCATCAAAGGGCGGATCACCAGGAGGTTTTGGAGCATCCAAGGGTGTCCCTGGAGGAGGGTTTGGAGCACCAAATAACAGCCCTGGAGGTGGATCAGGAGGTTTTGGAGCACCAAAGAATAGCCCTGGAGGGGGTTTTGGAGCATCCAAGGGTATTCCTGGAGGAGGATTTGGAGCACCAAAGAATAGCCCTGGAGGGGGTTTTGGAGCATCCAAGGGTGTTCCTGGAGGAGGGTTTGGAGCACCAAATAATAGCCCTGGAGGTGGATTTAATAGCCCAGGTGGCTTTGGAGCATCAAAGGGCACACCACAACAAGCGCCTTCCTCTACTCCTTTTGGACCTCGAGGGAGAGGCATGCAGGAAGTTTCATCAAGTGGTGTTGGCATAACGGACATGACGCAGCAGTTCGAAAATAGGAGGCCTTCTTCCCGTTTTGGTCAGAATTCAGGGACGACGAGGGGCGGAATTTCTTCTTCTTCAAGGCAGGGAGAAATTAGACTCGAAACAAATGCAGAAGCAGAGAGATTCCGGGCTGATGAAAGAGCTCGCCGCTTAGAACAAATTCGAATGGATGATATCGAAGTAGACAGGATGGAAGAACAGCGACGACGAAAGGCAGAAGAAGCACTTTCGCAGCAACAGCGTCTGCAAACAGAAGCTCGAGTGCGGATGGAAGCAGAGAAGAATATGTCAGAAGCGAAGAAATACGAAGCAGTCAACAAGGCGATTGCGGCTAGTGATGAAAACTACGAACCACCGCAAACTGTGTTAGATTCAAAAAGTATTGATCCTCTTCTCGATCAAGTCGATGGACCCTCGCTGCTGAAATATGATGGGAAGGGAATAACTTATAGTGGGCGCAATACGAAAATTTATGGAGGAAGTACATTAGATGTTCCTATCCGGATCTCGGCACCTGGTTCTATCGTTGAATATACCATTGAGAAGAAGTCTTATGATTTTGGGCTCGGGATTATCGCTAAGCTGGATCAAGGGGGAACGACAGTTGTAAAGGTACGCTATCAAAACAATTTCAAATCGGTCATTTAACACTCTTTTCTCGCTTTCGTAGTTTTCTTATGTTCTTACTATTTTCTACAACCATCCGTTCGTTATCTTTCGAGAAGCCAATGTCGCCATTTGATGGCAAAGATGCCGTGGCAGATCGGCCAAGACAAAAGACTCGGTCAGATCAAGTGTTGGTGGGTGCAGGAAGTGTTCCTTGTACACTAAACTTCAAGTTCGAGAACAAATTTTCTTGGATTACCGAAGTAACGTATAAAATCCGTGTTGTCCCCCCATCAGCAGAGCTACTTGTGGCTGGGCGTAGAAGCCGTGCTACTGCCTCCATGCAGGCTCTTGACAACGACATAAGTGAAACAAATGTAAAACTCAATGAAGTATATAACCAAGGTAGTAATCTGCAGAACGAAATCGATTCATTGACGCAGCAAGTGCAATATATGGAAAGCAATCTACAACAAACAAGACAGGAAGAATGGATTATTCGTAATTCAGAAGACGAATCTAAGGCTGGTTCTTCGCAAGACGGTAGTGTGTTTAAATTTTAAATGTATGTGTGAACAGTGAGGTGTATAGATGTCGCATCTCACAGCGATAAGAAAGCTTATCGGGTGCTACAAATATATATGTGATGGGGGCATTTTGAGATTGAAGACTCTCAATTTTATAACAATGACATTTTATTGATGTTGAAGTAGGATCATATCATATTTCTTTTCTTGTAGGTATTTTCTTCTCGCTTTTGAACCAAAAAAATCGAAAGCCCAAGGACACAGCGTAGATGAAACCAAATTACCTATTTCATTTATCTATAATGTATGAATTTGTGTACGTAGATTTTTCAAATCGACGGGAGCAGAATGTTGCAGTCATTTTTAACTCATTCACCTGGCTGCTCATCTCGAAATGTTTGCATAGCTCTGTTGCTAGCGTTTGGTAGACTTTGAATGCGACCTCGTTCCATCTCTAAATTTGAGTCGTTCTCGTGACCATTATTTTCAACTGTTGAAGAGAAACTAGTTGCGGCAAATGGTTGAGGAGAAGATGGTGTGCCGTAGCTTTGTAATGGATTAGTGAGGTCACTCGAACGACCGACACCATTCGTAGAAGAGAATTTAGACGTTGCGGAGGACGCTACTCCCGATCCGAAAGAGAAGGAACTAGTATCTGGAGGAACGACCGAACTTGACGAAAGATATGACTTGGAAGGCATACCATAGGAGAAACTTGACGGATCTACTGATGGCTGGTTCCCAGTTGTTTGTTTGGGCTTTCGGCCATATGGTAAGAACGATTTCTTAACCCCCCGACCACCAAAAGTCTTCGCATCGGATGCTGCGAATTTTGTACTTTTCGCACCTGAAGTATTTTGATTTGTTCCATACGGTGCAAATGATTTCTTAGACTGTTGGTCCGCAGAATATGTGGAGCCGGGTGATACTCCGATGGACGCATTTGAACGATTTGATTTAAAAAAACCGTCAGGATTATTCGAAGATGTTGTCGGAGTACTGTATGAGCGTGAATCAGAGAATGGTGATTTCGGGACCGAATTGGCTACACCAAAAGGCGAAAATGATTTCTTTGGATGCGAAGTTGGCATCGTCCCACCGTATCTAGAGTCACTCTTCTTTTGCGGTTTCTCGAGAGTTGAATATACTGTATTAAGTGCTGAATCATTGCTTGCCTTTGGCGTAGGAGGCATATATACTGGACCACTTGACGAGAACGATAGCTTGGATTTTTTCTGAGACGCATTCTTTTGTTTAAAAGGAGAAAATGGTTCCTTGTTATTACTTGTCACAGAGCCGTACCTTTGAGTGGAGCTGGACGAGAAATTATTCCTGAGGTTCCTATCAAATGGAGAATTAGCTTCATCGCTGGGTGAGCCTACAAGCTTCTTAGGGGGGGAATCAAAAGCATTTTGTGACCCTATTGACTTTGAAAAAGGAGATCCAATTGTTTCAGTCGATCCCACTGAATTAGCGTCAAAAGGAGAGATTGGTTGTTTTGTAGGAGAAGCTTGCTTAGAACCAGTGCTAGATACAGAACCTTTCTGACTGCTAAATGAATCAAAACTATCATTTGGAGGAGATCCAAATCCTTTTGGTGACCTTATCGATTCCGTTTTAGGCGCTTTAAAGGCACCTGGTGTTTTCACTGTCGGCGATTTTTTGCCAAAGAATGCAGTTTGTTTTCCCCCAAAAGCTGCTTGATTTTTTGACACGCTAAATGAATTGATAGTCTTTTTAGCAGGCGATTTCGGTTTGCTTGGCGTAGAGCTATTGAATGGTGAGGCGGTCTGCTTGTTCGGAGCAAATTGCTTAGGAGCCGCCCCAAAAGGAGAATTAAAAGCCTTGCTCGGTAATTTAGCTGGGTTCGGGGGTGTCGATCTAAACTTATTTTCAACCTTTGACATAGAATCACCAAACGCAGATGCTTGCTTAGGAGCAGCGCCGAAGATAGAATTAGTTTGTATACCAGCTGAATCAGCTAATTTTTTTGTTGAAGACGCAACATTACTTGGTAATCCTGGATCAACTTCATTTGGCTTTGGCGCCACCTTTGACTGAGGCGTCTCTTCACTCGTACCATTAGTCGAAGAAGTAATCGACTTTGACGCCTGTGGATTGCTTGTAGAAATTTTCATTGTTCTTCTTACGTTAGACGGTTGCCGAGAGCTCTCTTCTCTCTTCTTTGCAAGAAGCTTGGAGGCCTGTGAGCTTAAATCATCTTCGTCGTCGTTGGATATCTTATAGTTTTTGTTTGATTCTACTTGTTCTTTAGCAATATCATTAGATTCCTCGGCATTTTCAATTAAACTCTTAATGGCGATCATACTACCACCAACAAACAAGGTTGCGGTCACGCCACCAGCAATACCCGGTGGCAAACCAAGCTGCTTTAGCAGCAATTGCAGTTTTTCTCTTGTTTCATCTGAGAACGGCTGGTTGGAAATATAATCCTGAGGCCTGCTTACGTAATCGCGCAAGGCATTGGCACCGGCACTAACAGCTGTTCGTTGCTGTGCCACCGCTTCCTCTCGCTGACGAAGAATTGCCAAGGCCTTTTGTTCTCTAGCTATCGCTTCTTCCCTTGCCTTCACCTTAGCTTCTTCTTCCAATGCCCGCAATCTGTCTTCCTCAGTTGCCCTGGCTTGTGCAGCCTCGGCCTCCTTCATTAATCGCGATGCTTCGTTTTTTTCGGCTAGTAGCTTACGTTGCGCCTGTTCTTGCTCGACTACTGCCTGTAACCTAGCTTCTTCCGTCGCGATGGTAGCTTCACGTTTGGCTGCCATATTTTCTAGCTCGTTCTGTTTGAATGTTAATTTGTCTCTTCTATTTTGTAGGACTCGGTTGGTCCGTTGTCTTGTCTGTTGTTTCGTTGCTTCTTGTTGGATTTTCTTCTCTAAATACGGTAGTTCCTGTTGACTCAGAGCAGGTCGTTCAGCGACGCCGCCAGCAACAGTTTTGAACCCTCCTTTTACATTTTCCTTGATTCCATTTTCCAACGCCATACCCCCACTAATACCTTCTAGTGACCTGATGGTTGATGCACTTATCTCTTCTATAAACCCTCCGGTCGACAATAAAGTTCCTACCGCCACAGATCCAATAGCTGACTATAATATTGTGTAGTTTTCGAAAATTTAGAAAAATACAATACGTAAGGATTTGACGAATGAAGAATCCTTCCGTGAAAGATTGCTCCCAACTAAATTATCAGTGTTATTAATCTGATAGTGTAGCACTTTCTTGATGATATACAAATCGAGACCACCATAATACAAAGACGATTTGACTAGGCAAAACTTTGACTTACCAACAAAACGTTGCTTTGAGTAGATTCTGTTTCGAGCCGTCTTTGTTGTTCTTCGATCCGCTTTTGTTTCTCTTCGAGATCAAATTTCTCTTCGTCAAGTTTCTTTTGTCTCTGAGCGAGAGCGGCTCGCGCAACAGCCAATCCACCAAATGCTACGGTACTAACCGCGGCACCCGCCGACAAGCCTTCCGTCGCAACAGCTGTCGATAAAGCTCGGCCTCCTGCTGCCTGTGCTCCTGGTTGTGCTGTTTCTGCCACTGTTAAAGAGGATGACGAAATTTCGTCGTTCGGAATTATCGACTCATCAATACTTTCAGTGGTGTCTGATATGAAGCTTTCATAATTCTCGATATTTTCGAACATGAAAAGTTGGGTGGTGGTGGGTGAAGCCTCCGCTACGACTGACTGTAATCTCTTCAGAATTTCATTTCTATTTTTGTCGAAGCTCCTTGTGGGCGTCACTACGAAGGCATCATTTTTTGTCAACAATGGAAAGGCCGACAACACGACTAATGCCAGGTGAGAAATCTTCATGAGGTATACAACGTTCAAGCTATACGAGGAGAATAGAAAATTCTTAGAACGTATATTAAAATAAGAGGTGTTTGGATATAATTGCGTTCAAAACACTTGATGTCATTGACCCCATCATTTCATCATCACGGTCAGATAGTGGCAACAACTTCGACACCGCGCATGGCAGGTTCCAAAAAATTGAAAAAAATCCTGTCGAACAGCAAGTGCTTCCACGATTCACGAGATTGTGATTGGCTGATCCGGCCCATCACGATTCTTCCAGGTTCCCCAAATGGCTGGTGTGCGCTCCAAAACTCGCCCTCGGGCCTGCCCTCAAATTGGCCCTCCAATGGCAAGGGCAAACTCAAAAATTCACTCATGAGGGGTGGGAGGCTACTCCCAAGCTGGCACAGGTGGTGGCCATGGGTCTGCTGTGTTGCTGCCCCTGTGCTGGTGTTGCTCAACCATGGGTGCATGGCTCGCACCATGCGGCCTCAATCCCACAACTCCAACTGCTCCTAAATTGGAAACTAAACGCATTTTTCTTCTACTCTATTAGTGATGCCTCTACTATAGCTTACTCGGCAATATTCCTGGAACCCTGCTATTTGTTCTTTTGAATGTGTCGAAGAGATTAATTTTCAAAGCAACTTTTTCTTCGATTTCAAATATCTTTGAAAGGATCCAATTATTTACTCTGCCTCTCAACTGTGTTTTTTGGCAGACATAGTCGTGTCTTAAACCAGAAATCTTGGTCGTCTCAACAAATGGAGGAAACAAATTTGACATTTGAAGTGACATTATCTCCTTTCCGTGGAAGGAGGGGCACCATTGATCATTGTCGCTGGCATGTAAAATAAATATTGGACGTCGTTGTTTTTTGTGTGGTGTATTCAGACAAAAATCGCTATCTTTCGTGTTTTGGAATAGCGATGTTCGGTGCGATGACAAGAGATGGAAGGTAGATACATCGATTTCATTCGGAATATCGCGAAGTTCTTCTGTCCCCAATTCGAAGAAATTCCTTGGATAAACATGGTTTCGCAGGAGATTAATCGTTATGTTTGCAATGCTTTCATTTTCATCGTCACTATTACTTTGGGTTCCTTCTCGAATCATTTTTCGGAACAAAGAATAAGGAAACAATCTAGAGACCTTTGTGCTAATTGCAACCAACAATTCTGAATGTGATCCAGCAAAATCTATCTTTCTTCGGTCCATTGCAAAAGAGGGTTTCGTTCGAATATATGGCATCAAAAACAAAAATCCAGATGTTCGTTCCAGGATATCAGGACGAAGGACACAAATTCGCTGTATGACATGGCATCCAAAGGAATGCCCGATAAAAATAAATTTGAAATCAGATTTGAATTGGCATCTGCATGCAACCTGGTGTTTGCGGTTCACATTTGTGCGGGAACGACGTTTGTCTTCTGGCGTCGTCTCTATCAAACTATCAATGTAGGCAATTTTATGCAAAACTTGCCCTTCCACGCTCCAAGGAACTAGAGGACTAAGTCTCGTCCCATCACTATTACTTTGAAAGCGGCAGTGGTCTGTAACGTCGACTATGGAATCACCAGTACCACCTTTGTCTCTATTGCTCTTTCCCAACAACCCGTGCCCAGCATGTGAAACCGATCGGATAGCGTATCCTTCACCTAATCTCTTCAAAATATCTCTAAGATCCGACCTGTACCAATCGTGCTGCCCTGGGTTTCCCGGCACAAAGAAAATGACAGTGTGCGCTGGCGAAGAATAAGAACCGCTATACTCGTCGGTGGGCCATCCGAGAATAGTAATTGTACGCCGTTGTTCTGCGAAACTTAATCCCATGTCAAAATATAGAAGGATCACGAGTGCTTCCGATAACTTGTGATTGCCATTGCTCCTAGGTCTTCAGCATTTCAATTGTTGCTTTGGCAGGGGATGGTTCGACGACCCGAAACGAAGATAGTTTTTGCTTTTTGTTGTGAAACTGATGTGTGCGGTGCCCCCGGGATTGAATCAATCCCGAAAACAAAAGAGATCACCAGTTTCACTACTTTTTTTTCGGAAAAATTGGAGGAAAATCTAGAGAAATGCATTGTTGATTTTATCATCGCTCAAAAGCACTGTATTAGTAAAATTAGTGTTGTGAAAGTTAATTGCCGTACCGAATTGGTTTGTGCGCTTTTCTTCTTTCAAAGAAATTAAATAGCTGTGCTCGAGCGAGAACTAAAGAGAAAGCTCATAAACTGTGGCATTGTTGTTATTATTGAACACTACTGGTCATCTTTGCAATCAATGCGTTCCATCTTCGTTCCTCGTCATTTATGTTCTCGATCTCCTCACCTTTTGCTTCAATTTCAGCTTCCAACTTTGTTATTTCATCTCTCAAATCGAAAGATTGTGACGTACTTGTTATTACGTTTATACTATCTTCGATAGCTTGTAGGCATGATTCAGTTCGAAGTCTTCTCGTCTTGAGGAGCAATTCCTTGCTTGGAGAAGTAACTTTGATATCGTAACTAATGATGACCTTATCTAGCAACCTTGAGTGCTTATTTTCAAACTTGAATTGCAATGTACAGGGGGTGCTCGCAGCACCTACCAGAATAGTGTCTCGCATTACGCTTGTGGAAAAGGAAGCTGGTTTCTGTTTTGATCGATTGGAACAAAAGGATAATTTTGTCAAGCACAGAAGATTTGAGAATTCTATAAAATAGCCCAGACGCACAAGCTTTTTGGGGGTGAAGATATCCCCGATTGCTTACCTTGATGTCTACAGCATATCCTTTGTCGGGTACTGCTAAAATTGCGAAGTCAAATTCGGATCCAATTCTTTTGATTGAGAATTCTACGAATGACCCAGGTGTCGATACGCGGACAGGAATTGAAAGAGTTCTCCCAACGTATACGCTTACGTTACTTTTTTTGTAAAGAGATTCTTTCCTCCCTTTATAATCTGAGAGGGAAAATCCACAAACATCTTTCAATAGTCGAGAGGTATTAGTAAGAGCATCAACGGAAGGCTGATACGATCCGTCCGATTTGATAATTGCATTGGCTATTTCCTCTTGCTGTTCGTTCGAATTTGTTTCTGGCGATAAAGGTGGCTGAATTTCTGATTCTTTTGGCAGGCTCTGTTTTACAGCAGATTTGAGATCTTTTTTATCAGTATAAATTCTTTCATTGCGTTGCGATTGTTGTTTCGATCGTTGCCTTGCTTGAGCTTCAATCTGTTTCTGTTTATCAACTTTCATCATATTTTCAACATCATCTTCCTCGGCGGCTTCGACATCGATCACCTGACCTCTAGATTCTTCAGTAAATAGGTCATTCCTATTTGTTCCACTCTCAGTCTGGTTAGTCTTATATTGAGATTGTTTTTTTGCGAGATTTTCAAGTTGCATAAGTCTAGCTTTCTCGCCTCTATTTTCGCCTTCTTTTGGCATGCTCTGGTATCTTTCGGAAGCCTCTCCTTGCTTCTTGACCCTCCTCTTGGTCCCCATCAATACATCGTCTTCCTTTACGGATTTGCGGACCTGTCGGACGTGGTCTTTCACCAAGGGAATGTCGGTATTTTGGATTGGACTGGATTTCTCGTTTATGTGACCCTTTGGAGCTGCGGAAAACTCTCGACGAATTCGACTTTGCATCTCTTCCTCGTTTGAAGATGTACCAGCTGTTTGAAATATGGACGTTCCAAATTGACGCTCCGTATCCTCTTTCTGCTTTGCAGATGAATCAACTTTCATTGTTTCGGTCTTCGCACTTTTTTTGCCTGACTCTGTGTTTGTCACTCGAATGTTACTGGTTTGATCACTTCTCTTTTCATTTACTTGCCTTCGGTTATACTCAAACTGCGCTTGTTCTCTTGCAAGCTCACGTAACCGGTCCATTCTTGCTTTCTCTTGCATACTTTTTTTTTCTTTGGGAAGTGCTCTTGCTTCAATCTCAAAGCGTGCTTGCTCTCTCGCTAATCTTTGTATTTCTTTCATTCTATCCTTCTCTTTCTGATCTTCTTCACTCAATTCAATAGCCTCACCTTCATCTTCACCTTGAGCCTTACCTCTGTTTTCTCGACTCCGTTCAGGTTGCCTGTTCAATTTACTTTTCTCGTCCAGTTCTCTTTCTTGCCTTCTAATTTCTTTGTCTAAGCGAGCCCTCTGCTCTGCAATTCTACGTTGCTCATTCTCTATTTTCGATTTTTCATCTTTGAGATTCCTATCTTCTTCTGAACGACTAGATGAAGAATCCATGTATCCTCCAACGTTTGTCTTCTTCTTCCCATTTAGCTGTTGGCCGTTGTTCTTCAACAGCCTTTCTTTTCGCTCAAAATCTTCCAGGCGCATAGTTTGTTCCTTCCGCATTCGTTCGTACATGTCAATTTGGGGCTTTGATGCCGATTTCGGCATTATGCGATAATCCTTAAGTGTGTTCGTTTCTTCTTTTTCCCCTAGGCCAGTCTTTGGACTTGTTGATGGTGTGCCAAAGGGACTAAAGCTTGTCTTTGGAGCATCCATTCCTTTTTTCTCCCCTAGCCCAGTCTTTGGACTTGTTGATGGTGTGCCAAAGGGACTAAAGCTTGTCTTTGGAGCATCCATTCCTTTTTTCTCCCCTAGCCCAGTCTTTGGACTGGTTGATGGTGTG
>Ga0115013_10002585_pt1 | contig 10036 bp, 8 predicted proteins | sample SouAtlMetagenome_2_FD_88686 | JGI IMG/M metagenome (GOLD analysis project Ga0115013, IMG submission 88686) | Marine eukaryotic phytoplankton communities from Atlantic Ocean - South Atlantic ANT15 Metagenome | ecosystem: Environmental > Aquatic > Marine > Oceanic | place: South Atlantic Ocean... | reverse complement strand
TCATTTTTTTCCATAATTCTTTATCTTTTGTTAAATATTTTGAGAAACCAGGAGGATAATCGGATACTGCCCAAGCATGTTTTTTACCACCACCACCGAAATTATTGATATGCAGGCCTTCTTTATATCCGCCTCGGATCTGCGATTCCAGCAAACCACCCACTTTTCTACGTCTATGGCGGGTTCTTCTTCTTTTATGACGATGACGAGTTCTGTGTCTTTTATGGCTTTTATGGCGATGATGAGTTTTTCGTTTTTTGTGATGTTTTCTGCGTTTCCTGCGTGTTCTGCGTCTTTTGCGACCGCCAACAAATTTAACGCATCCACAGCTTTTAGTTGGTGGGTATAATGATTGTTCGGTTGACATTATATATAAATAGATTTAGAAAAAATTATTTAATCGCTAAATTAACGGCGGCGTTTTGTTTTTCTTTTATGTAATCTAGCTATTTGAATAAATTTACCGGTTGCTTTATTTGATAATTTAAGATTATGATTTTTATCAATTTTAGCTTTATAAACCTTATCAAATTTCTTTACGTTAGTTTTAGCAAGTTTATTCATATTTTCCGCACACATAGGACAACAAGTAAATAGTTCATATTTTTTTCCCTTATAGTGTAATAATTTCATTCCGCTTGTAGCTGCGTATTGACCCTCGCTATTAGGTGGCATATGAGGACAGCAACTAGTCATTCTGTTTTTTTTACAAGATTGGTTTTTTGTATTTCTAAATTTTCTTGTTTTCGAACCTCCTTTTTTCTTTCTTTTACGAGTTTTCTTTTTATTAGGGTCATAGCATTCACTGTAGGCATAAGTAGCAAAATCAGCTTTTAATTGTTTTTTGTATCGTTTATTATTTGCTCTTTTTAATTTCATCATTTGCTTAGCCATTTTATTATACGGTAATATTTTGCCTTGAATCATTCTAGGATACATATCATTTTTTTTAACTTGTGAGATAGTCATTTTACCTGAGCCAACTAACATACCTAAATATAAAGTGGCATAATTAGCACCAAGTGCCCCGCATCTAGCAGTTAGTTCTTTTTTGAGACCATCATAGTTAATAGAACCACTAATTTTAAGAACATCACAAACTTTATCTTTTGGAAGAAAAAATTTGACAGAACTATAAAAATAGTCGTGATGAGGTCGAGGCACGCAGTGTTTTACATCCTCGTCAATTAATAAATGTTCACTAAAGAGTCCTTTTGTTTTCCAAAGTGCGTATCCGTGACGCACATTAGCGACAAATGTAGGTTTGCCAAACATTTTAACACATTCTTTATAATAATATTTAGGTCTAGGATATTGCCAATTTGAAACAGACATATATAAATATACATAGAAATAATTATGTTTTCTTTTTTCTTCGAGAACGATTACGGTGCTTTTTTTTACGCGCGCCGCCAGCAGCTGCGGCGGCGGCTGGAGGTGTTGGTTCTAATGCTTGATTAACATTTTGTTTAATGATATTTTCAAGTTCGGGGCTTGGTTCGCCTACTACAACTTTATCTAATTGTGCTTCTAAAGCTTCTTTTTTGGAAATACTATTTTGAAGCATTCTTTCTCCCACGATAGCTTCAAAAAGCCTTAAACCTTCTTGATATTCTCTTTCACATTGGAGATATATATTGATAATTAATTTGCGTGTTTGGTCAACTAATGTTTGTAGTGATTTGCTGGTAAGTTTAGGATTAATAGTGACCATTTTATTTTCTAAATCGCTACCTTTGGAAGAATATTCAGATGGGGAATCTACCCAAACAAATAGTTTGTCTAGTACTGCTAAAAGTTTTTGTTGATTGGTTTTGGTATTTTTCATCATATTTTTAACATTGTCGGCAAATTTAACAAAAAGAGGGTTGCTACTGCTTCCAGTATATGATTTTTGCCATGCTGAATCAACATCTTTACAGGCTTCGGTTTCATGATAAGCAATGAGTGGGATATCTTTAAATTTCTTGTTACCACTGGAGTTCCATGCTGAGAAATTATTCTTTCCGGTAAAAGTTTTGTAAAAAGTTTTAAGGTCTTGTTGATATGCGTTTCTAGCTTTTCTAGACATAGCATTAAATTTACCTGTTCCAAAGTCATAGATATCATAGTATAGTTTTTCTAGTTCTGGAATGCCGATTTCTTGTCCGAGAGTTTTCTCTCTGATAACTTCTGATCCATAATCAAGGTCAAGGTCATCAAGTATATTTTCGCTAAGTTGTTTGGTTGTAACTTTGCGATTTAAATTGCAGTTATTAACCTTTACCTTAATTTTTCCTTCTTCAGTGCTTTCTGCTTTTAAAGACTTAATTCTTCTATTACATAAATTAACTTCTGCTAGTTTAACTCTTGCGCCTTTAGGAATTTTAGATTTATTCATGATACTCATTTCATGTCCGTTGTATTTGTAAATAGGATTGACAGCTTTTAAGATGGCGGCGAAGAGGTGAGCAATTTTAATGTAAAATTTAGCAATACCTTTACACATGCTATCTTTTTCTCTTTTGTTTCGAACATCAAGTTCGGTAAGCAAAGTTTTTTCACGTTTTTTAGGGTCTCTTGGTCCTGTCATGCCTCTATAAACGACTTCTCTATATGAACCGTCTGGATTGTAAACTTTTTTTTTGTATTCTGGTTCTTTAGATGAACCTTGTTTGGATTGTTGTTTAAGTTTATTTGTGGAGAGATAGATAACAGAGGATGTTTTTTTGGTATTAACAGGAACACCATCAACTACACGTTGTGCTATATAAGTAATTTCTTTTTCTTTTAGAAATTTTTTGATTATATCTGCGGTAAGGATAACAAGTTTATTACAGTATTCTTTATCGCCAAGTTTTTTCATATCTTGAAAATTTTGAGTTAAGATGTATTTAGTAGCCAATATGTCTAAAATATTAGCTGCTTTTAGTTCTTTTTCTGTTGAGCTAGATTTGGATTGTGTGGCTCCCATTTGTATATGTAAAATAGATATATAATAAAATTGAATTAAAAGTAAAATTTAATTATGTAAATTAAGATAAATGCAGAGTAATTTCACGAAAAAGAAAGCAAAAAAAAAGAAATCAAAAAAGGTAACAAAAGCTTTATGGGAGACGTTTAATACAGAGATAAAAGAAGATAGTAATAAATTGGAATGTGTTTATTCGGAGCAAGAATTAAAAACTCGAGAATTTTGTGATTTATGTAATAGTATTGTAAATTATGGTGAGGATAGATTCCTTACGTGTACCAATCCAAAATGTGGAATAATTTATAAAGATACATTAGATTTGTCTGCTGAATGGAGATATTATGGAGCAGATGATAATCAAAGTTCGGATCCTACTCGTTGTGGCATGCCAATTAATCCATTATTGGAGAAATCATCTTATGGTTGCAAGGTGATATGTGGTAGCAGGTCTTCATATGAAATGAGAAAAATTAGACGATATACAGAGTGGCAATCAATGCCTTATAAAGAGAAATCACAATATGACGAATTTCAGAGGATTAAGGCGCTTTCTGCTGCGGGTGGTATTCCTAAAATGCTGGTAGATGATGCGCTTCGATATCATAAAAAGATTTCAGAGATGAAAACATTTAGGGGTTGTAATAGAGATGGAGTGATTGCTGCGTCGGTGTATATTGCTAGTCGTATTGCGAATTTTCCTCGTACGGCAAGGGAGATAGCAACAATCTTTCATTTAGACAATACGGCAGCTACTAAGGGGTGTAAAAATGCGATACACCTATTGAATAATATGGAGAAGGATATGGTAAATAATGATAAGACATATTTTCATAACACAAAACCGATTGCGTTTATAGAGCGTTATTGTAGTAAGTTAAATATTAACAAAGAACTAACGAAGGTTTGTGAGTTTGTAGCTTTAAGAATAGAGAAGTTGAATTTAATGCCGGAGAATACTCCTCATTCGGTGGCGGCGGGTATCATTTACTTCATTGCGCAGAGTTGTAATTTAAATATAAGTAAGCATGATGTCAATTGCGTAAGTGAAATTAGTGAGGTGACGATTAATAAATGTTATAAAAAATTGTTGGGATTACAAAAAGTGAAATCGACATCTTTAATTCCTTCGATAATTTTAAAGAAATATGAAGCGTAATTGTTAATAAATAAATTTATCAATTAATTTTAAATGACAGAACAAACATCTACGTTTGATGTAACAGAATTTAAAAATCCTGATGAAACTAAGAAAGAAGAGACTACGGATATCGTTGAAAAAGTACCGGAGCGTGTTTTTATTGTGCCGTATAGAGACAGAGAGCCTCATAAGATGGTATTTTCACGGGTTATGCCTTATATTTTAGGAGATTCAAACTATAGAATATTATTTATCCATCAAAAAGATACTAGACCTTTTAATAGAGGAGGTATTAAAAATATAGGTTTTCATTATGTAAAGAAGAAATGGTCTAATGCTTGGAAAAATATAACTTTAATTTTTCATGATATAGATTTTATGGCTTATCGTAAAAACCAGTTTTCATTTGAAACAAAGGAAGGGGAGGTAAATCATTTTTACGGGTTTCCTCATACATTGGGTGGAATATTTGCTATAAAGGCAAGTGATTTTGAGAAAACTGCCGGGTTTCCTAATATATGGACTTGGGGATTAGAAGATAATATATTATTAGAGAGAGTAAATGCTGTTAAATTAAAAATTGTAAGAAAACAGTTTATTCATGCGCAAAATCAAACTAAGAACATTATTAGTTTGTGGCATGGATGGGATAGACTTTTAAATCCTAATACAGGATTACAAAAGTTTCATCATCAAAGAGATAGTTTGTGGTCGATGTTAAATATAAAATGGACAGAGGAACAAGTAGAGGACAAAATTTGGATGATTCACGTGACAAGTTTTGATGTACCGATTACTGCGAAAGATCCAATGGTTAAAAATGCTAGAGTATCAAATTCAAGAATAAATAGACAATTTAACAGTTGGAGAGGTATGATAAAAAAGAGAAATAACCAAATTATAAGAAAACAAAAGGCAATGCAGGGTAGTGGTGGATTATTACTTAAATGGGGAAGAAAATAATATAAAAATACATTTAATTATTTTAATAAATGTATTTGTCAAAATCTAAAAGAATAAATACAAAGGAAAAACCTGATAGTCAGTCTATTTATTTAATATATCAATATTTCATTCATAAAGACAAATCAAGAAATAAAGAATTGCAGAAATGTTTACGTTTTAATGTAGAGAATCCATTCATAACTAAAATTTATTTATTAAATGAAAAATTATACAACGATGATGAATTAGGAATCAAAAGTGATAAAATAGAACAAAGAAATATAGTTAATAGAATAAAATTTAAGGATATTTTCGAATTCGTGAAAAATGAATCGTTGAATGGTTATATTGTGACTTGTAATGCGGATATATTTTTTGATAAGTCTATTAATAACTTAAGAAAAAGCAGGATGTCAAAAGAAAAACAATTATTGGCTCAGTTGAGATTTGATTATACAGATAAACAATTAGGTAAATGTAAATTATTTGGACCTAGAGCAGATAGTCAAGACACTTGGATATGGCATTCTAGGTTTAATCCTTATAATGAAAAGAAAATTTTTAATATTATGTTTGGAAAACCAGGTTGTGATAATAAGTTAATTTATTTGTTTAATTTGGTCGGATTTGATGTTGTGAATCAACCTTATTTCGTTAAAACATATCATATACAAAAGAGCGAAACGAGAGATTATGATGCAAGGAAAGCTTTACCTGGTCCTTATATGTTAAAATCTCCTAATATCCCAAATAGACAGATGGAATATACGAAAATTTGGGGTACTGTTGGGTGGAGATTAATACATACACATAAGACTTCTATAGAAGCAGTTACAAATAATTTGAATAGGTTTTTATTGGAGGAGGACAATGAAATAATGGTAAAATATTTGAGAGAGCAAATAGAAAATGATAATAATTTTTGTATTCCGCAGACAGAAATAAATGGGACAGTATTAAGTAGTGTAGTATTGATGATAAATCATTTAACTAATGGAGAATTTTTTGCTACAGGTAGAATTGATGAAAATAAATATGGTGATAATTTACAAGTAAAGCATTTGTGGAATATTTTAAATCAGTTGGTTACGCAAGTAAATCGTGATGAATTCAAGAATATAAGAAATTTACTTGCTTATTCAAATAAATACATGGAGGCTTTTCAAAAATCCAATTTGTTTGTAGGTTTGTCTTATTGGGATGAAAAATATAGAATATTAATGGCTGAAAATAAGAAAGATTTTTATAATGGATTTTTTGATACATTAAAAGGCAAAAACTGCGTAAATAGAACGGTGTTAAATACGTTTAATTATTTCCATCAGAATAGTTGGTTGTGTGAATTAAAAAGACAAAATATATTAATAATCTCTCCAGTTGCGGATAAAATAGAGTCACAAATCAACGAGAATATATTGGATAAATTATATAATAGACATATGTTTTCGGGTTGTTCTTTTTGTTTTATAAAATATAATGGTTGGAATACTCATTTACAGGAGGAAATAATAAATAAAATAGGAGATTATGATATTGCTTTATGTGACTGTGATATTTATGGACCAATTGTAAGTAATTATGTTTATACTGTTGGAAAATCTAGTATTGATATTGGAGAGATATTGTCTTTATATTTTGGATTATGGAATAAAAGTTTAATGAACAGTTACAAAGATATAATCCAATTATATTTGAATGAATATTGGAAAAGAATAAATTAAATAATCCATTTAAACTTATGATTAAATGAATAATTAAATGCGACCTAGTTCATTTTGTAGTTTAGCAACGTATACTTGTCATCATGAATTATTTGGATTACTTTTAAGTTTATCTTTATATCATCCTGGAGAAAAAGTCCATTGTTTGGTGGATAGTAAAACAAAAAAAACCATAGATGAATCTACGCCAAAGATAAAATTAAATATCAGATGGCATGTAAAACTAGATAAATATTCTGGAATGAATAGACGACAAATGGAACAAAAAGGTATTTGGTCTGGGTTTCAAATGATGAAAGCAGAGGTAATAAATTTAGCTTTAAAAGAAGACCCGGATACTTTATTTTTAGATGCGGATATGGTAATATTAGACACTATTGATGACATTGATAAATCCAAACAATTAGGTTTATCACCGCATTATATTAGAAAGCGTGACACAGATTTATATGGGTATTATAATGGAGGTATGTTATGGACTAATCAAAAAACATTAAAAGATGATTGGATTAAATTTACAAAAACGTCTAGATACTTTGACCAGGCTTCGATAGAGGATTTGGCAAACAAGTATACTTTTTTTACATTTAAAGAGAATTATAATTTTAGTTGGTGGAGAGTAGCACAGTCAGATATTCCACCTCAAAGTATTATTTCAAATATATCAATTAAAGATAAGAAACTCCATTATAAAAATCAACCTATGAAAATAATTCATACTCACTTTCATGAAAAATCAAATTTGACCATAAGAAGATTTAATCAACTAATGATAAATTTGTTGACAAAGATTAAAGACTATAAAACATTAATGATAATTTCAAGAATGATTAATAAAAAATGGATAATACAGTTACCTAAGCAACCTATGGGAGGCAAATGGGTACATAGTAACGATAGTTTCAGAGAGTTAGTTATTTTATTAAGAAATAAAAATAAGGATGTTGATGTTGAATTAAGTGAAAATAGTGGTCATGTTTGGATAAAACCCAGTATTTTATTGTATGACAGACCTACGTTATATTGGTCGGATAAGATGGGTAACCCAGCATTAGTTATGTTAGGAAATGGTAGTTTATCACAAGAAGGGAATAATTTAATGCAGCGAGGATTTAATGTAAAACCTTGGATATTTTGGCCTAGAAGACCAATGATATTAGAAAAGGTATTGAAAGAAAATAACATTCTTGGTTATGATGAACGTGCATCAACGACTATTTTTATAGGGAATTATGAAAATAATGTACAACAAAAATATAGACAAACAAATCATGATTGGAAATCTGTATTGGATGAATATCATTGTACATCGGGTCATAAACATAAGTTTACTCAGGAAGAATATTTGATGAAGTTACGAGGAAGTCGTTTTGGTTTATGTTTGCGGGGTTTTGGAAGTAAATGTCATAGAGAAGTGGAATTAATGGCGTTTGGTACTGTTCCGGTGGTAACACCCGAAGTTTCAATTAAGGATTATATGGATCCTCCTGTTGAAAATGTACATTATTTGCGAGTGAATAGTCCAGAAGAATTAAAAGAGAAGGTATCTAATATTTCTGGAGAGAAGTGGAAGGAAATGTCGAAAGCGTGTTATGAATGGTATCAGAGAAACGTTCATAGTGATAATTGTTGGGGAAATATGGTTTCAACGATTTTAACTTAAATGAAATAATTTGTAATAATATAAAATGAGCAAATTAGTAAGTATTGGAAAAGTTGATTGGGATAGAGACGATATTAAGTTTTCATTGGATGATTTTTTGAAATTATATTATAACAGACCAATTGATAATAATAGTGGTGGGATGGGGGCTCCGCACTGTTTCGCTACATATTTTATGATGAAGAAATTAAATAAACCTTTTATTATTGAAAGTGGTATTTGGAAAGGACAAAGTACATGGTTAATAGAAAACACGTGTCCAAAAGCGGAATTATTATGCATTGATCCAAAATTGGATAAAAGAATATATATATCTAAAAAAGCAACATATACAACTGTAGATTGGAACAATTTAAATATTAATAATCCCATGAACATATACACATTGTGTTTTTTTGATGACCATCAAAATGCAGTTAATAGAATTAAGAGAGCGGTACAACTAGGATATAAACATTTAATATTTGAAGATAATTATCCAAGAAAGCAAGGTGATTGTGTAAGTTTAAAGCAAATATTGGAAGAAGATGGAGAAATGGCGAAGATTTTAAAAGAACATATTGAAATTTATTATGAATTTCCTCCTGTATTTAAGCAAAAGAAAACAAGATGGGGTGATGATTGGAATGACACAAATTATCCTACTGCGAAACCTATATTTGACGAAATAAAAGGAAATGAAAAATATAAATTATTTTACGATGATGCATTAGGTTATACTTGGATAGCATATGTTAAATTGCGGTAAATACATAAATATTATTAGTTTTATAATAATATATATGCAAAAACTAGGAACTAATTATGGTGGATGGTATATTCCAAATGATATAAAATTAGATGAAAATAGTATTGTTTATAGCGCAGGCGTTGGCGAAGATATTTCATTTGATCTATTATTATCTAATAAGTATAATTCGAATATAATTCTAATTGATCCGACAAAAAGAGCCATTAAGCATTATGAGGAAATTTTAACGTATTTTAAAACTAAAGAGTGGAAATTTTCGGGTGATATTCAAAATGATTATAAAGAAAATATAGCAGAGTTGAAAGTTAATTTTGATAAAATAAAATATATTGAAAAAGGATTATGGAAGGAGCAATCAAAAATGAAATTTTTCCAACAAACTAATCCCAAATATGTATCACAATCATTAAAAAAAGAAATGTTTGGAACTAATTTTTACGAGGTAGAGGTTGATAGTGTTAAAAATTTGATGATTGATAATAATCATGATAAGATAGATTTATTAAAAATAGATATAGAAGGGGCAGAGATAGAAGTAATAAATAAAATGTTAGATGATAAAATATATCCAAGATATTTATGCATAGAGTTTGATTTATTTCTTAAGCGCAAAGATCCAAAAAATAAAACAGTAAAGTTAATACATAGATTACAGCTAGAGGGTTATAAAATTTTGTTTAATGATAATATGAATATAACATTTCAATATTTAAAATAACATAAATAAATAATTAATATAATCTACTAATAATAATAATAATATAATCATCAATTTTCAATTTTTTCATGGGTATCCTGGCCGAAGGCCCCTAAGGAGGGTGCAAGGGGGGCGGTAGCCCCCCTGCCAGCTAGGCGCCAAAGGGCC
>Ga0115013_10002584_pt1 | contig 10039 bp, 7 predicted proteins | sample SouAtlMetagenome_2_FD_88686 | JGI IMG/M metagenome (GOLD analysis project Ga0115013, IMG submission 88686) | Marine eukaryotic phytoplankton communities from Atlantic Ocean - South Atlantic ANT15 Metagenome | ecosystem: Environmental > Aquatic > Marine > Oceanic | place: South Atlantic Ocean... | reverse complement strand
ACTTAATTATGACATCTAACACCAATCCATTCATGCTTTCTAGTAGAGTAATAAGCAGTATGTCCAAGAAGTCCTACCTAATGCAAACTGGCTAGCTAGTTGTCTTGTGCTTATTACCACTTCAGAGTGCAGGAAGAAGATTCTTCTTCCGTAAAGTACTCGTGGTTGTCTAGTAGCCATCTCAATGTTGGAGGATCTTCTTCTTGCATCACGTCCCTGAGATCTTTTAGCATATCTCTATCCTCTCTTGTTATTGCAATGGGGTCATTCTTAATTCTCTTTCTCTTGTCGTCATCCAGGAATTCTGACAATCGTTTCGCCATTTTGTGAGTATCCCAATGGTGAACAGCACCAGCGTCAAAATCAGAACCTTGCTTCCAGAGCTTATATGCTGGTCTTGCAAGATTCAGTTTTTTCCTCACTCGTCTCTCTTCTACAGATTCAAATATCTTTCCCTCATTCCAGTCAAAGAACTTTATGTCTCCGTCTTGCAGCATTACATTCCAGAGTTTTGTGTCTGTTAGAATGACTCGTTTGTTGTGAGCATAATCCAGCATCTCGAAAAAGCGGCGCCAAAAGCAACGCACAAGATGTGGTGGCACGATGAGTTCGCGTTTATCGTTCATGTGCCGGTGCGTCTGAAACACACGTTCACTAACAATCACAGAAACGCGAGGAGCTGTTCCAATGCGTTTATGATTCAGTTTGTTGACTGCTGTCGTCGTGCTGTTTTTGCCTCCTTCATTCTTGTCGGGTAAGGAGAAGTGTCCGGTACGGAATGGGTTGGTAATGTTTGATGCAAAGTAGATTGTCTTGGGAATGTCGGGATGCGGTGATAGCCGATTCAAAACATCGACGGAATTAGCTGCGACCTCAGCAAAGTTAAATTGTGAATGTTTTTTGAACGAAACCTCGTAATTTCCTGAAAACTTGATAATGTAGTCAAATTCCGTCGGTCTATCGCTGAAGGATGCAGAAAATGTATCAGAATAAGCCCCAGATCCTAACCATTTGCCGAGCTTGATTTTCCGTAGCCATGATAGGTCTTGTGTTTCATCAAGATGGATAAGCGTCCAATAAGAAGGGATGCAGTCCTGAGGAGAATTCTTGCTTTCCTCTTCCCAGGGTCTCGTGAAGTCTGAAAACTGATTATCAGATGGTAGGTGCACCAAATTGATGAGGGTGATTAATGCTAAGCAAGCCAAGAAAGAAACCGTCCTCTTTCTTCTTGAAGGCATTCTTGCCAACTTTCATTCCAGGTTTGACGATAGGTTACGCTACTTTCAATAGAGATCTGATGGAGGGGACATTGAGGCGTGTGCTTTGCGAGTTCTGGTTATTCTCTTTTCCACCGTACATACCTCATCATGTAAAACGCACGAATTGTATGCATACCTGTGATGAATAAGATTGGCGCGCTCTCTTCCGAGCGTGTGAAAAAAAAAGATATTTTTTCATTTTGCGTGCCTCCCAATCGTTTCTGTTTCGTTTTCAAAGATGATTCTCAAGCTGAATCCAATTGCACTCAACACCATTTCGACTTGTTTCATTATTTCCAATCCATCCAATCGAATCGCAATTTTTCATCGATGCGACAACTATATTGCTACATTAGGGGAAGGCCAGGAATGGGAAAAGAGCTCTGGCTGGGATGGAATCTCCGGCAGCAATGAAAGACAAAATCCACACCAAACAGCCCTGCAGATCTTGGAACAAGAAACAAATATATTCGACACGAGCGTGATTGTCGAAGAAGGTCTACGTCTTGATGTTCCATGCAACCATGATGAATTCCACGAGCAAATACACCCCTTTGCGGTTCGTGTATCGGACGAGGACATGGATTGTTTGGCGTTAAAGCAAGAAAGGAAATACGATGCAATGCAACTCGTTGCCGTCCAAGACTTTGTGCAATCATCATCGTCTGACATCGTACCGGGATTGATCCAGGCCTTTCACCACGCCACGTACGGGAAATTCGATGCCACCATTTCCAAAAAAGTGCGAAACTGGGCGGCAGACAAGGAGAACGGGGCAAGTATTATGGCACGCAACGCCATCCAACTGGTGAACCAATGCAGAACTATCGAAAAGCGTGTGGCCACGGCCCAACAAATTGCCATGTTGCGACCCTCCATGGTCCCCATCGTCAATCTCATGAATCAAATCAAGGAGGATGTATCATCACCTGATTTACTCGAATCCTTGGACCAAGAAATTCATAAGTGTGTGACACTCGCACAAGAAGCCATTCGAGAGTTGATGGTGCAAAAGCAACAACAACAACAAATCCAAACTACCGATGTTGCCAAAGCATTTACGATTGCTACCATTAGTCGATCGGGGACACTGGCCAAGATATTGAAACCTTTGATTGACAACAACAACAACAACGTCAGAGTTGTTTGTAGCCAGTCGACGCCGGGCAATGAGGGGGAACTCATGGCCAGGGATTTAAATGTGGATTGGATTCCCGATGACGACATGCAAAAGTTGCTCCGCCAAACAAAGAATGTTGACCTTTTGCTGGTGGGTGCGGATTGTGTCCTGCCCCTCCAGGAATCTTTCACCAACAAAATTGGGACCAAACATTTATGCGAGATTGCCAAATCAAACGAAATACCGGTCTATTGCTGTGCCGATATTTGGAAGCTCTGGATCGAAAAGCACCCACCGCCTATTGAACAAGATTTGTTTGAAATCGTTCCGTTGGATCTTATAACAAAACTCCTGGTGCCGCCGCCTCCCTATCAGAGTGACGCATGGAACAATGTGCTGAAGCAGTACAACTAGCAGGAATTATCCATGGGCGTGCTTGGTCTATGCTTGGCTCCTTTGCGTCGTGTGGGAAATGTCGTTACGAAAGGAGCAATCAGGACAAAGCCAATGACAAGAACATTGACAACTAAATTCTAGAAAACCAATTAGATAGATTCAGTCTTACTAGAAATCTCCCACAGTAGATAATTTGCAATCAAGCCATCAAATCTCACAATAGAGCGAGGACAATTTCCTTTCGAGTCCTGCTCTCAAATGCCGTCTGCACTAGACCCACGCTCCCAGCGGGGGAGGACGGCATGCAGACCTCACCAGACCCCCATTGTCTGCAAATTGCTTGTTGAGTGATGCCAATGAGTGGCAACAATCTGCTCAAGGATCATGCGACAATCCACCCACAGCACAACATGATTTGGATAGCATGGGGGGTAGGGCACAACAACCAGGGTGGCTACAGTGCCCCCAGCAGACGATGCCTAGCACTCAGAGGGCTGGCTGTCGCCTTCGCCCACCACCACTACACACCCACCATTGACCGGCATACATACCAAAAGACGTTGTTGCCCCGGTTTTTGTTCAGAAGTTGATGGTTCTTGCCAAGCAGAAACTCTGTGGGCATATGGTAGTATACTGTCCTTAAATAAACCCAGAATCGCCAGAGCAAGATTGACTCGTGCGTGATGTCAAAACCGTCACGCTTGAACCGAACCGCAAGATTTCACGCTACCACGATTCGATTTTTTTTGAAATACAGTATCTTGATGCATTTCTTTCAACAAGGTGTCTCTTTTGACACATTATGGTTGCCAGCAGAACACTTATATTTGTTCGACGCACAAGAATACGAAAAGCATGAGGTTCGAAACCATTGCCGTAGTAGCCGCTATATCGGTAGAAGCTGTGGAAGGAGAAGGCGCGTTGTCCTATCATCTCTCGAAGGAGGCGCATGGCAGGAAGGAATCCATCGAAGCTTTCTCGGGACCGCGCTTTATCTTCGGAGACAAAGTACTTTCAAACGACAGAGTAATGCGACAGAGGTCGGAAGCCACAAATATCCAATCGAAATATGCCAGAGGTGCGTCCGTAGAAGCCGATATCGGAGTTCTTGCTTCCGAACAAAACACCCATCGTCTCCTGGGAAGAAATCGAAGGCTTACATCCACAGTTCCCGAGAGGAGCTTTCGTCGGTTTTTAGAAGAGGGGTCGCTCTACGATGGGTGGCAGTTCACCTACGAGGAGTACCAGCTTTACGAAAAAATGGGGGAAATCTGCCCATATGCAAGAATCTTTACTACTCGCCCCCCCACATTGGAGGCCTTGAGCAGGCCCTTGGCCCATGCTGTCGAGGTTTACTGCAGCCGATATGGTGACGACGCCTGCAGTACCTGTGAGGTCACCAATCTTTACGAAGACGGTGCCATCTCGGGCTACACAATCTCTATGGATTGTGCTGATTCCAGCAAGGATTTTCTCTCGCCACTATTCGATGCGTGCGATGGGTTGGGGCTGGGATTCGGGTTGTACTATAACCAAGAATTGTGTGCCGCATGCGACGTGGACGTCGAATCCAACTTGGTGTACATGCGCGACTGCCATATTGCCAGTATCGGGTACGATCTCGACACCATACTCTACAACAAAGGGTACAGCGGGTTCTATGTGGACACTCAGTTCTTTCAAAAAGATCCAATTGTGGAAACTGCGAATTCTACTTGCAGCGACTATTATTATGATTGCAACTTTTGTGGGGTCAGCTTCGCGTACGACCCCGAAACCGGAATGCCCACGGAATCCTACGACTTTGCAATCGATTGCACCAACCAAGCCCCCGATCCCAACTTTTTTGAGGAACTCTCGTTCCTGAAGAGCCTGTGTGAGTGCGGTGTGTGCGCGAGTTGCAACGTCGATGCGGACAAGCGGCTCGTGGAATTCGTTGATTGCAACATCTCCCGGGGGACGGAAGAGTTTTTCAAAGAGGTGAATGAATGGTTTGCCAACGCATTCCCGGAGGAGGTGGAAGGAGAGCTCGATGAAGACGAAACGAATGCAACCCCGGAGGAAGTAGGCAAAGAGCTCGATGAAGAGCTTGCCAGCGCAATCTCGGAGGAGGTGGATGGGGAGCTCGATGAAGACCAAATGAATGCAACCCCGGAGGAAGAGCCCGATGCATCAAATGTACAATATCTTGACTTGAGATATTCGGTTGAATATTCCCTCCCAAACAAGAAAATTCCGAGGCAATCGGATTATTTGGAACTGAGCCAAGCTACCGGAGCATACTTGAAACGTTTTATGCTAGGTGCTCAGGAAAACCTGTTGGACTTTGACACGAGAATAATATCCAACACAATTCTGTGCGTATAGGTGCAAATTATTGAGTTTCTGGTTTTGCCACAAAGTGACCACTAATGCATCTCTCGTTCCTTTCTTCTTTTCAAAACGCTCTGTTAAAAACCCATTCATTGCAAAACAGATCTTCATCGGATACATCACGGGTATCCGTTCAATTCATTTCCCTTGCAGCCTTCGGCAACGATTCAGTCACAATCCCAACCCCAGGAAACCTGTTCTCCGTTCTTGAAATAGCCTTGACGAATCCCCAATCTTACCTAGACGAACTGACAGAGGTGTTGCCAGAGTCCAACATCTTTGACAGTACAACCGCTATAAATTATGATTTCCCTCAATTTCTCGCCACAGAACTTGTACCGCAGGAACCTACACCTCCCACCGACACCGATGTGTTGGAAACAATCGCTTCTTCTGCATTCCGGAAACCGAATCCTTCGGTTGCCATACTCGTGGCTATGGTGGCTTCATGTATGACAGTGGCCCTGTGGCATGAGTAAAATCTGGCTGTGGCATACCATTTCGGCTGCACCACTATATTGGAAGTCTGGTTGCAACCATGGATCGCTTTGGCTCCCAGCAATCCCGTGGAGGAATGAGAAATCCACTGCCGAGTATTACTACTCCTACTAAAATAAATATAATAATAATCATGATATACAGTTTCAATGTGCGTGTCTGTCTATCTGTCCGTATTCGGAACAAAAACGCTTCAGCAAAATTCATCCATTGTCATTTCGATCGAGAGGCATCAATGTTTTGACAACACACAAATAATCGGTTACGTTGCCGTTTGGATAGGACTCCACCGAGGATGGAATGCAAGTGATGGTTTGGAAATCCAAACATGAAGAACGATTGGTAGTTTCACACTATACGTCAAGCGCAAACCGCCGAACATAAAGTGCCCCAATAAATAACAAAGACACGACGAGACGAGCAGCATCTCACCATGACAACTAGCAACAACAATAAGGATTACGATTTGGACAATCCCGTGGCGGTGATTATCCAGCTTCGCAAACAGCTCTGTGCACTCGTCGTGGCACTGTCCCAAATCCCATTTTCGAAACAACAACGCGAGGCGGCAAGTATAGGGCATGACGAACCCGTATCCCCCTTTGATTCCGTGGCCATTGCCATGAATCCCTTTTTTGGGTCGCTTCCCACCCTGTTTCCTTCGATATTTGGTGATGACAAAAGCAATGACAAAAACAACAAAAAATACTACTACGATTATGAAGAAGTTGACGAAGTCATTCCTGATGATCCTGCTGCTCCTCTCAAGGAGACTCTGCGGCAGGGCGTCTTTCCGTTAGTCATAGCCTGCGACAAGGGCAACATTGCCTGTCTGGAATACTTTTGGCAATTGCTTTCCATCAAGGCTTCCAAAAGTACACAAACACTCCCACGAAAATATTGGGAGGGTTTGATTGGCAGTCCCCTGTATTCGAAAACCATGCCCGATTGCAACACGGCGTTGCACCACGCCACTACCGAGCACGCCATCAAGGCGGAGCGTGAGAGCAACAAGAACAGCAAGAAAAGCATAACGATTCTCGAGCTTTTGGAAAAGATTGCCATGGCGCAGGCCAGGCTTTCCGAAACGGGCAATCCGGGAAACGACAATTCCAAACCCAACAAAGCTGAAGACGACAATGATATCATTTTGAAACTCGGTGCCGCTACCAACAAGAACGGGGACACGCCCCTCATGATGGCCGTGGCGGTGGAGGATGCGGATCACGAAAAGTATCCGGGAACCACTCTTCCGGAGGTCTGGTACAACACCCTATTACAGCGTCTCGAGAAATTGGATCGCAAACGAAAAGACGAACGAATCAAAACCATTCACGACGTTTTACGAGCTACCAACCGTTCCGACAACACGATCTTGTCGTACGCCTGGATGCAGGGGCGGCAACAGATACTTCGGTGGCTGATTCACGTGGATCAGAATTACAATACGGATCCCAAAAACCACGGCCCGGCCATTGTGTCCCAGGACACGGTGGCGGGCTTTCGGGAAATGACGTCCAATCTCGAACGCAAACTCGAACGGCGATCGGAGCGGAACGAATTCGCAAGAGGAAAATACGAATCCTCTCTGGTTTCTTGCGAAGAGTGTACCCGAATACTGGAGGCCCACGCTACCGCGGTATCGGAAAAGGTGGCGCAGGAACTTTTGGAGGGACTCCTCCTCGAGGATGAGAACAACAACAATGCTAGCGAAACAAAATTTAGCAAAAACAAAAAGACGAGAAAAAAGAAGAAAAAGAAAAAGCAGCAGTCGTCCAACAACAATAGCAACAGTAACTCTACTAACAAAAACACACAACCACCTTTGGTTGTGGAACCATCAAATGAAGCATCTATCGAATCAAAGGACCAACCAAGAGATGTTGCGAAAGAGACTTCAGCTAACGAAGAACCCCAAAAGGAAAGCGATGATGTGTCGGTAGAGACAACGGATAGCAGCAAAACAGGGAGCAATAAAGATGATGCTCTCTTTGTGTCGCGGTTAGCAAACGGTAGGGTCGCTGTAAAAGTCCTGGGGAAAGAAGGCGACGAATTAGTAGCATCTAGCAATGAGGCGCAGCCAACCCAACAAGACTTGGAGCAAGAAGAACTGAACAGAGGTGGTGCGTTCCAAACCAAGACTGTTAACAAGAAAAGGTTTCATCGCAAGCTCTCGGAAGATGCTATCGATGGCAAAGAGAAACCAAAGAAGAATCCACCACAATCCAAGAGGATGATGAATGGAGATCATCCAGAGCAGCAGCAAAACAATCTACCAACAGAGAAAAGCAATGTTGGCAAAAAGGAGAACTACAAAAATCAGAGTAGTAATGCCGAAGATTCTAATAACGAGAGGCTCGCCAACAAGGTCATCAATGGTAACAAACCCGTAGAGCAACAGGACGAAGAGCTTCCGTTGCCATCGAATGCCTGGCAACGGAAACCCACAATTTCGTTGGATGATTACATCCATGAAAACGTCCTCCTTCCAACGTTAAACAATATGTCATCCCCTCTAGCACAACTGCGAGAGTCATCGTCGTTGTTGTCACCATTGCCACAAACCCAGCAGAATTTGACGTCCCCCAGCGCCGACGCCATTCTCAAGGCACTGTGCCTCGATATGGATTCTCTCCTGCACAACAGTCACGATATGGCCCAGAACCTGTCACCAGCTCAGCTGGATGCCGTGGAGGGCATCTTGCGCCAACAGCTTGACGCTGTGGCACACGCAAGAATTTTGCAGAAACAACGCTCTGGGAACAGCAGCAACGGACCGGGTGTGATTGGGGATGGTAAATTCAGGTGACAACGATCCCACCTTCCAACGCTCCACATAGATCCATCTAGAATTAATTGTAGGAAAGGTTAAGGAAAAGATCAATCTATACTATGTGAATTTTATGCAATTCGTACACGTGTCCATCAAAACGAATGGTTGGGAGAGGTTTCACACAAAAAGCTAGAAGGAGAAGACGCCTCCAAGTCGATTCTAGAAGAAGATATATAGTTCATTATTAATCCTACAAGGCTGGCTACAAACAAGCATAAAGCTGCTACGAGAGGCAGCTAGATTCAAATGTAGTTTTTTTCTCTTGTAGACCGAAATGTAATTCTAAATTTCAGTAACGTCTGACCGGCGCACAGCACAATTCTTGTTCCGTTTTCCTTTTGATCGCGCAAAGAGAAGAAACCAATCGCGAGGCCTTCTCTCCTTGTTCGCGACAGCTGTAAATGACACTTGTGTAGTTGATCGTGAAGGGCAAAGCATGCCTCTCGAGGCAAGAACTAGAAAGATTTTGACGGAGTGCTTTTTCTATTCTCAATACATCATCTCAAACATCAGAAGACAAGGAACTCAACAAAAGCAATTGCTTGTTTCCATAAATCAAACGACAAGCGACAATCTACGCCTTGTAGCAAACGAGAGTGTCGAGAGGAAAACTGTCGCTGATTTCAAGCAGCATCCAAGAATTCTTCCAGTTCGGTTGTCAAATCCTGTCACGACGAAATTCCTTCCGGATTGGTTCCTTCGATCCCACATTCTCATAAAGAGGTAGAGTCATAAGGACGTAAAAATATATTGGAACCATATTATATACACACAACAACAACCACCATGGTTCCCAACATTGAAAAAAAGAACAAACCCGAGCTCTTCAAATCGGCAACATCGCCGGTTTCGCCGTCCCAGCACACCAAGAAATTTTTGAGGACGACCAGCTGGCAGGAAATCTCGTTCGAGTCCCACTTTAATATTGGCTTGATCCTCAACTCGACCTGCATTCGGGATATGCATGTTTCCGCCATCAATAAACCCGCCAGTCGGTGCCATTTGTCGTCCCTGGTGATTTTGAATCCCAACGAACACGAGGCGGATTGCGATGACGCTTGTAGTGATGACAGCGAAAACAAGAATTCCAACAAAATGCTGCACCAATCGGTCGAACGGTGGCTGCAACGCAACAAAATTGCGGCGGACGTAAACGACTTGGATTACATTGGCACCGGAAAGGCCAGCTGTGACAAAATGCTCCAATCGGATCAAATCCACGCCGTGTACATTATAGTTCCACCATGGTAGGTTGCTTGTAATTCAATATGTTTATACATTGGGAATGAATATTGCTCTATAGTCTCTTTCAAAAAAAGACACAATGAGAATAACATCTAACCCTTGCTTCGTTTCCTTTGCTGCACACACATTCAATCACAGCTCCCAAAAAGAATACGTGCTCCAGGCCCTCAACGCCAAAAAACACGTCCTCGCCAACGACCCTACCTCGGTTCATCTCAAGGATTTTGTTGAGGAACTGGAATGTGCCAAAACCAACGGAAAATTCATTCAGACGACCGCCATGTTTGTTCACCAGTACCGGGTCCAACGCTTTTT
>Ga0115013_10002583_pt1 | contig 10040 bp, 10 predicted proteins | sample SouAtlMetagenome_2_FD_88686 | JGI IMG/M metagenome (GOLD analysis project Ga0115013, IMG submission 88686) | Marine eukaryotic phytoplankton communities from Atlantic Ocean - South Atlantic ANT15 Metagenome | ecosystem: Environmental > Aquatic > Marine > Oceanic | place: South Atlantic Ocean... | reverse complement strand
CTTGCGGTGATAAGTCTTTCATTTGTTGTGTATCTTGTTCCAGGAACCTTACCAAACTCATCTTCCAATTCACTCAAGTTATTGGCGGGTTTTCCACCGCCGACGTTTTACAGTGTTTATCTACAAGATTCTGATTGTCCCCTCAATTTGGATTGTTATAAAGACTTCGACAAAGGGGTAGCGGTTGCTAAAGCGGAGAATAAGCCAATATTATTGGACTTTACAGGTTGGGCGTGTGTCAATTGTCGTAAAGTCGAAGAAAATGTTTGGAGCGATCCAGAAATTTATCGATTGATCAACGAGGAATTGGTTTTGATTTCTTTATATGTAGATGACCGAGAGCCATTGGCAAAGGAAGATCAATTTACGCTGGAATACACTTCAGGACGGATTCGTAACATTGAAACTATCGGACAGAAATGGGCTGCTTTTCAGGCGATTAATTTCAACTCCGTAGCCCAACCGCATTATATACTGATGATGCCAGATGGAACCCTGTTGTCACCACCACAGCAATACACAGATACCCCAACCTATTTAGGATGGTTGCAAGATGGTTTGGCCAATGTGCCTCGTCAAGCTTTGGGATTCACACTCGAGTAAGACCCACCATAATAAAGAAGTGGAGAGCCGTCAAAAACACGACCCGAAGAAACCTTTGCGACATAAATCCAGTGATCCCCGCCGTCGTGGGTTGCCTGTAGTTTTGCTTCCAAAACCCCCAGACTATCCGCAAAAACAGGGTGTTTGTGTTCTGGCAACGTAACTAAATCTTTAAACCGCTCTTCACTGGTCAATTTGGAATTAGCAAAGTGATTTGACACCTCTTGCTGACCTTCAGATAAGATGTTAATCGCCAATGATTGTTCTTCGCTCAGGGGCACATTAAAACGTGCATCCTTGTCGATGCAAAACAAAACAAGAGGTGGATCAAGAGAAACGGAGCTAAAGGAGTTGACTGTTATTCCATGTGATTCCCCTTGATGTGTAGTGGTTAAAACCGTTATTCCTGTCGCATAATGCCCACAAATTTTTCTAAAGTCAGTTGGATTCATATTGCAAAGAAAATAATAGATAAGGAGAATACACGAGCTTGCACAAATAATTTTTACCTTTAACCAAAACCTATTTATGCTGAACCAAGTTTTTGCAAGTGCCGTTTTTGGCATTGATGCCGTTCCCATCACAATCGAAGTACATATTGACGCTGGTATTGGACACCACTTGGTGGGATTGCCCGACAATGCATAAAAGAAAGCAATTACCGCATCGTCTTAATCGAACACCCGATGGCCTTGGTTGTTGTAGTACTTGGAGATTCCCCAGCCAAAAGCGCATCAACGGCTTGTTCGACATAGCGCTTTTTCACTTTATTGGGTTTGCGTGAGCTATCATCTATCGCACCGATATAGCTCACGATATTATTCTCCCCCTCCTTTTGTAAGACAAACACATGTGGGGTTTTTGTGGCGCCGTATTGGGGATAAACCTGCTGCCCAACATCTTGCAAATAGGGAAAAGTAAATCCTTTTTCTGTTGCACGGACTTTCATATTTGCCAGTTCATCACCATCTATGGCTGCTGGGTCATTGGGATTAATCGCAATCACAGGGTACCCTTTTGACTTGTATGCCTTGTCCAATGCGATAATCCGATCCTCATAGGCCACGGAATAGGGACAGGTATTGCAGGTAAAAATGACAATAAAGCCATTGGCATCTTCAAAATCAGCCAAAGACACCATCTCGCCATCGACATTAGGTAAAGAAAAATCAGTGGCTACATCACCAATATTGTAACCATCACCCGTAACAAGCTTAGTCGGCGTAGAGAGAAATAATAAACTAAAAGCGAATAAAATGATTTTCATAATGTATTGAATTAAAAGTAAGACTTGACTTCATTGAACAATTCATTCTTTGTAAAGGATTGCTCATAAAACCCGCGTCGGTTTTTGGTATAGATCAAGGTTGCGGGCAAAGCACCACTCCAAGTGGTACTGATTTCATTGATCCAATAATTTTCGTCCTCATCATCGAGGTGCACGACTCTCGATTGGAGCTTGTGCTTTTCGACAAAGGGAATCAGTCGTTTTTCTTTGTGCTTGGGAAAATCAAGGCTAACCAGTAACACTTCGACATTCTCCAACTTGTTGAGTTCTTCAAAATAGGGGAGTTCTTTAATGCAGGGGGCACACCAAGTCGCCCAGAAATTGACAACTTGTATGGATTCGCTATTTTGATATAAAAGGGGTTTGAGTTGCTGATAATCCATGGAAATCACATCTGTAGATTGAGCAAACGAATAGCTAGAAAACAACAGGATAGCAAGTAGAAGATTTGGTTTCATTTTATAAATGTAATAAAGTTTCAATCACCTGCATCAAATGCTGGAAAATTTAACATTTTGTGAAGAAATCATTTTCAACAAAACCCCCTTTGATATTGTTAATTTCTTTCAACACTTGCACTTATATATATAAAGATGAAGTTTTAAATTAGCCACCATGCCACAAACCACGCAATACACCGAAGATAATATCCGTTCGCTCGATTGGAAAGAGCATATCCGGATGCGTCCAGGTATGTATATCGGTAAACTTGGCGATGGTTCATCTGCCGATGATGGGATTTATATTTTGCTTAAAGAAGTGCTCGACAACAGTATCGATGAGTTTGTCATGGGTGCGGGTAAAACCATAGATATCTCAGTCAAGGACGGGCAAGTGACTGTTCGAGACTATGGCCGTGGTATTCCCTTAGGGAAAGTTGTCGATGTGGTTTCCCGTATGAATACTGGTGGCAAGTATGACACCCGTGCGTTTAAAAAATCTGTTGGACTCAACGGGGTAGGAACCAAGGCCGTCAATGCATTGTCAGCTCATTTTAAGGTGGAGTCTGTCAGAGATGAACAATCCAAAGTAGCCGTATTTGAGCGAGGCGAACTTGTGGATGATCCCGCACAAGAACCGAGTAGCAAACGAAAAGGAACTTCGGTTTCTTTTGTGCCCGATGAAAGTATTTTTAAGCACTATCGGTATCGTCATGAGTACATTGTGCGTATGCTCAAAAACTATGTCTATCTCAACCCAGGATTGACAATTGTTTTTAATGGCGAAAAGTATAAATCGGAAAATGGCCTTAAAGATTTATTGGAGGACAACAATAATTCCGATGATATGCTGTACCCCATCATTCACTTGCGTGGCAATGATATCGAAGTGGCCATTACGCATAGCAAAACCCAATACAGCGAAGAATACCACTCTTTTGTCAATGGACAACACACTACACAAGGTGGAACTCACCAATCTGCTTTTCGAGAGGCCATTGTAAAAACAGTTCGGGAGCATTATGGCAAAAACTTTGACGCATCTGATATTCGAAAATCCATAATTTCAGCGATCAGTATCAAGGTGATGGAGCCCGTATTTGAATCCCAGACAAAGACCAAACTTGGATCTACAGAAATGGGAGGGAATTTACCATCGGTTCGCGCTTATATCAATGATTTTATCGGGACACAACTCGATAACTATCTTCATAAAAATACCACAACGACAGAGCAGCTTCAACGTAAAATTCTGCAAGCCGAAAAGGAAAGAAAAGAACTTTCGGGTATTCGAAAGCTGGCACGTGAACGCGCCAAAAAAGCGAGTTTACACAATAAAAAACTAAGAGACTGTCGCGTACATCTTGGGGATCTAAAAAAAGAGAGACGATTGGAATCAACTCTTTTTATAACGGAAGGAGACTCGGCGAGTGGATCGATTACAAAATCGAGAGACGTGAACACCCAAGCGGTGTTTAGCTTAAGGGGAAAACCGTTGAATTCCTACGGTATGAGTAAAAAAATCGTGTATGAAAACGAGGAGTTTAACCTTTTACAAGCTGCCCTCAACATCGAAGAAAGCATGGAGGATTTGCGATATAACAACATTGTTATCGCAACCGATGCTGACGTCGATGGGATGCATATACGCTTACTGCTCATCACGTTCTTTTTACAGTTTTTTCCAGAGCTTATAAAAGAGGGTCATTTGTATATCCTACAAACCCCATTATTTAGGGTACGCAACAAAAAAGAAACGATCTATTGTTATTCTGAGCAAGAGCGCATCGATGCAATTGAAAAACTTGGGCAAAAACCCGAAATCACTCGATTTAAGGGGTTGGGTGAAATTTCGCCAGACGAATTTAAATACTTTATAGGGGAGGACATTCGACTAGACCCTGTGATGCTCGACAGAGCGGTTGGTATTGACGAGCTGTTGTCTTTCTATATGGGTAAAAACACACCTAAACGTCAAGAATTTATCATTGATAATTTGAAAGTAGAACTCGATCAGGTCGAGGAGTAGTATGGAGGAACACTTGGACAAACATCACGACGAAACGCAAGACACCTTAGTCAAGGTGACAGGCATGTACAAGGATTGGTTCTTGGACTACGCTGCCTATGTGATTCTGGAACGTGCCGTACCTGCCATAGCGGATGGACTCAAACCCGTTCAAAGACGAATATTGCATTCGATGCGCGAGTTGGACGACGGGCGCTATAATAAGGTAGCCAATATCGTGGGACACACCATGCAATACCATCCACACGGAGACGCTAGTATATCCGATGCCATGGTGCAAATTGGTCAGAAAGACTTGCTTATCGACACACAAGGAAATTGGGGAAATATTCTCACCGGTGACCGTGCTGCAGCATCTCGTTATATCGAAGCTAGACTTTCCAAGTTTGCTTTAGAAGTTGTTTTTAGTCCAAAGATTACGCAATGGCAGTTGTCTTATGACGGACGAAAGAAAGAACCGATTCACCTCCCAGTTAAGTTTCCATTACTTCTTGCACAAGGGGGAGAGGGAATTGCAGTTGGTCTATCTACAAAAATTTTACCGCACAACTTTAACGAGCTGATCGACGGATCGATTAAACACCTCAAAGGAAAACGATTTGAACTCTACCCAGATTTTCCGACTGGTGGTGTGATGGATATCGGGCAGTACGAGGATGGAATGCGAGGTGGAAAAACCCGTGTTCGCGCAAAAATCACTCAACGAGACAAAAGCACACTCGTTATTTCAGAAATCCCTTTCACAACAACCACCTCGTCCTTGATTGACTCAATCCTTAAAGCAAACGACAAAGGAAAGATTAAAATCAAGCGAATTGAGGATAATACAGCTGCGCAAGTTGAAATTCTAATTCATCTACCTACCAACATATCCCCTGACAAAACCATTGATGCGTTGTTTGCGTTTACCGCTTGCGAAACTTCTATCTCTCCTTTGGGTTGTGTGATCGAAGACAACAAACCCCTGTTTGTTGGCGTAAGCGAAATGTTACGCCGTTCGACCGATAAAACGGTTTCCTTGCTCGAGCAAGAACTCCTCGTAAAGCAGGGAGAATTAGAGTCACAGTGGCATTTTGCTTCACTAGAACGCATCTTTATAGAAAAACGCATTTACCGCGACATCGAAGAGCAGGAAACATGGGAAGGTGTGGTGGCAGCAATTCACAAAGGATTAGCACCGCATATCACCCACTTAAAGCGTGAAGTTACGGATGAAGATGTATCAAAGCTCACCGAAATACGAATCAAACGGATTTCAAAATTTGATTTCGATAAAGCCCAACAGCGTATTGAGGCGCTTGAAACCGAACTCACACAAGTGAAATACGATTTGGCAAATATTATTGAATTTGCCATTAACTATTTCACCCATTTGAAAAAGACTTACGGGAAAGGTCGTGAGCGCAATACAGAAATTCGTGTGTTTGACGACGTGGATGCAAAGAAGGTTGTGATTCGCAACACCAAACTCTATGTGAACAGAGAAGAGGGCTTTGTGGGTACATCGCTACGAAAGGATGAGTATGTAACCGACTGTGCTGATATCGATGATATTATCGTATTTACCGAAGATGGGAAAATGACCGTGACCAAGGTTGAGTCCAAAACCTTTATCGGAAAAAACATCATTCATGTAGCCGTATTTAAAAAGAAAGACGATCGCACCATCTACAATATGATATACAGAGATGGACGAGGGGGCACAACTTATATGAAGAGATTTCCAGTAACTGGGGTTACAAGAGATAAATCTTATGACCTGACCAATGGAAAAGCCCAGTCCAAGGTGTTTTATTTCTCGGCCAATCCCAATGGGGAGGCGGAGATTGTTACCGTTTTGTTGCGACAGTCGGCGAGTGTCAAAAAACTAAAATGGGACCTTGACTTTGCGGATTTGGACATCAAATCGAGAGGAGTTCGGGGAAATACAGTCACCAAATACACACTCAAACGGATTGAGATGAAGGAAGAAGGCGTATCCACACTAAAACCTCGCGACATTTGGTTTGATGAGACCGTCGGCCGTCTTAATGTTGATGGACGTGGAGACTTGGTCGGAGCGTTTCGAGGTGATGATCGCTTGTTGATCGCCACGAAGTCAGGTATGATTAAAACCAGTATTCCTGATTTAAATATGCATTTTCCTGAGGATATGTTGGTCTTGGAAAAATGGGAGCCGACCAAACCGATATCCGTAATCTATTTTGACGGTGCTAAAGAGCGCTATTTTGGAAAACGCTTTATCATCGAATCTGCAGACCGAGAAGAGAGTTTTATTAAAGAAGGAAAGCAAAACCAACTTGAGTTGATCAGTTCCGATCACAGACCTGTGTTTCAGATTGAATTTGCTAAGCCCAGAGGAAAGGAACCCAAACCCTCTCAACAGATTTTATTTGAAGATTTTATTTCGGTAAAAGGGATCAAAGCCCTCGGTAACCAAGTAACGACTGACAAGGTCAAACAGTTCAACGTATTGAATTCTTTACCTTACGATAATCCTGTCGAAGAAACTCCAGCCAATATTGAAGTGGAAGACCCTGAAACGGTTGAAAAAGAAGATGAAGGAAACTCCCAAATCAGTTTGGAGTTATAAGGGGCGTTTATAGCCCTTGATGGGGAGTAACCACCTAAAGCTACCTAAAAAACCGATTGAGCACAACCAGAACAGCCAGCATAAAAGGAGCAAGAATCTCAGGTTTTGGGTGTTTTACCGTTTTTGCAATGCGTTGCCCTGCTAGTTGGACAGTCAGAGTGGGGATGAGCCAATCTGCTATTTTGGGAATTCGACTTTCACAGATGGGTTTGTTGCTAAAATAGGGAGTGTTTACCTTCCCAAACATACAAATGAGACCGAGAAATTGATTTGCCTTAGTCCAGAACCCTTTTCACACGTCCGCGCTGGACATTTGAGCGGTCACCGACTAGGTTATATTCAAAGACATAGCCATCCTCAAAAGTAGAGAGGATTTTCATTTGAACGGCTTTAGCCTCTTGAAAGGTGAGAGGGTTTCTTTTGGTGACAATACACTCGCAATCACTGACCCAACGGATATTGGCAGTGTCGGGAGTGGCGAAGAAATAATCGATTTCAATGGAGTCGTTTCGGACAAATCGACTGGAAAGGGTATCCCTATCAACAACCGTGTAAAAGCTGAATGAACCAGTTTGAAAGGGCTTGCAGTTCCGCTCTGTTGTATAGCAAGCTGTATAGAGGATGAAAACCAAAACAGAACGGGAAAACAGTCGCATAGCATATTTTAACCGCAAAATTAATCATTTTTTCGGGATGTACTCTGTAAAACGCCCATCTTTATACAGTAAAACGATCTTATAGATTTCGATTCCTGCTTGTGTTTTGGGTGTTGGCGCGGGTGCTGTTGGGCTCTGCTCGGGAGTGGGCTTGTCAGTAAAAGTCATTTCTTGAACGCCTGTGGGTTGCCCCTGGTCGATTGGTGAGAGATAGCTAACTGGGGTTTCGGACTCTTTACCAAACAACAACCAATCGGTCGAGTAGGAGGGAAACGCTCGAACTGTCTTTAAGATAAATTCCAAGCTAGGTTTGTTCCGCCCAGACAGGACATGCGAAATGGAAGACCGCTGCACGCCTATGGTGTCCGCAAAAGCTGAGGAACTCAGTTGTTGTTCTTCCAAAATCTGGGCAATACGTTTGACAATTTCTTCCATATTACAAATGTAAATTACAGTTGATTTTAACAATAGTTATGTAAATATACTGATTAATTTAATACCTTATAGATAAATCAAAATTCATATTTTACTTTAATATAAATATATAACTAACTAATAATTAGGCATTTAAATAATATTTTTATTATACATTATACATTTGTAGCATTTTCGATGTGTTTTTGAATGATTCTCTATACAATTGTAACAATATGAAGTTTACTTTTGTGACTTGTATTCTGTTTACATTTGCAAACGAATATTCATTATGAATCCGTTTCCTTCATTTTCGACTGTTGTAGAATCCAAATTATTAGGTCGATACATCACCAATTCCCATATTGAGTCTTTGTTAGCTAATTATAATCACTCGATAATCGGGCATAGCACTTCTGGTTTGCCCATTTATCGCATTCGGGTAGGTACAGGGAAGATCAAGGTTTTGATGTGGTCCCAAATGCATGGAAATGAGTCCACAACTACAAAGAGTTTGTTCGATTTACTTCGTTATCTTACTTCCAATCCTGATTTGCTCGATCAGCTACAGCTTTCCATCATCCCCATTCTCAACCCCGATGGAGCAAAGGCATACACGCGAGTCAATGCCAATCAAGTGGATTTAAATCGAGATTCGATACAGTTGAGTCAGGTCGAAAGCCGATTGTTACGTGATGAGTTTGATCAATTTTCACCTGATTATGCATTTAACCTGCACGATCAGCGTACAATTTTCGGAGTTCATGACAAACCTGCAACCATATCATTGTTGGCTCCTGCTTATGATGAGGATCGAAGTTACAATTGCTGTCGAACCCGAGCTGCTCGATTGGCAAGCACCATCTTTAAAGGCCTTCAGCCATTGATCGGATCACAAATTGGGCGTTTTGATGACCGTTTTAACCCCAATTGCGTAGGAGATGCCTTTCAGTCTGCAGGAGTGCCGACCCTTCTTATCGAAGCGGGTCACTATCCAGACGACTATGACCGTGAGAAAACGCGAGAATACGTGTTTTACGCCTATGTATTGGCACTTGAAGCCATTGCCAGCTCAACTTTTAGGAACTTGTCGGCTTATCACTCAATCCCAGAAAATAAAAAGATCTTTTTCGACCTTCTTTTACGAGATGTAAGTTTTATAGAAAATGGCAGTCAGCAGAGAGGGGATGTTGGGTTGCAGTATCAAGAAGTTTTGCAAAACGACTCCATAGCTTTTCAAGCGGTTTTTGCTGCTGCTGGGGAATTATCGCATTGCCATGGTCATATTGAGCCCAATTGTGAAAAACTAAACGCAATTGACTTTAAAATCGAAGAATCCGCACAAAATGTGTTGAATATGTTGGATTTATAATACGATTTACAATAAATTAGCGTTTAACATACATATAATTGAAAGGATTTTTACTTTATTTGCAAAAAGAACAATATGAATAAAGTGAAATTGGACGAAATCGATCATCAAATCCTTGACATTCTGATCGATAACATGCGCACCCCTTTTACCGACATTGCCAAAAAGCTCTTGATTTCAGCGGGAACTGTTCACGTTCGTGTAAAGAAAATGGAAGATGCAGGGATTATCAAGGGTTCATCCTTGACTCTGGACTACAAAAAATTGGGCTATTCGTTTATTGCTTACATCGGGATTTATCTAGAGAAGACCCACCAGACAAAATATGTTTTGGAGCGTCTTTCCGAGATTCCGAATGTTACGGTAGCGCACATCACGACTGGTAAGTTTAATATTTATTGCAAGGTCCGTGCAAAAAGTACGGAGCATGCCAAAGAAATCATTTTCTCGATTGACGACATCGATGGAATTTTGCGTACAGAAACCATGATTTCGTTAGAAGAAAGCATTAATGACAAAAAACGCTTGATGCATACCATTTTCCAAGAACTGTAAAAGGGTAAACACATATATGAAACCCTCTTACCACAAGTTCGAGGGTTTTTTTAAATTAAAAATAATCAATGGCACAAAAAACAAAATTAG
>Ga0115013_10002582_pt1 | contig 10041 bp, 14 predicted proteins | sample SouAtlMetagenome_2_FD_88686 | JGI IMG/M metagenome (GOLD analysis project Ga0115013, IMG submission 88686) | Marine eukaryotic phytoplankton communities from Atlantic Ocean - South Atlantic ANT15 Metagenome | ecosystem: Environmental > Aquatic > Marine > Oceanic | place: South Atlantic Ocean... | reverse complement strand
GGTTAGGGTTAGGGTTAGACTGGATGGGCTCGCCCGAGTGAAGCACGTTGTACGCCGCGACGGAGATGGGGCTGCGCGAGCTTGGGCTCCACTGGGTAGGGCCGGAGGGCTGGGATCAGGGGTAGGGTTGGAGGACTGGGGTTAGGGGTAGGCTTGGAGCGCTGGAGTTAGGGTCACACACCTGGGCACCCTCCTTTAGGCGTTGGCTGTACTTGATGGCTGCCACGGTACTCTCTTCCACGAAGAGGTGGCCGTGCCTCTCTGGTTAGGGTTAGGGTTAGGGTTAGGGTTAGGGTTAGGGACAGGGACAGGGTTAGGGTTAGGGTTAGGGTCTGGGTTAGGGCTAGGGTTGAGGTTAGGGCTAGGGCTGGGGTCAGGGTTGGGGTTTGGGTTAGGGTTGGGGTTCAGGTTAGGGTTAGGGTCTGGGTGTACACGCAGGAGGGCGGCCACGTGATCCTCCGGTCCTAATCCTAGCCCTGACCCTAACCCCAACCCCAACACGAACCCTAACCCTAACCCTAACCCAAACTGCAGCCCTAACCTGGGTGTACACGCAGGAGGGCGGCCACGTGTTCCTCGGGATCGAGCGACGCCCCCTCAAGCAGCGCCTCGACGATCGCCTCCGAGACCTTATTAGGGTTAGGGTGAGGTTGGGTGAAGGTTGGGGCTAGTGTTAGGGTGAAAATTAGGTTAGTGCTATTATGGTTAGGGTTAGTGTTTCGCTGGAGACCTCAGGTAGAGTGGAGTCCACGTCAAAGGCCACGTCCACCACAGAGCGGATCGCATCGTCCCACGCAGGCTTGTGCTCGGCCAGCAGCGCCTGGGTGCATCGTAGGGTTGCAGCCTCCTTGCCTCGGGTGCATAGGGTTGCAGCCTCAGGCGCATAGGGATGCAGCCTCAGCGCATAGTAGGGTTGCAGGCTTGCCGTCGGCCAGCCGCACCTGGCGCACGATCTCATCCTGCTGCTTGCTCAGCTCTTCCATCAGCTCCTGCTGCTCCTCTAGCGTGTCCTCGATCTCGGACTGCCGCTTGTGCACCTTATCCTTCTGGTCACTGAGCGACCGGACCTTTTTCTTGTGCAAGTCCACCGCGCTGCCATACTTGTCGATGGTCTCTTTGGCTGAGGCGAGGCACACGGGAGGCTGCATCTTCGCGGCGACTCGTTTATGCGCCTCCTCTTTGGCGAGTGAGTCCGGGTCCCAATGGGCGCAGCCTCGCTCCCAGTTCACCTTCACGTGCAGCTGGCCTGTACTACCGCCGTTACGCGACAGTGGGAGCTCAAGAGAGTGCACTCCGTCGGACGTCTCCAGCACAGCATGTAGCTCGACGTCTGCGGTGCCGAGCACCTCGGCCTTCCCGTACTTCTGCATGTAGACCGCGTCCTTGTTACGCACCCCAAGGTGCAGTGAACCGCGGGTGAGCTCGCTCTTGAAGCCAGCCCACTCGAAGTGCTCACCCCACTGGGGCGAGCGCGTCTTCTTCTTGACCCCGGTGCGGTGGTCCTTCCCGTTGAGCTTCGCCACCACGTACGGGTTGGCCGGGCCGCTCTGCCCGTCGGGCGAGGGCAGGCCCGAGGCGGACTCGAGGCGCAAGTGCACCTTGCCCCTCTCGCGCGCCACCCACAATCCCCGCAACTGCAGCTGCCCGTTGCCCTCGCCGAGTGCGACCATCAGCTCGCACGAGGTGCCCACGAGGAGCGGCGCGAGGTCCACCTCGGCCCGCCCCATGCTCGTCGGCGTAAGAGGGTCCCAGGCGAGGACCTCGACATGCATCTTTGGTGTGCACAGCTCGCCGCGCTTGCCGTGCCAGACGAACCGCTCGTTCCACATGGGGTAGTTTGTCCGCTCCTCCTTCCTGCTCCGCTTCTCGCTCCCGCGTACGACGAGCTTGACGAACGGGCTCGGAGGGGGCCCGCCGATCCTTGGGCCGAGGCTTGGCTTCTGGAGGCCCGTCGCAAGCACGACCTCGATAACCACCTCGCCGACTTCGTTGGAACTCGCCGTCGCGATTTCCGTGGGGCTTGGGGCAATCGTAGACAGCTTCTTCGTGAGGGCTCTTTTGAGTCCTGGGTGCTTCACTGCTTCCGCGCCGAGTGACATGGAGCTTTTCGTGAGTGTCCCGGTGTGCGTTCTTCCGGCTCCTCCTGGGTTCGCCACACCACCAGGCGATGCACCCGGCCGCCCGACGCTTGCGTCCCTGCCATAGGGTGGTGCTTCTCGTCCATCCTCTTCTTCAACCGCTTCTGCGTGCACCTTGCCCTTCAATAGGCGCTTGAACAGCAGGGTCCCAGCCATTCCGCGGACCATGTTGCGCGGACGGTTCCTAGCCCACGTGCTACACCTCGACTGGCCAGCTCGAGCCGGGCAGAGAGGTGGAGCCACTGGGTCCTTGTGTCCTCGTCGTTCGGATTGGACAGGATTGAGGACCAGACCAAGACCAAGTAACGCGCAAGTTTCGGTGATGAGACGGTACGGGGCATTACCGGAGGAAGATTGGAAATCCAAGTTGTGAGGTGGCGGGGGGAACTCAGCGGACCAATGGCGCGGGGTGGATGGCTCGCTCGTCCCCGTCGCGCCGCGTCCAGCCAAACAGATGCTAGTCCGCCACCCGCCGCGACAGCTCACCTTCGCCAATCTCCTCCTCGCCGGAGCTGCCGGTCTTGCTAACCCGGTCAGCGTGCGAGGGGCCGTGCCGGCGGCAGTGCTCGAGCGATCGCGATCACGCCAGTGCGCAGGTGTGGCGATGACGGAGAACAGCCTGAAGCAGGAGCTCACGATGCCGGCACGCTGGAAGAACGTGCACGACTGCGAGCGGCCCTCGCGATGGCGGGAGCAGGTGCGGCCGCTCCTCGGGCAAGCGCATGCATGCATCTGCGCGGTGCATGCCGCCTAGGCTACAGTCTGTGTTACACATGGTTGCATCCTCCGCTACGCCTGGTTACAGCTCGACGACGAGGACTGCAAGGTCCGCCTCGAGGAGCTCGAGCGCGGCGGCGCGTCAGACGATGGGCAGGTCGGTGCTGCGGCGACCTGCTGCGGGGAGCCCTCCGCCTAACCCTAACCCCAACCGACCCCAAGCCCTAAACCCTAACCTCGGCCCGAATCTTAGCCGTGAGCCCCGTCCTGATCAGGTGGTGTATGACGTGGGCGGCAGCAGTAGCGGTGCGGACAGCGGCTACTCGGACCTCGTCCCCCACCTCGCCTCCATCGACGACTTCCTCTCGGCGAGCCGCAGCGCGGTGCAGCAGAACAAGATGCTCGTGGTCAAGTTCTACTCGAAGCGGTGCCGCGCCTGCCTGCGCATCGCCGCCAAGTACCGCCGCATCGCGCGCAGGTACGGCGAGCAGGTCGCGTGCTACGAGATGGAGCAGCACGCCGCGGGGCGCGAGCTGCTCGAGCTGCTCGCCGTCGACCAGGTGCCCACCACCCCCGCCATCACCACCCCCGCCCTTGCCACCGCCACCGTCACCACCCCCGCCCTCGCCACCGCCGCCTGCCTCCGTCGACCAGGTGCCCACGATCCAGATCTTCGACGGAGCAGGCATCCACCGGCTAGCCAACCTCGACTGCCAGCCCGCTCAGTTCAAGCAGGTGGAGCGAACCATCGTCGAGACGATCGAGGAGAGGATACGGCTGCAAGGGGATCTCGATGCCGAGAGTGCGCGCGCCGAGATGGCGCGCGCTCTCGACCCAGCGGAGCGCGGCCGCGGCAAGAGTGAGCGGCTGCTCGACGTGCTGCTGCCCAGGGCTCAGAGCTCCCCCCCCGCCTGAGCCGGAGCCGGAGCCAGCCGCCGTGCGGCGCCGTGCGGAGAGCGGAGGGTGACGCGGGCGCCGCGGCGCGGCGAGCTCTGCTGAGCCCGCGCCGCAGTGGGGCCGCGAGGGCGGGCGCGCGCACCGATGCCCCCACATCCATGCGGGTGTAGTCGCTTAGTTTATGCCGAGACGAGGGGCGGCGATTAAGGCCAACCCGTCGCGGCGTTAGCGCGGGATCCAGCCCCCCGTGGCGCGTGGGCACTCCACACAGGATTCACTGTGCTCCGGTATGCTTTTTAAGCTTCAACCCGATTGAACGCTTGCTAATACAATCTTGTCCATCCTCGCCCACCTCCGCAGCACGATTGCTAATCCCCGTCTTCGCGTCTTCCCCTCTTTATCACCCTTCTTAGGTTGACCCAGAAAGCCAGCCAAAAGTTCCTCTGCGGCCAGCGAAAGCTGCCGCTTTGCGCGTCCTGCTTGAATCAGCGCGCAACGTTCCTTTGCTTTCACCCCTCACCCCCTCCCCAGGTTGGCAACTAAAGTGCGCCGAGAGGGTCCCCATGCCGGTCTCTCTCGTGGCGGCCACCTGGTCGGTGCCTGCCAGTCAGGAGAGCGCATTGCACCCCGCGCCCGATCGGGAGCCGACCGCGCCTTCGCCTCTCAAGGCGGGGCAGTCGAGAGGCACGGTCCGCCTCTTCACACAGGCATGGTTCCCACCACCGCCGCCACCGGACAAGCCACACTCCCCTTCCCCTCCGTCACGACGACCACACCCGCGCCCGTCACCGCCCCCGATGCAACCTCCGAGCAAACCTCCGAGTCTGCCTCCGCCACCACCGAAAACTCCTCCTCCGGGTCACCCTCCGTTCCACCCTCCCTCATCACCGCCACCACCACCAAATCTGCCTCCGTCACCACCACCGCATTTGCCTCCGCCACCTCCGAATATGCCTTCGTCACCACTGCCCAGTAGGCCGCCGACGCCGCCTCCGAATCCCGCCAATTATTGGGCGCTCACCCCGCCCAGGAGTCCTCCTCCGCAACCGCCAAATGTGCCGCCACAGCCGCCTGATGCGCCGCCACCGCCGCCTGATGCGCCCACGCCACAGCCGCCTAGTGCGCCCGTGGAGGACATCACGTCGAAGCCCGTGACCCTATTTTTGCACATCTACAAGACGGGTGGCACCTCCAATCGCGAGCTCTTCGCGAACTGGGCGGAAGCGGAGGGTGCGCGCTTTGCGCAGGCCGGCTCGTGTCCCGAAGGTGCATGGATGTCGAAGCTCGCGGTCGACAACCGCGATTACATTTGCTTGGCCCCAGAGAAAGGCAGCCACACGGATGCCGAAGGCAGAACGCAGGTCGACATGCCGACGCCGCGGCCGAGTCAGATGGGAATCGTCGCAGAGGAACTCGATGTGATCGCGGGGCACTTCGCGTGGGGGTTCGATCACTTCGTCCACAGGAGCCATAAGTACATGACCTGCCTTCGCAACCCGAAGGCCAGGTACGTGAGCGACATCCTCTACGCCAACCGCTTCACGCACAAGACCTCCGAGATGACCCTGGAGCAGACGGTCGCGTTTGTTGAGGAGCACATCATGGCCCCGTTGACCACCAAATACCGTGGCATCTATGCCGCGAGGCTTTCCAGCCGAATGTACGAGAAGGTCACTCCCGGGCAGAAGCTCGCTATGGTCAATGCTGGGGAGGAAGAGCAGACGGAGGAGCTGGAGCAGCAAGCTGCCGATATGGCCATCTACCACATGCAGCACAACATCGCGGTTGTGGGACTCATTGAGCACTACTCCGTGTTTGTCGAGCTGGTAGCGGGGCAACTCGACCCGCTGGTCGGCGGCACGCGAAAGCACGACGAGCTGTGGACCAGCGCCTATGCGACGCGGAGCAACAAACACGAGGGCTTCGATCAGAGCGACGTGATCCCTCGGCTGTCCGAGGAGGTGAATGCGAGGCTCGACTCGGTGCTCGAGCTGGACTGGAAGGTCTACAAGGCAGGTTGCAGGGTCACCTACACCCAATGCAATGAGTTGGTGAATAGCCAAAGGGGCAAGCTGAGATACGAAGATTGCGCGGCTTTGCGAGGTACCTGCAATTGGCTTTAGCACGCAACGTGCAGCTCGCACGCCCCCGCAGTCGACGTTCCGCGGCGAAGCGGCCGACTTATTTTTCTCTATACTCGTAGTACTCGCGTAGTAGGAACTCCCCTTCGTGTCCTATTTTTGAATGAAGTTGGTAATATTATTGTGAGAGTGACACCGCTTTTTTGCGAGGAGGGCTGCCCTACCCCTACGGTAAGGCCGGGTGTAGTGCAAATCCTTGCGACTACGCTCTACGGAAACTACTGTAGTAGCGTGCCCGTGTGCGCGAACCCACAGATCCCAGAACAGCACAGCTGAGAGAACAAGACGAAGGGCGTGAGCGATATACACCATATGAGTACAAAGATGTGTGCCCCAATATTGTGTGCGTCTCCCTACGCAAGGCGCAAGCTAGGTTCACGCACGTCAACGTTCTACCGCGGTACTTCTACATATAAACGGGGTCTTAGCACTGCACTCAAGCCCTGCTGCTGCTGGCGGCGATGGCGGCCCGAAGCTCTGCCGGGTCGATGAAGGTGCTCTGCGAGAGGTCCTGGTACGTGGTCGGTGTCGTCGACAGCTGGGTCTGCGGCTCGGCGTCGGATACGAGCCTCCTCGAGCTCACTATAAACGAGACTCTGCCGATCACTCCGCGCCCTACTCGCTCGCCTCGGACCGCACAACCTCCGCCCCGACTCGCACCCGCCACGAGCGCGCCGACGCCCACGCCCACCTGCCGCGGAGCCTGCGAGTCCGACCTGCTCTTCCCTCTTGAGATATCCTGAAGGGCGTGATCTCCCTATGGACAGGCAACAACATATGACTCGAGGAGGGACCCCGAAGGGCGAGACGCCATGCTCTCCGCACTTCTGGAGCACGCGCAGTGCTGCCGGGAGGCTTAGGCAGCACATGGCAGGTGTGCCAAGCCCACGCGCCAAGACCAGCCGGCCTGCTCCGATCGCGACCAGAGGTCTGCCTCGTAACGAACGAACGATGTCTTCAGACTATCTTGGGCACCGACCTGCTCTCCTTCCTAGTCTCCTTCGAGGTCCTTCTGGACCAGAGAAGATCTTGCGTACTTGCGCCCCTCGGACCGACGGCCCTCGCGCACCGCTGCTAGGGCCTGATGCAGGGCCCTGGTTTATTCGAGTGTTGCTTCGCACACCCTTCTACGTTGGTCGTCGCGCGGCATCGGGGCATCGCCCCTGCTTCTTCTTGCCCTCTCTTTGGACAAGGGAGATTTCCGCGCCATGCTTGCAATCTGCTTGCGATACTCGACGCGCGTGCGTGTGCTCCTGGCGTGCCGTGCTCGCGGCGCGCGGCGACAGTGGTCACGGACACGCATGCGGACACGCCGACAGCGACACGGTGTGTGTGCGCGCGCGCACACGCACACAGTCCTCAGTCCACACAGCAGTCGCGTGTTCAGAGCTGTTATCGGACAGTTTGTGATGTGTCGTGTTACGTGTACTCGCGTGATGTGTGTGTTGTGTAATGTCAAATGTGTGTTACCGCTCCGAGTGTCCGAGACGGGTCACGTGTGTGTGAAGAACACGCTGAACGCGGGGCATGACGCGGGGTCTCACCGCTCACGCCACACGACTCGTCATCACACTAGCATCACACACTTCACCGCTGGGCGCGCTGCGCCGCTGGCTGTTTTCGCACGGTTTTTGACACACCGACCCAGACGGCGGCGGTCTCGCGGTCTCAGACCCTCGGCGCGTGCGCCTGCCGCGATGAGCGCCAAGGCCACCGCGGAGCGCCGCGAGCGCGGCTGCAGCCGGACGGCCCGGGCCAGCGGCGTGCGCCCTTGCCGGTCGGACCGGTCCACCGCGTCGCTCGGGCCGCAGTGCTGCAGGAGCAAGCGGCAGGCCGACACGTGCTCCGCGTAGTGGAGGGGCAGCCGGCCCTCATCGTCCGCGGCGGTCGTGGGCGCGGCGTGGCGGAGGAGTGTCTGCATCACCGCCAGCGCCGCCGCGTCTCCCGCCGCCGCGGCCTGCGTCGCGTACACGAGCGGCGTGCGGCCCCACCGATCGACAGCCTCGACGGAGGCGCCTTGATCCAGCAGCAGCTGCACGGCGAGCGGCTGGCGGGAGGCCGCGGCCACGTGGAGAGGCGTCGTGCTCGTCTCGCGGTCCTCTGCACAGGCGTCAGCGCCCGCACGAAGCAGCAGGCGCAGGCACGCGACGCAGCCACCCTGCGCGGCGAAGCCCAGGGTGATACTCAACGTGGCCACGCACTTGCTATGGCTACACTTACTAGCGCACTTACTACCTGCGCCGCGTAGCCCAGTGGTGCTCGGCCGTAGCCGTCCTCGGCAAGCGGGTCGGCGGCGGCGGCCAACAGCTGCTCGGCTGCGCCCACGTGGCGGTGCAGCACCGCCTGTGCGAGCGGCGTACTGCCATGTTCGTCAGCTGCATTGGCTGAGGCGCCTCGAGCGAGCAGCACGCCCACTGCCCGGTCGTTCCCCGCCTCAGCTGCATAGTGCAGCGCCGTGCAGCCGGCGTCGTCCTCTGAATCGACGTCGGTCGAGGACGGAAGAGTAAGACTGTCATCGGGACGCATCACCGCAAGGTGCAGCGGGCTGCGTCCGTCCACCGCCTCCTGCAAGCGGCCATGCCGCCAAGCGGGCGCCATCGCGCGCTCAGTTGGCGACGGCAGGGGTGAAAAACGGACGGACGTTAAGCCGATGATCGCACACGGCAGCACGGCACTCCGGCGTCATGACCCGGATACCGCGACAATAGTGAATAGATGCAAACCGCGATCGCTGCACCTCTAATACCTTACTAAACATCAGCGGGCCATGAACTTTGAAGAGCACGGGCGCTGTGGTCTCCGCTCCGATCGTCGATCAAAACCGGTCACAGAACACGCAGCCGCGGCCGTTGCAGCAGAAGACGAACATCGCGCCGCCCGGCGTCTCCCGCTGCGCCACCGGCTCCGCCTCGCGCGCCTTGTTCCGCGCGCGCTGCTCTTCGGACGGCGCCTCGGCCGCGGGCTGCGGGCTCACGTAGGCCGCGTTCTCGGCGCCTGGTGGGGGTCCGGGTTGGGGCCAGTGGTCAGCGTGAGGGCTCGGGATGCGGCCAGTAGTGGTGGGGCCAGGGCCACAGGGTGGGAGTTCGGGTGGGAAGGCTTGAGCGCACCGTCGCGGGCGACGAGCGTGATCCAACCATGCTGCTCGCCCGCTCGGCCGGGCAAGGAGACCGCCGCACGCAGCGCGCCGTCGCTCGTCACGCGCGTCTCGAGCACCTGCGCGCAGAACATGGTCTCTTATAGGGACAACGACGCACGCGTCGGTCTCGGCGTGGTGGTGTGAGGACGAGCGACGCGGGGCCGAGCCGAGGGCGAGGGTCAGGGCGCAAGTGCTAGGCCAGCGGCAGGGCTTTTCGTTTGCAGGCCCGAGCGCCCGGATCCCAGACCATGTGGCGTGCGGGTGCGCAGTCACCTGCACGCATGCACCCGCACCGAGGGCTAGGGCGAGGGGGCGAGGGCTGCGCCAGGGCGGCGGCTTTCTCTTGTGGCACGGCCGCAGCACCTGCACGCGCGCGCCCGCACCGAGCCGCCCGACCGGCGGCGTGCGCAGGGAGAAGCCTCGGCGTACCTGGTTAGGGTTAGGGTTAGGGTTAGGGTTAGGGTTAGGGTTAGGGTTAGGGTTAGGGTTAGGGTTAGGGTTAGGGTTAGGCCTCGGCGTACCAGCGGCGCCCCGCGCGCATCGACCCAGAAGGGTGCCTGGTCAGGGTGAGGGTGAGGGTGAGGGTCAGGGCTAGCCAGCCCTAACCCCTAGACCTAACCCTAACCCTAACCCTAACCCTAGCCAGGAGGGTGTTGCCTCGTGCTGGCCGAGCGCCGAGGTGGTAGCGCCCAGGCCCTCGGCGGAGCTCTCGCGGAGGTAGCAATCTCGCATCAATCTCGCGGCGGCGGCCTCGCGCGCAGAGGGCGCCGGCGTCGGCGCCGCACCACCCGCCGCCCGCGAGCTGGGACTCAGGTCTGCCGGAGCAGTGGTCGCTCGCTCGCCCGTGGGTTGGCTGTCGGCGGCGGCGGTGGCCGGCTCGGCGTTGGAGTGTCGCTCGGCGGCGGCGGCGGCGGCGGCGCGGGGCGAGGGTGCGTCCCTGGTGGTCTGCGGCTGCCGGGGCGATCGGTTCTCCTCCTCCGGCTTGCGCTCCTGCTCGGGGGCAAGGGTAGGG
>Ga0115013_10002581_pt1 | contig 10041 bp, 9 predicted proteins | sample SouAtlMetagenome_2_FD_88686 | JGI IMG/M metagenome (GOLD analysis project Ga0115013, IMG submission 88686) | Marine eukaryotic phytoplankton communities from Atlantic Ocean - South Atlantic ANT15 Metagenome | ecosystem: Environmental > Aquatic > Marine > Oceanic | place: South Atlantic Ocean... | reverse complement strand
TTACACTTTCAGGGATAAATACATTAATATTACATGATATAGAATTAATTTTTTTAATATCATTTTCAAAATCTTTCGGATAAGATTCAAAGTCCTTAGGATCATTAAATTGAGTAGGATTTATAAAAATAGTAACCCAAACTTCATTACAGGATTTAAATGCTGCTTTTATTAGTGATAGATGCCCTTCATGTAATGAACCCATAGTTGGCACTAGTCCTATTTTTTTTTCTTCTTTTTTGCTTGATTTGAGAGTGTTTTTTAAATCAATTATATTCTTGACTATTTGCATTTAAGAAAATTTTAACAGCAGGCAAACATAACACTTTAGATTTAATCTTATATAATTTTTGTAATTTTGTACACCTTATTATAAGAAGGATTTATGAAAGGAAAAAAGATTTTATATATTTCCTCAGAGGTGATACCTTATATGCCTCAAACTGAAATAGCAACTATGACTTACAGTTTGCCTAAAATTGTCAATGAAAATGGTGGGCAAACTAGAATATTTATTCCAAAATATGGTATAATAAATGAAAGAAGACATCAGTTACATGAAGTTATTAGACTTTCAGGAATAAATTTAATAATTGATGATATGGACATGCCTCTTATTTTAAAGGTTGCCTCCATACCTAAAGAAAGAATGCAGGTTTATTTCATTGATAGCGAAGACTATTTTAAAGATAGGCAAGTTGAGTCAGATAAAAATGATAAACTATACAAGGATAATGACGAAAGAGCAATTTTTTTTGCTAAGGGCGTTATTGAGACAATAAAAAAATTGAATTGGGCACCAGATCTTATCCACGTTCATGGATGGATTGCATCTCTTCTTCCTTTATATTTAAAAAACTATTACAACGAAGAACCAATGTTTCAAAATACAAAGGTGATAGTATCATTATATGAAAATGAGATTAAAGGAAAGCTCGATAAAAAAATAGTTGATAAGATAAAATTTGATGAGATTGAAGATAAAAATATTTCAATTCTTGATAATCCAACTTATGAAAACCTATATAAAATATCTCTTGCTCTAGCAGACGGTGTAATCTTTACATCGGATATAAAGAATTCTTTCAATGAAATTTTAAAAAAGACCAAAGTGCCTGTTTTGGAATGCTTTTTGAAATCCGATTATGAAAAAGAGTATATGGACTTTTACAATCAATTCTTGGTGAATGAAGACTAATAATTTAATTATTTTTTTATCTTTTTTAATGTTCTTTTCTTGTGTAAAAGAGTACAATACTATTGGAACTGATATTCTCAAGTCTGATACCTTTAAAACAGAAGTTGAATATGTTGGTGTTCAAATCAAACAAAAAATAATTCCACCTTTTAAATCAATAGCTCTTCCAATTTACCAGTTAGGTAATTTACAGGATGGTGTATTTGGAAATAAAGACGCTTTTTTCATTACACAGTTAGGTTTAGAAGAACTAGATCCAAGGTTTGGAATTACAAGCCAGGAGGCAGAGGAGGCTGGAAGTGATACTAATGTTCAAATTATAAAAGAAAATGAACAAGTAATAGACGCTTATTTAGATATACCTTTTTTCAATAATACGTTTGATAGTGATGGTGATGGAGTTATTGATGCTTATGATGTAGATCCGTTTGATATTTATAGCGATAGTGATGGAGATGGGCTAGCCGATGTGCTTGAAAGGTCTAATGGTACAGATCCTCTAAATCCAGATACCGATGACGATGGGATCCTAGATAATGTTGATACTGATACAATTAACCCTAATCAAGGAGCAACAGTTTATGACATTGATTCTTTAATTGGCAATAAGGATACATCTTTTAAAATAAAAGTTCAAGAATTAGATTATTATTTAAGTACATACGATCCATCAAATAATTTTGAAACTTTCTTAAAATATTATTCCGATGATAATATTATTGAGAATTTTAAGGGTAAAGTATTATATGATGGAGAAGCAGAGATAAATACCAATGAAGTCGTTATATATAAAGAGGACGATCCTGAAACTGATGATATTGATGAATCTACAGAAGTTAAAGAAAGGTTAACCCCAAGATTGAGAATACCGATTGATATTGATTATATGCAATCAAAAATTATTGATATGGAAGGTAATATTGATCTCGTTAATCAAGATAATTTTAGTTTATATTTCAAGGGTATATTTTTAAGTGCTTATGATTTTTCTGAACCTCTCATGTTAATTTTGGATTATTCACAAGCTGCAATTAATATAGTTTACGAATATGATGAATATAATAAAAATGACACGCCAGATGACACAACTGACGATACAATTGACAGAAACGAAAAAATATTCAAATTAAACCTTACAGGTAACCAAATAAATATATTTAAAGATGACCCATATTCATCTCAAATTCAAGATGCTTTATCCAGTAGTTCTGAGGATCTTAAAAGAGTATATTTAAAAGGAGGTGAGGGCATAATGATGGAAATAGATTTATTCAAAGACAGTAATGGAAATGATGTTTTAGAACAAATAAAATCAAACGGATGGCTAATCAATGAAGCAAATTTAACTATGTATGTAGACAAAGAAACTATTGATATCAATGGAGGAATTATTGAGCCATCTAGGCTTTATCTTTATGATATTGAGAGTAAGGCACCAGTCATTGATTATTTTATTGATCAATCCCAAGGGCAAAAGCCAAAAGATCAAAAAGCTGTACATGGTGGTATAATTGAAATTGATGAGGACAGAAAAGGAATCAAATATAAAATTAGAATTTCAGAGCACGTAAAAAATATAATTAGAAATGATTCTCTAAGTAAGAAGTTAGGTTTAGTTGTCTCTTCTGATATAACTAATGCCATAAATACAGATTTAAAAAATAATAATGAGTTAGAGTATATCCCAATATCAGCTGTTGTTAACCCTCTAGGTACTGTATTGTATGGCCCAAGTCCTGAACCAGCTAACAATGACAAAAGATTTAGATTAGAATTATTTTACACTGAAATAAATAATTAAAATTTCAATATTTTTTTTAATAAACTACGTTTCTCTTTTAAGAAAAAAGATAGAGGAATGAGTTCAATAATTTTTGAACTATAAATAATAAAACAAAGTAGTTTAGCGTATAAACCATCAAAGTGTTTATTGATATAAATTAAAGAAGATTTAATTACCTCAGCTTTAGAATTAATTTTGGTTTGAAAATCTTTTCTTGAGGACTTACCATGATAATGATAACAATAAAGATCATTAAAAAATAATGTATGAATTTTAAAACTTCTAGCTCTTTTGCAAATATCCATATCTTCATAATACATCCAATAGTCTTCATCCCAACCACCAATTTTAATATAATCACTTTGCCTTAACAATAGAAAAGAGCCAGATATCCAGTCAGGAGAAAATGAAGTTTTTTGATTTATTTTATTTTTTGAAATACCAAAAATAAGTCTGTATATAAATCTAAGAATTCCATTAATTGAATATAAGTTTAGAAATATACCATATGCATTTGTGTTTTTATTTTTATTATCAAGTTGCTTAATACTAAAAATAGTATTGTTAATATTTTTAACTCTGTTCAATAATACATCAAGACAATTATTTGGAATTTTAGTATCGGGGTTTAAGAATAAAAGCCATTTACCTGTTGCATTCGAAGCACCTATATTACATGCTCTTGAAAACCCATAATTTTTTGGGTTTTCTATCCATTTAACACGGTTATATTTTGATTTATAATTATCAATTTTGCTATCATTAGAATTATTATCTAATACAATTATTTCTGGATTTATTTTTTTTTGATTTTGAATACTATCTAAGCATATGCTTAAATGCTCCCAAGATTTATAATTGACAATTATAATCGAAAGAGTTGTCATTATAATTTTCTCCTTAATCTAGCAACTGGAGCACCAATCATTTCACGATATTTTGCAACGGTTCTTCTTGCAATTGGATAACCTTTTTTGTTTAATAATTTTGTTAACAGATCATCAGTTAATGGCTTTTTCTTGTCTTCATTTTCAATAATATTTTCTAAAGTTTTTTTAACCTCAATTGTAGAGATATCTTCACCCTTAGAATTCTTTATCCCCTCAGAAAAAAATGACTTTATTAATTTGATTCCATATGGTGTATCAACATATTTACTATTAGCAACTCTTGAAATAGTTGATATATCCATTGTAATTTCTTCAGCAATGTCTTTTAAAATCATAGGTCTAATTTTTTTCTCATCTCCACTTAAAAAATATTCTTTTTGAAAATTTACTATGGCGGACATTGTCATGATTAGAGTTTGATTTCTTTGTTTTATGGCTTCTATAAACCATTTTGCGGAATCTAGTTTTTGTTTTATAAATAGAACCGCATCCTTTTGACTTTTAGTCTTTTCTTTAGATTCTGAATATCCTGAAAGCATATTCTTGTATTCTTGAGATACATATAAATCAGGAGCATTTCTTGAATTTAATTTAAGTTTAATTTCACCATCAACTATTTCAATAGTAAAATCTGGTACAATTGAAGAATTAATTTTTGTATTCTCATTATATGCACCACCAGGTTTAGGGTTTAATTTTTCTATCTCACCTACACAATCTTTTAGTTCCTCATCAGAAATATTAAGCTTAGTTTTTATTTTATCAAAGTGTCTTTTCGAAAACTCATCAAATAAGTTTTCTGTAATTCTAATTGCATTTGAAATATTCTTTGTTATTTTTTTTCTCTTTAATTGAAGAATTAGACATTCTTGTAAGTTTTTAGCTCCAACTCCTGCTGGGTCTAGAAGGTATACTTTATCTAAAATTTTTTGAATTCTATCTTCTTGTGCATCAATTCCTAAAGAGAAAGCTAAATCATCAGAAATATCTATCAAGTCTCTTCTTAGATATCCAAATTGATCTAAACTTCCTACAATGAATTCAGCTATTTTTAAATCTTCAGAATTAAAAGAGAATGAATGCAATTGGTTTTTTAAGAATTGATTGAATGAAGTTCCCGAAGCAAAAGGAATCGCATTTTCATTTTCTTCACTGTGGTTGTTAGTTCTTAAGTTATAATCTGGTATATCATCATCAGATAAATAATCAGAAATATCTATTTCATCATCATTAAACTCCTCTCTTTCTGAGTTGTCCTCAATGTCAAATTCATCTTTTTCATTATCAAGATTTTCATTAATAGTATCGAGTGCTGGATTCTCTTCGATCTCTCTTGAAAGTTTTTGTTCAAACTCCAAAGTTGACAATTGAATTAACTTCATCAATTGAATCTGTTGTGGAGATAATTTTTGCGAAAGTTTTAATTGTAACTTTTGATTTAACATCTTTGATAATTAATCTAAAATTACAAAATAACAGGGAGAAAATTTAAAAATCAGCGTTTTTAGGTGTTCTTGGGAAGGGAATTACATCTCTAATATTACCCATCCCAGTTATAAATAAAATAAGCCTCTCCAATCCAAGTCCAAATCCACTGTGCTTAACTGAGCCAAATTTTCTTAGATCCAAATACCACCAAAGTTCTTTCTCATCAATATCCATAGATTTAATTCGATCTTTTAAGACATCTAATCTTTCCTCCCTTTGAGAACCACCAACAATTTCACCTATTCCAGGAAATAAAATATCCATAGCTCTAACTGTTTTCTTATCATCATTAAGTCTCATATAAAATGCTTTTATTTTTGCAGGATAGTTATAAACTACAACAGGACATTTAAAGTGTTTTTCTACTAAAAATCTTTCATGTTCACTTTGGAAATCAATACCCCAATCATTAACGGGATATTTAAATCTACCCTTTTTATTTGGCTTACAGTTCTTAAGAATATCAAAAGCTTCTGTATAACTTATTCTAATAAATTTATTTTCAATAACAAAATTTATCCTTTCAATTAAACTTAATTCATTCCTTTCAAACTTTGGAAGACTTTGTTCTTCTTTTAAAAGCCTTTCACTTAAAAAATTTATTTCTTTTTTACATTTTTCATATACATCTTTAATAATGTATTTGATGAATGATTCAGCTAAATCTATGTTATCACTTAATTCATAAAATGCCATTTCAGGCTCTATCATCCAAAATTCAGCAAGATGTCTTGATGTATTTGAGTTTTCAGCTCTGAATGTTGGCCCAAAAGTATAAACCTTACCCATGCCTAATGCTAAAGCTTCTGCTTCCAATTGTCCAGAAACTGTTAAATTAGTCTCTTTTCCGAAAAAATCTTTTGAAAAATCTATGCCATTATTTTCATCCTTTGGTATTTCTTTTAGATTATGAGTTGTTACTTTAAACATTTCACCTGCCCCTTCCGCATCGCTACCAGTTATAATTGGTGTATGAACATAGTAGAAATTGTTTTTATTGAAAAATTTATGGATTGAATATGAAATTTCAGATCTTATTCTTAAAACGGAACTAATAGTTTTTGTTCTTGCTCTTAAGTGTGCATTTTCTCTAAGGAATTCAAAAGAATGTTTTTTTGGTTGAATTGGATAATTATCTGGATGGCTTGTGCCTAGTATTTCAATATTTTTTACATGAATCTCAACATTTTGACCCTTACCTTGACTTTCTACAATTTCACCTTTTAAATTTAAGGAAGCTCCAGTAGTTATCTGAGATAAAGTTTTTTTATCAAAACTATCTAGTTCAATAACACATTGTAAATCTTCAATGCATGAGCCATCATTTATATTAATAAAACGATTAGACCTAAAGGTTTTTACCCAGCCACATACGTATACATCTTTACCAATATCCTTGTTCTTTAAAATATTTTTTATTTCAGTATGATTCAGCATAATCAGAGTGATAAAATTTCCTTTTCTTTAACTGCTAAAATACTGTCAACCTTTGAGATAAACTTGTTAGTTAGATCTTGAATATCTTGCTCATAATTACTTTTTAAGTCTTCAGAAAAATCTGATTTTCTAATATCATTATTTGCATCTTTTCTAGCATTTCTAATACTAACCTTAGCTTTTTCCACTTCTGATTTAGCAATTTTTACTAATTCAATTCTTCTTTCCTCAGTGAGAGGGGGAATATTAATTAGAATAGATTCACCATTATTCATTGGGTTAAATCCTAAATTACTGTTTAAAATAGATTTTTCAATATCTTGAAGTTTATCCTTTTCCCAAGGTTGAATAGAAATCGTTTGGGAGTCTGGAGTATTAATATTTGCAATTTGATTAAGAGGAGTTAAAACTCCATAGTATTCAACTTTTACTGTTGAAAGCATATTAGGATTAGCTTTACCTGCACGAATATTTACTAATTCTTTTTCCAAATAAATTATAGAATTATCCATCATTTCTTTTGAACTTTCTATTATAAAATCTAATTCTTCCATTTTAATTTACAATTGTTCCAATATCTTTTCCTTCAATGATTTTTTTAAGGTTTCCAGCTTTATTCATATTAAAAACTATAATTGGTAAGTTATTTTCTTGGCTTAATGTAAAAGCTGTGGAGTCCATAATTTTAAGTTTTTTATTAATTGCCTCATCATATGTAAGTTTCTTAAACTTCACTGCATCTTTATTTTTTTCAGGATCAATATTATAAATTCCATCAACTCTTGTACCCTTTAATATAGCATCTGCATTAATTTCTATTGCTCTTAGAACCGCTGCAGAGTCTGTTGTAAAAAAAGGATTACCTGTGCCTGCACTAAAAATAACTACTCTCTTTTTTTCAAGATGTCGTACAGCTTTTCTTTTTATATATGGTTCAGCAACTGCTTCAATTTTAACAGCGGTTTGAAGTCTAGTTTGAACATTTAGTTCTTCCAAACTACTTTGTAATGCAAGACCATTTATTACTGTTGCCAACATCCCCATATAATCAGCTTGAACTCTATCAATTCCATTACTTGCACCTGAAACTCCTCTAAAAATATTTCCACCTCCAATAACAATTGCTAATTCAATACCAGCATCAACTATTTCTTTAATTTCTTTACTGTAAGCAAGTATTCTTTTAGGATCAACACCATGATTTCTTTCTCCAAGCAATGCTTCTCCGCTTAACTTCAGTAAAATTCTATTATATGACATATAATATGATTATGTAAATATAATCATAGTATTTAAAAAGGCTATTAGTTAATACTTGTTATTAAACTAAAGCTACTCTTTTGAAGTCAGTAATTACACATTCATTATTTTCAGACTGAATGTAATTTTCAACACTAGATTTATTGTCTTTGATATATGCTTGTTTGACTAGTGTATTGTCTTTGAAGAATTTTTTTAATTTGCCTTTTGCTATGTTATCTAACATTGCTTCAGGCTTACCTTCGGCTCTAAGTTGTTCTTTAGCAATTTCAATTTCCTTTTCGATTACTTCTTTACTAACTGAATCTTCATTTAATGCTATGGGATTCATTGCAGCAACTTGCATGGCAACGTTCTTCGAAACATCAGAAACATTCTCAAATTTATTAGATAATCCTGCAAGAGTAGCGATTTTATTCCCTGCATGAATATAAAAGCCTACATGTTCAGATGAAACAGATTCAAAAGCTCCTATCTCTAATTTTTCTCCAATAACACCTGTTTGTTCTATAAGTTTTTCACTAACTGTCATTGACTCATGTGTAGAATTTAATAGTTCTTCAAGGCTTGAGCAATTTAGAGCTATTTTACAAAATGATTTCGCTAAATCAACAAAGCTTTCATTTTTAGCAACAAAGTCAGTTTCACAATTTAATGAAATAATTACACCTTTAGTTTGATCATCGTTGACCATGGCAATCACAGCACCTTCGCTTGAATCTCTATCAGCTCTTTTAGCAGCTACTTTTTGACCTTTTTTTCTAAGATTTTCGATTGCTAGTTCAAAATCGCCGTTAGCTTCGACAAGTGCGTTTTTACAATCCATCATTCCAGCACCTGTAGCTTTTCTAAGTTTATTAACTTCTGAAGCAGTAATATTACTCATAAATATAATTTTTAATTTTTCTTATTTGAATCATTATCTTCGGAAGGATTATCACTTTTTTCTTTTTTGGCCTCGTTTTCCATTTTTTCATTTTCTCTTATTGAAAGTCCTTTTTTTACTGATTCAGTAACATGTTTTAAAATAACTTCAATAGATTTAGTAGCATCATCATTGGCAGGTATTCCAAAGTTGACTTGATTAGGATCTGTATTAGTATCTACTAATGCAAAAATTGGAATATTTAATTTGTTTGCTTCTCTTACGGCTATATTTTCTCTTCTTATATCAACAACAAAAATTGCACCTGGTAATCTAGTCATAGATGTGATTGATCCTAAGTTTTTTTCAAGTTTAGCTCTTGTTCTATCAACCCTTAGTTTTTCTTTTTTAGAAAGGGTTTCGAATGTACCATCTTCCTTAGTTCTGTCTATAGCTGACATTTTTTTAACTGCTTTTCTAATGGTAACAAAATTTGTCAACATACCACCAGGCCATCTTTCAGTAATATATGGCATATTAACCTCAGATGCAGATTTTGATATGATATCTTTTGCTTGCTTTTTAGTTGCAACAAATAATATTTTTCGTCCTGATGAAGCAATTTTTTCCAATGCATTACAAGCTTCTTCAAGCTTATTTACAGTTTTGTATAAATTAATGATGTGAATGCCATTTTTCTCCGAATAAATGTATGGCGACATGTTTGGATTCCACTTTCTCGTCAGGTGACCGAAATGAACTCCTGCTTTTACTAATTCTTTTATTTCAATTTTACTCATTTTATTTAGTTTACGTTCTTAAAATTTTAGCAACAAACTTTTACATTTGTTTAGATGCTAAACTAAACTTCAACAAGGCGATGATATTAAATATAATCTGGATTTTATCTCTTAGAAAACTGAAATTTCTTTCTTGCCTTCTTTTGCCCAAACTTTTTTCTTTCTACCATTCTTGGATCCCTGGTTAACAAACCTTCTTTCTTTAATGCAGATTTATTTTCATCGGACATTTCAGAAAGAGCTCTAGAAATCGCAAGCCTTATTGCTTCAACTTGGCCAGTAATTCCACCACCATAAACATTTACAGATAAGTCAAACTT
>Ga0115013_10002580_pt1 | contig 10042 bp, 9 predicted proteins | sample SouAtlMetagenome_2_FD_88686 | JGI IMG/M metagenome (GOLD analysis project Ga0115013, IMG submission 88686) | Marine eukaryotic phytoplankton communities from Atlantic Ocean - South Atlantic ANT15 Metagenome | ecosystem: Environmental > Aquatic > Marine > Oceanic | place: South Atlantic Ocean... | reverse complement strand
TTTTCAATACAATAATCTGATTTTGAGCATTTTACATTTTGAGATAGTTGATTTTTTAAAATTTTAGCAATTCTATTTTTCGAATAATCACCTCTTTTTTTTAGTCTATTATAAATAATATCTAAAGGAGTTTTTATACAAATTATTTTATCAAATAAATGCTCAGAAGAATTTTCAAAAATCAATGCAGCTTCATAAATAACGTATGGAGAAGTTTGATTTGTTAACCATAGATTAAAATCTTCCTGCACCTTCGGATGAATTAAACTATTTATAGATTTTAACAGATTTTGATTGTTGAAAATTTTGTCAGAAATAAACTGCTTATTCAACTCCCCATTCGAATATGCTAATGAACCTAATAAATCAACTAGACATTTTTTTACAGAAGAATCGGTATTCATAATTTTCTTTGCAGAATTATCAGCAAAAAAAACAGGAACACCTAACTTAGAAAAATAATTAGCTGCTGTACTTTTTCCACTACCAATTACGCCGGTAAGTCCTATTTTTATCATTCTAATATGATTAACTGAATCTGATTTGAACTCAACCTAGGATTTTTTATATAATCAGGTTGTTTAATTAATTCTGGTCTTAAAAAATTTTGATTTTCATCAAAAACACAATCTATTCTAAAATCCATTGGAGTAGTTTTCTTGTATTGGTCAATACTTATGAAATATTTTACAAATAGCTCTTTAGGATAATAATTAAACTTAATATCAGAACTACTAATTACGTTTACAGGAATACTTATAACCTCCTCAGTATATTGGTCAACATCTAATTCAAAATTTACAGAATTAATATCTATACTGAGATTATCATAAGCTGGTTTTATGAGATTTAATTTTAGTGAAATATCAGAATTAACATTATTTAATATAACTTTTTCAGATTCAACGTATTCTATTTTATTAACTACATCTTTAGGACCTTGAACATAAACAGAGTCTTTTGATAAAAAGACAGTTTTAAAATTGTCAAAACCTGAGGAATAAGAGATAACAACATTAGGCTTAATATATTTTTTTTGTGAAATATATTGGTCAAAATACAAAAAGATTGAATCTTCTGATATTGTTAAAAGCTCAACAGACGAGTCAAAGTTTAATTTGGTGTCATTAAAATTATCTTTTTGATTCCATAGAAAAGTATTTTTTAATTCTTTTAGTTTTTTAATTGAAATTTTCAGTTCAGGTGTGCTTAAATAATATTTTGCCAAATTAAACCCATAACCTCTTACCTTCAGCAAAACAGAATCATGTGATTTGTCAAATATTACTTTATCAGAAGGTTCGTCAATTACAACTAATTTAAAAACAATATCCTTATCATATGTAGATGTTAATTTACCAACTAAAGATGTTGATATAGCTAATATTAAAAATATTACGAAAACATTAAACTTACCTTTATTTGGAAAAATCTTCATAACTATTATTTAAAAAACATTTTTGGGAAAATATCTTGAATTTTTTTATTACGATAAATATTTATACTCAAAAATGATAGTAAAAACCCATAACCGTAACCAAGAAATTGAACAAAAGTTGTAATTATTGACAAAAAACCTACTAATAAATTATTTTTAAATGAAGATATAGTAAATACCAATAAAAAATAAATAAGGTATAATAAAAATAAAATATTAAAACCAACAGATAACAGACAAACTGATATAATAAAAAGAATTAAGAATAGTGAAGGAAACCAGTATATTATTTTTTTTGTTTTTGGATGCCAATTATTTAATATTGATCTTGCAATTCCAAACTTATATACCTGAGTAAAAAAACTTGATATAGAAATTCTTCTTTTATGATAAACTTTAAGTTTATTGTATAATTTTGTGCTAAATCCAAGATTCTTTAATCTTATAGAAAGGTCTGGGTCTTCACCAGGGTGAATTTTACCAAAACCCTTGCTTTTTTCAAATGCAACTTTAGATATACCCATGTTAAAGCTTCTTGGTTGAAAATTTTTGCTATTCTCTCCACCTCTTAAATGACCTGTTGTGATGAATGATGTCATTGAAAAACTAACTGCCTTCTGAAATGAATTAAAGGAAGTGTGTGAGTCATCTACTCCACCAAAACAGTCTGAATAATTATCTGATAAATTTTTCTTCAAAATTTCGGTATAATTTTTAGGTAATAAACAATCTGAATCTAGTATAATAAAATAACATCCCTTAGCAACACTCATTCCATAATTTCTAGAATCACCAGGCCCTGAGTTTTCTTTAAAATAGTATGAGATATTTAAATCATCGTATTTTTTTATGATATAATTACATCTATTAGTTGAACCATCCTCAACTATTAGAATTTCAAAATCTTTTAATCCTTTTAGATTTAAGAATGAATTAAGAAGCTCATCTATTTCATTAGGCCTATTATATACTGGGATAATAAATGAGATATCTTTTAAATGCATATTCAAAATTAAACAATAAATACAAAAAAAGGCTTAGTTAAATAACTAAACCTTTCTTATTTTTGGTTAGTTTAATCTATTTAATTATTAAATTCGAGACCAATGATTTTCCATTTATTGTCACTTTTATTAAATAAAATCCAGCATCTAAATTTGAAATATCAAGTAGTTCATCAATAATTGTTGTAGAAAGGACTTTTCTTCCATTAATATCAAATAATTCTACAAATTTATCACCAGTTTCGGATGATAATATAGTTACAAAATTATTCCCTACAGGATTCGGATATATCTTCATACCAATAAAATCTATGTTATTAAGGTCTAAGTAATCCACTATTAACACAGTATAATCCTCTGTTTCACCATATGATACTGCCTGACAAGCATCTTCAACTTCTGAATTCCAATTAGCCTTAAATCTCATTAAATGAGATCCAAGCTGCGCATCTTCAGGAATTAAAACATCAATCTCATAAGTACCAGAACTTGGAATAAAATAATTATCTATAATCAATTCTTCATCTGTAAAAGTATAATCATCATTAAAATCAATCCATGAACTTATGTACTGATTTGTGTAATTTGTAACTATAGTTGCTTGATAGGTTTGACCTAGCTCAAGTTCTGTCAATAAATTTGTAAAATTCCCATAACCATTTTCTGAACAACCTGAGGAAGTGTTTTCAATATCTGCAATAATTAATCCTGAAATACCATCACCAAGAGAGCAATTAGACTCCGGTTCGCATGCAAATCCAGTTGTTGACCAAAGATCAGGGCCATCATGATTATTATCATACCATTCAGAATAATTTTCATTATCACAATTAGACCTTATAGAAAAATAGTATTGAGTACTTTCCTCCAAACCTGTTAACTCAAAAGGAAAAGTGTCAAATTCGAAAATCTCAGCGCTTCCATCTCCTGGATTAAAAAATGATGTACTAAATTCAATTTGATAAGAATTTATTTCTTCAATATTATTCCCTTCTAATACTATTGAATTAGAAAAAGTTGACCAATTATTAATCTGAGGCATTGGACAATAGTTTTCATCATAATTTATAAAACAAATATCATCAACCCACCAATTAGATGCATTTGTTCCTACATATTGAAATGCAATAAATAAATTTGAAGTACTAGGAACTTCAAAAGGACCTCTTGAGATAAAGTTATTATCAGCATCAGAAAGAATATCAGAATTTAATAAAGTCCAATTTGAGTTTTCGACATTACCATCAAAATCAGTTGAATAATATACATTATGCTCCTCAGCATCTTCAAACCATCCTATGTATTCTGTATAAATAAGAGCTGGAGAATCAATATCTGAAGTATTAAAAGATGGTGAAATCAGCCAATCATCATAAGAATCACTTGTTGGAATATAGCTATGATGAGCATTAAAAATATTTTCTGAACCAAATTCTTGACCCCAATGCCATGAAGAGTCGACACCCGATGAAATATTTTGAATTGACCAAATATCAAATTGGTCCTCGGTTTGAAAATTCTCACAAATTATTTGTGAAAAAATATTATTAGCTGAAAATATAAGTAATAAACTAAAAGAAAGTCTTTTAAGCATTATGATTTATCAATCATATCCATTATGCTATCACTAACACCCATATTACTAAAACCTCCATCATTATAAAGATTTTGTAAAGTAACTCGTTTGGTTAAATCACTAAACAATGTTATAGTATAATTAGCACAGTCCATAGCTGTAGCATTTCCTAAGGGAGACATTTTATCAGCATATTTAATAAACCCATCAAATCCTTTAACACCTTTTCCGGCTGTTGTTGGAGTTGGAGATTGTGAAATTGTATTTACCCTTACTTTTTTATCTTTTCCAAAGAAATAACCAAAACTTCTAGCAACGCTTTCTAAAAAAGCTTTATTATCTGCCATGTCATTATAATCAGGAAAAACTCTCTGCGCAGCCATGTAGGAAAGTGCAACTATACTACCCCATTCATTCATTGCGTCATTTTTATATAAAGTTTGCATTACTCTATGAAAGGACATAGCTGAAACATCTAGACCCTTGTGTGTCCAGTCATAATTTTGATCTGTATAAGCTTTTCCTTTTCTTACATTAATTGACATTCCAATTGAATGTAAAACAAAATCAAGCTTTCCGCCTAATATTTCCATTGATTTTGATATTAAATGATCTAAATCCTCTAAGGAAGTTGCATCAGCAGCAATTACAGTTGAATTAGTTTTTTCTGCAAGTTCATTAATTTGCCCCATTCTCATTGCAACAGGCGCATTGGTCAGTACAAAAGTCCCTCCTTCTTCGAAAACACGTTCAGCGGTAATCCATGCTATAGAATTAGAATCCAATGCTCCAAAAATAATTCCTTTTTTTCCCTTTAATAAATTGTTTGACATGTCTATTTTATTTCTTTAACAAATATAATATTAATTAAGTAACTGCTTAGCATGAATGTAGGCTGACTCTGAAGCATTATTTCCTTCTAACATTTTAGCTATTTCAACAATCCTATCATTTTCATTTAATCTGACCATCATGGTTTTAGTATGACCATCTAAATCTGTTTTATAAATCTTAAAATGTGATTCACCCATTGCTGCTATCTGTGGTAAATGAGTTATCGAAAATGTCTGAATCTTTGATCCCAAATCTTTCATAATTAGACCCATTTTCTTAGAAATTTCCCCAGATACACCAGTGTCAATTTCATCGAAAATAATCGAGGGTAACTGCTTATATTTAGCCATGATAGATTTAATTGCTAGCATTATTCTGGACATTTCACCTCCTGAAGCTGCTTCTCTAATTTTTTTAAATTCATAACCTTTATTAGCAAGAAATTCAAATTCAATTTGATCCATCCCATTTAAATAGAATTCATTAGTTAATTTCAAGCTAATTTTAAATTTACTATTGACCATACCTAAATCAGACAAAACGTGTTCAATTTCCTTAGTTAAATTAGGAATCACCTTATTTCTAAATTCATGAATTTTCAAAGAAATATCTGATAAAGAATTCTTTAAAGTTGTGCACTCTATTTGAAGAGAATCGATTTCACCATCAATATTTTTAGTTGTATTTACCTTCTCAAAAAGATTGTCTCTAAAAATAGATAAATCTTCTAGGTTAGTTGCAGAATGTTTTCTCAAAAGATTATTTATCAAATCAATTTTACCAATAACAGTGTTTAATTTATCAGGATTTTGTTCAAGTGAATTTAATAAATCATCAATTTCATTACCTAAATCTTCAACTTCTATTTTAATTGATGATATTCTTTCAAATAATAGTTTATATTTTTCTGAATTTTTAGCAATTTTATTTAGTGAATTTTTTAAGTTCAGAAGAGTTGAATTTAAACCAATTTCATCATCAAAAATAATCTGATTACTATAATTCAACTCTGTTGAAATTTCTTCAAAATTAGACAATGAACTTTGCATGTTTTCTAATTCTTCTAAATTTTCTTCAAGAATATTAGCTTGATCAATTTCATTTAAAATAAACTTATTATAATCCATTGACTGTATTAATTCATTTTTTTTATTTATCAATTCATTTAGGAGATTAGACTTATTCTTATATTCATTGTACAAAGTCTTGTAATCTTTAATTCTTTTCTCATTATTACATATAAGATCTAAAAGATTAAACTGAAACTCACTGTTTAGCACCTCAATATTTTGGTGTTGTGAATGTATATCGATAATTTTTGAGCCTATGATGGATAATTGGTTGAGATTAACAGGGCTATCGTTTATAAATGCCCTTGATTTTCCTGATGAGGAAATTTCTCTCCTTAGTATAGTATCAGTTTCATAGTCTAATTCATTATCCTCAAACAAAGACTTTAATCCGTATGAACCAATATCAAAAACTCCCTCAATGATGCATTTTTTTGATTTATCACGATTTACTGACAAGTCAGCCCTTTTTCCAAGAATTAAAGAAATTCCGCCTACTATTATTGATTTACCAGCCCCTGTTTCACCTGTAATTACCGAAAAACCATTGTTAAATGATATGGAAAGATCATCAATTAGTAAATAATTCTTTATGGATAAATTCTTTAGCAATATTTAAATTTTAATCTAATACTAAAAATAAGAATTGTTTTTTGATTAAAAACTAATATTCCTCCATTTATCAGAATGGTTTGGAGCTATTTTAGTTAGAGTTGAAATAAGATTTGTAACTGGCACATTAGGGCCTCCACTAAAAATATCTAAAATTTCTTCAGCCTTAGTATCAAAAAACACCCTAAGTATGTAAGAATTAGGTCTTCTTCTATTCATAGTATTTAACATCATTAAAGATTTAGAAATAGCCTCCTTAGCAGCTTTAGGTTCATTAACCATAATGTCTAATCCTTTTATATGATAATCATACATAACGTTTCTAAATTCTTTAAAAGTGGGAGATAAAACATTGTCAATCAAATAATATCTTGATTGAAGTCCGTCACTTGCGCCCCAACCTTTAAACCCTTTTTGTTGGGAGAAATCTAAAATCTTTTGTGCATTATCAAAAAAAACAGTTCCTGAATTTAATTTAAATGTATCCGAGTCAATACCCAATATCATGTTTACGTGAAATGCAATTACAGAAACCAAATTATTTTCAAATTGATTTTCATTAAACGTTAAATTTTGAAATTCCTGATATCTAAAAGAAAAGTTTCTATCATTGAAATTATAAGTAGGTGAACTATAAGCTGAATTATATATTGGTCTTGCAGATTGAATTTGTAAAGTTCCTTGAAAAACATCATTTTCATAAGAACTTATATTAATAAACATTGTACAATCAATTTTTTCATTTGGACGTATTGACCTGTTTGTCCAACTTGTATTATTAATAAATTCTGATAATTGCGTTTCAAGAGTCTTAAAAATCTGGAGATTTTCACTTCCTGTCTGACGAGCATCAACTATTATTTCACAATTTAGTTCTTGTGAACTAACTATTGTTACTGACAGAAAAAAACATATTATAATTATAAATCTCAAATTGTTTTTATTATGTAATTAAATATATCTAGAGCGACCATAGATTTTTCTTTTAAATCAAATGTGACTATTTCATCCGATTTATCAATTAATGACACTTTGTTTGTATCATAACCAAATCCTGCGCCTTTATCGTTTAATGAATTTAATACTATTAAGTCCAAATTCTTGTTTTTTAGTTTGGTTTTTGCATTTATAATTTCGTTGTCATTCTCCAAAGCAAAACCGACCAGAAATTGATTCTTTTTATGCTTACCTAATTCGTTTAGTATATCTGTTGTCTTTTCAAACTTGATATTAATCTCTTTATTGTCTTTTTTTATCTTTTTTTGTGAAAATTCTTTTGGTTTATAGTCGCTAACAGCTGCAGCCATGATAACAATATCAGCATCTTCATAATTATCTAAAACGTTGGAATACATTTCATTACCAGTTTTAACATTAATTAAATGTATTTTTTTTGAAGAAATTATCTGATTTGTAGGACCACTAACTAAGGTTACATCCGCGCCCAAACTTAAAGCTGTTTCTGCTAAAGAGTAACCCATTTTACCTGAAGAATGGTTGGAAATAAATCTAACTGGATCTAGTTGCTCAACTGTAGGACCAGCAGAAATTAAAACTTTTTTACCATTTAACGGAAGATTTGCTGAATAATGATTATGAATAAATTCAACAACTTCTTCAGGTTCTGGAAGTCGACCTTCACCAGATAAACCACTTGCTAATTCACCAACAGCTGGAGGGATAAGGATATTTCCAAAAGATTGTAATTTTTTGACTGACTCTTTGGTTGAATTATGTTTATACATATCTAAATCCATTGCCGGTGCAAAAAACACATCAGATTTACATGATAAATAAACTGCAATTAGAAGATTATCACAATTTCCATTAGCCATCTTAAACAATGTATTCGCTGTAGCTGGACAAATCAGCATAATATCACACCATAATCCCAACTCAACATGATTATTCCACATACCGTCGTCTTCGTCAGATTTAAAGGAAGAAAATACAGGGTTATTAGAAACCGTTGAAAGTGATAATGGTGTAACAAATTCTTTAGCAGAATCTGTCATTACAACTTTTACTTCAGCACCTTGTTTAATAAAAGACCTAACTAAATTTGGAGTTTTGTAAGCAGCAATACCACCTGATATTCCTAGTAGGATTTTTTTACCGCTTAATATAGACATTATTACTCTTCTATTTCTTCATTGCTATCTCTGTGGTATACTTTATCTTCTAACCATTCTTGTATAGCTATAGCATGAGGTTTCGGTAATCTTTCGTAAAACTTAGAAACTTCGATTTGCTCTTTATTTTCAAATATTTCCTCAAGACTATCATTATATGTTGCAAATTCTTCAAGTTTTTCAATTAACTCCTTTTTCACATCACCCTTAATCTGCTCTGCCCTTTTAGAAATGATAGAAATAGCCTGATAAATATTTTCAGTTTGGTTCTCAATCTCATCGCGATTATACGTTTTTGTAGTTTGAGCAGCATTTGTGTTCTTAATATCCATTATACTTTTAAATTAAATATTGTTTATTTCAGTTAATTCCGACATTTTTGATTCCATTTCTTCTAAAAACTCGGATTCTTTAAAATTATTTTTAAATGAGTTAAAATAACTAACTACATTTTCTATTCTTTCTTGTTGTCTCCAAACAACACTGTTAATAGCAAGCTTATATGCAGAGTCAAATCTATAGTAAAGAGCTTTCTCTCTTAAATCTGAGCCAGGAAATTCAATTAAGAAATTTTCAAATGATTTAATAGAAGCCTGATAATCAGTTAAAACATTGTATTGAAGAGCAATATTAAATTCTTTTAACTCTAATCTATAATCTAATTCAAATATCAAAGTGTTTGCCTGTTCAATGTATTCTGATTCTGGATAAGAGTTTATAAATTGTTGGAGTTTATCTATAGCAATTTTAGTATCATCAGAATCCTTGGAAAATATTGGAGCCATCAAATAAAAACTCTTTGCACCTAAAAAAGCCATCTCTTCAACTTTTTCGCTATCAGGGTATGAATTAACAAATCTTTCCATTTGATATGATGAACTATTATAGTCTTTAGTGTTATAGAAACACATGGATTGCATATAAGTTAATTTTTGGGCTTGCGGCTTACCTCTATACTGTGGTAAAATTTGAGCAAATAATCTTGAAGCTTTTGAATATTTTTCAGCATCGAAAAGCTCAGTCCCTAGAGTAAACTTCAATGCAACCTCGTCAGAGTTTAAAGCTTTTTGATATTCACTGCAACTTAAAATTGTAAACAGAATTGTAAATGTGTAAATCAGTTTCTTCATATGCATTTGGGTGGTCAAAATTATGAATTTATTATGGATAATAAAACTTAGTTAGGAAATCTTCTTTAAGCCAGTTAAATATTTTTCTAATTCTTTACCGAATATATCAATGAAATTTGGATTTATATCTATAATAAAATCATTTAAATTCTGATCATAATTGGAAAGTCCGATTTTAAAATTAGCTTTTGAACAAGCAGTAGCATAATTAAGCTCAAGATTATCTTTTTTATAATAGCTAATTAA
>Ga0115013_10002575_pt1 | contig 10054 bp, 6 predicted proteins | sample SouAtlMetagenome_2_FD_88686 | JGI IMG/M metagenome (GOLD analysis project Ga0115013, IMG submission 88686) | Marine eukaryotic phytoplankton communities from Atlantic Ocean - South Atlantic ANT15 Metagenome | ecosystem: Environmental > Aquatic > Marine > Oceanic | place: South Atlantic Ocean... | reverse complement strand
AGGCAACATCATCGAGGCTGCCGAGCTATCCCACAAAACCAACTCGCTGCCGGAAGTGTGTGGACGCGTGTGCCCGCAAGACCGCCTATGTGAAGGCGATTGCACCCTGAACGATGGCTTTGGCGCGGTGACGATCGGCTCGGTGGAGAAATACATCACCGATACCGCCTTTGCCATGGGCTGGCGCCCTGATATGTCCAAAGTGGTGTGGACCGATAAGAAAGTCGCGATTGTCGGTGCAGGCCCTGCGGGCTTGGGCTGTGCCGACATTCTGGCGCGCAACGGCGTCAAGCCAGTGGTGTTCGATAAGTACCCCGAAATTGGTGGCCTGCTGACCTTCGGTATCCCTGAATTCAAGCTGGAAAAGAACGTCATGGAGCGCCGCCGTGCGGTATTCGAGGAGATGGGCGTCGAGTTCCGTCTGAATACCGAAATCGGTACCGACATCGAGTTCGAGACGCTGCTGCAGGAGTACGACGCGGTGTTCCTGGGCATGGGTACTTACAAGTACATGCAGGGTGGCTTCCCCGGTGAAGATCTGCCCGGCGTATACAAGGCGCTGGACTTCCTGATTGCCAACGTAAACCGCCGCTTGGGCTTCGAGAAAGACCCGAACGACTTTATCTCCATGGAAGGCAAGCGCGTGGTGGTGCTGGGCGGTGGTGATACCGCGATGGACTGTAACCGCACCTCGATTCGTCAGCGCGCCGCCAGCGTGACCTGTGCCTACCGCCGCGATGAAGAGAACATGCCGGGCTCGCGCCGTGAAGTGGCTAACGCACGGGAAGAGGGCGTCGAGTTCCTGTTCAACCGCCAGCCGGTAGCGGTAGTGGGTGAAGACAAAGTCGAAGGCGTAAAAGTGGTTCGTACGCGCCTGGGCGAGCCGGATGAGAATGGCCGTCGTCGTCCTGAAGTCGTGCCGGGGTCTGAAGAGATCATCGCCGCTGATGCGGTGGTGGTGGCCTTTGGCTTCCAGGCAAGTCCGGCCCCATGGTTCAAAAGCGCCAATATCGAGGTCAACGATTGGGATCTGGTCAAGGCACCCGAGCATGGCCAGTACGCCTTCCAAACCAGCAACGAGAAAATCTTTGCCGGTGGCGATATGGTGCGCGGCTCCGATCTCGTGGTCACCGCTATTTATGAAGGGCGTCAGGCCGCTGAAGGCATTCTGGATTACCTAGGCGTGTAAAGTGTGTATGTCATGCCGAACAGCATCAGGGGTAGGTCGTAGCGAGGGTCTTTTGTCATGGATGACCAAAGTAGCGCCCAGGGATGGGGTCACAGCGCCCTCGCGCAGACCTACTTCTGGGGCAACTGCGCATCGGCATCCTTTAGCCCGATCAATTGGCCTCCCACTGTTTATGTACAGTCAGTAGCTAGTTATGTGTAGCCAATAGCTAGGGTGGGAGGCAGCTTTAGCTCGCGACCGAGAGCTGGCGCTGTTTCACTTCAAATTGAGCCTTAAGGCGTACTCTGCTATTCTGTCGTCCCATCCTGGTGTGGCTTTCTGTTACGCCTTTTGATCACGTTTCGACAGGTTTTCCATGACACGATATATCTTCGTGACCGGCGGCGTTGTGTCCTCTCTTGGCAAGGGCATCGCGTCGGCCTCGCTGGCGGCGATTCTCGAGGCCCGCGGCCTTAAGGTCACCATGCTCAAGCTCGACCCGTACATCAACGTGGACCCGGGCACCATGAGTCCCTTCCAGCACGGCGAGGTGTTCGTCACCGAGGATGGCGCCGAGACGGACTTGGACTTAGGTCACTATGAGCGCTTTATTCGCACCAAAATGACCCAGGGCAACAACTTCACCACCGGCCGCGTGTACGAACATGTGCTACGCAAAGAGCGCCGGGGTGACTACCTGGGTGGCACTGTGCAGGTCATTCCGCACATCACTGATGAGATCAAGCAGCGCGTCTACGCTGGAGGCGAAGGCTTCGACGTGGCGCTGGTGGAGATCGGCGGGACGGTTGGCGATATCGAATCACTGCCGTTCCTGGAGTCCATTCGTCAGATTCGCAGCGAGCTGGGCGCAAGCCGCGCCATTTACATGCACCTCACCCTGGTGCCGTACATCAAGACCGCTGGCGAAACCAAAACCAAACCGACGCAGCACAGCGTAAAAGAGCTGCGCTCCATCGGCATCCAGCCGGATATTTTGATTTGCCGCAGCGAAGTGGAGCTTGAGGAGAGCGAGCGCCGCAAGATTGCGCTGTTCACCAATGTGGAAGAGCGTGCGGTAGTGCCGCTGCAAGACGCCGACACTATCTACCGCATTCCGCTAATGCTTCACGAGCACGGCCTGGACGATATCGTCTGCGACAAGCTGCGCTTAGAAGCTGAGCCTGCGGATCTGTCGGAGTGGGTCAAGGTACTCGATGCCAAGCTGAACCCGCTGAAGTCGGTCAGCATCGCCATGGTCGGCAAGTACATGGAGCTGCTGGATGCGTATAAGTCGCTGAACGAAGCGCTGATCCACGCGGGTATTCAGGGCCGCATCAAGGTCAACGTCGACTACATCGACTCTGAAGACATCGAGCGTCACGGCACCGAGCGTCTGGCAGGTAAAGACGCCATTCTGGTGCCCGGCGGTTTTGGCGAGCGCGGTGTGGAAGGCAAGATTCTGACCGCCCAGTTTGCCCGTGAAAACAACATCCCTTACCTGGGTATCTGTCTAGGCATGCAGGTAGCGGTGATCGAGTTCGCCCGCAACGTGGCTGGCTGGAAAGACGCCAACTCCACCGAGTTTACCCACGATACCAAGCACCCGGTGGTGGGGTTGATCACCGAGTGGATCAATGCCGAAGGCAAGATCGAGCTGCGCGACGCGGCCTCCGACCTGGGCGGCACCATGCGTTTGGGCGGCCAAGTGTGCCATCTGGCCGCTGGCAGCAAAGCCCGCGAAGCGTACGGTGCCGACGAAATCGTTGAGCGTCATCGCCACCGCTTCGAAGTCAACAACCAGTTCATTGATGAGCTGGAAGCTGCGGGCCTGGTGATTTCGGGCAAGAGCGTCGATCAGTCGCTGGTCGAAGTCGTCGAGCTGGCGGATCACCCTTGGTACGTGGCGTGTCAGTTCCACCCGGAGTTCACCTCGACGCCTCGCGACGGTCATCCGCTCTTCTCGGGCTTCGTCAATGCCGCACTAGAACACAAAACGGCACGCACCCGTGCCCACGCCGCACCTCAGGAATAAAGGGGGAAGCATGTCTTCTCAGTCCCAATTCCCAGAGCATCACATCAACGTTGCCGGCTTAACCGCCGGCAATTCTTTGCCACTCATGCTGCTTGGCGGCATGAACGTGCTGGAGTCGGCGGAGCTGGCCGATGAAGTGGCGCAGGCCTACGTGAATGTGACGCAAAAGCTGGGTATGCCTTATGTGTTCAAGGCCAGTTTCGACAAAGCGAATCGCAGCTCGATCCACTCCTACCGGGGGCCTGGGCTGGAAAAAGGCCTGCAAATCCTGGCCGATATCAAGGCGCGCTATAACGTGCCCATCATTACCGATGTGCACGAGCCCTGGCAGGCAGCGCCTGCTGCTGAAGTCGCCGATATCATCCAGCTGCCGGCCTTTTTGGCGCGCCAGACCGATCTAGTGGTGGCAATGGCGAAAACGGGCGCTGCCATCAATATCAAAAAGCCGCAGTTTTTGGCCCCGCACGAAATGCGCCATATCCTTAACAAGTTTCAGGAAGCGGGCAATGACCGCCTGATGCTCTGCGAGCGCGGCACCAGCTTTGGCTACAACAACCTGGTGGTGGACATGCTGGGCTTTGGCGACATGAAGCAGACCGGTTACCCGGTGTTCTTCGATGTCACCCATGCTCTGCAGCGTCCAGGTGGCCGGGCGGACAGCGCCGATGGCCGCCGTGCCCAGGTTGCCGAGCTTGCTCGCGCGGGTGTGGCAGTGGGCTTGGCCGGGCTGTTTTTGGAAGCTCATCCAGACCCCGATAACGCCAAGTGCGATGGCCCCTGCGCACTGCCACTGGACCAGCTCGAACCGTTTCTGACCCAACTGTCACAGCTGGACGCGCTGGTCAAAGGCTTCGCCCCCTTGACCATCCGTTAATCGCGGCGGATATCCGTGGTATACATTGGACCTCTCATCGATTAGACCGACAACCAAAGGACACTGTCATGACCAAAATTGTTGAAATCAGTGCGCTGGAAGTGCTCGATTCGCGCGGTAACCCGACCGTTCAAGCCACCGTACGTTTGGAAAGCGGTGCCGTAGGCGTTGCCTGTGCCCCCAGCGGTGCCTCCACGGGTTCCCGCGAAGCACTCGAACTGCGTGATGGCGACAAGGCGCGCTACCTCGGTAAAGGCGTTTTAAAAGCCGTCGAGGCCGTGAATGGCAAGATTCGTGATGCGTTGTTGGGAATGGATGCGCGGGACCAGCGCGGTTTGGACAATGCCATGCTGGAGTTGGATGGCACGGATAACAAGGCGACTCTGGGAGCCAATGCGATTCTGGCGGTGTCGCTCGCGGCAGCCAAGGCGGCGGCCAATGCCAAAGGCGTGCCACTGTATGCCCATATCGCCGAGCTTTACGGTCAGCCAGGCCAGTACAGCATGCCGGTACCGATGATGAACATCCTCAACGGCGGTGAGCACGCCGACAATAACGTGGATATTCAGGAGTTCATGGTGCAGCCGGTGGGCGCCCCCAACTTCCGTGAAGGCCTGCGCATGGGCGCGGAAATTTTCCACGCGCTGAAGAAAGTGCTGTCTGCCAAGGGGCTGTCTACCTCGGTAGGGGATGAGGGTGGCTTTGCGCCCAACCTGACATCCAACGCCGAGGCACTGGCCGTCATCAAGCAGGCGGTGGCCGATGCCGGTTATGCCCTGGGCAGCGACGTCACGCTGGCACTGGACTGCGCCTCTTCCGAGTTCTACAAGGATGGCCAGTACAACCTCTCTGGCGAAGGCAAGAGCTACGACGCCGAAGGCTTTGCGGACTACCTAGCGGGCCTGTGTGCCGACTACCCGATCGTGTCTATCGAAGACGGCATGGACGAGTCCGACTGGGCCGGTTGGAAAGCCTTGACCGACAAGCTGGGCGACAAGGTGCAGCTGGTGGGGGACGACCTATTCGTCACCAATACCAAAATCCTTAAGCGTGGCATTGACGAGCAGATCGGTAACTCGATTCTGATCAAGTTCAACCAGATTGGCTCGCTCTCCGAAACCCTCGACGCGATTAAAATGGCCCAAGATGCGGGCTTTACGGCGGTCATCTCCCACCGTAGTGGTGAAACCGAAGACACTACCATTGCTGATCTGGCCGTAGGCACCTGTGCGGGACAAATCAAGACCGGATCGCTGTGTCGTTCTGACCGTGTCGCGAAGTACAACCGCCTGCTGGTGATCGAAGCCGAGCTAGGGGATGTGAGCTACCCCGGTTTGAAAGCCATCAAAGGCCAGTAGGTCAAAAACATAGCGTTCGCGTGTAAGAGATCTCTCAAAAATTTGTAAGAGATCTCTTACAAATGCCGACGAAATTCGCTCGAAACCTTGTAAGAAAAAGCGAGATTTTTCACTAATTCAACTTTAAGTGATTGTCTTAGTTGGGTTTTATGAAAGAAAGGCGGGTCCCTTGGGCTCGCCTTTTGCGTATTGGGTCCGCTTGAGAAGTTGCGCTGTTCTGCCACAATGCATTCAGGACAAGGGGAGGCAAGGATGCTTCAGGCAGGATGCAACGGGATGTATGCAGGTGCGCTGGGTGACACAGTGATGTGAGCCTTGGCAAGGAAGTCACCTGAGGAGGTTGACACAGGGAGTGGTCAGAGGAAGTGCTTGGAGCGGGCGGCCTACGGGCCGCCTTTTTTTGTGTAGGCCATTCACGCAATCATGGACGCCTTCCATCCGACTACAAAAAAACCAGCGTAAACGCTGGTTTTTTTGGGATGTGCTAACACTCTGCGCTTAACGCTCGAGTTTTTCCAGCTTACCCGTTTTGCCATCCCACTCTTCTGCATCGGGCAGAGGGTCTTTCTTCTCGGCAATATTGGGCCACACTTCGGCCAACTCCGCGTTGATCTCGATAAACTGCTCTTGGCCATCTGGCAGCTCATCCTCCGAGAATATTGCCTCAGCAGGGCACTCTGGCTCACACAGCGCGCAGTCGATGCACTCGTCCGGGTGAATAACTAGGAAATTGGGGCCTTCGTAGAAACAGTCGACTGGGCAAACTTCCACACAGTCGGTGTATTTGCATTGGATGCAGTTCTCGGTAACGACAAACGTCATCTTGCTATCCCTCTTGCGAGACCGAGAAGCCTCCCGGTCGTGGTCAATCGTGAATGGTTATAAATCTGCGGTTTTTTATAAGGTAAAAAGGTATGGGCGACATTCTAGTGGTGCCCATACCCGGCGGCAAGCGCTCGCGCTCATCTGTTGATGCGATTACTGACGCTCATTATATCCATTGTCTATAGCAACTCTCGCCACTGATACAACAAGGTCAGCGCTTCGCGAGGCGACAAGTCGTCGATATCCGCCTTACCGAGCGCTTCTACCACCGGGTGCGGGGCGCTGGCGAACAGGTCGTTTTGCTGCGGTATCGCAGGGCTCGCTGAGGGCCGCTGCTGCTCGTCGACATCCCGCTGTTCGAGCATCATCAGCTTTTCCCGAGCGCGACGAATTACCGGAGCCGGGACCCCGGCGAGTTGGGCGACCTGTAAGCCATAACTCTGGCTGGCGGGGCCTGCCTCGATACGGTGCATGAACACGATACCATCGCCGTGCTCCGTTGCCGTCAAATGAATATTGGCGATGCCCTCCGCCTGCTCAGGCAGTGCCGTCATTTCAAAATAGTGCGTGGCAAACAGCGTGAGCGCCCGAGCGTTAGCGAGATGCTCGGCGCTTGCCCAGGCCAAGGAAAGCCCATCGAAGGTGCTAGTGCCACGGCCAATCTCATCCATTAACACCAGGCTGTGTTCGGTGGCATTGTGCAAAATATTGGCGGTTTCGGTCATTTCTACCATGAAGGTAGAGCGCCCTCCCGCTAGATCATCTGACGATCCGATCCGGGTAAAGATGCGGTCAACCGGGCCGATCTCGGCGGCATCGGCGGGTACGAAGCTGCCGCTATGGGCCAGCAGGGCGATCAGGGCGGTTTGGCGCATGTAGGTCGATTTACCGCCCATGTTGGGGCCGGTGATGATCAGCATGTGCTGCTCTGGGGTGAGCAGCACGTCGTTGGGCACGAACGGTTTGTCGCTGACCTGCTCCACGACCGGGTGGCGCCCGGCGGTAATGGTGATGCCCGTGGCCTCCACCAATTGAGGGCGCACCCAGTTGAGCGCGTCGGCACGCTCGGCAAAAGCACACAGTACATCCAGCTCAGCCAGCGCGCGTGAGGTGTTTTGTAGCTCGTGCAGTTGGGCGTTGAGCTCGGCTAGCAACTGATCGTAGAGCCATTTTTCCCGCGTCAGCGCCCGCGACTTGGCGGAAAGCGCTTTGTCCTCAAACTCCTTCAGCTCTGGGATAATAAAGCGCTCGGCGTTTTTCAGCGTTTGACGACGGATATAGTCGGCTGGCGCATGCTGCGCCTGGGCGCGGGGTAGCTCAATAAAGTAGCCGTGTACGCGGTTATAGCCAACTTTTAGGTTGGCAAGTCCCGTGCGTTCGCGCTCTCTCAGTTCTAACTGAACGAGATAGTCGCCTGCGTTTTCGGCCATGCCGCGATGCTCATCTAGCTCGGCATCGAAGCCATCGGCAATCACGCCGCCATCCCGAATCACTACAGGCGGGTTGTCGACCAGCGCTCGCGCTAGCGTATCGGCCAGCTCGGGGTAGGGGCGGATATGCGGCTTGAGGCTATCCAGGGCGCTGCCGCTGTCGATATCGGTCAGCAGCGCTTCCAGCGTGGGCAGCGTGGCGAGCGCATCTCTCAGTCGCGCGAGATCGCGTGGGCGTGCGCTGTAAAGAGCGACGCGGGCGAGTATGCGTTCCACGTCCCCCACGTCGCTCAGCGTATCCCGCAGGCTCATATAGTTGGCATCGATAGAGAGTAGGGCCACGCCGGCTTGGCGGCCCTCGACGATCTCCCGCTGGCGTAGCGGGCGATTCAGCCAGCGCTTTAAAAGCCGCGAACCCATGGCCGTGGTGCAGGTATCAAGCACGCTGGCCAGGGTGTTATCGTCGGTGCCGCCGAGGTTGATGTCGATTTCCAGATTGCGGCGGCTGGCGGCGTCGATCACCACGGCATCGTCGCGGTTCTCTACGCTGATGGCGGTCACGTGGGGCAGGCGCGAGCGCTGGGTATCGCGCGCGTAGTCGATCAAGACACCGGCCGCGATCAGCGCCGTGGAGAGATGCGCGCAGCCAAAGCCACGCAGGTCGCTAACTTCAAATTGGTCGCACAGGCTGCGGGTGGCGCTTTCCAGATCGAATAGCCACTCCCCCTGGCGGCGTAGGCTGCGCTTTTGCGACCACGCATCGGGCAGGGTCAGGCTCTCCGGCACCAGCAGCTCCGCAGGGGAGAGGCGGGTCAACTCGGCGAGCATTTCCGCTTCGCTCTCGACTTCCAGTACGTTAAAACGACCGCTGGAGAGCTCCAGCCATGCCAATCCCCAGCCCGCTTTTCCGGGGGCAACGGCCACCAGAACGTTATCTCGCCGAGCATCTAGCAGGGCTTCATCGTGCAGTGTGCCGGGGGTGACGATGCGCACCACCTGACGCTCCACCGGGCCTTTACTAGTGGCTGGGTCGCCGATTTGCTCGCAAATCGCCACCGACTCACCGCCTGCTACTAAGCGGGCTAAATAACCTTCCGCGCTATGGTAGGGCACCCCGGCCATGGGGATGGGTTTACCCCCCGACTGGCCGCGCTGGGTCAGGGTGATATCCAGCAGCGCAGCGGCGCGTTTAGCGTCATCGAAAAACAGCTCGTAAAAATCCCCCATGCGGTAAAACAGCAGTACCTCGGGGTGCTCGCGCTTGATGTTAAGGTATTGCGCCATCATTGGCGTATGGGCGGGGCTGGCCTGTGACATGGGCGTCCTGATTGAGCGTGGCGCAAGCGGTTGGCCTGCGGCATGTTCGTTGAGCAATTTCATTGAGAAAGCTAAACGCAGTATTCTACGCTACCCTAAGGTCTTACATGAAGGAGTCACCATGCCCCCCAGCGTTTCTAGCCTCAAGAACCTCGATTTATCGCTGCTTGCCCAGCGGCTGGGGCGGCTTTGCCTTCAGCTTGGCGTTGAAGTGACCGCCGCAGAGTCTTGCACCGGAGGAGGCATTGCCAGTGCGATTACCTCGGCGGCAGGCAGTTCGGCGTACTTTACAGCGGGCTATGTGACCTACTCAAACGCCGCGAAAACCCGCCTGCTGGGTGTGGAGCCTGCCACGCTTGAAGCCCATGGAGCCGTTAGCGAGGCCGTGGTGAAGGCGATGGTGGCGGGAGCCTGCCGTGAAAGCGGGGCTGATTTAGCCGTTGCGGTGAGCGGTGTGGCCGGCCCGGAGGGCGGCAGCGACGAAAAACCGGTAGGTACCGTATGGATTGCCTGGGGCAGTGCTGGACAGCAGCAGGCAGAGTGCTTCCACTTCCCCGGCGACCGCCAAGCGGTGCGGGAGCAGGCGGTGCGCGAAGCGCTGGCGGGTTTAGTGTCGAGGCTGAGCGCTCAGGCGCAGAAGAAATAATCGTTAAAGTTGCCGCTGAGGATTTGTTTAGCCGCTAATCTTTGGCATACTACTGGCTAATTATACAGCTTGTTATGAGGAATTTCCGCATGGCTCAGGAAGACAACCGCACAAAAGCGCTTAATGCTGCACTCAGCCAGATTGATCGCCAGTTTGGTAAAGGGACCGTTATGCGCCTTGGCGATGCGCCACGCGTCGTGATGCCGTCTGTCTCCACCGGTTCGCTGGGGCTGGATATTGCACTCGGCATTGGTGGTTTACCGTTTGGTCGTGTCGTCGAAATCTTTGGCCCAGAGTCATCGGGTAAAACTACCCTGACGCTTTCGGTCATTGCCCAAGCGCAAAAGCAGGGCAAAGTGTGTGCCTTCGTTGATGCCGAGCACGCGCTCGACCCCAGCTACGCT
>Ga0115013_10002574_pt1 | contig 10054 bp, 9 predicted proteins | sample SouAtlMetagenome_2_FD_88686 | JGI IMG/M metagenome (GOLD analysis project Ga0115013, IMG submission 88686) | Marine eukaryotic phytoplankton communities from Atlantic Ocean - South Atlantic ANT15 Metagenome | ecosystem: Environmental > Aquatic > Marine > Oceanic | place: South Atlantic Ocean... | reverse complement strand
GTCTCCAAATGACGTTTCAAAAAAGCTCGGTGAAATCTGGAGGGCTGTTCCTGCAGTCAAGAAAGAGGTACTGAAAGCTGATTATTTGAAAGAACTTGAAGTGTACAAGCAGAAAATGAAGGAATGGGAGCACCGGAATCCGGGGAGAGAGAAGCCCTTGCCTAAAAAGAGGAAGAAACAACCTCAGTCCGCAACCAAAGAGCAGCATGAATCATCAAAGTCTCCCTCGTCGCAAAAACCATAATAGTATCCTGATAAGACTTAATGATGACTTAGTACTAGCGAGGAAATAGCTGTAGGTAATAATATTGTTGGTAAAGTAATATTGTAGGCGACCCTAAGTTTTTGGCTTTGAGACTTTCTAAGGTCAAACTGATGAAAGTAAATATCGATCACCTTTTGATGCAACCATATATTACCAATTTGGATTATGCTGTCGTATGAACAAATATTTCAAGGGTGCAATGTCTTGTCTTATTTTATTTATCTGAGCACGGTGTTAGATCTTTAAACGCGCATTATAGAACTACAAGTAACTAATCGTGATTCCATAGTGGATTTGGTAAATCCACAGCCTCCACTGTTTCTGCTGCTCGTTGCGCACTTGTCTTTCGCTCAAGTATAAGCTGAGCGATTTCTGAAATGGGAAGGGCGAGCTGCGAATCGTCCACGATCGAAGACTGCCATTCCTCTAATAGTTCATACCAGCGTTCTTGCGCATTTTCCACCCGCAAATCTTCCCAGCAAATATCCGACGCTTTGGATGTTTCCAAAGCAACGAGTTCATGCAGTAAGTATAAGTCAACATCGCCACCTTCCTCCGTGATACTCATCGATATCTTGCCTTCGGCATTTCCCGCTGTTGCCGCATCGGTTGACACGCCGTTTTGGTGAGATTTCAGATCTGCAGTGGAGACACTTTCTTCCATAATTTGGGACATCGCATCAACGTGTTTACTGTTTGAAAGTTGCGGAGGGTGGTAGTGTTCCATTGTGTTGGAATCATTAGTGGATGCCCCCAATCTGTGCATATCGCTAGGAGAATAAAGACCTGTCATTTTTTGCCATTTTTTAAAGCAGGATAATCTGGACCTTTTGCCCATTCGTTTGCTGATGACCGACCAAGGAATCTTGATATCTTCCGCTTCCACCATTTTTCCTATATCCTTCATATCAGCAGTCGGTTCGACCCGAAGAAATTCTCTAATCAATCGTTTCAGCTGTTCTGTCTCTGGTCCTTTCCAGCGACCTCTTGTGAAAGTATCCGACATTTCTCGGTACTTATCGCGGCATGAATCTGCCGACCGATTGAGCTTGGCCTGAATGTGAGCCCATTTTTTACCAATCTGAGTAACCAAACTGATCAGCATCTCAACCTCCTCATCGGACCAGGCGCCTCGTTTGAACGGATGAAGCTGACGGAGTCCGTGTCGATAAATAGATTGTACAGGTCGATTTGGCAAACATTTCGCAATTTCCATCCAAGATCCTTTTAGGTCCGCCTTGTGGTCACATTCGCTGCAAAGTCGAGCAACTGAAATTTGCTTCATTGCACAGTATTCCTTGACGGCTCTGATGATGGTATCGGTTTCCTTTTTAGTATACTTTCCGGTTTTCATCGGCATTACGCCTTGTTACCGAAAGGATAGAAGCCAGAGGGTGTACAGCGTTGATTAAGTTTTCGATTATGTGGTGTATAGAAGAGATTATGCGAGTGATTAAAAGCTCGATGAGAAAATGCATTTCTATGGTTTTTCTCGAAAGCCACAGCACCAATAAATAAGATTGCTAGTACTCATCCTTACCTTGCCCAAAACCATTTTTGTTCCATTTGTTTTCGTTGGGGTTAGACTCCCCCAAACCTTCTGCGGTAGCTGCAGCTTCTGTGTAATCGAAGTTGCCAGGCTGTTCCTCTTGCTGCTCTGAATCCATAGTCGATTCAGGTTTCTTCAAAACTTCGAAGCTCGTGTCATCAATATCTCTGAAGGTACTTTCGGGTTCGAAAACTTTATGCCGGGTTCCAATGAGCATAGCTTGGTGGAGCGCAAAAACGTGCTGTGCCGGTAAATAACATGCTCGATACTTAGTAGTTTTTGCTGAACGACCCTTTCGACTCGATTTTTCGCGTCTGTGCGTAAGTGCGCTTCTCAACGGCTCCTCAAAGTCGACTATCGATGAGGATGAAATAATTCGTCGAGTGGCATTCTCAAGCCACACGTTGTTATCAACAGCATTCGAGAGGAAATTCACAAAGGCCTTTCTTTCATCATCAAGATATAACAAAACAAAAAAGAATGACTGAATCTACAGCTGCTACCAAGGCTTCGGATCCTCTCCTTGTTGTTGCTTACGCAACTATTGTTATTGTATGGGCGGCATCCCAGTTTATTCTTATTCCTTACGTGGTTCATCTTTTATCATTAGTGACAGCTATATTATATGCTGCTTGCCATTCATCACTCGTGTTGAGAGAAGATATCCCGAAGGAAGGTGAAGAGGGTTACGACCCAGATGCGCCGACTAGCGTCGAGACTTTGAAAAAGGAAGATGCCATGCAATTTCCGATCATGGGAAGCTGTTCCCTTTTCGGTCTTTATTTGGCCTTCAAACTGCTGGGACAGGAATTTGTCAACCTTCTTATTGGTGCATACTTTGCACTCGTTGGATGTGGAGCTCTGAGCCTCACGATCGGTCCGTTGATGGAAAAAATCGCTCCAAAATCGATGAACGAATACAAAATGGGATTCAAAAAGAAGATATCACATCCCTTGCCAGAGTGGATCCTTGCAAAGGACTTTGAGATAGGGATGGATCTTACCGCAACCGACTTGTTATCTATCGGAGTCGCATGCATTATTGTGGCACTTTATTTCCAAAAGAAGTACTGGGCGCTCAACAATGTTCTTGGTATTTGCTTCTGCATGCAAGGTATTGAGCGACTATCCTTGGGTACCTACAAAATCGGAGCTATTTTGTTGGTTGGACTCTTCTTCTACGATATTTTTTGGGTCTTTGGCACAGACGTCATGGTCACTGTTGCTAAAAACTTGGATGGGCCTATCAAACTTCTCTTTCCTCGATCGCTGGTACCTGCCGAAGATACCGGCAAGATCGAACTGAGTCTTCTGGGTTTGGGTGATATTGTCATCCCCGGATTCTTCTTGTCTTTGTTGCTAAGATTCGATGCAGAGAACGCCAAAATGCCAACCAACAAAGTCAACATCCATGAATCATTCCCCAAACCATATTTTTACTCGGCCATGATTGCCTATGTCATCGGACTAGGAGTCACCCTGTTCGTTATGATAGTTTTCCAGGCGGCACAACCAGCTTTATTATATCTTGTCCCAGCTTGTTTGGGTTCTTCTTTCCTTTGCGCAGTTGTGAAAGGTGAGGTATCTGCATTGCTTGCGTATTCCGAAGAGGAAGAAGAGCCAGAAGATGACACGAAAAAATCGGAGGAAGACAAAAAGAATGAATAATGTAATTTGTGAAATTATTCTAGATAATTGTATGACGCTATGTAAAAGTTACTTGTCTACTGAAATTTAGCTTCGGTAAATGTTTGGAGATCGCCAGTCCGTGCAATTTTATTCCAATCATCGTTCCCCAGTGATATATCAACCGATTATTCTCGAATGCAAGTCTTAATAAAGTCCATATTTGATGTATTGTGAAGACACGTTTAGATCTCTGCAAAACAAAATTGTATTTCATATCTATTTTCTAATTCAAAGTTTTTACTGTGTTGTATCTATTTTCCCCGCCACAGCTCACGATAGCTGTATAAGAGCTAACATCTCGGGAATGTTGTCATTCAATGTTAAAGTTTCGTGGGCACTTTCGATGTAGTAGCAGGCTTTCTATTTCCTTCGTTTTTTGGAAGCTGATCCAGGCTGACCGCTCTCTTTAGACTTTTTCTTTCGTTTCTTTTCATGACTCTTTGGTTTTCGAGACGTTATCGATTCCTTCTCGCCTTGCGCTTTCGGTACCTTTTGTGGCGTTTGTTTCAAATCCCTATCATCTGCTTGCGATTCGGAACCTTTTGTTGTTTGAGAATCAACCGAGAGTTGACTTTTTGACTTCTTAGTTTCGGTGTCAACTTTCTTACTTGCAGCAGCCTTTGTATTTGCCAAGACACGCTTGATATTGTTCAGATCTTTCCTCAACGGGTCATCTACTTTCCTCCCTTGATCAAGTCCTCTCAACCGAGCCCCCATGTATCTCATCATCCCTATCGAAAGAGCAAGAGAGGCCTGAGCACGACCTGTCGCGTCTCCGAACTTATCATCTGAAAGTTGTTCTAGGACTGGTAATAGTTTCTCTTTTATTACCAATACCGCTTTCTTGCTCTTCTCGAGAGAAGAGAGAGACTTTTGTGTCGCCATGGCTATGAAAGATCAATTGCTTTCGCTAATTGTTTTAAATTCTTGAGAATTGGAAGATTCAAGGAAGGACAGCAAGCTAAGAGCGCATATTATCCGGCGCATTTGGAGTCATCATCATAGGAGGAAGGCTTCTTATGATGATAGGTTATTTTTTTAACCCTATCCAATCATTCAGAGCCACTCATCATAGGAAGGTTTGATTAACTTGATTGGTTGTAGACAATAGATTGACACTGCCTTGACACCAAAATAAAACGTTTTTATAAAAAGCGGCAACAACAAACTCCGTCGTCGGGCGCCAAATATTTCCGGGAGCCATTCAGTCACGGTTACTGTCAATTGCACTGGACTAAGGTAGTCCTATTCTTGTAGTTCCGATCAAAAAGAATTTGCTCAGAATTTCGCGATTGATCAACAAAAATTGTTTCTGTTCACGACTCGCAGAATTTCGCAACTGTTCATCATTTTTCGCATAAAGATTGCTGACCCCGATCAATCATACCGATTCTATTGTGAAAAGAGATAAAGACAAAAACTGTTACTACTGGGATCTTTAGTGACAATGATGTATTTTCGCAACATTGCTGCGTTTTGGTGCGCGGCAATCTTTCTCTTAACTTGTCCAGTCGACGGGAAAGAAAAGGAGAACGGGAAAGAAAAGCAGAACGGGAAACAAAAGGTGAAGAAAACTCCGAACCCAACTATGATACCTACTCCGGTGCCGACCACATTCCCCTCATCCGACCCAACAATGTCACCATCCATGTCGCCCTCTGATCTACCATCTGTGATTCCAACCCCGGTGCCAACCACATTCCCCTCATCCGACCCATCTGCGTTTCCTAGTTCGAGTCCGACTGATTTACCTACAGGAATACCTACAAAAGAACCAACAAGAAACCCCACAAGATTACAAACAAAAGCACCGACTATTATTACCATGAGTCCTTCAAAGAAACCGACTGCCTCACCAACAGGAAAACCCTCCAAAGCACCTTCCGTGAGTCCCTCAAAGCATCCTACTGTAGCACCAACCACGGGATCACCCACAGAAGTAACCACAGAAACAAAATTAAATGTGTTAACTGAAGTGCAGACATCCCAAACGCCTCCTTCAAACATGACTAAGTTACCTCACTTGACGTTCGACATCATTTTGTCAGACAGGAATTCCTCTACTATCGATGAGATTCAATCTGCCTTTGATGGCTTTCTTGATGAGGTGCTTCAACAAAGTAGTCAAAGTTATGACCTTGACTATTCTCATCTTAATGCCACTGACATAATATCAACCTTCCAAGAACCTCTCGAATCGGGCATTCAGTATCGCATACAAGTGGATGCGTTCGCTTACTATATTAAAGATCCCCCTACCACAGAATCTCTGACACAGAGCTTAAATGTATATTTTTCATTTTGGGGGAAATCAGAGTTGCAAGATCATTTGAAACGTGCCGGCTTAGAAGAAGCTGTTATTGTCTCGATTTTAATCGGTGATCAAATCGTTTCATTTGTTTCAAAAGCAAACGAAGACACAAGAGAAGAGACGAAAAACAAATTTGTCGCCTTTTGGAACAACGTTCTTTCTGGAGATGGAAGCAATCTATCAAAGGCTGCTATTGTAACTCTTTACACTTTCTTTGTACTCCTAATCATTGCAGTTCTACTTCTTGTACTGAGATATCGGATTTACCGTCGACGTATTTCGGAGGATAGGGAGTGGAAAAAGGAGTTCCAATCTCGCAAATTAAATATTCACGAAATGATGAAAATTAAGAATAGGGATGTGGAAATAGGAGCTTTTTCCAAGGGAAAACCGAATAAAGAACCTCAGACAATGCATATACCTGCATTTTCGGGGAGGACAACGTCTCAAAAAGGTTTCAATGCTTCTTCTCGGGTGAGCACGAATTCTATGAAAAAGCTGTCAACAACTGCTCCGAAAAAGGTGTCCAATCATTTAGAAAGCAAGATGTATATACCTCCATTCAAAGGGAAGAAATCCGGTGTTTCAACGACTAATAAATCAAAATATAGCCAACGCGATAACTTGTCAGAAATTTCAGAAGAACAATCCTGCACTTCGAAGATAGTTGAAGAAAACAACAAGACAATCAAGGCTCCGGATAAACCAACAATCAGCGTCTTGGAGAGAATAAAGAATCTAGAGAAAGTGTCGCAAAATAAAAACACCAATTCTTCACAGAGAAAATGAAAAACATCGAAATTGCATTCGTCAAACAATACTGGAGAATAGTACAGTAATTAATTATAAAATCAGACATGATATCAATACAACACCTAGAGTATTGCTATTAGTTAGTCATCAACCAATGCTTTTCTTGCATATGGTCTACATAATCTTATTGAAGGCGTATAAAGATTACACGACACTAGAATGCCACAGTAGTAATTTTGGGTCTGTAGTTAATAGGAAAAATAGATAAATATTGGGATTGTGAACGGATCCAGTACAGACCGCTATTTCCGATGAGCTTACAGCTGTTGGTAAAATGAGCTCTTTCTGTGTCTCGGACTCTAAAAAAACGTCATTTCAAGTGGATAATTTTTACTGTAAATAGTGTGAGCACGTCATCCTCAAATTCTTCTCAAATACAAAATTGTCCAATGAAATTCGAGCGAAAACATAGGCCCTTTCGAGTTTGTGGACACCCAGAGAGGAATTGATCGAGCTGTCACAGATTAGGATTCATGCGTTTTTATGATTTTCGCTCTTTCGGTTTGCTTTCAATTTCTATTCGAGCAGTAGCAAACATAAATTACATTTCTTCCGGTATGATCGAAACAACATGGAAGAGCCGAGGTCAATAGTCACAGTAACACCACCAGGAAATGTGGCTCGAGAAACTATCGAGGACGATTTGGCTGAAGACAGTTGTAGCTATGTCAAATCCGCATTCCTAGCATCGTCTGCGGAAACGGCCATAGATGAAATCAAGGCTATACTAGAATTAGAAACTCATCATTATCGACCGCCTAGGAATTACTTGTCATTTGATTCATGTAAAGGCGGTGTGAACGAAAACTGGAGAAGACGTCTCTGTGAATGGATGTTTGAAGTGACGGATCACTATGATTTCGATCGGGAAGTTGTCTCTTTTGCTTTGTACTACCTTGATAAGAGCATTTGTTTAGCCTATGGACCAACATCGAATAAGAAGATTTCAAAGAGAGATTATCAACTCTATGCTGTTACTTCTTTGTATCTTGCGATCAAAGTTCACGGAGAAATCGACTCAGACGCTGATGGAAAACGGCTCAAGTTAAGAATTTCAGCCTTTCAAGAGCTTAGCAGAGGATGCTTCACCACAGATATTATTGAAGCGAAAGAAATCGATTTCTTAGTTATGTTACAGTGGCGTATCAATCCACCAACATGTGCTCGCTGTATATACGCGTACCTTCGTCTTTTTCCAAGGTGGCCATCGAACGAGCTTATAATCCCTCGAGAGGAATTTGTTCATCAGATTTTTGACGTTGCCAAGTACTTAACAGAACTATCCATTTTTGTTTCGGACTTTACTTTCAATTACAATCCGTCAACAGTCGCTTACGGCGCAATTCTATGCGCACTCGACTATGTTGATGAATCGATGAAGGGCATACCGATTCGAATCCAAAATCAGTTCCTATTGAACATTGAAGAAGTATCGAGTAAACTGACTCCAGAGTCCGAAGACATTCGACATCTTGTTATTATGTTGAAGAAGCTCGCACCCAAAATGTTTGTGAGCTATAACTACGAATACCCGCTTTCGAGAACTGTAAGCCTTGTTGAGGTTGATCCTGCAAAATCGGCAGCCTCAACTTCCAGATCTATTTCGCCTATCGTCATGGGTACAGACGAACCAGCGCCAAAACGTCAGAAGGTTTAGAACAAGAACAATCAACATTGATTGAATCTAATTTGCAATCCTTGCAATGCCATAGAAAGATGCAGCAGAAATTCCACGAAGGTCTTTATCTTTTATTGGAAATTAGGGGAGCTGCGTTTCTTCCATATACATAAATACACTAATAAATGCTAACTGCAACTTAATTTTGAAAAAACAATGCAATTAGTTTGCCTTTAGTAAGAAATCAGTCATTTCCCGAGTGATATCGGCAACTGTCATCCTAGAAAGTATGAAGTGCCTTTTGTCCAGTTTAGTCAAAGACGGCATTCTATTGTGACACTTCTGCCATTCGACTCAAGCGTGAAACCAACCCCAATAGCTGCAACTGTGTGTTGACTCCATTGGAAATGCGCATGTGAGTGAACCCGATTTCCCGCAGATATTCCAACTTTTCACCCTCGGGTAGAACATCGTGAGCCTTCGTCACCTTGAAAATAGTACCGATTATGTCGCTTGCTGCGTAACCAGTATCCCAAAGCTCTTGCAGCTTTTCAATCGCTTCGTGCAAGTTGCCCTTGCTGCAAGCATCAATGATTCCTCTCACAACGGTCGGATGGGGTTGATCACAAACTTGAAAAACAACCGTTTGATTGACCATATCACCACTCCCCTTGGCAAGTGAATTGGCTGCCTGTAAATTATTTAGTGCATGACGCATATCTCCTTCAGCTGTGAATAGAATTGCCTCCATACCATCTGAAGCAAAGCAAAAAAATTGGATGAAATGATAACACGGATCAGAAATATCTTTCTTGAATCATTCATGACTCTTCGTATCATGGTGTTGATAAAATGAACACAGCGATCTTCACCTTTCACATTTTTAGGGAAGAACAAAGCAATCTACTCACCGTCTGTATAAGGGACTTCTTCCTTTTCGCACACCTTCAAGAGATTCGCAAGAATCTGTTCGTGTGACAATCGACTATAACGCAGAATGGCAGCACGGGATTGAATCGCTTCAATGATTTTAGTGCTAACGTTGCATGCCAGGCAAAACCGAGTGGTGTTGGAATATATTTCCATTGTTCTTCGAAGCGCTTGTTGGGCTGCGGTTGTCATGCTGTCAGCTTCATCAAGTATTATGATCTTTTGACGACCTTTAGGAAGCGTGACTTTGTTCATTGCAAACGATTTGATACGATTGCGGACAACGTCGATACCGCGGGCATCAGATGCATTCAGTTCCAACACGCCATCCTTGTAGGAATCACCCAATAACTCATGCGCCAATGCGTGTACACTTGTAGTTTTCCCCGTCCCTGGCGGTCCACAGAGAATTAGATTGGGAAGGTTCCCATCCTTTGCAATCGCCTGAAGTCGAACCAAAGTCTCTTCGTTACCCACCACATCTTCCAGCTTCCGCGGACGATACTTCTCGATCCATGGTACTTGATAACCAGACGACAAAGCAGACGAGCTTCCCGCCGTCGATTTTTTGTTCTCTTCAATATCCATTATACTAAACAACCGAAATGTGAAAACTTTCTAAATTGCCGTGTATGTATTCCAACAACTACAAAAACTTGATGAGCAGACGAGTTACATACAGTACAATACTTTTATGGCTTGTTGGTCAAATTGATTTGGCGCGGTTTTTCAAGTCAGAAACCCAATGCGCCCAGCAAGACTAATTGGATCGAATTAATCAAAACTTCGGATTGTTGACCGAAAAGAAAACGACGCAATGTTTCATTATTCAAAATGGCAGATGGGATAGATTCGAGCGAAAGGATACAGCCACCCTCT
>Ga0115013_10002572_pt1 | contig 10062 bp, 19 predicted proteins | sample SouAtlMetagenome_2_FD_88686 | JGI IMG/M metagenome (GOLD analysis project Ga0115013, IMG submission 88686) | Marine eukaryotic phytoplankton communities from Atlantic Ocean - South Atlantic ANT15 Metagenome | ecosystem: Environmental > Aquatic > Marine > Oceanic | place: South Atlantic Ocean... | reverse complement strand
GCCATTTTTTCCAATTATTGACGTGGTGTAAATTTCAATTTCGTTTCCTTTTGATGTTGTAAATTTTGTAATTCTTATCATAAATTGTATTATTTATTAATTGTTTTCGTCAGCTAATTAACAAACAGTTTTTTAAACTTCCAAATTTATTTCTAGTTTGTTTAACCTTTTTGATTTACTAATTAACAGAGAAGTTCCAGAGGAGAAAAAAAGTTTAACAACATTAAACAAAAACTATTACTTTTTACACCATTTTAACAGAGAACAAACAGAGGAAAAAAAATATTTTTATTTATTTGGTCTAAATGAGGTCGGGGTTTTATTCCCTCTTTAAGTATGTTTAAAGGGTTTTAAAGTTCTTAAAAGGGTTTATTTAGTTTATAAAATAGCTATTAAATGAACAACAAAAGACAACAAATAAAAGGCTCTAAGATTTACGCAGAATGACAAAGACACCCACAAAGGACCAACAACAACCCCACCAACCCCCACCACAAAAACGGCAAAAAATTTACCGCCACCGACCAAAACAACACCCCCCCACCCCAAAAAAAATATTGTTTTTCTATGCGTGTGTGTATGTATATAATAGTATATAGCCCCCAACTTATATATATTTCGTAAATTTATTTGGCTGTGTTACCAGTCTAAATGCCGATTGTATTATGTTGTTATTAGTGAAAAGTTACGATGGTTAAAGCCCAGATATAACAACGATCGGTTAAATATGACGATTATCATCATAATTATGACAAAAATATGACGAACCTTTACTTTAGATAATTTACTATAACTTACTGTAAATCAACTATATATTATTTTACTATGACGATTATGACGGTTTTTACTATAAAAAATATAAAAATAAAATAAAGAAAAGAAAGAAAGTATAGAGTTGTAAATTTTGACAAAAAAATCGTCATTTCCGTCATAATTGTTTTATTTTAAAGTTTATTTGTATGATTTAAAATAATTTATATATTTGGAAAAAATTTAATCTAATGTCATACAATCCAAAAGAACTCGTCTTGCACGAGGAGGCCAGAACTAAACTAAAAGCTGGCATCAATAAAATTAGCGAAGCAGTCAAGAGTACGCTAGGTCCAGGCGGAAACACAGTCGTTATTGAATCACCAGCCCACACCCACGGAATCACAGTTACCAAAGATGGTGTTACAGTAGCCAAGGCAGTTCAGCTACTTGACCCAGTAGAGAATCTTGCAGTTCAAATGCTCAGAGAGTCATCTCAAAACACTGCGAATGTAGCAGGAGACGGAACAACAACAGCTATTGTTTTAGCTGAATCCATAGTAAAAGAAGGGTTAAAACACCTGGATGAAAATAACATTAGTTCTAACAAATACATTAGAGAGATTAACAGTCATTGCAATCAAGTGATTTTAAACTTAGAGAAAGTGACTAAGAAATTATCCAAAAAAGGATTATTAGATGTAGCTACCATATCGGCAAACAACGATAGAGAGCTAGGAAAAATAATCGCAGATACTTATTTAGAGGTAGGTACTGATGGCGTGGTTACGGTAGAGAATTCTCAAAATGACCAAACCTTTAGTGAGGTTCATAAAGGTATTCAACTAAAGAGAGGCTGGGGGGCTAACTCTTTTGTGAATAACCAAAAAAAGGATGAGTGCATATTAGACGATTGTTATGTACTATTATCGGACCACGTTATTAGTAACGTACTTCAAATTGAGAACGTACTAAAACCGATAATCAATGGTGGACACAAACTACTGATCATATCGTCTTGTAGTACCAATGTGATGAACACATTATCAGCTAATGTAGTTAGAAACGGATTGAAGCTGTGTCAGATTGAGCCACCACAGTTTGGTTACAAACGTCACGAGCTAATGAATGACATAGCAGTGGCAACTGGTGGTAAGTATTTCGCTGAAGAGACTGGTGATGACCTTAACTTAATTAGAATGGAAGATTTAGGTAAGGTAGATAAAGTAGTGGTAAGCAGAGATGAAACCATTATGTTGGGTGGTCACGGAGATGAAGAGGTAATTAAAGAAAGAGTAAAAGAGTTAAAAGTTCAAAAAGACAATACCAAGTCTAAGCCAGAGGTTGTGTTTATGAGTGAGCGAATAGCTTGCTTGAATGGAGCGATTGGCGTAATATATGTTGGTGGTAACTCAGACATTGAGCAGAAAGAAAAGTATGATAGGGTAGATGATGCGGTTTGTGCAGTGCGTTCAGCACTAGACGAGGGCATACTTCCTGGAGGTGGTGTGACATTATGGAGAGAAGGTCATAAATTATTGGATGCAGAGGATCAGTTGGTTGGAGAAAATTTATCCAACTCTTTAAAAGCTCCTTTTAAAACCATTATGAAAAATGCTGGACTTTCTGACGGGGATATTATGGAAATAGAGGGATTAATACAAAACTCAGAATCTAAAATGGGTTATGATGTGAAGGATGGTATGTTTGGAGATATGTATAAGATGGGAATATTAGACCCACTTAAAGTAACTAAGAACGCACTAAAGAATGCAGTATCAGTAGCAACAACCATATTAAGTACTAACGCCATCATTACAATGGCACGAGAAATAAAATGAAAAGATTAGCAATAATAGGTGGCTTAAGTATGATGACAGCATCTGGAGCTAATATGATGTGGAATAATCAACAACTTGGAATGAACCCTAATACGTATGCTTTAGCCACTGGTGGTTTTTTTGTAATGGTTGGAATAACTTATAAAATATGAAAGAGAGTAAACTCATTGAAATGCAAAATAAAATAAAGTCTCTAAATGCTGCGGTGCAGCATTTAGTTACGTTATCAGTCGGCACAGCCGAAGTAATTAAACATATGCCAGACTATGATGAAGCTCTTAAAAAAATGAAAGAGAATGAAGCCAATAAATAAATATATTATCATTACTCCAGCTCAAGAAGAACTAAAAACTAAATCGGGCTTGCTTTTATCTCAAACAGATGCGTTTGCATTTAGATACAAGAAAGCTACGGTAGTGAAGTCAGGAACTGAGGTTAGCACTATTAAAGAAGGAGATGTTATTTATTACGACAAAGCACAAGCACACGAGGTAATCATCAACGATCAATCGTATGTAGTCATTCAAGAGCGTGACGTTGTGGTTGTTTTATAGACTTATTTAATTCTAGTATAGCATTACGATAAACTTTATCCATATATCTTACATCATCTTTAAATATAGGGTTGATTTCAGCTGACTCAGCTATTTCTTCCCCATTTAGTTTCTTATAGATATTATTAATAGCTCTTTTACCTTTGAAAGTTACTTCATAAAGAGCAGCTTCTTTACCTTGTTTTTCTCTCCATATGTGAATATATCCACGTTCTATTAAGCTTTTAAAACGAGTTGGGTCCCACGACATAATATTTCCATACTTATGGAAATGTGTTTTAGTAAACAATCTTTCTGAGTAAAGAAAAAACATAATGTCTAAATCTGCTACGGTAAATCCGTATTGTTTCTTAGCCCAGTATCTAATAATTCTCCAGTATTTTAAGTAATCGTGTGACGGATGTATTCTATCGTGAACCTGTCTTACAATCTTTTTCATATCTTTGCTAAATATATGGCAAAAAGAAAGAAAAACAAAATATGTCCAGCTGGCATAGCTTGGGCAAAGAGAACTTTTGACAAGTATCCAAGTGCTTATGCAAATATGGCAGCAAGCAAATATTGCAAAGATCCTAAATACGGAAAGTAATGGCTAAGAAATTTAAACCACATATGATGTATAAAGGTTGTAAAGGTAAAATGGCTTTCAAAATAGAGGATCATAATAGACTTAACAAAAAAGGTTATAGTCATAAAAAATCAAAAAACTGTAAAAATGAGTAAGTTAAGTTTAAAACAAAGAAAGATTGCAAGGCAGGCAATGCCTTTCGATAAAATCACAGGAGCTGATTTTAAAGTATTAAAAACCAAAAAAAACAAGAAAAATGCCAACGGTAAAAGTAAAAGGTAAAAAAAGAGTATTTCCATATAATGCTGTAGGAAAAGCTCAAGCAGATTCATTTGCTAAGATGTCAGGTGGAAAAAAGAAAGACAATCCTGGTTACGGAATGGAAAAGAAAACTAAGTCTGGATATTAATGGGTGAGCTAAAAAAATGGCGAGATCAGAAATGGGTTCGTATTGGTACTGATGGTGAAATAAAAGGAGCTTGTGGAACTAGTAAGAATAAAAAAAATCCTGACCGCTGTTTACCTTTAGCTAAAGCAAAGAGATTAAGTAAAAGACAAAGAGCAGCTACTGCTAGAAAGAAGAAGGCTTCTGGTGGAAAGAAACAATTTGTTGCAAATACTAAAGCTGCTAAAAATGCCTAGAAATAAAGATTGGTATATTGAGCAATACAATCGAAATAGAGAATATAGTGACTGGATATTTGATTATGAACAAATAAAAGAAAATGGCAGACAAAAGCAAAATGAAGTGCAACTCGGTCCGACCTAGTGATAGGCCAGGCAAAAAGAAAATGGTCAAAGGATGTGAGGGTGGTAAAGAGAAGCTGATTCACTTTGGAGCAAAAGGATATGGTCATAACTATAGTGCTGCGGCACGAAAATCTTTCCGAGCCAGACATAAATGTGATACAGCCAAGTCAAAGTTGACAGCTCGATATTGGGCCTGCAAACATCTATGGGCTGGCAAGGGAGGCTCTACAAAAAGTTCTCCAAAAAGTCGAAGAGGAAAATATTAATTATATTTGTAAAAAAAACAAACTATGGATGGTTTAGAAATGAAATTTGGTCGAGAAATCAATATGCGACCAGACTCTAGAATGGGTATCACCAAACTAGCGGATATGAAAAGAGCAGCTAAAAGATTTGATAAAGTCAGAATGATTGCTGAAGGAAATGAAATGGCAAACGCCAACATTGATTTATTTAAAAAGTAGTGGCAAAGAAAAAATTAGACATCAACATTAAAGAAAGTCAAAGGGGTAGTTTCACTAGTTGGGCTAAAAAGAGAAATATGTCTGTATGTGAAGCCGCTTCAAAGGTGATGAGTAATCAAAAAGATTATTCAGATAAAATAATAAAAAAAGCAAACTTCGCTAAGAATTTTGCGTGTAAAAAATAAAGTTATGAAACAAGGATACAATGATAGGCTAGATGAGTCATTAGGAATGAAGCACAAAGGGCCACACAAACAATCTATGAAAGATAGAAGAGATGAGTCTAAGGCTATGTCTAAAAAAGATTATGGACACGCTTATGGTGGAGACCACTCTATGAAATATGAAAAACACTATCCATCTAGTGTAAAAGGACATTTAGGAAAATTAATTAAGAAATGAGTAAAATTTCTTTATTACTTTCTCATCCGATATTTAAATCTGCTTGTGCTGTAGCAATAGGAGCATTAATGGTGTTTGAATCACATCCATTATATGCTGGTTTTGCATTTGGTATAGGAGCTAGAGAATTTTTGTTAGCTTTTAAAAAATGAGAGGATTAGGAGATTTAGTGGAGGGCGTAACCAAAGCCACAGGTATTAAAAAAGTAGTAGACACTGTTTCACAGGCTACGGGTAAACCGTGTGGTTGCTCAGAAAGACGAGATTCATTAAATAGAAAATTTCCTTTTAAAAAATAAAATATGCCATATCAAAGATTACAAGTAAGTAGAGCCTTACCAGTTTATGCAACTACAACTGGTATTAATATTCCTGATCCAGATTTTGCTGGACTTAGTGGGGTAAACGCTGCATCAGCAAGTAGTAAATTAACTGTAGCTGCCGCAAATACTTTTACTGCAAGTACTGTTCAAACAGGTTTCATTGTAGAAAATGTTACTAGCGGAAATTATGCTAGAGTTACTGCTATTGACAGTGGAACACAACTAAGTTTAAGTAATGATATATTTAGTAGCAATGTTGGAGATACATTTCAAATATATTCTCAAAGTACTAGAGGGTGTATATTATATGTAGGTGGAACTGGAAATTTGAAAGTAATTACTGCTGCTGGTGATGAGGTTACTTATAAAGAAGTTCAAAAAGGAACTTTTTTACCTATACAGGTAGTAAGAATTCTTCCTCCTACTGGAACTGCAGCTGCAGACTTTATAGCTCACTGGTAATATGAACATAGGAGCGGGAATCGGTGTAGGTTTTTCAAACCCTAGAGAAGAACCGTTTTTTGAATACGAACAGTCACAAGCTTGTGAAAATGGTTCGGATGTAACTCCTATTATTAATAATCCAGGTGGTACTTTCTCTGCAAGCCCTGCTGGATTATCTATTAACTCATCTACAGGAGTTATTGATGTTAGCGCTTCTACTGCAGGAACTTATACGGTTACTTATAGTATTGGACCAACTACAGACACGATAACTATTTTACCTGCTGATAATTCTTCTTTCTCTTACTCTGCATCTAGTTTCAGACAAAACGCTTCTAATCCTGCTCCAACAATAACAGGTTTAGTTGGTGGTGTTTTTAGTGCACCTACTGGAATCATATTTTTAGATAGCGGAACCAATACCAATAGCTCTAATGGTATTATTAACTTGGCTGCTTCTACTATAGGGGGCCCTTATACTATTACTTACACAACTACAGGAAACTGTCCTACTTCAAGCACTTTTGATGTAACAGTATTAGTTACATTATCTATAACTTATTCTGCTGCTGCTTTCTGTGAGGATAGTGGGAACACTGCGGCTCCTACCGTTGTTGGTGATGCAGGAAGTGGAACTTTTGCAGCAACTCCAGCTGGTTTAACTATCAATTCATCTAACGGTGTTATCAATACTGACACTTCTATTCCAGGAGATAGTAATCCATATACTGTTACTTATACTGCTTCTACTGGAGAAACAGCTACTACACAAGTAACCATAAAGAATTTACCAACTATTGTTATTACTCCTAACCCATCTTTATCTGTTTGTGATGGTTCTTCAGCCACACTTACTGCATCAGGAGGCGTTTCTTATTTATGGTCTACGGGAGCAACATCAGCTCAAATAACAGTTAGTTCTTCTGCTACATATTCAGTTACTGGTACAGGTAGTAATGGTTGTCAGAATACAGCTAGTGCTGCATTTACTGTCAATCCACTACCAACTATTTCTATTAGTGCATCTAGCACTTCTATTTGTGCTGGAGATAGTGTAACTCTTACCGCTAGTGGTGGTACGAGTTATTTATGGGGAGGTGGTCAAACTGCTAATCCATTAACAGTAACTCCAGGAGCTACAACCACTTATTCTGTTACAGGAACTGACGCTAATGGTTGTCAAAACACGGCAGACCAACAAATAACTGTTACTGCTGTAGATACTGCTACTGTACAATATGCTGCATCTAGCTACTGTATAATGCCAACTGTACCAGGCGCTCAAAATGTAAATGGTTATTATCCAATGTATACTACGGCATCTGCCGCTAATGCTTATAGCAACGATGGTCAAAGTCATTCTCATTATTTAAGTGGACAAACTTATTATATGCCAGGTGCTTCTGCTGCTTCTACTCCAGGAGTTGTTTTATTCCACGGCACTTATGCAACAAGCACTGATCAGCCAACAGTAACTGGAGCTACTGGAGGAACATTTACCAAGCAATCTGGCTCAGGAACATTAAGTATTAATTCAACAACAGGTGTAATTAATTTACAAGCATCTGACGCAGGTACTTATACAGTAAGATATACAAGTGCAGGAACTTGTCCTGTTACGGTGGATAATACTATTACTGTTAAGCCACTAGACCAAACCACCTTTGCTTATAGTGGAACTAGTTTCCCTAAAGTTGGAACAGCTAGTGTAACAAGTGCTCCAGGAACAAGTGGAGGTACTTATAGTGCTACTCCAGGATTGAGTATTAACTCTTCTACTGGTGAGATTGACTTAGCTAACTCTACTATTGGAACTTATAAGATTTTCTATCAAACTGCTGGATCTAGCACTACTTGTGCTAATAATGGTATTATAGAGAACTTTGGAGTTACTGCTGCTGCTCTAACCTTACTAGATAATAATGCAGCTATGTCGTTTAATGGAACAGATCAGTATGTAGATCTAGGTAATAACATTGATGTTACAGGTGATAAAACTTTCTCTTTTTGGCTGTATAGAGAATCTACTGCTCCTTCTGATGAAGGTGGAATTATTACAATAGCACCAAGTGGTGCAACAAATAACTACATCTCTATTGCATTATGGGCTGATAAAATACAGGCAGTTGTATCAAATGGTGGCTCTACAAACAGAACAAGCACTCAAACAATAAGCAAAGGTTCTTGGCATCATATAGTAGTAGTAAAAAGTTCTACTGCAATAACCTCAATGTATATTAATGGCAGTTCTGAAACTTTAGCTACTGGTGGCGTGTGGTATGGGAATATTGTACAACAAGGAACATTAATGAAAGCTCAGTTCGGAAGTTCTTTTTATACTTCTGGTAAATTAGACGAAGTAGCAATATTCAACAAAGCCTTATCTTTGTCAGAGGTTGGATTGATTTACGATGCAACTAATGATAACCCAGGCAAAACAGGTGATTTATTCACAGGTGGATTAGGTTCATCACTTGTATATTGGAATAGAATGGGAGATAGTTAAATTATAGAATATGTCAGCAAAGTATAAAAGTCCAAGTTTTTTATTACCTAACGAGTTAAATACCTCAGCTAACACAGCTAATGATACTGGTATTAATAGTTTGTATTCTATGAACTTTGATTCTACAGATAATGACTATGTGGAGATTACTAAAGACGACTCAATAAGTCTTGTTAATACGGATTTTAGTATTTCTATTTGGTTAAATCCTGATGTTAGCCACAATGGGTTAGTATTAATGAATTATGCAAGTTCTAAAGGTTGGGGCGTTTATTATAATAGTGGAGATTTAAAATTTAGAGCATACCCCTCAGGTTGGCAAACATTAACTACTATATCAACAGGTGTATGGACTCATATACTAATAGTTGGTGATGATACTGGTAATAACTTATTGTGCTATAAAAATGGCGTTGAAGTATATAACAGTTCATATACGCTTTCAATAGTTGCATCTACATCAAATATTTATGTAGGTTCCCAAAGTGGAAGTAACTTTTTCTTTAACGGAAAACTTGACGAAATATCTATATTTAACAGAGCTTTAAATACTACTGAAATAGCTGCTTTATATGGAGGGACTAGTCCCAACATATACCCATCTAACTTAATGGCTACAAATTTAAACCCTATAGCTTATTATCCATTAGGTGAGCAAGCCCAGATGCAAGGTTATTTAGGTAATGAAGCAAGTAGTGAATGGCAATTTCCAAATGGTGTATTGCAAGATTATGTAATGGATTTTGATGGAAGCACAGACTATATAGATACAACTAAAACCCCAAGCGGATTAGTAGCTAGTAATACTGCTTTTAGTATATCTACCTGGGTCAACACTTCTGTAGTTTCAGCACAATTTATTTTTGGCGTTGATGATCAAACACCTTCTGGAGCGGTTAGAGAAAGATTCTTTATAAAAGTTGGTAGTGGATATGTCATAGTTGGCTTAGGTAATTCCACGGCGAGTATTTCAGCAACTATTCCAACAAGTGAATGGTACAATGTTCTCGTCACTTTTAATGGTAGTTCTACTGTAAAAGCTTATATAAATGGAAATTTACAAGGATCTTACACTTCATCTAACACTAATTGGAGTACTACGTTGTTAAATGCTTATATTGGCGCTACTCATAAAAAAGATGGTAATGGAATTATTTCCATAGATTATTTTGATGGTAAATTATCTAATTTTGCGTTATGGAATACAGACCAATCAGCTAACAAAGATAATATCTATAATAATGGCTCTCCTCAAACATCTTATACAGTTACTCCACAAAACTGGTGGAAATTAGATGCAGATTCTGTTTATACGCCTAGTGCACCTAATTATACAACGGCTTTAGACTTTGGAGGTTCTCAAAATGTTAATACTAATTACACTGGTTTAGACGGCTTATCTAAAGCCACTATATCATTATGGGTAAGACCTGATACTGCCTCAGCTAGCGGATGGATATT
>Ga0115013_10002571_pt1 | contig 10068 bp, 6 predicted proteins | sample SouAtlMetagenome_2_FD_88686 | JGI IMG/M metagenome (GOLD analysis project Ga0115013, IMG submission 88686) | Marine eukaryotic phytoplankton communities from Atlantic Ocean - South Atlantic ANT15 Metagenome | ecosystem: Environmental > Aquatic > Marine > Oceanic | place: South Atlantic Ocean... | reverse complement strand
GGTGAAATAGCTTTAGGTCAAAATGTTTTAATTGCATATATGCCATGGGAAGGTTACAACTACGAAGATGCAATACTTGTAAGTGAAAGGATGGTGACCGATGATCTTTATACTTCAGTACATATTGAAAAATATGAAATAGAAGCTAGGCAAACTAAATTAGGCCCTGAAGAAATCACTAGAGAAATTCCTAATATTTCAGAAGAAAGTTTGAACAATCTTGATGAAATGGGAATTATCAGAACAGGTGCTTTTGTAGAGAGTGGGGATATTCTTGTAGGAAAAGTTACTCCTAAGGGGGAATCAGATCAACCACCAGAAGAAAAACTATTGAGAGCTATATTTGGAGAAAAAGCAAGAGATGTTAGAGATAATTCTCTTAGAGTGCCTAAAACAGAAAAAGGAAGGGTCCTAGATGTACGTATTTACACTAGGGAACAAGGAGATGAGCTCCCTCCCGGCGCAAATATGGTAGTAAGAGTTTATGTTGCTCAAAGGAGGAAAATTCAAGTAGGAGATAAGATGGCTGGTAGGCATGGAAACAAAGGGATAATCAGCAGAATCTTACCAAGGGAAGATATGCCTTATTTACCGGATGGTACTCCTGTCGATATTGTTTTAAATCCACTTGGTGTCCCAAGTAGAATGAATGTGGGTCAAGTTTTTGAATTGTTAATGGGTTGGGCGGCGTCAAACTTAAACTGTAGAGTTAAAGTTGTACCTTTTGATGAAATGTATGGTGCTGAAAAATCTCATCAAACCGTTCAAGCATTTCTAAAGGAAGCTTCAAAGCAAGATGGTAAGAATTGGGTTTACAATCCTAAAGATCCAGGAAAGTTATTACTCAAAGATGGTAGAACTGGTGAACCTTTTGATCAACCTGTTGCGGTCGGATATTCTCACTTCCTTAAGCTTGTTCATTTGGTTGACGACAAAATTCATGCCAGATCAACAGGTCCATACTCTCTAGTAACACAGCAGCCTTTAGGTGGTAAAGCTCAGCAAGGTGGACAGAGACTTGGAGAGATGGAAGTATGGGCTCTAGAGGCATATGGTGCTGCTTATACTTTACAAGAATTGTTAACTGTCAAATCAGATGATATGCAAGGCAGAAATGAAGCATTAAATGCAATAGTCAAAGGGAAACCTATCCCTAGGCCAGGAACTCCGGAATCATTTAAAGTCCTAATGAGAGAATTGCAATCTTTAGGTCTTGATATCGGTGTATACACAGACGAAGGTAAGGAGGTTGATTTAATGCAAGATGTTAATCCAAGAAGGAATACTCCTTCGAGGCCTACTTATGAATCTCTAGGAACCTCTGAATATGAGGAAGATTAAATACTTTATCAAAACTATCTATTTTAACTCTCCTACAAATGACTAACAGCAACTTAAGAACAGAAAATCACTTTGATTACGTAAAGATTTCTATTGCTTCACCACAAAGAATAATGGATTGGGGCCAGAGGACGTTACCTAATGGACAAGTAGTTGGAGAGGTTACTAAACCTGAAACCATAAACTATAGAACCCTAAAACCAGAAATGGATGGTCTCTTTTGTGAAAAAATATTTGGACCATCTAAAGATTGGGAATGTCACTGCGGTAAATATAAAAGAGTTAGACATCGTGGAATTGTTTGTGAGAGATGTGGAGTAGAAGTAACTGAAAGTAGAGTAAGAAGACATAGAATGGGCTACATAAAACTTGCGGCCCCAGTCTCTCATGTATGGTATTTAAAAGGTATACCTAGCTATGTTGCAATTCTTTTAGATATACCACTAAGAGATGTTGAACAGATTGTTTATTTCAATTGTTATGTTGTTTTGGATGTTGGTGATCATAAAGATCTTAAATATAAGCAACTTCTAACTGAAGATGAATGGTTAGAAATAGAAGATGAAATTTATGCGGAAGATTCAACTATTGAAAATGAACCATTTGTTGGGATAGGTGCTGAAGCACTTAAGCAATTATTAGAGGATTTAGATTTAAATCAAATAGCTGAAGAACTTAGGGAAGAAATTACAAATAGTAAAGGTCAAAAAAGGGCAAAACTTATTAAAAGAATCAGGGTTATTGATAATTTTATTGCGACAAATGCAAAGCCTGAATGGATGGTATTAGATGCTATACCTGTTATTCCTCCTGATCTAAGACCAATGGTTCAGCTTGATGGAGGCAGATTTGCGACATCTGACTTAAACGATCTCTATAGGAGAGTTATTAATAGGAATAATAGACTAGCTAGGCTTCAAGAGATTTTAGCTCCTGAAATCATCGTTAGGAATGAAAAAAGAATGTTGCAAGAAGCTGTTGATGCACTGATAGATAATGGCAGGAGAGGTAGAACAGTTGTTGGTGCAAATAATAGAGCTTTAAAATCTTTAAGCGATATTATAGAAGGAAAGCAAGGGAGATTTAGGCAAAATTTACTTGGTAAGCGTGTCGATTATTCTGGAAGGTCAGTCATAGTTGTTGGTCCAAAGTTAAAGATGCATCAATGTGGCCTACCTAAGGAGATGGCTATTGAGCTTTTTCAACCTTTTGTTATACATAGATTAATACGACAAAATATCGTTAATAACATTAAGGCCGCTAAAAAATTAATACAAAAAGCAGATGATGAAGTGATGCAAGTGCTGCAAGAAGTTATTGAAGGGCATCCAATACTTTTAAATAGAGCGCCAACTCTTCATAGGTTAGGAATTCAAGCTTTCGAACCTAAATTAGTAGGAGGTCGAGCTATTCAACTGCATCCACTAGTATGTCCTGCATTTAATGCTGACTTTGACGGAGATCAAATGGCTGTACATGTACCTTTAGCATTAGAAGCACAAACAGAAGCACGTATGCTTATGTTGGCTAGTAATAATATTCTCTCCCCTGCGACAGGAGAACCAATAGTTACTCCTTCACAAGACATGGTTTTGGGCTCTTATTATTTGACGGCACTACAACCAGACTTCAAACAACCAGATTTTGGCGATAATCAAAAAACTTATGCCTCATTGGAAGATGTAATTTTTGCTTTTGAAGATAAAAGAGTTGGCTTACATGAATGGGTCTGGGTAAGGTTCAATGGTGAAGTTGATGATGATGAAGATTCCAATGAGCCAAAAGATTGTAAAGAATTGGAAGATGGCTCAAGATTAGAAATTTGGAATTTTAGAAGAGACAGATTTAGTTCCCAAAACGATTTAATAAGTAGATTTATTCTAACAACAGTCGGAAGGGTGGTTATGAACCATACAATCATTGATTCGGTTTCCAAAACGTAATTCTTTCAAAAAACTAATTATTTATCCATAAAAACATGACATCATCTAAACCAAAAAAAAATTCAAGAGTACGCAAAACTACAAAGAATTCAAAAAAAAATAAAAAACTAATCATGCCTGCTTTGGCAAAAACTCCACCCTCATTTAAAAATAAAGTAGTTGATAAGAAAGCTTTAAAGAATTTAGTTTCATGGGCTTATAAAACTCATGGAACTGCTGTAACAGCAGCAATGGCAGATAATTTAAAAGATTTAGGATTTAAATATGCTACGCAAGCAGCTGTATCTATTTCAGTAGAGGATTTAAAAGTTCCTGAAGCTAAGCAAGATTTAATTGGACAGGCAGAAGCTCAAATTACAGCTACTGAAGAATGTTACAGACTTGGAGAAATTACAGAAGTTGAAAGACATACTAAGGTTATTGATACATGGACTGAAACTAACGAAAGATTAGTTGATGCCGTTAAGAATAATTTCAATCAAAATGATCCACTAAACTCAGTTTGGATGATGGCTAATTCTGGGGCTAGAGGTAATATGTCACAGGTAAGACAACTTGTTGGTATGAGAGGTTTGATGGCGAATCCGCAAGGGGAAATTATTGATTTACCTATTAGAACAAACTTTAGGGAAGGACTTACTGTTACTGAATATGTTATTTCTTCTTATGGTGCAAGGAAAGGTTTAGTTGATACAGCATTAAGAACTGCTGATTCAGGTTATTTGACAAGAAGATTGGTTGACGTAGCACAAGACGTAATAGTGAGAGAAGAAGATTGCGGTACTGAACGTTCAATAGTAGTAGATTCTGAAGATGGTAGATATGGTTCAAGACTTGTTGGAAGACTTTCTGCTGAAGATATTTTGGATACTGAAGGCAATTTAATTATTCCAAAGAACACTGCAATAGATCCTATCTTATCCAAAACTATAGAGACATCATTAATTTCAAGTGTCAATATTAGATCTCCATTAACTTGTGAGGCTAATCGTTCAGTTTGTAGAAAATGCTATGGATGGGCCTTGGCTCATAATCATTTGGTTGATTTAGGAGAAGCTGTAGGAATTATTGCTGCTCAATCAATTGGAGAACCTGGAACCCAATTAACCATGAGAACGTTTCATACTGGTGGGGTCTCCACAGCAGAAAGTGGTGTAGTAAGATCCAAAATCAAAGGTAAAGTTGAGTTTAGTTCAAAAGCAAAGATTAGAGGATACAGAACCCCACATGGAGTGGAAGCTAAACAAGCTGAAGTTGATTTTATATTAAAGATTATTCCTTCTGGAAGTAATACCAATAAAGCCCAAAAAATTGAAGTATCAAGTGGATCTCTTTTATTTGTTGATAATGGTCAAGAAATTGATGCTGATATAACTGTCGCTCAAATTATCGCTGGTGCTGTAAAGAAAAGTGTTGAAAAAGCTACTAAAGACGTTATTTGTGATTTAGCCGGACAAGTAAGGTATGACAAAGTTATCCAACCAAAGGAAGTAACTGATAGACAAGGTAATATCACTCTAAAAGCACAAAGATTAGGAAGGTTGTGGGTTTTAGCTGGAGATGTTTATAATTTGCCCCCTAATGCAAAACCCGTTGTTGCATCATCAACAAATGTTGAACAAGGAACTGTTTTAGCTGAAGCAAGTCAATCTAGTGAGTTTGGTGGAGAAGTTCGTTTAAGGGAGTCAATAGGAGATTCAAGAGAAGTTCAAATCGTTACAACTTCAATGCTTCTAAGTAATTTCAAACTACTTGAAGAATCTACCCACTCAGGCGAAATTTTTCATTTAGAGTCTAATGATGGTACTTCTTATCGATTAAATACTTCTCCTGGGAGTAAAATTAGTAATGGTGAAGTTATAGCTGATTTAGCAGATGAAAGATTTAGAACTAAAACTGGTGGATTGGTTAAATATGCTCCAGGATTAAGTGTAAAAAAAGCAAGATCTTCTAAAAATGGATTCGAAGTGAGTCATGGTGGAACATTACTTTGGATTCCTCAAGAAACTCATGAAATTAATAAAGATATATCCTTACTCATGATAGAGGATATGAAATGGATTGAAGCAGGAACTGAAGTTGTTAAAGATATTTTTAGTCAAACATCAGGGATTGTCACAGTAACTCAAAAAAATGATATTTTGCGTGAAATTACTGTTAGAAATGGCTCCTTTCATGAGTGTGATGATGATGAAATATTGAGTCAATTTACAGAAGAAGGAAAGTTAGTTAATCCAGGCGAAAAAATCATGGATGAGATCGATAATAATGAGATTCTATTTGTTCAGAAATTAGAAACACCAAAGAGTAAAGGTTTATTATTAAGAACTGTAGAAGAATTTACGATACCTAATGAAGCAGAGTTACCTGAATTGGCTCATGTTAAACAGGAAAAGGGACCGTCTTTGGGGCTAAAAGCCATACAAAGGCTTTCTTATAAAGATGGCGAATTAATAAAATCTGTTGAGGGTGTAGAACTCCTTAAGACACATTTAAGTTTAGAAAGTTTTGATGCCACACCTCAGATGACAATTGATGTTGAGACTATAGCGGATGATAATGATAACTCGATAAACAGATTAAATCTAGTTATTTTGGAATCTATCTTGGTAAGAAGAGATACCATATCTGATTCTAGTCATGGTTCAACACATACAGAATTACAAGTTAAGAATAATCAAGTTGTTAAGGCTGGAGATGTTATTGCTACCACTCAAATTCTTTGTAAGGAGAAAGGGATTGTTCAATTGCCTGATGCAGTCGAGAATGAACCAATTAGAAGACTTATAGTCGAAAGAAAAGAAGATAATATAAAAATTAATATCAAAGGTAAAGCTCTTGTTAAAGTTGGTGATCGCGTTGTGGATGGAGACTCAATTAGTAAAGGTGAAAAAGCTACTTCATGCGGAGAAATAGAGGAAGTTTCAAGTGACTTTGTTACCTTACGGCTTGGAAGACCATATATGGTTTCTCCTGATTCTGTTTTACACGTAAAAGATGGAGACTTGGTTTTACGCGGTGATGGTTTAGCATTACTTGTTTTTGAAAGGCAGAAAACTGGTGATATTGTTCAAGGATTACCTCGAATTGAGGAGTTATTAGAGGCAAGAAGACCCAGAGATTCATCAACATTATGCAAAAAATCTGGAGTAGTACAAATAAAAGAGGGGACTGATGATGAATCAGTATCACTATCTGTAATTGAGAGAGATGATTCTATTAATGAGTATCAACTTTTAATAGGACAAAATATAATGGTAAGCGATGGGCAGCAAGTTATTGGTGGAGAACTTTTAACTGATGGCCCAATTAATCCTCATGAGTTACTAGATTGTTTCTTTACGGATTTAAAAGATCAAAAACCTTTAATGGAAGCAGCCCAGGAATCTATATCAAAATTGCAAAGAAGGATGGTAGACGAAGTTCAAAATGTTTATAAGTCGCAGGGCGTAGCTATTGACGATAAACATATTGAAGTAATAGTGAGACAAATGACTAGTAAAGTTCGAATTGAAGATGCAGGAGATACCACTCTTCTTCCCGGAGAATTAATAGAGCTTAGACAAGTAGAAGATACTAACCAAGCAATGTCTATTACCGGGGGCGCACCCGCAGAGTTCACACCTGTGTTATTGGGTATAACTAAAGCTTCTCTTAATACAGATAGCTTTATTTCAGCAGCTTCTTTCCAAGAAACCACTCGAGTCCTTACCGAGGCTGCCATAGAAGGTAAATCTGATTGGCTGAGAGGTTTGAAAGAAAATGTAATTATTGGAAGACTAATACCTGCAGGAACAGGTTTTAGTGGCTTTGTTGAAGAATTAGCTTCAGAAGCTGGACCTCATCCTGATATTCTCGCAGAAGAATCGGGAGGATATCGAAGAGCGCAAAATCTAAGACCAGACTATACGGTTGATATGCCTCAATCTCCTACTGTAAGTTCAACCGCTATTCTTGATGATCCAAGTGATGAAGATTTAGAAACTACTAGAAATAGACATGGAATTGATCCTAACTCCAGTAATTTTGCGGCTTTCGCAAGGCCTAATGCTGAGAATCAATTCTCTGAGGATCAATTACCTGATCCGGCCGCTTTGGAAGGTTTACAAGAGGAAGGACTTCTTTCTGATGAATAAAAGCTTTTCTCATTTTCAGTTACTAGAATGCTATTTTAAAGTTTAATTAATGATTAAGCCTGATATTATTCCTAAGAGAAAATTACCTCGTTATGGTTTTCATTTTTATAATGAAAAGCTTAATGGTAGGCTTGCTATGATTGGTTTTGTTGCTCTTATTTTGACCGAGTTTTTTTTAAAACATGGATTATTGTTATGGTAATTACTTTAGATAGTCAGGATTAATAATAACTTGAAGAATCTTCTTGGACGGAGTGTTAAAGATTTAGAAAATGTAGCATTGAATTACGGTCAAGCTGCTTTTAGAGGACGTCAAATTTATAGTTGGATTTATAATTATAAAAACAGACTCAAAAGTATTGATCAAATTAATATTTTACCCTTAAATTTTAGAAATCAATTAAAACAAGAGGGCTTTATCTTTGGCGAATTAACATTAAGAGAGAAAGTTTTAGCAACTGACGGTACTTTAAAGTTGCTATTAAATACAAGAGATAATGAAAGTGTAGAGTGCGTAGGTATCCCAACAGAAAAAAGATTAACAGCATGTCTCTCAAGCCAAGTGGGATGCCCAATGGATTGTAAATTCTGCGCTACTGGTAAAGAAGGATTAAAGAGATCCTTAAAAGCAAGTGAAATACTAGATCAAATTCTCTATATAGAAAATGAAATGAATCAGAAAGTTTCGAACATTGTATTTATGGGTATGGGTGAGCCATTATTAAATATTGATGAATTACTTTTGTCAATCAGATCAATTAATGAGGATTTTGATATTAGTCAGAGAAAGGTCACAGTAAGCACTGTTGCAATTCCAAAAATGATAAATAAGTTATCAGAGATGTCTTTTCAAATATTGGGAAAATGTCAGTTTACTCTTGCCATAAGTTTGCATGCTTCCAACCAAAAAACAAGAGAAGTAATAATACCAAGTGCTAAATATTATGACATAAAAAAAATTATTGCAGATTGCAGGCAATTTGTAAAAAATACTGGAAGAAGAGTAAGTTTTGAATACTTAATGATAAATGGGGTTAATGATAAGATAGAACACGCTGACGAATTAAGTAATTTAATAAAAGGTTTTCAATGCCATGTGAATTTAATTCAATATAATCAGGTTGATGGTGTGGGATTTAGGCAAACCCCTTCAAAAGTTGCTCAACTTTTTCAAGCTAGACTTTTTAATAACGGCATCAATGTTAGTTTTCGGAAAAGTAGAGGCTCGGATAGAAATGCAGCATGTGGTCAGTTAAGACAAAATGCCAAGAACAAATAATCAAATTTAAAAATTTTTATTAAATTCATCTTAAACGCGTTATTATTTAGCTAATAGTTTTTTTTCCATTGGGTTTTATCAAAACAAAGCTTTTACCTTTTGCAATTGTCAGTCTTTTTGGTGTAGCTTTCCTTGCTGTAAGTGCTAGGATTTGGCTCCCAGGGGATATGATGTCACCTGCTCCGATTAATTAATAATTTATTTAAAAATGACAAAAAAAAAGGATGTTCAAAATGAAAGCTTGGCAGAAATAGCAATAGATCCTGATGTACTCGCTAAAGAATTATCTGTTGAGATTGAAATTGATCCTCTAGAAGAAATTGATCAGGATAGTTTCTCAAAGGAAAATCTAGATATAAAGTTAGAATGTGATGAAGCCTTGAAATTATTAAAAGGTAATAGAGATCAAAGAATTCAAGGCTTAAGAATATTTTGTGAATATAGAGATCAAAGATCGTTTCCTTTTTTACTACCTTTACTGGATCAACCCTGCCCTGTTGAGAGGATGAGCGCAGTTTATGCCTTAGGCCGTAATCCATGTCCAAGTGCAGTGCAAAAATTAGTTAGCTTATTAAAAAATGATGATAACGCCTATGTAAGAAGGGCAACTGCATGGAGTTTAGCTAATTATGAAAATCAAATTGTTTTAAAGCCATTAATAAATTCACTAAAAAATGATGTAGCTGCAGTAAGGTTATGGTCCTCAAGTTCTTTGGCAGAAATCGGAAGCACCTCATCTGCTAATGCTCAATTAGCGGCTGAACAATTATTAATTAGCTTAAAAATAGATAATGAGCCTGTGGTAAGGAGTAATTGTATTTGGTCATTATGTAGATTGTTTGAAAAACTAAATGAAACTTCTCAAGAAAGTTTTGTAGATGAATGTACAAAAATTGCTCTTTTTGATAAAGAACCTTCTGTTATGGAAGAAGCAAAAACTGCGTTAGATTCAATGGGTATGCAGGGATTTTATAATTAAAGGTCTGTCATTTATTAGACAATCAAAATAAAATTAAAATTAATTAACGTGTACCAACTGAAACAATTATTTTTCGTTATTCTATATAAAGTATAAGTACTTAGGTATTTAATTTTAATGCCCCAACGAACATTAAGATTTAAAATTCTTCAAGACGGAAGAGTTCAAGAGACCGTTGAAGGTTTCGAAGGTAGTTCATGTAATAATGCTACAAAAAAAATAGAAGAAGCTCTTGGTGAAGTAAGAGTTAAAAACAAAACTGCAGAGGCATTTATCTCTAATCAAAGCGAAAAACAAAAATCATTTAAAAACGAATCTAATGTCACATTTTAGTACTATTAAGACTCAACTTAAGGAAGTAAAACCCCTGATTAAAGCTTTAGATCAACT
>Ga0115013_10002570_pt1 | contig 10071 bp, 8 predicted proteins | sample SouAtlMetagenome_2_FD_88686 | JGI IMG/M metagenome (GOLD analysis project Ga0115013, IMG submission 88686) | Marine eukaryotic phytoplankton communities from Atlantic Ocean - South Atlantic ANT15 Metagenome | ecosystem: Environmental > Aquatic > Marine > Oceanic | place: South Atlantic Ocean... | reverse complement strand
GGGCCCTGAACTCCGGAGACCGAATCCAATGCGCAACTCGCTTTCTGGATACAGGTTGTTTTCAATGCCGGATTCTCTGCCCCAAGCGGCTTGGAGGAAAGCCTGGGCCGTGATGTCGTCTGCTAAGCGGATTGCCTTGGCTACATCCAAAAAGGCAACAGTTCGCTTTCGCAGCGTTCCATTGAGCCAGGCATACTGTTCCTGTGTTCTCTGAATGTCGCCAACTTGAGGCAGGGACCCGGTGGGGGCATCACCGCTTGGGTCATCGCCCCGAACTGAGGCGGTGAAGCGCGCGTGTACTGTCCATGCCGCTTGTTGCCAGCGGCCATTCCAAGCCGTCTCAATAAAGTTGGCGCCGAGGGGGTGGGCCAAGGGGGTTTTCCCATTCAGGTAAGCTGCGGCGCTGGTATAGTGGCTGTATGTCCAAGGACGTGCGGCTGAGATTTCCCATTGCCAGCCTCCCCATCGCGTGTCCCATTGGATGCCACCGAGCACGGCAAATTTGTTTCCCCACCAACCCGTTGCGCCAAGCAATTCGTCCACGATAAGCTCGTCGAGAAGGAATTGTCCATACAGGGTCCTCGGACGCTTGCTCCAATTCTGGCCGAGTTTGATTCTTCCTTCGAGGCCGACCAAGGCATTGTCTGAGCTGCCTTGCGCATACTCTGTGGGGCGAAGGCTGGTGAGTGGCAGCAGGTAGTGCGGTTCGAATGCACGTTGTCCATCCTCGGCATTCCAGACGACAGCTCCCCAGAGTGCGCCTGTCAACCGCTTTCCAAAATCGACCTCCAAGCGATGGGACGCCACCATTCGTTGGATCTCTGACCGCAGTCGACCATAGGGGGGAATCCATGTGCGGGGATCGCCGGTTGCGCCTGACCAGCAGTCCATGTGTCGGCTGTTTTGCAGGAATTCCACGCGGTGGTGGTAGCGCAATCGGCCACCCCCGTCTACGTTGATTTGGGCAAATGGAGCCGGAGCAACATGTCGCCCGCGAAACAGAGACCGGATGCCCCAGCCTTCGCTTAATGTGTCCCTTCCGATTGCGATTTTCACCGATTCCGTGGGTGTCCATTGCCAACGGCCGCGCCATCGGGTGGCCAACATTCCGGATTGAGCGCGCCGGTCCCAGCCGGCTTCCATCGTGCGCTGGACAAAGGTGCCCCCGTCGGAAAGGGCCTCCCACCGGATGTCACATTGCCATCGCTTGTGTTTGATGCGTGCGGCTGTTTCCAGAAATCCAGTCAGGAAGGGGTGGCGCTTCTTCGTGGTGAAGGCGGCACCCAAGCCTTGGGGTGAGACGCTCAGCGTCAGCGGTTGTGCCGCTGAATCTCCCGCGCTTTTGAAGCCGGTGATGGTCAGGGACAACTCCTCTTGTGCACCGGCTTGGACGGTAAAGAAGATGAGGAGGAGAAAGCAGAGCGGTTTGCCCATGGGTTGCAAACCTAAGTTGCGACAGAATGCTCAGAAGCTGCGCACGCGCTTTCGGCGCGCGGCGCGATGATAGACAGCGATGCGTTCGGTAAGCAGAATCACGACAGGCAACATGAAGGCCGTTCCCAATAAGATGAGGAAGGCAGCTGTGGGCTCCATCTCAGGCAAGACAAACCCGAGGGACACCATGACAGCGGTGTAGGCATGAATCACCAAGGCGGTTTGCAGGTGGGTCAGGCCCAAGCGCAGCAGTCTGTGGTGTACGTGATTTCGGTCGGCTGAGAAGGGCGAGCGTCCCTCGAGCACGCGGAGTGTGAAGATGCGCAGTGTGTCTACAAGGGGATAGCTCAGAATGGTCATGGCCAGAACGGGCAACGACCGGTGGGACCACATGGCGGGCACCTGTTCAGCGGGGGTGGTCATGATGCTGGTGGCCATGACGTAGATGAACATGCCGAGCAGCAGCGATCCACTGTCTCCCAGGAAGATTCGTGCGGGCGAGATGTTGAACAGGATGAACCCGGCGAGCGAACCCGCGAGCGCCAAACACAGGATGGCAAAATCGGGCTGGCCTGTCAGCTGGAACCAAAGGGCGCAAGAGATGGCCACAAGGAAACCGTATCCGCCGGCGAGTGTGTCCACGCCATCGATGAGGTTGACTGAGTTCACCACCACGATGTAGACGAAGAGGGAGAAGGGGATTGCGACCCAAGCGCTGATGGCATGCAAGCCGAAGAGCCCTTCAAAGTCTGAAATCATAAACCCTCCGCCGAAAATCAAGATTGCGCCAACGGCCACCTGTACGGCCAGTTTTTTCAAGGGATCCAATTGGGATAGGTCGTCCTTGAGCCCGAGGAAGAACAAGATTGTCGAGGCGGCAGCCAATCGCAGGAAGGCGATGGCCGCGACTCCTTCAGGGCTAGCCAGCAAGGTGGTGGTGATCAGGGTTCCGATGAAAACCAATACGCCGCCGAGCCTGGGGACACTTCGCGTGTGGACCTTGCGGTCCTCAAGCGGTTCATCCAACAGGTTTTTTTGCACAGCCAGACGAATCAGCGAAGGTATTCCCAGCATAACAATGGTAAGTGAAGCGACGAAGGCGAGCAAGACTGTGGGGAGCGCCAATGTAGTTTCCATCATATTCAGTCTACTAATCCTCGTTCATTGCGGTTGCGAAAAATTTGTGTGTGAGAAAATTCTTTCATCAGATTATCAATAAGTCTTGCGGGAATTTTTTACCAGGCTAGAGACTCCGACACTCCACCACAGGTCCCCTTGGCCCATCAACCGACACGCCGAAATGAAGGGAGAAAGGGGAATAAGCGGAGGCAAAACCCGATTTGGCCACCTCGACCGCCGCCGAATTCGGCGAGTTTTGGCTCCGGCGTCGGCAGTAACCGATGGAATGGAGAAGGTGGTTTTCCAACTCCAGTCCTCTTGGAGGTGACCCACTTCCATCGAGAGGCCGATGCCAGCAGGCCTCCATTCAATGCCTTGTACCCAATCGGGTTGAAGAGAAGACAGTGACCGCAGTCCGAGGTTGCCACCGCTAGAGGCAGGGTCCAGCTCGGACGGGGTTGCGTTTTGTGCTGGGGCAAACTCTGTCCATACGGTCCATTGTGCGCCATGACGAACGTGACCGAATAGACACTGCGCCCGATTCAGGGTGCCGATTTGAATCAAATCGGCATACCGGTCATCAAACCAAGGGGTGAAGCGCACTTGGCCATACCATGTGGATTTTGGCCTTCGCCACTGCATGTCAATTCCATGGTGCCCGGCGAGAAAGTGGGGCTGTGCCGTGTCGCTGGGAATGGGCGCACTCCATGGCGCCAATGCAAGCGCCCAGTCGGCGACGCCAGACCGGTGTTGTCCCCGCTCTAAAACGTTTGTCCAACGGGTGACGATCCAGTTCACGTCCCATTGGGTCTCTCCGATTTCGATTGACTTTCCGATGCTGCGCACGGCCATTCCTAATGGCGCATATCGGCCTTCTCGAGCCCCATCGGGCAACAGCCGTTTAGCGGACCGCTGTCTGCTTTGGTGCCACCTGTAATGCCATCCTCGTCCAAGATCGATGTCCACAAGCAGGTAGGGGGCGGGGGCCATGTCGGAATTCCACAGGAGGTTGCGAGTGCCCGGGCCCATTCCGACTGAACCCAAGCCGCATTGAAGGCGAATTCGATTGGAGGCTTGGGCATCAAACCAGACCTCTGCTAGGCTGTGGTCGAGGCCAAAAAGGCCATTTTCGGTGGGCCTTAGTTTCCCTGGACCCATGCCGGGATATCCCTGGGCGGTCAGAACGTATTCGGTTTCTGGCCCCACCAGAACGCGTTGTATTTCAAGCACCTTTCCGCCAAATGTGATGGTGTTGTCGATGTTGCCCGAATAGCGGACGCCGCGGATGTTCTGAAATCCAGATGCTGTTGTGGTGCTGGCATTGAGGCCTCCGGTTTGGCGCCATTGCAGTGCGTAGTCGACCACAGGGTCCATGGTCACTTGCACTGTCCCTTCTGCGAACAGTGCATGCCGGTGCCACCAGGTGTCGCGACCACCCTCACTGATTGGAAGGGTTCTGAGCGAGTCGTGGGTCAGTAACCCCGACTCGGCCATGGTGGTCAGGACCGGCATGGGCTGTCCGTCGGGAAGGCGGTCTGGAACGATGATCTGGCTCGATGCGGTTCCTGTGTTCCAGATGATCGCGCCGATCAAGGAGAGGTTGTGCAGCGGGCGGCAGCGCCTGTTCATTTTGCGCGCACTGCGTTGGGATTGGCCTTGTATTCCTCGTATACTTTGCGGAGGCCTTCCTGAAGTTTGATGCGGTGAGTCCAACCGAGGGCGTGGATGCGGTCGCAATTCATGAGTTTTTGCGGTGTTCCATCTGGTTTGGTGGTGTCCCAGATGATGTCCCCTTCAAACCCGACGATGGTTTGGATGGTTTCCGCCAAGGCTTTAATGGGCAGGTCTTCACCGGTTCCCACATTGACGAAGGGCTTGTCGTTGTATTCCTGCATCAGAAAGAGGCAGGCCTCGGCGAGGTCGTCAACATGAAGGAATTCCCTGCGCGGGGAGCCAGATCCCCAGCATGTCACGGTGTTTTCGCCTTTGGCCTTTGCTTCGTGGAACTTTCTCAGCAGAGCGGGAACCACGTGGCTGTTCTGTAGGTCATAGTTGTCGCCTGGGCCGTAGAGGTTGGTTGGCATGGCAGAAATGAAGTTGGTCCCGTGCTGGTCGCGGTAAGCCTCGCACAGTTTGATGCCGGCGATTTTGGCGATGGCGTATGGCTCGTTGGTTGGCTCGAGGGCCCCGGTAAGGAGGTCGTCCTCCGTGAGTGGCTGTGCGGCCATTTTGGGGTAGATACAGCTGGACCCCAAGAACAGCAGTTTCTCCACCTGCACGCGGTGTGCGGCGTGGATGAGGTTGGCCTCAATCATGAGGTTGTCGTAAAGAAAGTCTGCTCGGTAAACTTTGTTGGCGTGGATGCCGCCCACTTTGGCTGCGGCGACAAACACATGCGTGGGTTTTTCCCGCACCATCATGTCGTTCACTGCGGCTTGTTCACGGAGGTCCAGTTCTGCGCTTGTAAAGGTGATGGGGTCGGGGAAGCCTTGGGCTTTGATGGCACGACAGATGGCCTTTCCGACCATTCCTCGGTGGCCGGAGACATAGATTCTGGACTGTGCATTCATGGCAACTGCAATTTACAAAGCCCCAGTTCTGGAGGCCTGTCGAGCGAGTGCGTTGGACAGGGCATTGAAGGACAGGACGAGGGAGACGATGCATGCCCCAGGGATGAGGGCGAGGTGGGCGTGGCCGGTCAAGATGGCACTGTAGTGGTCGCGGATGAGGTTGCCCCAGCTGGGCATGGGGATTTGTGCGCCCACCCCCATAAAGCTGAGGCCGGCTTCAATCAAAATGGCGGCAGCGAAGTTGGCCGACGCGAGCACGGCAATGGGGCCAACCAGGTTGGGGAGGATGTGACCGAGCACAATGCGCGGGGTAGACAACCCGAGCACCCGACCGGCCTCGACCCACTCGATGTGACGCAGGGCCAAGGTTTGTCCCCGAACGACCCTGGCCACCTCCACCCACATGCTCAACCCGATGGCGAGAAAGACCTGTTCGAAGCCCTTACCGAAGGCCAAGGTGATGGCCAGCACAAGAAGCAGGGTCGGGATGCTCCACATCACTTGGAGAAGCCAGCTCACGGCGGCATCAAACCGGCCGCCTAGGTATCCGGAAAAGGCGCCCAGCGGCACGCCGATGAGCAAGGAAATGAGCACGGCCACGAGCCCAACAGCGAGAGACAACCCAGAACCGGCCATGACGCGCGAGAGAAAGTCCCGTCCGAACCGGTCCGTTCCAAGCATGAAGGTTCGTGTTTCGCTAATGCCCGGGCTCTCGCCCGCTGTAATTACGGAACTGCCTGGTGTCAGCATGGACCATTCAAGGTGTTGGGCATTGGCGTTGGGACTGGGGTCGGGCCGCCATGAGCCGCTTGTGATGGCCACCATAGTCCATGCGAAAATGCAGAGTGCGCCCAGCAGTGCTGTTGGCTCGCGTTTGAAAAAAATCAATGCTGTGCGCACAGGCGCAAATTAGGTGGCGGACCGGCCCTTCCACTGCACATTTCGGAACGGCATCAAAAGAAGGGTGGTGGCAATGAACAACGGGTGGGAGAGGGCCAGAATCAGGAGGGTGCCGATTGCTTTGGCCTTTGATTCGGGTAACAATCCAAACGCCCTTCCTGCCCGATGGGTGTAGGCCATATCTGCGGTGCTTTTCGCTGCCCAAAAGAGCAGGCCCATCAACGGATTGAGGATCAGGATCAGCGTGCCTGAAAGGTGGACGAGCGATACGGTCCAGGCCACCCTTCGCGCTTCCTGCAGCACTTTGGGGTATTGGGTGGACTTGGCGCCCCAGCGGATGCGCTGGTCCAGCAAGCTGGGCAGGTCGGGCATGGTTGCTGCCGATACCATCGCGCGCTGGTCGCCAATCCAATCCACACGGCTTGCCTTGTCATCCTCGAGCAGCGCTGCCAGAGAAAAGACGTCGTCTCCACTTGGGATTTCGGATCGCAGTCGGCCGTGGGGAAAGGCGTCGCGTCGCCATACCCAGCCTCCGCCGCTAGCCATGGCCGGCTGGCCCCGGCGCACGGCAGAGATTGCCCACCCTTGCATTGCGGCAAAGTCGAGTGCTTGCAAGCACGCCAGCAGCGAGGGGGGAGGGCCCGAGTAAGCATTGGCAATCCGTAGAGGAAGCAGGGCCATGTCCATGTCGTCGCCATGCTGGGCGAGGTGTTGGCCGATGGCCTCTAATGCATATTCTCCTATTCTGGTGTCTGCATCCACGCCCACTGCCCATGGGGGCCCCAATGCGGCGATGCCGGCAGACAAGCCCGCCTTCTTTCCCCGTGATGGGTTGTCCATGACGCGCACAGAAAACGGCCATGGTCCCTTTTCGGAGACAGCGGACAAGGTGCCGTCGTCTGATGCGTCATCCACAATGAGGACCTCATGAGGAAGGAGGGTCTGTGCGGCGAGATCGTCCAGCAATTTGGGAAGCGTCTCGACTTCGTTTCTGACCGGCAGGACCACCCCTAATGGGGGCGCAGAGCGGGCGTTATCTGTGCCAGTTGGCTGAGTGATGGCCCCTTTGATTCCGCGCATCCACCGGCTCACTTGCAAGATGTGGACGATGAGGGGAGCAAAAAGGAAGAGGACCTCGGGAATCACTCCTGCAATTTGGAGTGGTGTCGGGGGGAATTCCGGTATTGGTTCTGCAAATACAAACCATACAAGGCGGGAAGAAGAAGGTTGGCCACCCAAAGCGACAGCATGGCGCCAATGATGGCAGTAGTGTCTTGCGTCGTTGATGCGGGAAGGGCAATCAAGGCCGCTGCTTCGCGTAGTCCAAGTTCTCCAAACATGGCGGTGGGGGCGAGGCTGGTCAACCCCCAGGTGACGGGGCCGCCCAAGATTTGGTGGAGATACCGTTCAAACCAAGCGATGGATTCTTGGTGACGAAATGCATTCAGCACCAAAACGAATTGGGCAATCATCACCAAGTACCGTCCAATACTGAGTTGAAGTATGGTTTTTCTTCGGGCTTTTGGGATCCTGTGCGCCAACCTCCAGTCTCCCGTGATCTGCATTTTCCGCAGGAGTTTCCAGAATTTGGGAGACCAATTGAGGTAGAGCGAGAAGCTCGCAATGGACACCACGACCAACGCTGCCCCTGTCTTTATCATGCCCATGAAGAGGATGGCGATTGCAGCACCTGTGACGGTGCACCAACATTGGGCTGCACTGGCGGTGGCAAAGGCTCGCATGCCCTGATTCCTTTCGTTTTTTCGGGTGGCGGACACCCTGCCCACGATGGCCCCCATCCGCAGTGGCCCAACCATGGACCACGCCACGCCATAGAGCACCTCTCGTTTGCGACGGGCAGTACTTCCGTATGGAAGAAGCTCTGCCCATTTGAGGATTTCAAAGCTCCAGTTGACCGGACTCAGTAGAAAGACCAAAGCGAGAAGTTCCCATTTTATGGACCAGGACCACCAGTTTTCGATAGGAACACCTTGCAACTGTTGCACCAAGACGATTGCAGTGACCAACAAGGGGAGCACGAGTCCAACAGTCCGACCAACTCTGCGCGGAATATTGAAGCCGACTCCGGTAGTCGTGGCGGAATTGTCTGTTGTGCTTTGCATGTGCGGGCTTGTGAAGTTGGTGAGTTTCAGCTGTATGCTAATCGCCCAAACTAGGATTAAGTCCTGAAGGGGGGTGTTCAGCTTCGATGTGTAGGCCTATTCCTACGTAAGGAAATTGTGTTGTCGAGCCGTTTCCATCCTCATATTCGCCCTTGTGAAATCTGAGCCCGTCATCATTCTTGGCATTGATCCCGGAACCACGATCATGGGGTATGGTGTCATTCGGGCATGGTCTCGAAACCGGGTGGAGCTTTTGGAAATGGGGGCGTTGCATTTGGCCAAGGTTCAAGACCATGCAGCCAAGTTGAAGCGCATCCACGAGCGGTGCGCAGGCCTGATTGAAGCGCACACGCCAGACCACTTCGCCGTTGAGGCGCCTTTCTTCGGGAAAAACGTGCAGTCCATGCTCAAGTTGGGGCGCGCCCAAGGTGTGGCGCTCGCGGCAGCACTCGTCCGGGAAGTGCCGGTTTCCGAATACGCGCCGCGCAGGGTCAAGAAGGCCATAACCGGGTCAGGGGCTGCCTCCAAGGAACAGGTGGCCGGTATGGTGCAGCGCACGCTTAACATCCCCGATGCGGACATGCCGCGGGACTTGGATGCCAGCGATGGGCTTGCTGTTGCCCTTTGTCACCTCTACGAAATGGGGACCCCCACCCTCGGCGGCAAGGGCGGCGGCTGGGCCGCGTTCGTCCGCGAAAACCCTGGCCGTGCCCGCTGATTAGCGTGCCGAAATGTCCGGAGTGAGAAGCGTCTGGGTGGGGAAGGCGAATTCAAGCCCCGCCGCGTTGAACCGTTTTAGGATTTCGAGGTTCACCTCACTTGGGCTGTGCGCCCAGTGGCCCTCCTTTTTGATGTAATAGACCATCTTCACGTTGAGCGAGAAGTCTCCGAAGCTGTCGAACCAGATGGTGGGCTCCTGCTCCAATGCGTCGCTTCGCTCGAAGATGATCGCTTTCAGAATACCGATGGCTTCTTCCACTTGTTCCGGCTTGGTGTCGTAGGTCAAGCCGAGGGTACAGGCAATTTTCCGGGAAGGTTCATTGGTCACGTTCTCCAAGAAGCTGTCCGTGAACTTGAAGTTGGGAATGATGACGATGCGGCCCGCAAGGGTGCGCAGCCTGGTGGACCGAAGCCCGATTTCCTCGATGGTGCCATCGTACCCGGCGATTTGGATTCGGTCGCCAGCTTTGAAGGGTTGGTCCACGAACACCGTGATGCCGCCAAACATGTTGGACACGAAATCCTTGGCCGCCATGGCCAGTGCCAAACCACCGATGCCAACCCCCGCAAGAAGCGCGCCCACATCATAGCCGGCGTTGTTGAGGGCGAGGATGATCCCCAGCACCCAGATGCCGCCCCGCAAGCCTTTTCGCAGGATGGGGGCGAATTGGTCCATCATGGTGCTTTCGCTGCGGAGCGTAAACGGCACGAAGAAGTTCATGATGGTGGCGTCCACAAGACGTGCCACACCCCAGGTGATGTTCAATGCATAGGCCACCGTGATGGAGGTGTCCACGAAGTCATCGACGCTGTCGCCGAAGCTCAGTTGCGCATAAGCGGAGCGCAGGGCAATGATGGTCAGGGCCAACACCAGGGGCTCCTCCAGCTTGTCGACGATGAGGTCGTCGAGGTTTGATCGTGTTTTGGCGGTCAGCTTGCGTGCGATGCTCCCGACCACCTTGTAGAGGATGCGGGCGACGATGATGCCACCGACGGCCCAAGCGAGTGCGATGAGCCAGTGTTCAAGGGTGTTGCCCAAGAAGGTGTTTTGGAGAAAGTCCATGATGGGGTGTAATGCGGGTGCAAAATGCGCAATTCCCCTGAAAGTCAAGGGGTCAGAATCCGACGGCAATGCCACCCCGGATGGTGGGGTTGTCGTATGGGTTCAATGGGTTCTCCGTCACATCGTACAGTAAGGTCAATCC
>Ga0115013_10002569_pt1 | contig 10073 bp, 11 predicted proteins | sample SouAtlMetagenome_2_FD_88686 | JGI IMG/M metagenome (GOLD analysis project Ga0115013, IMG submission 88686) | Marine eukaryotic phytoplankton communities from Atlantic Ocean - South Atlantic ANT15 Metagenome | ecosystem: Environmental > Aquatic > Marine > Oceanic | place: South Atlantic Ocean... | reverse complement strand
AGCTGAAAAAAAGCTTTTGAATTAAAATAACTTTTATTTCTTTTATGTTACAAGCAGCAAAATTAATTGGAGCAGGATTAGCTACCATTGGTTTAGCAGGAGCTGGAGTAGGAATTGGTACAGTATTTGGTGCGTTAGTACTAGGTGTATCAAGAAACCCTTCTTTAAAGGATGAATTACAGCAGTTAGCAATTTTAGGGTTCGCTCTAACTGAAGCTATTGCGTTATTCGCTTTAATGATGGCATTCCTAATTTTATTTGCTTTCTAATAAACTCGTTTTAATTTACAATAACTTTTTAGATATGTTTTACATATTTAAAATATATGCAATTTGGTAAATTGTGTATATTATATTTTTATAAAATAGTTTTATACATAAAAAATATCAAAATATTATGAATTTTTTATTAATGCATCAGAATCATTTTAAAATGTTTTTGCCTGAAGTTTTTTTGGCAACTTCTATTTTAGTAATGACTTTACATGCTTCTTTACTGGTCACCTCTAAGCGTTTAGGTTACCCTATTTTAACATTAAGTTTTGGTAAACTTTCTATTTTAGTATTATTTTTAACTTTCTTATTAGTTTATAATAATCCTATCCCTTTTATGCTTACATATCAAAATACATTTATTTTTGATGCGTTAACATCAAATGTAAAACAAATTATTTTAATAAGTACTATTTGTTGTTTATTTATCTTTGAAGATAATTTAGTTAGACAACAAATAAATAATTTTGAGTATTTTATTTTAATATTAAGTGCTGTTTTAGGGTTGTTACTTTTAGTAAGTTCATATGATCTAATTTCATTGTATCTTTCAATTGAAATGCAAAGTTTATGCTTATATGTTTTAGCAGCTTCAAAAAAGAATTCGTCTTTTTCGACTGAGGCTGGTTTAAAATATTTTCTTTTAGGATCTTTTTCTTCTGCATTACTTTTATTTGGTATGTCTATTTTATATGGTTGTACTGGAACAACAAATTTTGAAAATTATACTTTGTTATTTTCTGGTATTGATTTTGATAATCTTTCTACCGCTCCATCAATAAGTACTGCTTTAATTTTCATTGGTGCTGCATTTTTCTTTAAGATAGCTGCTGCTCCATTTCATATGTGGTCGCCTGATGTTTATGAAGGTTCACCAACAAGTTCTACTATTTTTTTTGCTGTAATTCCAAAAATAGCTTTATTTGCTGTTTTTGTAAGAATGTTTCAAACAGTTTTTGCTCCGTTTGAAGACACTCTATTAATGATGACTATAGTTTTTTCAATTTGTTCTGTAATCGTTGGTTCATTTGCTGCGTTAAGACAAAGGAAATTGAAAAGGCTGCTTGCTTATAGTTCTGTTAGTCATGTAGGTTATTTATTATTAGCAGTTTCAGCAAATTCTGTTGAAGGTACACAAGCGTTATTTTTTTACTTAATTGTTTATATGATTACTAGCTTGTCTTTCTGGTCAGTTGTTTTATCTATAAACACTTCAACAAATACGGAACGAAGTAAAACTTTAATTGATTTTGCTTCTGTTGCTACTGTAAACCCTTTAATTGGTTTAACGGGCGCGATGGCTTTATTTTCGCTTGCGGGTGTTCCACCATTAGTTGGTTTTTATGCCAAAATGGGTATCTTTTTAAGTGCAATAGGTTCTTCTTTAATCTTTGTTAGTTTAGTTGCTATTTTAGCCAGTGTAGTTTCAAGTGTTTATTACATTAGATTAATTAAAATTATGTATTTCGAACCAAAGTCCGATGTCTCTTTTGTTTATCCTGTGAGTCGTTCTTGTTCTTTAATGATGGCAACAGGTACATTTTTATTGATTTATTTATTTGTAAATCCAACTTTATTAGTATTACTAACATCAAAAATGGCTTTATGCCTTTATTAATCTAAAATGTCTTTTTTTATTAATGAATATTTTCCTATTTTGCTGCTTTTATTCGTAGCAATTGCATTAGCTTGTATTATTTTAGGAGCTTCTTATTTCTTATCGGTTCAAAGACCAGATACTGAAAAAAACTCTGTTTATGAATGTGGTTTTGATCCTTATGAGGATTCTAGAAATAAGTTTGATGTACGTTTTTATTTAATTGCTATTCTGTTTATCTTATTTGATTTAGAAGCAATGTTTCTTTTCCCTTGGGCAATCTCTTTAGGTCATATTACCTCTATGGGTTTTTGGACTATGTGTGATTTCTTACTTGAATTAACTATTGGTTTTGTATATGCGTGGAAAATAGGCGCGCTTGAGTGGGAATAAAATGAAGTATTTATTAAATAGAGAACGTTTACGTAGACAGAATTTTAAAGAGATTGAACCAAAGTATATCGCTTTAAAATCTATAATACATAATCAAACATTACCTAATTATTTACGTTGGGAAGCTTCTTTATTACTTTCAAAAATTATTAAAAAAAATTCGCGTTCGTCTTTTAAAAATCGTTGCTTTTTAACTGGTCGAGGCGGTAGCTATTCAAGATTTTTTAATTTATCAAGAATTCAAATCAGAGAATTAGCTAGAGATCAAAAATTACCTTTCATTAAAAAATCGAGTTGGTAATTCTTTATACATTATATTTTCGTTTAATCGATTTTAACTTTTAATATTTATATTTAAAATATGCCTCAGTTTGATAAAATTACTTTTTTTAACCAAATTTTTTGGTTATTCATTTTTTTTTCTGGATTTTATTTAATTTCTTTAAAGGTTTTTCTACCAAAATTAAGTTCTGTTTTAAAGGCAAGAACAAAGAAATTACAAAAAGGATCTGACGGTCTTACTTCTTTTAATGATGAATTAAAAGATGTTAATGTATCATTTAATTCTTCTATTGAAGAAATGTCTGCGGTTGTAAAAACCTCTGTTTCAGATTTTAAAGATAAAACTGATACTTGGGTTGATTCTGCAGTTGAAACTATCAATAAAGATAACTTGAAATCAAGTAATTCTTTAATGGAAAAAGCTTTACATAAGCAAATTTCAGTTAATCATTTATTAACAAATATTAAGGTTTCAAATTAAAGTTTTAGTTTTTATTTTAGTTCTCTAATAGCTCAGTGGTAGAGCGGATGGCTGTTAACCATTAGGTCGGAGGTTCAAATCCTTCTTAGGGAGTTTATAAATTTGAATTATCGATGATCGCTAGAGGTTTTATACGGTTGTTTCAAAATATTTATTTTATTAATTAAAAATGTTAAAATTTTTGTATTATATTTTCGTTAATCTAGATTCTTTATCTATGATCTTTTTAAAAAGAGCTTTTTATCGTAAATTTAAAAGAATTAATAAGAGGTTAAAAATTTTTGATAATCAAGATAAGTTATTTGTTTTTTTTGGGTTACTAAATTGTTTTATTTTTGTATTTTCTTTGTTTTATTTAGAAAAATTTTCGTTGAAAATAGCAGAGTTGCATTTTATGTTACCATTAGTTATTACTTATTTTTATTTTATAACTAACAAAATACTTGGCAATAAATATTTTCCTATTTATTGGTTATTACTTATGATCGGTTCTGCTAGTACTACGATATGTTCTGGTATAGCGGCGTATCTTTTTGAAGGATCGTCTATGTTGGTTGTGTTACAAGAACTCGACACTTTTGAGTTAAGTATGATTACTGAACTATTATTTGAGTCGCTACATAAATTATCTAATGTAATAGATACCTGTTCTTGTGTAGCGTGTACACCAGAGAGTACTCCAAAATCGCCTGACTTACCAGAGAGTAAATTTCTAGAAACTTCCCCGTTTTTACGTAAAAAATATACGGAAGCGCTTCATGAGGCATCAATTACTGGGTGTACTCTTGGTGGTTTTGCTCATATTGTAAAAAATAATCCACGAATTACTGTTGTAACTGGTATCACTGTAGGAACTCTGAGTTTTTTAAGTAAAATTTATCCTTAATATCTCAGAAATTCAATCTGGAATATAGCCAAGTGGCAAGGCACTCGTTTTTGGTACGAGCATTCAAAGGTTCGAATCCTTTTATTCCATTTTCTTTTTATAATTTAGTTTGTATTGGCGAGCATAGCTCAGTTGGTTAGAGTATCAGGTTGTGGCTCTGAATGCCACGGGTTCAAATCCCGTTGTTCGCCTTTTTTTAATACTGGTTGAATAGCATAATGGTAATGTGGTGAATTGCAAATTCATTAATGATGGTTCGATTCCTTCTTTAACCTTTATCAAGTGTATAGCTCAGCGGTAGAGCACTGGACTTTTAATCCATTGGTCTTGGGTTCGATCCCCAATACACTTATTTTAATCAAATAGTTTAGATAGCTCAGTTGGTAGAGCGAAGGATTGAAAATCCTTAGGTCAGTGGTTCAATCCCGCTTCTAGACAAAAATATAAAATTATTTTAATTTTAAAAAATGATTTCACTTTGTAATTTAACGTCTAAACTAAAAAATGCAATAAAATCTAATCAACGATACATTTATCTTCCAAATACTTCTTTTTCTTTAAATATTGCAAAACTTTTATTTGTAGAAGGGTTAATCTCGGGAGTTACTAAGATTGAATCTAAAAATGTTATCAAAGTTTTTATTAAGTATAATTCAAACGGTGCTCCAAGTTTTAAAGAAATAAAAGTATTATCTAAACCAGGTAAAATGTTTTATTTATCTTATAAACAAATAGCAAAATTATCAGAAGGTGTTGGGTTTTTTATAATATCTACAAAAGAAGGTTTGTTAACGAATCATTTATGTTTAAAGCGTAAAATTGGTGGTGCAGCTCTTTGTTATTTAATTTAAAAATGAAAAATATTTTTAAGACAAAAATTTTAATTCCTTCAGATGTCCAGTTATTTATTAAAAAGAATATTCTTTATGTAAAAGGCTCAAAAGGTACAATTGCTCTTGATATTAATTTTTTTAATAATAAAAAAGATTTATTTTATTCATCTTTTTTTAGGTTATTTCAGAAAGCTATTGTTGGGGTAAGCCTAGCTTTTGTAGTTCGTCTTTTATTTGTTGGGGTCGGTTTTAGGGTTGAATCTTTAGATAAAGATTTTATAAAATTAAAGTTGGGTTTTAGCCATTTTGTTTCTATTAAGATTCCTAAAAATGTTGAAGTTTTTTCACCAAAAAAAACGTTATTGGTTTTAAAATCCGTAAATAATCAAATATTAAAAGAATTTTGTTCTAAAATTACATCTTTTAAGTCTCCTGATGCTTATAAAGGAAAAGGTATTCTTTATAAGAATCAAGTTGTTCTTTTAAAAGAGGGTAAAAAAAAATAAGTAAATGAAAATTAATAATTATAATAAGATTTTAGATAAGTCATTTTTTCTTTCTCAAATTTGTATAGGTTCATCTATTTCTCTTACTGATCCTAGTCACTTTAGTAACGTGAAAGGTTATCGTAAATCATTTTTTTCTTTAATAAATCCAGTTTTCTTTAGATATTCGTTAAAAACAGCTTTTTTATTCCTAGAATCTTTGTTAAAAAAAGACTATAAATTAATTTTCATAGTAAAGATACCTGATTCTGTTTTGTTTACAAAGTTTTCATATGTTTGTTCAAAAAAAAATCATTTAATATTTAAGGATTCTGATATCTCAGCTGGTTTTTTAAATGATTCAAATATCGTTAATTCTATTTTTATTACTTTATTTTTAGATCAAAAAAAAATTAACTTAATACAAAAAGAAACATTTTTTAAGGGAATACCTTTAATTTCTTTTGGAGATTTAGCAGCCAATAAAAATTCTAGTTCGGTTTATGTTGGAGGTAATTTTGATTCTTTTTTAGCGAAAAATTTAATTGTAACTCTCTTAGTTAATTGTTTACTTCAAAAAAATGGCAACTCATAAAAATAAACCAAGACTAAAAAAATATAAAAAGCTTTCTTTAGATTATAGTTTAAGTAAAAAAAAATTCTATCCTGTAGATTTACAGTGTATTAGCACTAAATTTAGTGAAAGGCTTAGTCAAGATTTTACTCATTCTTTACAAAATTCTAGAAAGTTTAAGTTTTTATATAAATTTTCAAAAACATCTTCTTTAAAGAAGTTAATTAAAAGGCATTTAATTAAAAATAAAAATAAATGGTCTTTTTTAAAAGAGAAGGAATTATTTTCGATTTTTGAATCTCGTTTAGATATTATTCTTTTCCGTTTGAATTTTGTTTCTAGTTTGTTTGAGGCGAAACAATTAATTTCTCATGGTAAAGTTGTTATAAATAGTAAAGTTAATCACAATTTTTCTTATTTAGTAAAAAAAGGAGACATTATATCTTTTAAAAAATCATCACATGTAATTTTAAAAGATCGTTTAGCAGATTCTTTTAGCAAATTTAATTTTTATTCTTTTGATAATTTAGAAGTTTGTTATAAAACTTTTAAAATTATCGTTTTAGCTGAAAAATTAAATTTAAAGAAGCAATTACACCATTATCCTTATTTTTTAAATTGGAGTAAGTTAATGGAGATTTAATTGATTTGGGTAATTAACTCAATTGGTAGAGTATTTCGCTTACAACGAAAAGGTTAGCGGTTCGAGTCCGTTATTGCCTATTTTAAGGAGGATAGTTCAGTTGGTAGAATAGTAGTTTCCAAAACTATTGGCCGGGGGTTCGAGTCCCTCTCTTCCTGTATAAATTTAAGGATAAGTGATCGAGTGGTTTATGGTGCTAGTCTTGAAAACTAGTGTATTTAAAAAGTACCGTGGGTTCGAATCCTACCTTATCCGGTTTTTATTTAATTTTTTAATTTAAAAATGTATTTAAATATTGTTTTTTTACCTTTAATTGGTTCGTGTCTTAGCGGTCTTTTTGGAAGATTCTTAGGACCTTTTGGAGCAGGTATTGTTACAATTTCTTGTGTAGTTTCAAGTTTATTTATATCTTTTTTTGCTTTTTATGAGGTAGGTTTTTCTGGTTCACCTTGTTACGTTAAATTACTAACTTGGTTCAATAGTGAATATTTGTGTGCTGATTGGGGGTTCCAATTTGATAGCTTAACAGTTGTTATGTTAATCGTTGTAACTTTCATTTCTAGTTTAGTTCATCTTTACTCAACAGAGTATATGTCTCATGATCCTCATTTACCTAGATTTATGTCTTATTTGTCTTTATTTACTTTCTTCATGCTTATTTTAGTAACAGCTGATAATTTTATGCAATTATTCGTTGGTTGGGAAGGTGTTGGTTTATGCTCGTATCTTTTAATTAATTTTTGGTTTACAAGAATTCAAGCGAATAAAGCAGCAATTAAGGCTATGATTGTAAATCGAGTAGGTGATTTTGGTTTAGCTTTAGGTATTTTTAGTATTTATATAACTTTTAACTCTATTGAATATTCAACAGTCTTTGCACTTGTACCTTTATTTGAAGGTGATGTTTTAAATTTTTTAGGAGTTGAAGTACATTTGCTAACTTTAATAGGTGTATTATTATTTATTGGAGCAGTTGGAAAATCAGCTCAATTAGGTCTACATACTTGGTTACCTGACGCTATGGAAGGTCCAACACCTGTATCGGCGCTGATTCATGCAGCAACCATGGTAACAGCTGGTGTTTTTTTATTAGCTAGATGTTCTCCTATTTTTGAATACGCACCAGGTGCTTTATTTGTTGTAACTTTAGTCGGTGCCATGACAGCATTTTTTGCAGCCACAACAGGATTATTGCAGAATGATTTAAAAAGAGTTATTGCTTATTCAACATGTAGTCAGTTAGGTTATATGATTTTTGCGTGTGGTGTTTCTAATTACTCAGTGGGTGCTTTTCATTTAGCAAATCATGCTTTTTTTAAAGCATTACTTTTCTTAGGGGCAGGATCTGTTATTCATGCGGTTGCCGACGAGCAGGATATGCGTAAAATGGGTGGTTTAAAGCGTTTAGTTCCTTTTACATTTGCTGTTATGAGTATTGGTTCATTCGCTTTAATGGGTTTCCCTTTTTTAACAGGATTCTATTCTAAAGATGTTATTCTAGAAGTTGCTTTTGCTAGTTATAGTAGCGCAGGTCATTTTGCTTACACTTTAGGTACTCTAGCAGCATTTTTTACTGCTTTTTATTCTATGCGTCTTTCTTTTTTAACTTTTTTATCGGAACCAAATGGATTTAAACCTATTATTATAGGTGCTCATGATTCACCAATAAAAATGGCATTGCCTTTATTCATTTTAGCTTTCCCAAGTATTTTTATTGGTTATTTATCTCGCGATTTATTTATTGGTTTAGGTACTGGGTTTTGGAATAATGCTATTTTTGTTTTTCCGACAAATTTAAATATGATTGATGCTGAATTTGCTAATCAATTTTTTAGATTATTACCTCTTTGTTTAAGTCTTACTGGTGCTTCATTAGCATTAATTTTATATAATTTTGCTGCTAAGGATCTTTACTTATTAAAGACATCAGTAATTGGGCGAAAAATTTATACTTTTTTAAATAGAAAGTGGTTCTTTGATAAATTTTATAATGAGTATATGAACCAAGCTTTATTAGTTTTTGGTTATCATGTTAGTTATAAAACTATTGATAGAGGTATTATTGAAATGGTAGGTCCTTGGGGATTATCTAAAACAGTTTTAGGTAAATCAAATTTACTTGCAAGCGCTCAGTCTGGTAGTGTTTATGACTATGCTCTAGCTATGTTCTTAGGGTTATTAACTGTTCTAGTATTTGTCGAGTTCTGGGAATTAATTATCTATTGTATAGATCCTAGTTTATTTATTATTTTCTTTATAACTTTCTTTTTCTGTTTTAGACAAAAGTAAATATTTTTAGGGGGGCATATCTCAATGGTAGAGTATTTGCTTTGCAAGCAAAAAGTTTCCAGTTCGAGTCTGGATGTCTCCATTTTTTAATTTAAAAAATTGATTATGTTTAGTTCTTTTTTTTCTAGCTCAAACTTATTACCTATTATCACTGTTTTACCTTTAATTGGTGCACTTATTGTTTTTCTTGTGCCTAGTAAAGATGTACAGACTATTAGGCGTGTTGGTTTATTTACGAGCTTTTTAACTTTTTTTATTTCATTGTTCCTTTGGTTATTTTTTGATCGTTCGTATGTTCGTTTTCAATTCGTTTGGGATTTGGCGTGGATACCTTCGTCAAATTTAAATTTATCATTAGGAATCGATGGTATTTCTATTTTTTTTGTTTTATTAACTACTTTATTAATCCCTCTTTGTTTATTAGCAAGTTGGGATAGTGTTAAAAAAGCATATAAAGAATATGTAATCGCTTTCTTATTTATGGAAGCACTACTTATTTTAGTTTTCTGTGTAAGAGATTTACTGTTATTTTATATCTTTTTTGAAGGGGTTCTAATACCGATGTTCATTATTATTGGTGTTTGGGGTTCTCGTGAAAGAAAAGTAAGAGCATCTTACATGTTCTTTTTATATACACTTTTAGGTTCAGTTTTAATGCTTTTATCTATTCTTTATGTCTATTTTAGAGTAGGTACAACTGATTATGAGACATTGCTTTGTTTCGATTTTACATTTACTGAACAACGTTTTATCTGGTTAGCTTTTTTTGCATCATTTGCTTCAAAAGTACCTATGTTACCTGTTCATATTTGGTTACCTGAAGCGCACGTTGAAGCACCTACAGCAGGTTCTGTTGTTTTAGCAGGAATTTTACTGAAACTTGGTAGTTATGGTTTTATTAGATTTTCGTTACCATTACTCCCAGAGGCTTCTTTATACTTCACTCCTTTCATTTTTTGTATGAGTATTTTAGGTGTTATTTACACTTCTTTAACAGCTATTAGACAAACGGATTTAAAGAGAATTATTGCTTATACATCTGTTGCTCACATGAATTTAGTAATGATTGGTTTATTTAGTTTCAATGTAGTTGGGTTAGAAGGTGCTATTTTACAGAGTTTAAGTCATGGGTTTGTTTCAAGTGCTCTTTTTTTAATCATTGGTGTCGTATATGATCGTCATCATACTCGTATGGTTAAATATTATAGTGGATTAGTCCACACTATGCCTTTATTTACTATTATTTTCTTAATTTTTACAATGGCTAATATCGCATTACCTGGTACTAGTAGTTTCGTAGGTGAATTCTTAATTCTTTCAGGTGCTTATAAAGTTAGT
>Ga0115013_10002568_pt1 | contig 10074 bp, 9 predicted proteins | sample SouAtlMetagenome_2_FD_88686 | JGI IMG/M metagenome (GOLD analysis project Ga0115013, IMG submission 88686) | Marine eukaryotic phytoplankton communities from Atlantic Ocean - South Atlantic ANT15 Metagenome | ecosystem: Environmental > Aquatic > Marine > Oceanic | place: South Atlantic Ocean... | reverse complement strand
TTCCGCACTCACTTCTACCTTGTGCGCTACCACGGGAAAACCAACAATTTGTCTTGAAATGCCAATACACCAAGAAAGCAATCAGATGAGTCGAGCCAACAGTCATACAAATTGGCTTTCTAAAAACTTCAGCAATGTGCGTGTAAAAGTCGTACCGCTAAATGCCTTGTATGATAGTTTTTGCCAGTTAGACGCCGACGGATATGACAATATAAACACCCCCCTCTCTTTAGCCAACACGCGTTCTCGTTTGCGAATGGCAACTTTGTACTATTTCGCGTCACAAGAACGGTTTCTTGTAGCTGGAACGGGCAACAAAGTTGAAGACTTTGGGGTTGGGTTTTACACCAAATACGGAGATGGCGGAGTGGATGTTAGTCCAATAGCAGATTTGATGAAAAGTGAAGTCAGAGAACTCGCTGCACATTTGGGCGTACATGATTCAATTGTTAATGCAGCTCCAACTGATGGATTGTGGGACGATAATCGAACCGATGAAGACCAGCTCGGTGCAACGTATGATGAACTCGAGTGGGCAATGGAACAACAAGAAATTGGAAAAACAACAACAGACTTTACAGGCCGTGACAAGACCGTCTTTTCAACCTATGAAAAACACCACAAAATGAATAAACACAAAATGGTTCCCATTCCCATTTGTGTGATACCACAGCGTCTAAAGTAATTTTTTGTTAATTTTTTTTAAGAATTTACTTACATCCTTTGTAGTTTGTTTCAAATGTTGTTTATTTAAAGAATCAACATTAATAACCCTCTTACTTTACGTCTGTGATAAAAGTTGTCGTTGCTGATTCTCATCCAATAATACATAAAGGGATCAAGGCCAGTTTTAAGAATTCCACTGAAATTTCAATCACTGGAAAAGCCCTGGTTCCAGATGATCTTTTTGATATTCTTGAGCGTAAGATTGTTGATATTATCGTCCTAGAACTCGATTTGCTAAAATCAGATGGATTAGCGGTCTTGCGACGTATTAAAAATGAGCACCCAGGTGTTCGTGTTTTGATCTTTTCAAATCAGCCCGAAGAAGTCTATGCCATTTCGTCATTAAAAGCAGGCGCATCTGGTTATCTGAACAAAAAAGCCAACCCCACTGCAATTCGTCATGCGATTTTGAAAATTGCTTCTGGGGGAGTATACATCACCAATGAGCTTGCCCAAACGATTGCATTTGACGAGTCGACAGGAAGACCAAGGAGAATGTTCAAAAAGCTTTCTATGCGTGAAGTTGAGGTTCTCAAGATGCTGTGCGATGGCAAAAGGAACAAAGAAATTGCGTTGGAGTTAAAACTAAACGAAAAAACTGTCAGCACATACCGCAGTCGAATCATGAAAAAGTTACGCGTTCGAAATCTCGTTGAGCTCGTTCGAAAAGCCCAATCAATTCAGATAGACTCTTTCTAAAAAATAACACGGTCTAAGCGCTTACTCAAATTCTTTTTGAGCCCCACATAGTCCTTGACTTCTTCTAAAATTTCGCGATGGGTTTCGATATGGCTCTCCGCGGTTTGATTTTGCAATTCCCCGATTTTGTCTTGGATTAACAAGCACCTAAGGTTAAGAATGGTTTGCTGTAACCATATCCCGATTTCAGTCTTTTTGTCCTTAATCACGATATTTTTTCGTTCCCAATCGTGTAGAACATTGTTTTCATCATTCATTATAATACTGCTGACCAGTTGGGACTGCTCTGGCGAAAGCTCTTGCAGAAACGTCTCCATAACGAGAGGTTTTTGAGCATTGTAAATCGACAATAAAGAATGGTAAAGTTCCCGAAAGTTTTGGGTTGATAGCTCCACTTCATCCTGTTGAAGGTCGAGGTAAATTTTTTCATATACCTTGGCGCTAATTTCAGTTGGCGTAAGGACAATTTTTCCTTGTTCATCGGACTGCATCACGACATCTTCAAATGAAACTTCTTCCTGTCCATACAGTAAAAGGAGAGAGATGATATTTCGTTCGAGCTCAAAGCGCGGATCAACTTTCTGTTTCGGGACATTGACCACTTGCATCTCGCTTAATTTTCGAGCTTGTGGTGCTTGCTGACCCTTTTTCTGAAGCAACTGGGCAAGGGTCGAAAACAGCACTTCTTCGCTGATATTCATCAAAGAAGCACAACTCTGTATATAGACCTCTCGACGAATGGCATCTGGAATTATGGAAATGCTCTGTACAATTTCGCGTATGGTTTCGGCTTTTCGGATGGGCTCTTTTTTACCCTCTTCTGCAAGTAGTTTTGCTTTAAATTGAATAAAGTCAACTGTATTGTTTTCTAAAAATTGTTTGACTTCAGTGAGCTGATGATTTCTGACAAAGCTGTCTGGATCTTCTCCATCGGGGAATGTACAAATGGAAACCTGCATTCCTGCTTCCAAGATGATATCGACTCCACGCATGGCTGCACGAAGACCCGCTGCATCTCCATCAAACAACAAGGTTATGGTGTCCGTCAATCGACGAATCAAACGAACTTGATCAGGAGTCAATGCAGTCCCAGAAGAGGAAACAACGTTTTGAATCCCTGCCTGATGCATCTGAATCACATCCGTATATCCTTCTACAAGATAACAGTTGCTCTGCTTAGCGATATGCTGTTTTGCTTGATAAAGTCCATAAAGAACTTTGCTTTTTTGATATACTTCACTCTCTGGAGAGTTGATGTATTTTGCCGCCTGCTTGTCTTGTTTTAGGATTCGTCCGCCAAATCCCATGACACGGCCTGACATACTGTGGATTGGAAACATGACTCGCCCTTTAAAACGATCAAACTGTTTCTCTCCTTTTCTGATCGTCAAGCCACTCGACACCAAAAACTCGTCTTGAAATCCGGCATCCAATGCTGCCTTGGTAAAAGCATCCCACTGGTCAGGCGAATATCCCAAATGGAATCGGTCAATCGATTCTGCAGAGAATCCCCTTTCCTGAAAATAAGCCAACCCAATATTTTTTCCCTCTTGACTTTCGGAGAGCATTTTTGAAAATAAAGATTGTGCAAAATCTGTAACGGCATACATACTTTCGCGAAGAGATGCTGCTTCTTTTTGCTCGTTAGTTTGTTGGGTTTCCTCAACTTCGATATTGTATTTATTTGCGAGGAATTTAATAGCTTCTGGAAATGTAAAATGTTCATGCTCCATCAAAAAGGAAACGACATTACCCCCTTTTCCACTGCTAAAATCTTTCCAAATTTGTTTGGCAGGAGAGACCATAAAACTCGGTGTTTTTTCATTGGAAAAGGGACTTAATCCTTTGAAATTCGAACCTGACTTTTTGAGCTGTACAAAGTCACCAATAACCTCTTCCAGACGTGCGGTTTCAAAAACGAGATCTACGGTTGACTTACTAATCAAAATTGGACAATTGTAAAGATTAAAAATAGAAAAAAAGCAATTAAAACTCCCGATCAATTACATAAGAGACCAGTTTTTGCAAACTATCCTTGGCGTCGGAAGCCGGAAATGAATCCAAAATCAGATTTGCCTCCTGTTGGAATTCATACATTTTATGGATTGCATAATCCAACCCGCCATTGGTTTTGACAAATTCAATTACTTCTTTTACTTTCTTTTTGTTCGTGTTGTACTTTTTTAAACTTCGCTTGAGCCACCTTCGTTCTGATGGACTTGACTGTTGAATGGTGTAAATCAAAGGTAAGGTCATTTTGCGTTCACGTATATCAATTCCTGTTGGCTTTCCAATACGTTGTTTGCCATAGTCAAATAAATCGTCTTTAATCTGGAATGCCATCCCAATTTTTTCGCCGAATATTCGCATTTTTTGCACCTCCGTCTCAGAGCTTTCAATAGAACATGCGCCCAAAGCGCAACAGGATGCTATAAGCGTAGCGGTTTTTTTTCGAATGACTTCATAATAGACCTCCTCCGTAATATCGAGACTTCTGGCTTTTTCGATTTGCAACAACTCCCCTTCACTCATTTCGCGCACAGCAGTTGAAATAATCTCAAGCAAATCGAAGTCTTTATTGTCGATGCAAAGCAAGAGTCCTTTCGACAGCAAATAGTCTCCTACCAAAACAGCGATTTTATTTTTCCAAAGGGCATTAATTGAGAAAAACCCTCGACGCTTATCACTATCATCGACCACATCGTCATGAACCAAAGTCGCGGTGTGGATGAGTTCGATTACGGATGCTGCTCGGTAGGTGCGCTCATTGGTTTTTCCTAGCAACTTTGCAGTAAGAAAAACAAACATTGGCCGCATCTGTTTTCCTTTGCGATTGACGATATAATGGGTAATCCGGTTTAACAATGCAACTTTGGAAGACATTGCGTTGGAAAATCTTCCTTCGAAGAGTTCCATTTCCTCGCGAATAGGGCGTTTGAGTTGCTCAGTGATTTTCATCCTTTTTAAATATACAATTTCACTCGTTACTGTCAAACATCTTGACCATGTGTGAATTCATTGTTCTTATTTGCTAGCTGACCGCATGCAGCATCGATATCCTTTCCACGCGACCGTCGTACGGTAACCGAAATTCGATTGTTTTCCAATGCAGTCGTATATGCCGATATCGCCTCTGACCTTGCTTGCACAAACTGATCATCTCCAATTGCATTGTATTCAATTAAATTTACTTTCGAAGGCACCTGCTTACAATAGGAAACGAGTGCGTCAATGTCCACTTGTTTGTCATTGATTTCTTTCCATACTACCACTTCAAAGGTAACTTTGCTTTTCGTTTTTTCATACCAATATTTAAGTGCTACCAATAGCTGATCGAGCGGAAAGGTTTTGGTAAATGGCATCAGTCGATTTCGTGTTTCTTCGATTGCAGAATGAAGAGAAACTGCCAATTTAAACTTTGGGATCTGGTCTGAAATCTCTCGAATAATCTTGGTGATTCCAGAAGTTGATACCGTAATTCGTTTGGGTGACATGCCTAACCCATCAGGTGAAGTAATTTTATTAATGGCAGTCAGGGTGTTCTTGTAATTCATCAAAGGTTCGCCCATTCCCATAAAGACGATATTGGTCAGTGGACGATTATAATACAATTGGCTTTGTTTGTCGATTTCCACAACCTGGTCATAAATCTCATCTGGGTTGAGATTACGCATTCGTTTGAGTTTGGCAGTCGCACAAAAATGACAGTCCAAGCTACATCCAACTTGACTCGATACACAAGCCGTAGAACGTGTGTTAGTAGGGATCAATACAGATTCTACGAGATATCCGTCATGAAGGCGAATGGCATTTTTGATTGTGCCATCATCACTTCGTTGCAATTGGTCAACCGCAATATGGTTGATCACAAAATGATTTTCTAAAAGCGAGCGATGTGACTTTGATAAATTGGTCATCCCCAAAAAGTCATGGGATCCCTTGCTCCAAAGCCATTCATAAACCTGGTTCCCTTTGAAAGCAGGTAGTGAGTGAGAGGTAAAGAAACAACGCAGTTCGTCCAAGGATAAGGCACGAATATCACGACGTGCTTCCTCCATGACTATATGATTAGCATCGCGTCACCATAAGAATAGAAACGATATTTTTTCTTGACAGCTTCTTGATACGCTTTTTTCACAAATTCGTGCCCAGCAAAAGCAGAAACCATCATCAAAAGAGTTGATTTTGGTAAATGAAGATTGGTAACCATGCTATCTGCAATGCTAAACTCATGAGGTGGGAAAATAAACTTATGCGTCCAACCCCGATAGGTATTGAGTGTTTTGCTTGAAGATACCGCACTTTCAAGTGCACGCATTGATGTTGTTCCTATGGAACATACCCGCTTATTATTGCTCTTCGCATTGTTTACCATATCGGCAGCAATCTGATCGATATGCAGCTCTTCTGAATCCATTTTATGTTTAGACAAATCCTCCACTTCAACTGGGTTGAAGGTACCAAGCCCTACATGAAGTGTGATGTCAGCCATATCAACCCCTTTGATTTCGAGTCTTTTCAGAACGTGCTTTGAAAAATGGAGCCCAGCAGTTGGTGCTGCAACGGCACCTTCGTGTTTGGCATAGATTGTTTGGTAGCGTTCCCGATCATATTCTTCCTCATCGCGTTTGATATACTTGGGAAGTGGTGTTTGACCCATCTCGTGCAGCTTTTCTCGGAAGGCCTCATAAGGTCCATCATATAAAAATCGAAGCGTCCGCCCACGGGAAGTGGTATTGTCAATGACTTCAGCAACCAAATCCTCACCCCCTCCAAAATAGAGTTTGTTTCCAATTCTTATTTTTCTAGCAGGATCGACAAGAACATCCCAAAGTCGTTGTGACTGATTCAGTTCACGGAGTAAGAAAACTTCTATTTTGGCTCCTGTCTTTTCTTTATTTCCAATCAAACGAGCTGGAAACACTTTGGTGTTGTTTCGAACCATGATATCTCCTTCATCAAAATAATCAACGATGTCTTTGAAATATTTATGTTCGATGGTTTCGGTTTCACGGTGTAAAACCATAAGTTTTGACTCGTCTCGATGATCTGTAGGGTATTCCGCTAACAGATTATCTGGTAAATCAAAATTAAAGTGTGAAAGTTTCATTTTATACATTGAGGCGGCAAATATACATTCTCAGTAGGGGGGTTGTCAAGTTATTGAGCATGTTTTTACATTATGACCCCAATAAAAACCCATTCTGCTCTAAATCTTCCCAAAACCCTGGGTAGGATTTTGTGACAACATCTGCATCCTGTATTCTTATGGGAACCAACAAAGCCAAAGGGGCAAATGCCATCGCCATTCGGTGATCATGATAGGTTTCGATCAAAACATTGGGATGAATTGGATTTGAGCGTTTTTGCAAATGCAAACTCTTATCTGTGATTTCGATTGTTGCCCCTAACTTTGTCAATTCGTTTTGCAAGGCAACCAATCGGTCTGTTTCTTTGATTTTCAGTGTGTGCAATCCCGTTAAGTCGCAAGCGACTCCTAATCCATAACAAGCAACTGCTATGGTTTGAGCAATATCTGGTGCATCCGATAGATCTAATTGTATCGGTTTGGAACCCAAGGCTTGCTTTTGCAGATAAAGTGTGTTGTTTTTGATTATAGACTTAACCCCCAACTGCTCGTAAATATCCATCAAGACCTTATCCCCTTGCAAGCTGTTTTGTTTATACGTTGAAAGGGCGATATCTGCGCCCTTGGCAAGTGCTACCATACTAAAATAGTACGAGGCCGAACTCCAATCCGACTCGACAGCGTGGGTAGTTTGGGCAATATCATTTTTAGGAAAAACCTGAACGCGCTGTCCAGAAAAAGTTGCCTCAACGCCGATTTGACGCAATATAGAAAGCGTCATTTCGATATAAGGAACTGAGGTTATTTTCCCTTCGAGGTGAAGACATAGTCCACGAGGTAAACTTGGAGCAATCAGCATCAATGCCGTGATATATTGGCTACTGATGTTGGCTGAAAGACGAACCTCACTGGCAGTAAGCCGTTTTCCTTTAATCAACAAGGGTGGGTACCCTTCATTATTGAGATAGCTAATTTCCGCTCCAAGTTGACGAAGCGCATCGACCAATATCCCTATTGGGCGTTCTTGCATACGCGACGAACCCGTCAATGTTTTTTCTTGATTTTCTAAACTAGAATAGTAAGCTGTCAAAAACCGCATACTAGTGCCTGCATGTCCGATATCCACCAAGTCGTTATCACTTTCCAGTCCAGACTTCATCGCAACGGTATCATCGGAATTTGATACGTTGGCAAGCGAAATCTGAGGGAATAGTGCCTGTAAAAACAACATCCGGTTCGACTCACTTTTTGACCCAGTAATCAGAATTTTTCCGTTTAAATTCCCCGATTGATGACGAAGTCTCAGATCTTTCATTGATTGATTTTAGGGTTGTTGTGATGGCGATCGTGATCGCGTTTTGCTTTGATTTCTAGTTTTTTGGCAAATGCACTGGTCAAATCCACCCCAGTCTGATTTGCCAAACAGAATACGACAAAAAGCACATCGGCGAGTTCCTCGCCCAAGTCTTTTTCTTTGTCGCTTTCTTTTTCAGATTGCTCACCATATCGACGGGCAATGATTCGCGCAACTTCGCCAACCTCCTCGGTCAACTGTGCCATATTGGTCAGTTCGTCAAAATAGCGAACACCATAATTTTTGATCCATTGATCAACCGCTTGTTGTGCATTGTCTATATTCATTATGCTTTATTTTTTGAATCCATCAAAATCGTGACTGGGCCATCATTGTGAAGCTCTACATCCATCATGGCGCCAAAAACGCCAGTGGCCACTGGCCTTCCAAGGGCCTTTTCGCACTGTTCCACAAAGCTGCGATACAAAGGTAAGGCAGTTTCTGGTTTGGCTGCCTCTATGTAAGACGGTCGATTTCCTTTTTTGGTCAGCGCGTGAAGTGTAAACTGACTCACAATCAATACATCTCCATCCACATCCTGTAAAGAAAAATTCATCACATCGTTTGTGTCGCTAAAAATACGGAGTCCGAGTGTTTTTTTAACCAACCATGAGACATCCTCCAAATGGTCATCATGAGTAATCCCCAAAAACACCAGAAGCCCTTTGGAAATCGAACCCACTAGCTCTCCATCGACTCGAACACTTGCTTTGCCAACACGCTGTATAACCACTCTCATGATTCCCAAAAATCGGTTCGGTAATGTTGGTCATCCCCAGCAAGAATTTGGGTATAGCTTTTATATCGTGAACTCGCAATATCCCCTGACTCAACCGCCAATTTTACAGCGCATTTTGGCTCGTCTATATGCAGGCAGTCATTGAATTTGCATTGGCTTTTTCGTTCAAAAAATTCAACAAAATAATCGCCTAATTCCTGCGGTGAAAATGTAATCATTCCAAATCCACGAATCCCTGGCGTATCGATGATTTTAGCCCCAAAATCCAACTCATGCAATTCGGCATGGGTTGTCGTGTGCTGACCTTGCTGGTGCTGATCCGAAATCGCTTTGGTTTTGATATTTAACTGCGGAGCCAAGGTGTTTACTAAAGTTGATTTTCCAACACCACTATGACCAGAAAGCATACAAGTTTTGGATGTCATAAGGGATTTTACCTGATCAACATTGGTTCCATTCAGCGCTGAAATTTCAACACAATGATATCCGATATCCTTATAAACTGCTTTGAGCTGACGGAGTTCATCCATTTCCTGTTTCGAGTAAGTGTCTTCCTTGTTGAACAATAAAACAACTTCAATTCCAAAGGCCTTAGCCGTTGCCAAAAATCGATCGATAAAAGCAGGATAAGTCACAGGGTTATTAAGCGTAATCAACAAAAAAGCAATGTCAATATTCGCTGCAAGAATATGGATTTGTTTAGAAAGGTTTACCGATTTACGGACAATATAGTTTTTCCGATCATGGATGGCTTGGACAACCCCTTCCTCCCAATTTTCGGCTAACGAAATGGTCACACGATCCCCAACCGCAACAGGGTTGGTACTCGATATCTGATCGGTTCTGAATTTGCCTTTTATCCGACACGAAACAAATATCCCTGTATCTGTTTTCACAGTATACCAACTTCCTGTCGATTTATAAACCGTTCCTTCCACAGCTTACAAGGTAAGACTTTTCAATCTTAGGTGTTGATCACCTTTTCTTGATGATTGATCGATTCCTGATGAATCGCTTTGAACATGCGCAACACAAACTCTTCACTCAATCCATGTTTTTCTCCATCGAGAATCATCTTTCCCAAAATCTCATTCCAGCGTTTGGACTGTAAAACAGCTACATTGTGCTCTTTCTTCAAGGTACCGATATCGACAGAAATGTTCATCCGCTTACCTAATGTTTCAAGCAAACTGTGGTCAATCACATCAATTTGAGCGCGAAGGGTATGGAGCTTGTTGACATAGCTTTCTGCATCGGCTGTTGTTTTTCGAATGCGAAGATCTTTCATCATTTGAACGAGAGTTTCTGGCGTAATTTGCTGTGCCGCATCGCTCCATGCATTATCCGGGTCGCGATGGGATTCAATCATCAAACCGTCAAAATTCAAGTCCAGTGCTGTTTGCGATACGTCTTGTAAAATATCACGACGGCCACAAATATGTGATGGATCACAAATCAAGGGAAGGT
>Ga0115013_10002567_pt1 | contig 10076 bp, 11 predicted proteins | sample SouAtlMetagenome_2_FD_88686 | JGI IMG/M metagenome (GOLD analysis project Ga0115013, IMG submission 88686) | Marine eukaryotic phytoplankton communities from Atlantic Ocean - South Atlantic ANT15 Metagenome | ecosystem: Environmental > Aquatic > Marine > Oceanic | place: South Atlantic Ocean... | reverse complement strand
GGGGTTTAAAGAATTGCGACCAATGATACAAGTTGGCTTTTCTAGATTTTTGATGTACGTGATTTTGCCTTTGAAACGCGCGTCCGAACAAAACTGAACATTGTAACGGAGATCATCGCCGTTTGGATCTATTGATGCATCCCATGTTAGCTGAATATCATTTTTGAACGATTTTTTTGGGCGGTGAACGGCAAAGGATGTTGGAAAATAATCGAACTGATATTTTAAACTGTCATAACGTTGAATAATAAACTTCTTAAGGTCCTCAACCTCGTTTCGAAAAGAGGCTAAAGACTGACCGTATTTTGTGTCAAGTTCAACATAAGGAAGCAACTCTTTTTCCAAACTATCAATAATAGGAGACAGATGATCTATGTTAAAAATAGATTTTTGTAGCTCGAACGTTCGTTTTTGAATATCATGAAAAATAGGGGCACAAATAATGGCACGTTCTAAAATGGGGTTGCCAGGCAAACTCGCAGATCTTCGCTCTCTATGCGAACCACGATGGTAGTGCATATCTAGCTTATCAAGACAAAATGTTTTATCCAAGTCCCAAGGCCACATTTGCCATTTTTTGGACATTAAATCATAATACATATAGTAGTTGTGGTAATAAGTGCTAGAGTTTGAAATTAGCAGGTTCATTGAAAGGATATTGACCATAGCATCGTAGTCAAAAGTTTTGCGAACCCATTCATAGTATGAGCTGTCAGGAACATTATTAATGTCAATACGAAGCTTTTTAAGCTCTGCCAAAGGAACCTCTTCTACACCACTTTTGCTTTCCCAGTTTTCATCTAGATCATCTGAGAGACTCAAGTTGGCACCGTCACGTGTAGCCTTGTATAAACAGTTATCTGTATTAAGCTTTCGAGATTTTAAAAAAGCCTTATCTAGGTTTTCAACCCATAAATAAATTCCGTCCAAAGTGTCATTTATATTAACCAATACATGCCTTGTTTTGAAGCAGGTTTGGCCAGATTCCCGGAACAACCTTGTCGCGAGGTACTGCCGCATAAATGTTGCGTCAGAAACTTCTGCATTTAAATTAAACATTTGGCTATTGGATAATAAACGAACCCCTTTTGGTAATGCAATTTTCAGGGACTTTTTGAAAAGTTTACGCGAGGAGTCTCCTCTTATGCGCAGCCGAACGACGACACGATTTTTGGATTCCATTAATATTTCAGCTGAAATCCATAGGTCTTTTCTGTATTGGTTATAGATGCGGTAAAAATCAGTTTTATCGAGCTCAAGGTGTAGTGTAATCAATTTGTCACTATGTATAAACCGTGGTTCGGATTCAGACATGGTTAAAACAGGTTTTTCTATTTGCGCAAAAAGGACTTGAGTAAATGTAATTATGGATAAGAATACTAATAAAATGTAGAGTATAGTTTTTTTCATAACATAATGCGTTATGGTTAAAGATACACCATTATTATTCCAAATTTAAATCTATCTCTCACTTAAAACAGGCGGTCCAATGACAAGTCCAATGATTTAATTAACAATTATCGCTAATAACAGTTATTTCACCTTGGTTTGTGAGCCGTGTAGTGTACAGTCATGTATAGCTCTCTGAAGAATGTCTTCAGCAACCTGTTTACCTCCAAAACCATTTGATTTCATTTTATTTGGCCCTTTATAATTTGTGAACCACAACTTTATGATTTCTGAAACACCTATGTATTTTGTTATTAAATCACTAATATCATTAACTTGAAACAATGGAGAATTGTCTGAAATTGCAATTAATTTATCATCCTGAGCCCCCTCATCTAGTAAAAAAAGTACTCCGATTACTTTGCATTTTATGACACTTCCCCTGTGCTCCGGTGGACCAAGAACAAGGATGTCTAAAGGGTCGCCGTCCCCACCTTTCTCTTTTGGCAGCAAAGTTTGTGGAATCATACCATAGTTTCCCGGATAACCAATGTAGTTTATAATTCTTGCCTTTTCACCAATAAGTTCCTGCTCAATTTCCCCACTTAATTTGTTTATCTCCCATTTTTGTATCGTGCCCGCGGGAACTTCGATTATTGCATTAACGTGTCCATCTGCCGAAATAGGTCTACACTCCATTATTGGTTTGACCTCCGTCTTATTAGTCCTATTACTTATGCTTTCGCATGACGTGAAACACAATAGTAGAGACATAGAAATGAATAATAAAAAGCTGGTCTTCATTTGTTTATATGAATGTTTTAGAAGTAAAGTTAAATTTTTGTAAGTTCTTTTTTAAGCTTATCTGGAAACGAATACAATGGATTAAAGACAAAACGGGGATCATTCAAAGTTAATAGAAAAGCAATTAGATCTGCTCGCTCATTAAAGCTCAATAGAATCGGTTTTTCAAGGTCGTGCTTGCGGTAAAAACCACTTTGTTCATGGGAAGAGTAATGAGCCAAAACATCGTTCAGCTTTGTAAACCTTCCATCATGCATGTAAGGGTAGGTGTAGCTTAGGTTTCGTAAGGAGGGTACTTTGAATTTATAGCGGTCTTCCGTTTGCTTGGAAACCAAAAAGCGCCCCTTGTCATCGAGTGAGGAGTCAACAGGAAGGTTGTTGTCCATAAATTCTCCATTTGTAAATAGAGGCTCTTTATGGCACTTGCTACAATGTTGATCAAACAACTTATACCCTGAATCTTCTTGATCGGTAAAACCTGCATCCCCTTCTTTGACAGCATCATATTTAGATTGAAAGGAGACAAAACTTAGCTCAAATGAGGCTAGAGCCTGTAAAACCCTTCGGCTGTTTATGAGCGAGTCTTGATAAGTGTTGAAAAACTCGTTTTGATAAAAAGTAGAGGCTTGAAGTTTTGACAATAGCTCCTCCATGCTTGAGCCCATTTCTTTAGGGTCGTGCAAGGGGGCTAACGCTTGTGCATCAAGATGATGCGTTGCTCCGTCCCACATGAAATTTTTCTTCCAAGCTAAATTGAAAAGGGCGGGAGCGTTTCTTGTGCCTATAGAATCAAAAATCCCGTGGCTTAGCGCGTGGTCGGTATGAGCAAAAGCGTTGTATGAGTTGTGACAAGAGGCGCAAGAAACCTCATTGTTCCCCGATAAAATATTATCATAAAAAAGCAACCTTCCCAATGCTACGGTATCGTTTGACTCTGGAGAAACAGGAAGAGAGTAGTAGGGTGTGGGCAGGTAGGAGGGGGGCTCGGGGCTTCCTTTTTTCACAGCAAACGCCACAAGAAAAAAGAGCACAAAAAAAAGCAAAACTTTTTTACTTTGCATAGAAGCAAGATTTTGCGTTTTGCATCAAGTAAACAGCCTTTTCACCAGGACTCATTACGGTGTGGTCTTCTTTAAGATTGATGGTAGTCATTAACTTTTTCAGATTGAAAACAACTGCTTCTTCTTCTCCACTGATTTTAAGCTCAATATTTTGAGTTGTTCGATAGGGTTCTTGAAAGCCGCCCAGGTGTAATTGAAATTTATTCTTTTTTGTAGGGCATTGGTTGGAGGTACCCTCTAATTTAAAATTTATGTATCCACTTTGCCAGGTCCAATACATTCCTCTAATGGGGTCTAATGGGCCCTCTCCGATTCCTTTCGTAGAAGTATTGTCGTCTACACCTAAAATAAACTTTAAAACTCCCTCTTTTAAGCCGCTTCCCTTATAACCAATTACATTATTGTTTTCCAGTTGGTCTTGATTAAAATCTATTAAATAATGTTCCTTCTCAGCACTCCAAACTATTTTACCTCCATGCATTATACGCACATTACTAATATAAAAACGCAGTGTGCTTACCGAGTCTTCTGAGTTGAGCCGCATGGGTACCGAAACCGAACAATCTGTCGCTAAGCAGAAGTTCAACTGCGCTCGAGTAAAAGTTATGCTCACAGCTCCAAATAGGACCAAAAGGATTGCGCGCATTACTTTTTGGATGTTTTAAAGAAGATGTCTTGTATCCTTGGCGTAAGCGCATCAAATTTCTTTTTTTGTGCATCGTTACAGAGTGCCCTGAGTTCCTTAAAGTGAAGAAAATGCGTTTGCTCTATTTTAAGCTGAGCTTCTGTAACACCTCCTATACCTCCAACGCCGCCCTCATTATTCAAGGCAGTATAGTAAAGCGCCCTCTCTTTTTGTATTTTTTCATTCAGCATCCGAATAGTTTTTCTGTGCATATCAATTAAAGTGTCGTATGAGGCAATCTGCTTCTTTGAAAAACCAAGCTCATGTATCATTACTTTTTTAGGGTGCGCTTTTCGGGGTCCTTTTAAAAGAGGAATAGAAAAGAGAATAACATGACTCAGTATAAGAGAAACAATCACGATAAGGTATATTTTATTTTTACTCATAAAGGTCGGTTTGATATATGAACTCAGAGGATTCAATCTCATTTGTAAATTTCCTATCCTGCAAGGAGGCATAAAAACAACTACCAATTAGTAGGGTTATACTTGCTGCAATCGCAAACAATTGAAGCCTACTTAGTTTGTTTTTTTCATATGCTTGTATTTTATCTAAAGTACTATTATAAAGATGTGGCCCTGGCTGAACAACACTTATTTTTTTAAATAATTCAATTGGATTTTCCATCGCGTTTATATTAGACGTTATTTTTGTTTTTTTCCTTCTCTAAAATGGTGAGAAGTGCCTTTTTCGCCCTCTGAAATAAAGACTCTAAAGCCTTTTCATTGATTTCTAAAACCTTCGCTGCTTTTTTTTGACTTAGCCCCTCAATTTTTAGCAAAATGATGCTCGATTTTTGTGCGGTCGGAAGCTGGTTCAAGGCTGAGAAAAGACTCTGGTATGCCTCCTTCTCTTCTAGTAAAGTTCCAGGGTGCTTCCATTCTCTTTTATTTCTTGGAACATAGGGTTCATTCATAGGCACCCTAAGTATGGGCCTTCTGCTTCTTTTGCGTAAGTAATCAATTGAAGTGTTGATCGCGATTCTGTACAACCACGTTTTTATTGAAGATTTGTTTTTAAAGCTTTCTTTTTTATTATAAACCTTAAGGAAGACATCTTGGGTGACTTCTTCAGCATCCTGAATGTTTTGTAAGTAGTTTAGTGCGATATTATAAACCAATGAGCAATAGTCCGCATAGATCTTTTCGAAGTCATTCATCTATGCTCCCTCTTTCAATTATGAGTTTTGCTGAAGATACTTCGCTAAAAGTCTGTGAAAATGGTGCACGCCTTGTTCTCGTGTAGGAGAGAATCTTCCCGTTTGATAGGTTCGCGATTGCAGCCCTTTATGCACTCCCTCGACGACAAACTCATCTTCTCTTTCCACTTTGTCAAGAACAGCGCCAGCGCCATCGCTTAGTTTAGAACTGTCCCAAACAAAGGATCGGAAAATAACGCGCGTTTTGTTTTTTGATAACGGCTTTACGATATTAATTGATAAGCCCCATGGGTAAAAGTTAAACATCATATTTGGAAAAATCCAATAGTAATAAGCTGCAACGTGCCTGTCTTCATCAGGGTGTCCGGCAGGTAGATCAAAAACATCTTCTCCTCCCTTTGAATAGCCTATTTGTAAGGATCCGTTGTCAAAAAGTTCGGTTTTATAGCTTCCATAGTCAAGCACAGAATTCAAGTCATCATGCACAAACGGAATATGGAACCCTTCCAGGTAATTATCACAGTACAAGGCCCAATGGCAATTGATGAGGTAGTCTTTGCTGTGCTTAGAATCATATTTGAAAAGTTCAAGGGGTAAAAAACCAATGCGCTCTCGCATTTTATTAAAAACTGCATCAATTGAAAAAGAAGGGTTTAGAGAAGCGAAAACATGTGGGCCAAGTTTCGCTGTTGGATATTTTTTAAGGTGGTCGCATGCTCGAGGAAAATCTTCTACCTCCTTAAATTCAGGCATAAATTGAAGTTCTCCGTCTTTTTTCCATTGCCTTCCATGGTATCCACACGAAATACGCTTAGATCGGCATTCGTGATGGAAAATTAGATTCCCCCGATGCGTACAAACATTTGAAAAGCAGTTTATTTCTTCATTATCACCGCTCTTTTTCAGAAAGACTGGTTCTTCTATAAAGTCATCGAGAAAGGACATCGGTTGCACGTAATCGTCAACAGGAAACAGTTCTTTTGCACAACCTTTCCATTGCCAAGAGTGTCTAAAAACACGCTTTTTAAGCCCTTCAAAGACCTCTTCATCTCTGTAGAAGGAGGCCGGAAGCGTTTCTGCTTTTGCAATATTTTCATGCACATGAAAGTCAAACATAGATATGTATTTTGTACTAAATATAAACAAAAAGAAGGCGATTTAAAATTAGCGAAACACCGTGTTTAAGATAGATTTAGAAATAAAAGTTTTGCGTAATCTTAAAAAGGACTCATTTTGAGTCCTCGACGAAGCTCTGCCACCACTATTTCTGCATTTTCTTTGTTAAAAACAATAGGAGGCTTACTCTTAATCACGCTGTCCTCAGGTCCGTCCGTACTAATGAGTACATGTCGTCTGCGAAGCTCATTTTTTAAAAACTGGGCGAGCTCAGTATTTGGCCTTTCGTTTTCGCTTATAAGCTCAACACCGATGAATAATCCTTCTCCTCGTACATCTCCGATGCGCGTATCTTCTTTTTGTAATTGCTTTAAAAGAGTTCTGTAATGTTTACCAACTTCTAATGCATTTTGCTGTAGCTTTTCCTCTTCAATAACCTCTAATACCGCCATGCCTATTGCACATGACACTGGATTTCCACCAAATGAGCTAAAAAACTCAACCCCTTCAGCAAAAGATGCAGCCACTTCCTCAGAAGTGATAACAGCTCCCATAGGGTGTCCGTTCCCCATCGGTTTTCCGATGACAACCACATCAGGTTCAACATCGTGACGTTCGTAGCCCCAGAAGACAGAGCCTAGTCTTCCAAATCCAGTTTGCACCTCATCACTAATACACAGGCCACCATTTTTTCTAATCTCAGGATAGAGAGACTTCAAATAGTCAGGGGCTAAAGGAACCTGTCCGCCACAACCGACAATAGGCTCAGCAATAAAAGCAGCAACTCCGCCTTCATTGTTGTTGAGCAGTTTAATGGCCTCTTGAGCATATTGGACACCTGGCCGCTCGCACTCTTTGAACCTACCCATATATTCTTTTGGAATTGGAGCTTTGATGATGTGGCTTTTCTGTCCTTGCCCTTTGGGATTGTTGAACTTGTAGTCACTGATGTCAATACCCGTTTGAGTGTGGCCGTGGTAACCGTGCTCTATGACCATTATGTTTTTTTTACCGCTGTATTTTTTAGCCATTCTAATGGCTAGATCGTTGGCTTCACTGCCCGAATTTACAAAGAAGACCTTATTGAGTCTTTTTGGAAGTTTTTGTAATAAGGCTTCCGCATATTCGGAGAGCAAATCATACAGATATCGAGTATTGGTATTTAGGATGGCCATCTGTTTTTGCCCCGCTGCTACTACCCTTGGATGAGAGTGCCCTACGTGAGGAATATTATTATAGGCGTCTAAAAAGGTGTTTCCGTAGCCGTCATACATATACTGAAATGCAGCCCCCGACATAAATACGGGATGTTTGTAGCTCACGGACAAAACAGGGCTAAAATGCCGCGCCCGGGTTTTTACTTTTTGAGCAATATCTGCTGTTTTTTCTTTGCTTAAGCCTAGGGCATCTATGAAATGGTTTTCAACAGAAATCGGGTTTAGTGCGAGTAGTCTATGCAACATTTTCCAAGCATTTTTTTCGCTTATAGATGCGTACTTATTTTCTGGCTGTAAAACTCTTGCGTTGGCCGACTGACAAACACTTATACAGAGCTTTGTCGCAATAAGGTAATACAATAAGCTAAGCTCTTTTTTATTTAGAGGAATGACTTTGTGATAAGCCTGCAAAAAGCATGTTGTCCAATCAAAAAAGGAGTCCTTGTCATAGCTTAAATAACAAAGTGCAGTGGCGACTTCGTTCACTAAAGGAGAATAAACCATATCGCCGAAATCAATTAAGCCAATCGCTTTATCCCCATCCACTAGGACATTCCATTCGTTGAAATCGCTATGAATATATGCTTTTCTCAGCTCGGGTATACTTGGGGCAACAAGGAGGTCGAACTTTTGGAAGAAGTAAGATACCACTCGTCTTTGTTTTGGGTCAGAAACAGCGGAAATATATTTTCTATTGAGTTTTAGGTTTTGGAGATCCCATTCATAATTTCGTGCGCGAATCGCATCACTGTCAAAGCTGTCAAGCTTCTTATTTACACCCGCAAGAAAAGCTCCAAGGTTACCAATAAGAGTCTGATTGGGATCTGTTTCTCCCAAAAAGATCCCTGGTAAAAACGACAACATACGACAGCATTTTTTTGTACTTTCTAGCTCAATTGTCTTGACGTATTCTCCAGATAAAAAGGGAATAGGAGCAGGTGTTTTTGAGGGTTTGTCATTTTGTAAATGAAGCAAGGCATCACACTCTGCATTAAGAAGTGACATTGTGTTTTTTGCTGCAGGGTAGGTCTTGAATATATATCTAGTTTCCTCTGTTTTGATGAGGTAGTTTTCATTTTCGTACCCATTCAGCTTTTTGATTTCAAGCGGTAGGATTCCAAATTCTTTTATGATAACATCTTTCATATGTGAAACACAGCCCCTACGGCTGAAGTATTTTTTCGTAGGCTCTTCTGGGGCTTCCTCTAAAGTAAACCTGGCCACAATACTTGTACCCTAGCTTGTCGAAAAGTGCAAGCATCGCCGGGTTATCAAAGTTTGTGTCCGCCTTAATGCTATTAATCTTATGCAGCTTTGCAAAGCGTTCGATGTGTAAAAACAGTTTTTTAGCAAGCCCCATCCCCAAGTACTCTTGTGAAATGGCAACGCGATGAAAAACTACAAAGTCCTCGTTGCTCAGCCATTCACCTTCGAGCCTTGCATACTCAGGTTCGTCATTTATAAGAAGTGCAGTGTATCCAACAATCGTTTTTTCCTTCAGTAGCACGAATCCGCAGCCTTTAGCAATATCTCCTTCGATAACCGAGGGGTTTGGATAACCATCTTGCCACTGATTACTTCCGTCCTTTTTTCTTCTTGAGATCGCCTGCTTTAAAATGTCCCAAATGAATGGAAGATCACTAGCGATTGCTTTTCTGAATTGCAAATTTTCCATCAACGCGATTCGTTTTTCTTGTGTGTGTCGAAGTTACAAAATCACGCTTTAAGTCCGTGTAAAGAATCATCTTTTGTATTTTTATAGAAATTATTTTTATGATTAAGTATAACCCTAAAAGTTGGTTCAAGCATATTATATCTCTTAACCAGAGCGACACTTTATCTAAGCTTTGGAAGGAGCTCATAGCAATAGGGTTATTAACCCTAGGCATTGCGCATTTAGAGGTAAAATATATAGAAAACACTGAGCCTTTTGATAGCCTAATGCAGGTGTATTCTTTAGTGGGGTTCGCCCTTTCGTTGCTACTTGTGTTTAGGACAAATACAGCTTATGACCGTTGGTGGGAAGGCCGAAAAAAATGGGGGGAGCTTGTAAATAATACCCGAAACCTATCGTTAAAAATCAATTCGGTTTGCTCTAATAAAGAGGACCGTGCATATTTCAAAAGAATGATAGCAAATTATGCATTTGCTATGAAAGAGCATCTTCGAGACGGTGTTGATTTAACTCAGTTAGAGCTAACCGAAGAGGAGATAAAACAAATTTCGGGCTATGACCACAAACCCAATTACATTCTCAAGCGAATGTATGAAAGACTGGAAGGCTTAAAAAAATCAGGCGTATTATCAGAAGAGGGATACATTGTTGTGGACACCAACATGAAAACGTTTTCTGACATTATCGGTGCCTGCGAGCGCATTAAAAACACACCTATTCCTTATTCATACAGTATTTTCTTTAAGAAGTTTATTTTCATTTATGTCACAACCCTACCATTAGCATTTGTGAACTCTTTCGGTTACTACTCTTCTTTGGTTTCTATTTTTGTCTTTTACATTTTGGTGAGTATGGAGATCTTAGCAGAGGAAATAGAGGACCCGTTCGGAACGGATGATAACGACCTCCCTACAGATGGTTTGAGCCAAAAAATAAAGGAGAATGTACATGAAATTTTAGCCGATTAACT
>Ga0115013_10002565_pt1 | contig 10077 bp, 12 predicted proteins | sample SouAtlMetagenome_2_FD_88686 | JGI IMG/M metagenome (GOLD analysis project Ga0115013, IMG submission 88686) | Marine eukaryotic phytoplankton communities from Atlantic Ocean - South Atlantic ANT15 Metagenome | ecosystem: Environmental > Aquatic > Marine > Oceanic | place: South Atlantic Ocean... | reverse complement strand
GCCTGCGTCGCAATGCTCCGTGTGGACGAGTGCCGGCCCAGCTGCAGCCGGTCCGGGTGCACGTCCTTGGCCACCGCCCAGTACGCGAGGCGCAGCGACTGCCGCGAGATGGGCGTGGCGTGGCTGAGGCGGCAGCCCTCCGCCTGCGCGCCCGGGCCCTCCCGAAGGCGCAGGACCTGCAGAGGCCAGTCGTAGGACGATTCGTCCTGGCTGTCGATCACTCGGCAGCACGCCGCGGTCTCGAAGTGGTTTCGTCGGCTGCTGCTCAGCTCGGCACACCAGGTGGGCACGGCTGCACGCAGTGCCCTTGACAGCTGCACCCAGTGCGCCGCACCGACCGAGGACTCGGCCCAATGCGTCTTGGCCGCAGGAAGCGCCAGCGGCGGCGGCGATTGCCACGCAGCCGGGTGATAGCCCGGCGACGGAGATAATGAAGGGCTGCCTGACACGATAGGGCTGAGATAGCAGGCGATGAGCGAAACAAGCTCCTCCGCCATCGTCTCCCAGAGCATCTGCACTTCTCCTCCGCCAGACGGCGCCGCCTTCGTTGCCGCTGCAACCTTCACAGGCGCATCTTCTGCCCGCGTGGTCCTCGCGGAGGTTCTGTGCTGGCTGTCCGACATTTTTCGTTACGATGACGAAACGGGTCGGAAATGAACGTCGGTTATACTAAGGGAGGGGAAGAGCGGACAGGATAGTGGCTGCACACCCTGTAAGCTGTGCGACGCACGCACGACGCACGCAGGCGCTCGCTTGCTTGCGAGAGCAGGCAGCGCGCACGGGCAGCGTGGGTGCGCTGCCCTGTTATATCCCAGGAGGAGGGCGTCGCGCTGAGCCGGCTTTTTATGACACTGACGTACTTAGTTTACGTTACCGCGCAAGGATCCGCTTTCACCCCCTGCTTCCAGCTCACGCCAGGAGGGCGCGCAACTGAGAAGGTTGCACCTCCGACGCATCCATGCTCTCCGTCACGGCCCTCTGCGCAGCGTACACCCTGCCGAGCTGCGCCGGCTTGCGCTGCGGCACGATCAGCAGCACGAGGCCCGCCGCCGCCAGCGCCGCGGAGGTGCGAATGTCGTACTTCCACCGGGTCTTCCGGATAGCCATGGAGGATACCACCGACTCGCCTATCGAGGCACTCGCGGCGCAGGCGGTGCAGGCTGAGGCCGTCAGCTCGGGTTTGGCCGAGGCGGCGGAGGAGGTGGCACAGATGGAGGCGGCCACCGCAGCTGAGCTCGGTCTCACGACCGAGGAGCTGGAGATCTTTATGGATGGCGACGACGGCGAGGAGGCGGAGGCGGACTCCGCTGCCACGAGCAGCTCCCCCGTGGCCGCGATGGCGGACCTGATGACCTCGCAGGAGGACGCCTCCGCGGCGCTGGCCGAGGGCTTCCGCGAGTTCGAGGAGATCGAGAAGGAGATTGCGAGCGAGCTGGGCGTGACCGTCGAGGAGCTGGAGGAGGCCGAGGATTACGACCTGGAAGCGCCGCCGCCGGAGGGCTTCGAGTGGGGCGTCACCTACTAGGCCTGAGCGCCCCCCCCTTCCGCTCTCTCGGCGTCTGAGGCGTCTTCATTATTGGGTCGCATGCGGTCATTGACATGCGCCGCACTAGGCAGGCCTTGCTTGAAGCACCAGAAGAAACACGTGAGGTGCACTAGACCGTGGGTCGGTCTGTGTGGCCGGGTGTTTTGCCGTTATGAATTATTTTTTTCGCTGAACTCACGCGGCTGACAAAGAAAATTTACAGGGTGGCTTTCTACCACCCCCAAGCCGCAAGCAAGAATGCGCGCACGAGGAGCTGGACGAGGAGCGCCTGGACGAGGCAGCGCGCGCCGCGGCGGCCGTGGGACCGCACCACCCGCGGCCACCAACTTCCCCGGCTTCGCGACCACTGTCGCGGCGCTTGCCGTCTTCAACACGCACCTGCAGGGCTCCGAGGACGCGCTTCTGGCGGAGCGAGAGCGCCTCGTGCTGCGCCACCTGCAGAGCGTTGGACCGCCGCCCACCGACTTCGACCCTGAGCGCCTCCAGTTGTGCGAGGTCATGCTATTAGAGGCCGCCGCCTGCGAGAGCTTCGCCGCCGTGCGCGCTCTGCCCACGTTCGCAGCCTTCGAGGCGAGCTTCGCCGTGCCTCCGGGGCTCATGCAGCGTGAGGACCTGAGGGCGCTGACTGGCTACCTCACTTCGGTGGCGCGCGGCGCATCACAGGCGGCGGCGGAAGAACGCGCGGCGCGCCTCGCACTTGACGAGGCTCGTAGCAGCTGGTTGAGATAAGGAGCGCTGGTTGTGGCACCGAGCCCCACCGTTGTCCCGTGTGGCAACTGCAGTAGGCCGGCGCCGCTCCCACACCCCGGAAAGGGTCGCTGCTATCCAAGAGAGGGTCACCGCGATAGTGGCCGGGCGCGTGGCGTAGCGTAGCCGCCGCACCTCGCCTCACCGCGTGCCCCTCGAAGGTGCGCTTCCCGCCCTGACTGCCACCCGCCATCACGATCACAACTCGTGCGCGGCAGGCACGGCGCGCCGCCGACGGCTCACCCGAGCTCGCCGCGGCGCGTGCTGCGGCGGAGGCGCGCCGTGCCGCGGCCATCGCCGAGAACGCGCGCTGGCTCGCCCACTCGGACCATCGGCCCATCCGCGTGAGCGCAGCGGCGACCACGGCGGCGAGCGCGCCGGTGGCCGCGGGTTAGGGTTAGGGTTGGGGTTAGGGCTAGGGCTAGGGTTAGGGTAACCCTAACCCTAACCCGAACCCTAAGCAGGTGGGCGCGGGCGCTCTCGCGCTGCGCGTGAGCTCTTGGAACGTGCAGGAGCACGTGCGCGATGGGCTGAGCATCTACGTCGCCCTGCTGCCCGGCGTGGCGGGCAAGGGCGGCAGTGGCGCCGGCGCGCGGCTGGCGGCGGCGATGATGTCCCCCGTGGTGCTGGCCAGGTAGAGCGAGGACGTGCCTAACCCCAACCCCAACCCCAACCCGAATCCGAACCCCAACCCCAACCCTAACCCTGACCCTAACCCTGACCCTAACCCTAACGTGCTGGCCAGGCAGCGGGACGACGTGCTCGCCTTCATCAGCGCCGAGCTACGGTCGGGCTCCGACGCGGTCTGCCTGGTTAGGGTTAGGGTTAGGGTTAGGGTTAGCTCACCCTAGCCCTAGCCCTAGCCCTAACCCTAACCCTAACCCTAGCCCTAACCCTAACCCTAGCCCTAACCCTCACCCTAACCCTAACCCTAACCCTAACCAGGTCTGCCTGCAGGAGGTGACGCTGGCGCTGCTCGCGGAGCTGCGCGCCGCCGCCGCGCCGCGCGGCTGGGCGGTGCACTGCTGCGGCGCCGAGGCGGCGGCGGCGCAGCTCCCCGAGGGCGCGTGCGCCGCCCTCACGCTCGTCGTCACCGAGGCGGCGCTAATCCTAACCCTAACCCTAACCCTAACCCTAACCCCGACCCTAACCCTAACCCTAACCCTAACCCTAACCCTAACCCTGACCCTAGCCCTGACCCTAACGTCACCGAGGCGGCGCGCGGCGCGCGGCCGGCTGCCGACGTGACCGTCGAGGTGCAGCAGAAGACCAAGGTCAACCGTCGGGCCTTTGCCGCTGTGCAGCTGCCGCGCGGCGGCGGCGGCGGCGGCGATGGTGGCAGTGGCGGCGGCGGTGACGTGTTCGTCGTGTCTTGCCACGTGCGCCACCCGCGCGACGGCGACACGCCCGGCGGAGCACAGCCGAGCAACGCGGAGAACATCGACGGCGCCGAGGCGGCGATCGTGCAGGCGGCCCATGCCACCACCACCACCCACCCACCCACCACGACGATCACCACCACTCCCACCACCACCGCTAAGAAGCGAAGCTCTCAACCACAGGTTTACGGCGGCGCGATCGCAGCGGGCGGCGTGGTAGTGGCGGCGGGCGACTTCAACGGCCCTCTCCGCGGAGGCGCGCCGCGGCGCGTGGGTGAGGTGGGTGAGGTCGCCGTCTATGGCGCCAGTCCGTCCGAGCCGACGCAGCTTGGCCGCGCGCTGGCCGTCGACGGCGCGCTCGCGTTCGTCGCGGCACACGGCGCGGGCGGTGCGCTGCGCGTGGCATGCACCGCGCTGGGACAGGGAGGGGAGACGGCAGCTGAGGACGGGGCGCCGGCCGATGAGGCGCCGCCATTGCTAGCGGCACAGGCGGCGGCTCGGGATGCACCGGCCCTTGCGATGCCGTTTGATACATGCTCGCTAGACGAGTTTCCTGCGCTCGGGTAGTCAATGAGAACACTATCTCCTCGTTGTAGGCTTACTAAACTTACTTTTCCCTTCCTGTCTCCCGTTGAGCCCCCCCGCGAAGTTCTGCCAGGACGGCGGCTCGGCGCTCGCGTATACGAGGTCGCACGGCACGTCGCCTCCGGGTTTGCACAACTGCACGCTTTCGCGGGCGCCCACCCCACCGTCGCCCACTTTTTTTACGACCAGCTGCCCCACCTGACTGGAATTGACTCCGATGCACACACCCATGGCGCTGCTCGTGCTGCTCACAAGCCGAGCCGCTGATGCAAGATGTCAAACACATTCAGAATGCGGGCATGGGAAGTGGTGCGATGATACCCACAACTGTCTGACGTGTGGCGATTGGACCGGTAAAGATATGAACGCTAGCATCACAGGAGCAACGCCCTTGACGTGCGTTCATTCTGTGCCCGAGCTGCCATCACCCTCCACCCACCACCACCAACAACAACGGCAGCATTCTACTTCTAAGACGATCGCCGGCTACAGCCCACCGCCGCCGCCTACGCCACCGGCGTTGTCCCAACCGTGGTCGTTATGGTGCAACGCCAGCGGCAACGCAGCGTGCACACCCATGCGATGGCTGCACGTGCCCAAGGCCGGCACGACATTTGGGCTCTCCGTTTACCGATACGCGTGCTCAATTCCATCGCGCGCGCACATTCCATCGGAGCTTGAGTGCGCAACGCTGCCTGACAAGCACCCGTGGCGTCGCTCGCATGTCTGCACCATAAACCAGTTTGAGAAGGCGCTCGTTGAGTCCTTTCCACCAGACCGACACTGCTCGCAGCTGGTCATGCCGTTTGTGGGCCACGGCCCAGCCGCACCAACTGACACAGGCGCACTGGTAGCCTTCTTTCGCAGCCCTCTCCGCCGCGCAAAGAGCGCTCTCAGAATGATGCAGAAGGAGGCGCTGCAGGGCGGGAGCGCCGCCGACTGGAACTTTTACAAGTCGACCGGAGGGTACACGTGCCCAGCTCCTGACGGTCCGAAGAAGAGGTCGGTGTGCTGTTCTGCTCTGCTGCAGAGCCCGCCGCAGAATACGACGATCGCTGAGTTTTACGCGCGTGGCGGTAGCTGCGTGACGGGCTGTCAGACCAAGATGGTGCTCGGCGGTGGTTGCCATCAGCAGATGCTATTGACAGCCGAGCACGTCAAGACGGCATGTGCGATGGTGCTCTCGCCTGCGTCCTTTCGCTTTGTCGGCATCACCGAGCTGTGGTCCGAGAGCATTGCGCTCTTCCACGCGGCGCTCGGAGGCGCGACTGCTCCGGCCGAGCTGCTAAATACCCGCCCCGGCGCCGCCGAGGCCGCCGCCAATGGTCACGAGGCTGGTGCCGAGCCAACCCTTTTGGCACATCCGAACGAGGCGGCGGACAACCGGCTGTACGAGTGCGCGAGGCGACGTATGCTCGCCGACGCCGCGCGCCTGCTGCCAGGCACAGATTGGGAGCGGCATATGAGGACACCGCCACCGGATCCGACGTACACCAGAGACAAGAACGGGGTCCCGCAGTACCTCCCTGTGGTCGATTTGGCGCGATAGCTGGTCTAGAGTGGTCCGCTTGTTTCCCGCTCGCCCGGTCCGTGTTTTCCCCCTCTTCACGCGCCGAAACGACGCCGGAACAGTAAAAGCATGGGCCTCGCGAAGGGCGCCAGCGTACCAGTGAGCACTGTGCATGCACCTGATTAACACGCCGCCAGCGCGCCCCGTTGGCAAAACTTCTCTCGCGAGCGCGCCATGGCGACGCTCGACGCCCAGCGTTGCCTCGCTTCCGGTTCGGGCCGGTGGGAGCCAATCGCCGACTGGAGCGGTCCGCCGTACACGTTGCGGCCCAACACGTACGAGTCGCGCCTGAGCGCTTACGCGCCTCACCTCTGCGATCGCGGGAAGACCTCCAGCCGGCCCGCGGTCAAGTGGCGTTGGGTGCCCGAAGGGCCAGGCTGCTCGGCACTGCGCTTGCCCGCAGATACGCACGTTTTGACCACGGCATTTTGTCGCCGCTTCGCGGGCTCCTCCATTCTCGTTGTCGGCGAATCAGTCCAGGCGCCGCCACCCACGGAGCCCTGGACGCAGCTGGACTCACGCGAGCTCTTTGCACGTGCCTGCCCAGGTGCCTCTGTACGTTGCGCTCGCTTCCCACCTCGGTGTACAGCAGTGGCACTGGCACCTCTGCCAGGAAGGCGTGCGCAAGAGCGCATTGGGAATGGAGGTCCTTGCTAGCGCGACCGTGTGCTCGGCGACGCCCGAGGCAGCGGTGACCGTGCAATACGTGGCCAATGAGTACTCAATCATCAACGCCTCTTTGAGAGGAGGCGCAGGGCAAATTGCCTGCGACGCGCAATGCGATGGACTGCGATGCAAACGCCAGCTACCGTTCCTTGCGTACGCACGACGTAGCCGCTTTGTAATCTTGACGACCCCACCCCCGGCCGAGGCGCGCGGGTATGGAGGTTCCGTAGCCGAGGAGGTGCGCAACACGCTTGAGACACTCGCTACGCTGCGCCCTCGGCCACGCGTGCTGGTCCGTAGCCCAATCCAATCGTTCCCGCCAGGCTTGTGCAAGCGAATGGTGGACCCGCTGGCGAAGCCGTTTGAGTACAATCTGACCGACCCGAGTCACCAGCGCGCAATCTTACGCTTCAAAATGCATCTCGGCAAACAGGGCAACGAGGAGGCACGCGCCGCCGTCGACGCTTACGCGGCTGCCCATGGCAAGCACGTCGCATACATGGACATGTTCCGCGCCACCTCGTTGCGGCCCGGGGGTCGCCACTCGGCACGCAAGGACTGCACGCAAGGACTGCGATGTCGAACCTGGTTAGGAATTAGGATTAGGGTTAGGGTTAGGGCTAGGGTTAGGGTTAGGGTCATGCTCAGCGATGTCGACTGCAGGCATTGGTGCTTGCCTGGGCCAATAGACGACTGGGTCCGGCTTGCGCTCGCGTGGTGGTTGCTGCGGGAGGGTACGTGACGCGCGCGCGCGGCCGCGCCGACCGCCGTGTGACACACTCGGCGCGCGCGCGCGCGCGCGCGCCCGCGCGCGCGGGACGGGGGGCGGACACCTCGCTCCTCGGCCGGGGAGCTACACCTACAGGTTCAGGTACCGTACATAGGTCAGCGCGCTTACAGTGTCAGACCACACACGGTTTTTTTTTACATGAACTTTTATACTCGATCTCCGGGCCGAGCGAGCGCCGTGTACTGTGTATACACCGCCTACAATTGACCGCACCTAAATAAAACAAAAGCCTACTCAAGTCTCAACAGGGAGCCGACATGGTACCAGAAGGTTCGCTGCGCGGCATGGCGATCGCCCTCCGTGACGGGAGGTGCCGCGGCCAGGGCGTTCACCTTGTCAAAGCCAGCCAGGCTCATCTTGAGCACCCTGTCCGGGTGGCGCAGGAGCGCCCCACATACTGCCGACGGGTCTGCGGCGGTGGCGTTGGGCGCAAGCGGGTGCAGCCACGCGCCCACGCCGCTCACTCCGAGCCACTCATACGTGCCCGCAGCGGCGATGGGAAGCAAGTCCACGTCGGCCTGGTTAGGATTCGGGTGAGGGTTAGGTTCGGCTTAGGTCGGCCAATCCTAACCCTAACCCTAACAAGGCTAAACCCATCCCTAACCCTAACCAGGAACAGCGGCTGCGGTGGCCGGGCGTTGAGCGAGAAGCACGACACGGCGAACGCGGTGGGGCGTTGCATGCCGTTGCCCCCATTGCCCATGCCCGAGAGGAGGTTGCCTCGCTGGGACGCGTACTGCAGCGGCATGTTAGGGTTGGGGTTGGGGTTGGGGTTAGCATTGTACTACCTCAGGTAGTAGTTAGGGTTGGGGTTAGGGATGGGGTTAGGGTTGGGGTTAGGGTTAGGGTTGAGATGTACGCCTGCAGGAGCATGTGAGGACGCGTGGCAAATGCGCGCTGGTGCGGCGTGAGCGCGGGGTCAATCTGCGGCGCCAGCACGACGGCGCGCTGTTCTGGCAGCTGGGTGCCAGGCATGATGACATCCTCCCATCGCAGACATGTCGCAGACGCCCCTTCGGGAGGGCCTGGCTGCAGGTAGACGAGGATGACGAGCCCGTCCAGCTGCGTCTGCAGAGGGCTAGGGTTAGGGTTAGGGTTAGGGTTAGGGGACGGGGAGGAGGCAATGGGTCGCGTCGGGCCGTGCGACTGGTAGCGGTGTGGGCAGGGAGGGGTAAGGAGGTTCGCGGCTGAGCAGCGCTGGCTGACCTGCTTCATCTGCCACGCGCCGAAGTAGCCCTCCTGCGTCCAAAGCGACGCGCCGTCGTACAGGAGCCATCGACGCAAGGGCCACGTCACGTGGAAGAGCACAAAGCATGCACAGAACGCAGCAACGCCGGCATCGGCGAGCGAGCGAGACGGTGCTCGCCGCCCACGGGCGTGCTTGGGCGAGCCGCCATCGGCCATGGCTTCAACGGGAGCGTGCAGGTGTGGTCCCAATACGACACCATTCTGCAGGCGCGCCGCCCGTCCACGGCGGCGAGCTCTACTGTGACCGCGTTGTTGCGCGCCCTGAGTCGGCTGGCTCATATCTGCCTGGGAGGTCACATCTGCCTGGGCGTCCTGAGTCGGCTGGCTAATATCCGAGGCCCCAGCGCGTCGCTCAGTGAGCGGTCGGTGCGGGTCGACTGCTGGGCGAGGGCCGAGCGCTGGTTCCATCCAGAGCAGGTGCGAGGCCAGCATCACAAACGGAAAGATGCCAATGTGGAAGAGGAGGGCATTTGATAGATGGAAGGCGAGCGCCAGCAGGTGCGCCCAAGTTCTATGGCGCGACGGAAGCAGCAGGAGCGGAACCATCAAGGCGTCGATTGCGAGCCCGCCGATGGACATGGCGGCCGGACAGCAGGCAGGTAGCGGGTCGGGTAGCCACGAGACGCCTCTCATGCGACCGCACCAGCGCGTGGCCGGTTCTTGACGCAGAAGCCAATCGACAGTCAGCTTCGCCAGGGCTCCAAAGACATACGGTAGGCCGTGTGTGAAGCGGAGCAGTGCGAGCAGAGTCCCGGGCCGGTCCGCGGCGACGGCAAAGCAGAGCAGCACGTTGCACAGTAACCAATAATGGTTTTGGTACAGGCTCTGGTCCAAGAGCAAGAGGTGCACGAGCACAGCGAGGCTGGCGCACGCAGCGCTCGCCGTCCACTTCCCGGTGGCCAGCACGAGCCCCGACGCCGCTTGCGCCAGCGCGGATGCAGCGGCTTGCTGAGACGGCGGAAGCACCACAGGGGCCAGTGGAAGCCCAGGGTAGCGGAACCGCATCGTGGTGGCGCCAGGCTCTGGCACGGCCTGGGATTGCAGGCGCCACGTGATCATGGCCTGCCAGACCAACAGGAGCCCGAGCAACGCCCGGTACGGCTCAGTCCCAACGGGCACCATCCTGTCATGAGACGAAACCGACGTGCTCGCTCTATGGCGACTGCGCGGTGGCTGCGCGGGCACGCCAAGAGGGCGCGGTGTGGAGGGTAAGGAACCACCGAGCAAAACGTTGCGACCTTCCACGTTGCGATCTCAAAAGATAAAACGTACAGACGACAGAAACTCGTGCGTGAAACTGTGGGGCACGCTTTCGCGCGAGCGGGACAACACACCGCGTGCGCGCCAGGTTATGCATGCTGCATCGCACAACCGCACAGCCAAACCTGTGAGCCAGGCCCCACCGGCACCGGCGCCGCGGCTGCTCCTCGGCGCTCCGCCGGTGCGGTCACTGGCGGTTCTTCTTGCGCGCGCCCTTGCTGATGGCGACGAAGCCCGTCTTGATGGGCTGGACGGAGCGCCGAGCGCCGCAGTTGTTGCACTGCGT